>Ga0209414_1000789_pt1 | contig 15419 bp, 13 predicted proteins | sample LakVidmifraction_4_FD_181154 | JGI IMG/M metagenome (GOLD analysis project Ga0209414, IMG submission 181154) | Hypersaline microbial communities from Lake Vida, Antarctica - Brine Hole Two &gt;0.2 micron (SPAdes) (version 2) | ecosystem: Environmental > Aquatic > Non-marine Saline and Alkaline >... | reverse complement strand
AGCTGCGGCCGACAGAAGCATAGAATTAAGTTCATAAACACCCTTGGTGAAAACACATTTTGCATCAACTCCTGAGGCAATGCTGCCAGCTGCATTCTTCAGCGTGTGGCACAATATATCCGGAGCAATGCTTGCAAGCTACTGGAACATCAGAAACAACAAAAAATAATTTGTTAATTTAGTCAGTAATGTAGCGTTTGTCGCGATATGGTGAGATGGGTTCGTATGACTTTTCCTGCTGAACGAGTCTGCCATTATCTGTCAGTCCATCATCGCGTGCTGCAAGTTCATCCACAAGATAGTTTCTCCAAATACTAATTGTGTCCTTATAGTCTTGTGCATCAATCAGGTTTCGGCACTCAGATGGATCTTTTGTTAAATCAAAAAACTGCTCAACACCAATCTTGGGCAACCAAATAAACTTATATTTACCATCAGTAACATAATGCATTTCCTGCTCATATGAATAACATTGACAATGCTCTCCATGAATATATGCTCGCCAGCTTACAGGCTCTCCTTTGATTAAAGGTCGCAGATCTTCTCCGTCCATACTTGGAATTTTTGTACCGGCAATATTTAAAACCGTAGGCATAATATCTCTTAGCTCAACAACATTATCAACCGTGCCTTCAACATGCTGGTTAAACGAATGTGGAAGCATAACTATCATTGGAATCTTTGCACTGCCTTGATAAGCGTATGTTTTCCGCCACAAATTGTGGTCTCCCAACATATCACCATGATCGGATGTAAAAATGAAACAGGTGTTTTTATACTCTTGACCATCATACTTTTTCATCCAGTTAATTAGGCGTCCGATTTGAGTATCAATAAAGGATACTTCACCATAATATCCTGCTCGAGCTTTATGAATGTGCTCTTTCGTCATATTTCCGCGCCATGCTTCAGTGGATTTGGCATCCTTTGGATTATCATGAACATCTGCCCAGTCACCACAAACAGCTTCCGGCAACTCTTTGTTATAATAATAATCAAAGTAGTGCTTTGGTGGAACATAAGGTGAGTGCGGTCGTGCAAATGAAATATTAAGAAACATTGGTTTTGTTCTATCGCGCGTTTTCAAGGCTTCTAAAGCTGTCGTCATTGTCCATGCTGTGGGATGAAGATACTCTTCTGTATGCCATGGGCGAGATAAATGAGCATTCCAACCTACTCCATGGTCATCAGGCGTAACAAAACTAGGTGCGTTTTCTCTGAACCATTTGCGGTAATTATCTTCCTGATCCATCATACGCCCTGACTCGTCAAGCTCTTGCTTCTCAAATCCCATTGGTGTTCGAAGTGGCGAAAAATGAGATTTTCCTACCAGTCTAGTCTCATAACCATCTGCCGTCAGTTCTCCAGCCATGGTGTGAGGGAAATCACAAGGTATTCCCTTCTGACCAACCCCCATTCCCAGAACTCCTGTGTGCCACTGATTCAATCCTGTCCAAAGTGTAGCACGTGCAGGCACACATGAAGGCACTGCGGTAAAGGCGTTCTCAAACAGAGTTCCTTCGCTAGCTAAAGAGTCAATATGAGGAGTTTCACAAATTTTATTGCCATATGCTCCGAGTGCATCTGCTCTCAATTGGTCACAACATATTAATATTATATTTGGTTTTTTGGTCATTTTACTCCTACATGATAAAAATTAATAGATTTGGAGACGTATACTTTATAAAATGAGCTCTCCGTCACCCGGTTTCAGAACAATATTTTCACCATAATAATCAATATGAAGATCCTTTACAACATTAATCTTAAAAATAAAGCTTGTCTTGCAACTCCAGCCATCACTCAAGATTACATTTTTGTGAGATTTAACAAAAAAGTCATGCTTTTTTCCTTTATATATTTAATAATAAAGGGTAGAATTCCCAACATGTGATAGAATATGTTTGTAATGGAACTAATCCACAGATATTATACAATGAATATCCGGACTAATGAAGAGGGAAAAAATGACGGAAAATTTAGGAAATCAGTCAATAGATTTAGATTTAATTAAAAACATATCAGAAATAATGACTCAAAAGCAGCAAGTTGTATCCCTTTTATATGATATACTTGTAACACTCTCAAAACGTGCAAATCTGGTAAGAGGAGCTTTTACACTAAAAGAGATTGATTCTGATGTGTATAAAATTGCAAGTTCTTACGGAATTCCACCAGAGCAGAAAACTCAACGAATATATTATCTAGGTCAGGGAACAATTGGTAGGGTCGCTAAAAACAAAAAGGCAATAATTACCGAAGATATTCGCCTATCAAAAGAGTTTGACAATAAGATTGGATTCAATAAAAAAAAGAAATTCTCACATTTCTGCATACCTATTCTATTTGATCAAGACGTTATAGGAACTTTAAGTATATATTCTGAAGAAGCAAGTAAAGAAGACATTGAAATTATTAGAAAGTTTCTAATAACAGTAACAAACATCATTGCAACACATGTTGCTGTAATAAGAACACAGATTAATGAGCAACGAAAACTAGAAGAGGAAAACAGAAAACTACGAGCACAGTTTGGAGAGATTCACAGACCGGATAACATCATTGGTACATCTCCACAAATGCAGCAGGTTTACAAGCAGATTCACCAGGTTTCCATGAGTACAGCAACAACCTTGCTTCGAGGTCAGTCAGGTACTGGAAAAGAGCTTGTTGCTCTGGCAATACATAACCATAGCCAACGAAAAGATAAACAACTAATTGCTGTTAACTGCTCGGCTCTTGCAGAAAATCTGGTGGAAAGTGAACTCTTCGGACATGAAAAAGGTGCCTTTACCGGAGCAATTGCTCAACGAAAGGGCCGCTTTGAAGAAGCTGATGGCGGAACAATATTTCTTGATGAAATTGGAGATATAAAACCCGCAGTACAGGCAAGATTATTAAGAGTTCTACAGGAACAAACTTTCGAACGAGTTGGTAGTAACAAAACCATTAAAGTTAATGTTCGTGTTATTGCTGCAACAAGTAGAAATCTTGAAGAAGCTATGAAGAATGGTGAGTTTAGAGAAGACCTTTTTTACAGACTTAATGTTTTTTCAATACATCTTCCACCATTAAAAGAGAGAATATCAGATATAATGCCGTTATGCGAATTCTTCTATACAAAATATAACAAAGAATATAACAGAAAGATCAACTCAACATCTGCATCAGCACAGCGTATTTTGTTGGCATATGAGTGGCCTGGAAATGTTAGAGAGTTGGAGAACTGCATTGAACGGGCTGTTCTAACTTGCAACGATAACGAAGTAAACTCATATAATCTTCCTCCTGAAATACAAGATGCGACTATGCATCTTCCAGAAGAAGACGCAAGCATGCCAGACGGAGATATTACAGTAAATGGTTCTCTTAAAGATATGGTTATTGCATATGAAAAAAGAATTATAGAAACTGTTCTTCAGAGAAATAACGGCAATGCTGCTGCTGCCGCAAGAGACTTGAAAACAACACCAAGAATCATAAACTACAAAATTGCCCAATTTGAGATTGAGCCAAAAGACTTTAAATGAAATTTACTAAAATGCACGGAACAGGTAACGACTTCATAATCTTTGCCTTTCAAAATCTGAAAAGTCATGACATCAGTTTTTTCAGAAAACTGGCTGACCGTAGAACAGGTATTGGATGTGACCAAATTCTGGCAATTGAGAAAAGTAATAAGGCTGACTTTAAAATCAGAATATGGAATAGTGATGGTTCTGAAGCTGAAACATGCGGAAATGGATTAAGAACTGTTGCGAAATATGTCTTTGATGAAAAAATGATATCAACAAATATTATATCATTTGAGACTCCAGCCGACATCAATAAGACAACAATAAACTTAGATGAAAATGGAAAAATTAAAAACATATCAGTTGATATGGGCAAACCAATTCTTTTGCCAGAAAAAATTCCATTTATATCCAAAAAAAATGATGTAATTAAGAACTTTGCTATTAACATTATGGGCAAAATCTTCTATATTACAGCTTTGTCTGTTGGCAACCCACATTGTGTGGTATTTGTTGAAGACTTTGAAGATTTTGAAAAGTATGCACCGGAAATAGAAAAATTCAATCTGTTTCCAAACAAAACAAATGTTGAATTTGTAAAAGTGATTAATTCATCAACTTTACAAGCAAGAGTTTGGGAACGAGGTGCAAGCGAAACTTTATCGTGTGGTTCTGGAGCATCAGCAATTGCTTATGCTGCAAAATTGAATGGTTACACTGGCAACAACACGGACATACATATGCCAGGTGGAATTCTAAATATAAAATTAGATAACAATAACATAATACTTACAGGCGGTGCAACTACCGTTTTTAATGGAGAAATTAATAAATCATGGCTAAAAGAAACAAAAATATAGAAAAATTACATGCAGGTTACCTGTTCCCGGAAATTAATAGAAGAAAAACAGCTCTTTTAGAAAAAGAGCCTCAGGCTAATATTATCAGTCTTGGAATTGGTGACACAACAGAACCAATTCCTGAATTCGTGGCAAAAGCAATGGCTGATGCTGCAACCGGAATGGCAACTCTTGAAGGATATAGCGGATACGGCTCAGAACTTGGAATGAAAGAACTGAGAGAAAAAATTGCAGCAAAGCTTTACAATGGAATAGTAGATGTCGATGAAGTATGTGTGTCTGACGGTGCAAAATGTGACTGTGGGAGACTACAAGTACTTTTTGGGGCAGATGTAACAATTGCTGTTCAGGATCCAGCATATCCGGTATATGTTGACGGTAGCGTAATCATTGGTGCAACAGGCGAATACTCAAAAGAAAACAGCAACTTTGATAATATAGTTTATATGCCTTGTAAGCCGGAAAACAATTTCTTCCCTGATCTTGAAAACACACCTGAAACAGATCTTATTTACTTCTGTTCCCCAAACAATCCAACTGGAGCAACTGCTACAAAAGAACAACTCGAAGAACTTGTTGCTTTTGCAAAAAAGAATCAATCAATTATTATCTTTGATTCAGCATATGCAACATTTATTCAAGACCCCAACATACCAAAATCAATCTTCGAGATTGAGGGTGCAAAAGAAGTTGCCTTAGAAATAAGTTCATTTTCAAAACCTGCTGGATTCACAGGAGTACGTCTTGGCTGGACAGTTGTTCCAAAAGAACTTAAGTTCGAAGATGGGTCTTCTGTTCTTAAAGACTGGACAAGGATTATGGGTACTGTTTTCAATGGTGCTTCAAACATCATTCAAAAAGGTGGTATTGCATGTCTGGAAGAAGAAGGCTGGAGCGTAATCGAAGAACGTATAGCATTCTATATGGAGAATGCACGTTTAATAAGAGAGGCTCTTGAAGCTCTTGGAATCACTGTTTATGGTGGCGATAATGCACCATATATCTGGGCTCATTTCCCTGGTAAAGATTCATGGGATGTTTTTGAAGATATCCTTGAAAGCTGTCATGTTGTTTCAACTCCTGGTGCAGGTTTTGGTGCAACAGGAAATGGTTTTGTTCGTTTCAGCGCATTTGGACACAGAGATAATGTCCTTGAAGCAATTGAAAGACTTAAGAAAAAATTGCAGGAATAAAAATGATCACGGCAAAAATAATTGGTGCTGGTGGATATGGGGGAGTTGGTATTCTAGAACTTCTGCTATCTCACCCTGAAGTGGAAGTAAAAACTTTAATTAGCCCTGGAAGTACAGGACAAAATATTGCATCTTTACATCCGCATCTTGAAGGTTTCTGTAATTTAGATATTATTGATGCAGAATCTCAAGAAGCTCAGGAACCCCATGATGTTGTTTTTATGTCTACTCCAGATAGAGTAGGCATGAAACTCGCCAAGGCTGAACTTGACAAAGGAGCAAAAGTTATAGATTTTAGTGGTGACTTCAGATTTAACTCTGTTGATAGTTATGCAGAGTATGCGCGAAGGCTTGATAAAAATATCACTCACGAAACTCCATCCCTACTACCTCAATCAGTTTATGGTTTGCCGGAATTACATCGAAATGATCTTAAAAACACAAATTTAGCTGGAAACCCAGGCTGTTTTGCAGTAAGCTGTATTCTTGGACTGGCCCCAGCTGCAAAAGAGAATATTATCGATCTAAATGGTGTCATATGTGATTGCAAAACGGGTGTTTCCGGCGCAGGGAAAACACCAAATGCTCCTCACCACTATCCCAACAGATATGAAAATATGAATGCATATAGATTGTCAGGTCATCAACATGTTTGTGAAGTCGAACGTGAACTAGGGCTTCTGGCAAACAGAGATGTCACGCTGACATTTACAGCACAAGTAGTCCCCATATGCAGAGGCATTATGTCAACTCTATATGGACGTGTGGATCCTGGTGTAACAGAAGAGAAAGTCTTGAAGATATATAAAGATTTCTATGCAAATGAACCATTTGTCAGGGTTTATGATAAAAATGCACCAATTGGTTCACATCATGTGCGTTGCACAAATTTCTGCAACTTAACTGTCTCTGTAGATGAACGTACTGGAATTCTAAGGGTTGTATCGTATATCGACAACCTAATGAAAGGGCAAGCTGGATCTGCATTGCAGAACATGAATGTTCTGTTTGGTCTTGATGAAACTGCGGGACTGGACCGCCCGGGAATGCAACCATAAAAATCAATTAAGAATTAAGAAGTAAAATATTCATACAATATACATAATATAACAAAGGACTCTAGGGCTGACAGCCCGAAACAACATAGCCTAGGCAACGCCCTAGGAAAAATAACAAATACATAGTTACCTACCCACGGAGTGTCTTTCATTCATTATTGGATGTTGAATAGCCTGTCCGGCGTAGCTCGTAGAGCGAAGACTGATTCGATGTTGGACGTTCTCTTACTCCTCCCCTAAATTAGGGGAGGTGTCCGAGGAACGAGGACGGAGGGGTATCTTTCATTCGACGTTGGATGTTGAATAGCCTGTCCGGCGTAGCTCGTAGAGCGAAGACTGATTCGATGTTGGATATTGAAAAAACATAACACGAATTTCTTAGAACTTAGAAATAAATTAGAAAACGGCAACACTTGAATGCAGGCTGGGAGCGAGAACGTCCCCGTTCTCATAAAGGGCTGTAAGCCCGTAACATAATAGCCTAGGGCAAAGCCCCCTAGGGAAAATAATAAAAACAAAGGTTTTACCTGCCCACGGCGGTGTCAGGCGTAGCCCATGGGGCAAAGACGGGAGTGTCCTTTCTTGGATGTTGGTGGTTGGCAATTTGAAATTTAACGAACGTAATACGTACAACGTAATACGAATCTCTTAGAACTAAAACAAAAGGATAACAAAATGAACGACGCAAACACAGTTATATCAGAAGATGTTACAATTGAAGGAACAATAACATCAAAGGGAAACATTCAGATAAATGGTACTTTAACAGGTGACTTAACATGTAAAGCAGGCAGTGAAATCGGTGCAACTGCAACTATCAAAGGTAACATTGAATCTGCAAATGCAACAATATTGGGCAATATTACAGGAAACATAAACTCAAATGATAAGATTGAGTTTAAGACTGGTGCTACAATTTCAGGCGACATTAAATCAAAAAGACTTACAGTTGAGGATGGCGTAACTTTTATAGGTCATGCTGAAATTACTCCTGATACGACAGCTCTTCAACCAAAACAAGCTTCAAAGGAAAATAAAGAAAATGATGGTATATCATCTGATTCTGATGAAGCTAATAAAAATGGCTTTTTCAATCGGAAATAAAACAAAAATTTAAGATTAAATAGATGCCTCCAAAATCTTCAAATGTGATAAACTCATATACATCAATACAAGCTGTCAAAAGATCATCTGCTAAAAAAGATGAAAAAGATGGTGACAAGATTGGTGTGCCTACTTCACAAAAGCAACAGAATAATATTCCAACGAAAAACAAGCCTTCTGATGCATCTTCGTCCGGAGGAAGGTATGCCCATACAGCAAAACCAACTCTCCATAAAATTGAGTGCTATGCATGCGGATATAAATATAACGTCCGAGGCTCTCTGGCGTCTGTAACATGCCCTAAATGCAAAGAATCTTTAGACGTAAAAGACTATATTATAAACGGAGAAAAAACAAAAGATATTGCGACAGTTGGTATCGTTGAAATCAATACAAATGGAGTTCTAAAAGATTCATCAATAAAGGCAAACCAAATAATCATAAAAGGAAAGTTAATCAACTCTAAAGCTTTTGCAAATGTAAGTATAGAACTGTTTGGCGGAGCTACATTTGATATAAAAAAGATTGAAACAAACCACTTGATTATTGGCGAAGGAAATAGTATTTTATCTTTGAAAGAAACATTGGTACATGAAAACATTGAAATCAGAGGTAAAATGAAAGCTAACATCGAATCATCTGGTACTGTAAGGATAACTTCAACTGGATTTTTTATTGGTTCAATAAAGGCAAAAACTTTAATAATTGAGGATGGTGCAGGTCTTCTTGCAGATTTACAAATTGGCGAAAATAAAAAGACAGGAACAGAATAATGACAAAAAAAAGTTTAGGCAGAGGATTGGGGAGTTTAATTCAAAGTGAAACAAAGAATAAAGAAACTCCTAAACCAGCTATACAAGCTGATGTAATACATGATAATAACGTAACAACACTACCTGTTTATAAAATCAAAAAAAATGCTTTTCAGCCAAGAACAAAATTTAATGAACAAGCAATTGACGAACTTGCAGCCTCAATAAAAGAGCATGGTGTTCTCCAGCCGCTACTGGTTCGTCAGGTCAAAGAAAAATATGAACTGATTGCCGGCGAACGTCGTTTTCAAGCCGCACAAAAAGCCGGACTCAAGAAAGTTCCTATCATATTAATGGAAGCCGATGACAATATGGCTCTAGAAATTGCTCTCATTGAAAACCTTCAAAGAGAAGACTTGAATATCATTGAAATTGCAAAAGGATACCAAATGCTTGCAGAAAAATTCAATATGACTCAAGAACAGATTTCTGTCAAAATGTCAATTGCTAGAGCATCTGTAGCAAACACCCTTAGACTTCTAAACCTTCCAATAGAAATTATAGACTTGATTGAAGATGGCAAACTGACAACTGGCCATGCAAAAGTACTTTCAGGTGTAGGAAGTGTTGCCGATCAGATTGCTTTCGCATACGAAATAATCAAACAAAACTTAACAGTCAGACAACTTGAAAAATACATTAAAAAACAGCAGACTTCTCCTAGAGTAAAAAGTCCCACACAACCTGACTTGCCGATCACATATCTGAATGATCTGTCAGACAGACTGCATGGTCACTTTGGTACAGCTGTAAGAATCAACTCTGTTGAGACAAAAGCAAACGGCAAGAAAAAGCCAGGCACAATTGAAATTGAGTACTATTCAAATGAAGAACTCGAAGGCCTTCTACAACAATTCGGAATCGACATAGACTCCGAAATCTAAAAATGAAAAAATATAACTTACAATTTATTTCTGATAAGGATTTATTTAATCATGTTAAGAATACTGTTGACAAATATAGATTCTCAATTGATTTGAAAACTTTCAACAAACATCTAATCGATCCTATCAAATTAACTTTTGACACTCTTGTGTACAACAAAAATATTAGAACAATAATTGAAAATGAGGTTATTCGTCAATTGGACAAATCTAATACTAACCATATTGGTTACTTCCACCAAAACATTTTTCAATACCTCGGTGATAAATGGACGGTTCCAGCTCAGGGGTTTGACATTATTAATGAAAAAGAAAACATTTTTGTTGAATTGAAGAATAAACATAACACAATGAACTCTTCATCGGCACAAAAAACGTATAGTATAATGCAAGATAAAATATTGCATAATGACGAAGCCACTTGTATGCTTGTTGAAGTAATTGCAGGAAAAAGCCAAAATATAACTTGGCAAGTATCAATGAATGGAATACGAATGGCTCATAAGAAGATAAGAAGAGTATCTATTGATAAATTTTATGAGTTTGTTACAGGTGATTCTTTAGCATTTAAAAAACTATGCAAAGTTTTACCTATCGTAATAAAAGATGTCATTAAAACGTTAGAAAGTCCTCAAATAGAAAACTCTGTTTTCAAAGAACTAACAGAACTATCCCCGGACATATTGGAAAGCCTTTACATTCTGGCTTTTTCTGAGTACGAAGGATTTAAGGAGTTAAACAGAGAAAATGCCTAACGATAATGAAACCTACTCTTTTAATGACATAACAAACATCTTATCAATATCAAAATCTGTAATAAATTCATGGGTTGTATCCGGAAAATTAAAACCAATAAATCCAGAAGAGAAAGACAATTGGCGATTTGACAAAAAACAGTTATTGAACTTTGAAGAGTTCAAAGCTATGGACAGCTCTTCATGGGGAAAAGAATTGATATCAAAGCCTAAAAGAAAATATTCCTCCGTTGAACTATTTGCTGGCGCAGGTGGATTAGCTCTTGGTCTGGAAAGTGCAGGCTTTGAAGCTATACTACTTAATGAAATTGATAAAAATGCTTGCGATACTTTAAAAGTCAATCGCCCTAATTGGAATGTTTTACATGAAGATATCTCGAATCTTGATTTTTCTTTTTTAAAGAATAAAATTGATTTCGTATCAGGTGGTTTTCCATGTCAGGCCTTTTCATATGCTGGTAATAAATTAGGTTTCGAGGACACTAGAGGTACATTGTTCTTTGAATTTGCAAGAGCAATAAAAGAAATCAAACCAAAAGTATTTCTCGGTGAAAATGTAAAAGGTTTATTAAAGCATGAAGAAGGTAAAACGTTATCAACAATTACAAGCATTTTAGAAGATTTAGGCTATACATTAATTCCACCAAAAGTTTTAAAAGCAATTTTCTATAAAGTACCACAGAAAAGAGAACGCCTTCTTATTGTTGGAATAAGAAATGATTTAACAGAAAATTTTGGATTTTCATGGCCTTCGCCATACAAAAGAATAATGACATTGAAAGATGCTCTTTATAAAGGCGAACTTTTTGATTCTGATGTTCCAGAATCCATAGGACAGAAATACCCAAAAAGAAAAAAAGAAATTATGGATAAAGTACCACAAGGTGGATATTGGAAAGATCTACCAGATGATTTGCAAAAAGAATATATGCAAAAAAGTTTCTACCTTGGAGGCGGAAAAACTGGTATGGCTCGCAGACTATCTCTTGATGAGCCAAGCCTTACCCTTACATGTGCACCTGCACAAAAACAGACAGAAAGATGTCATCCTCTCGAAACTCGGCCTTTAACTGTTCGAGAATATGCAAGAATACAGACCTTTCCAGACTCATGGAAATTTTCTGGTTCTTTGTCTTCTCAGTATAAACAAATTGGTAATGCTGTTCCAGTTAATCTTGCTGCAGCTGTTGGTAGAAGTTTAATAAGGTTACTTAACAGTATAGAGCAAAACTCAAATGAAGTTCTATATAAACCTGACATAAGAATATCTAATAAAAAACAAAACCAAATGCTTTTTATTCTAAATCAAGAAGTAGAATCGTACATTACTAAATATACCGAAAAAGAAAATGAATCATAAAATTCTACTTGTGCCAAAGATTAAGATGAGCTCATAACAGATGCATGCTTGATATCAAGTGCTGTCTCTGGCTTCTCTCCTGCTGCATATCTGTCAAACTCATCGGCAAGAAAGTCCCAACGCTGCTCAAATTCAATTGGATTGTTAGCTCTATGAGGAGTCATAAGAACATTATCCATTTGTCTTAATGGACTATCATCCGGTAGTGGTTCAACTTCAAATACATCCAGAGCTAAATATATATTCTTTTTGCTGGCAACATCAGCCATCGCTGCTTCATCAACAATCTTACCTCTGGCAATATTCACAAACAGTCCCCTATCCTGCATAAGCTCAAACTGCTCACGACCAATTAGGTGTGTTGTTGCATCAACATGACCGCCGGCTAGAATTATAATCTCACAGTTTTCAAAGATTTCATTAAGAGATGCTTTTTTAACTCCAATAGCAACAGCTTCTTCTTCAGACATATGATTTGAACGTACCCAGATGTCATCAGTAAACATTCCAAAAACCTCTTTGATTCCCCTGCCAATCAACCCCAAACCAATAATTCCAACTCTACGATTATGAAGAATACGACTTCTGCCAAACTTCATACGTGGCCATGGTTCTGTTGAGTTCATATAGTGATGGTAGTTATGAATCTCAAGAAGTGAACTTAGAGTTAACCCTAATGTGTACTCCGCCATTGGACGAGGACGTGTAGGACCAGTATGTATAACATATAAACCTTTCTCAATAGCATAAACATCTTCAACATTCTGACGTGTTCCACCATAGGTTGTACCAACAAGTTTTAAACTCTTCCCAGCATCAATAACTTTCTTTGTAATTACAACATTTGGTGTGTAAGGCACAATCAATGCCTCAACCCCGTCAAGATTAGCAATAATAGCTTCCTCTGTACATTCACTTAATTCAACAACATCAGCATGCTTCTCTATTCTTTTTTTTGCATCTAAATCTGCAATTTTACAACCAAAAAGTATCTTCATTTTATATTTCTTTCTTATTTAAACGGTTCTGTCAAAAGTTTTATCCTCTTTAAGACCTATCTTGTTCTAAATCAATGTGATACAGACTATTCTGTCTTATCCCTACTTTTCTCGTCGGTCAACGCCCTACGCTACAGGTGGTGTAGCTGCAAACTAAGCCTAATCCGCCTAAACTCCTCCCCTAAATTAGGGGAGGTGGCGAGCAACGTGAGACGGAGGGGTATTCCTTACATTAGATACTACTCTTTTCATATTTTTTCTTACCATCTTGGGTAATAAGTTCTTCATCAATTATTTGACCATCACTCTTAAGTGTTCTTTGCAAATCACATATATCTATCTTGCCATTTTTTGCTATCATTGCAGCAGCCACTCCAACTGCATGTCCGGTTGAACCACATGTTGGAATTGCACGAGTAACATCCCATGTTCCACCTTTCGAACTTATGCAGCGTCCAGCAACAAATAGATTCTCATATTTGTTTGATTGCAAACAACGCAGAGGTAAGGCATATACAGGCCCTCGACTACGCCAATCTCCTGTCATTGCAACCGTATCATCAAACCACCTGTGATTGTCATCCAACGACAATGTATACTCTCCCTCAAATCTGCGTGTTGCTCTAAAACATGGAATTGAGGGGATTTCAAAAAGTTCGATGACTGTTTCCGGAGCATCACAACACATTCCGTCTATTCTATCTAAAAATAATTCTCTACTCTGCAAAACCATATCTGTAATATCTCTGGCATTATCACCAGAAAAGAACGGTTCTTTAGCACCATCTTTTGACAGCTCGCAGGAGTATGGCTTAGAAAACTTTTGGAGTTTCATCACACCATCAATCCAGAGATAGTGCCACCCGCAAAGAACGTTGCTATCCAAAGATACTGTTTTTTCTCCTGAAGCAAAAAAAACATCAGCATCACCCGAACAATCAATAAAGGCTTTGGATGCAACAGCCTGTCTACCATCTTTGTTCTCAATAATAATATGTGTTAGTTTATCTTCAGATAATATGACATCACAAAAACGTGTGTCATATAAAATATCTACATCCTCATTTTGTAAAAACTGCTCAAGTTGAATTTGAAAAATGTTAGGATTATAAACATTGGCATATCTCTCAGGAACATCAACATGGTAAGAGTCAGCCCCCCATTCAGCTGGACTTTTCCTTAATCCTAAATCTTTATTATCAGTAATCTTCTCATCTGCCAGGAGCAACAATTCTTCACAAATTCCACCAATTACTTTGTTCCCATTACCATCGCATATAGGAAGAAAATGTATAATATTACCAAGCGTTGCAAGTCCACCAAGACCAAACATCTTTTCTACAAGAAGTACTTTCTGACCATGTCTTGAAGCCGCAACAGCAGATGCCACACCAGCAATGCCGCCCCCAACAACGGTAATATCATACACTTCAACAACTGATAACTCTTTTCTCTCTTCAACTATTTTCATTAAAACATCCTATATGCAATTTTTTCAAATACTATTCACTTAAATTATATTAAAAAATAGGTCCAAACACAAACAAAAAGAGTACCAATCTGCATAACCACTTTGCGTACCGCATTCTTCCTCATAAAAAAAGTTATTGGGAGAATAAAACTGTCTTGTTGCTTAAAAATGTTATATAGACTTATTCCAATTAACATATAAAATTCAGGCAAAATCAGGAAAACAAAATCAAATATTGATTTTGAACAAAAAGTAATATATAATTCATATTACTATTTATATACTCCACACAACTGGTCCTGCAAGAAATTAAGATCCACAGTAAGGTGAAACATGAGTGCTCAAAACACAGATAAATCCTGGGAAAAGCTTGGAAAAGAAGACCCATACTACTGGGTAACAACTATAGATGAATATGTGGACGAAAATTGGAGTGATGAAACTCAAAAAAAGTTTTTTGAGGAGAGTACAAAATACGTTCATAGCATTTTAGAAATCATACATAGACACATTGACCCAAATTTCACCCCCACAAATGCTCTTGACTTTGGATGTGGTGTTGGCAGAGTAACAATCCCTCTTTCAAAGATTTGCAAGACAGTCGTTGGAACAGATGTATCTTCAACAATGTTGAAAGAAGCTGAAAAACTTTCGACACAGGAAGAAACAGAAAACATCACATTTGTTAAGGGTGACGATGAATTATCAAAAGTAAAAGGTACATTCAATTTTATTCACTCCATCTATGTCTTCCAGCACATCCCTTTTAACAGAGGCAAAAAAATATTAAACAAACTTCTATCATCTCTTGAACCAGATGGTGTTGGAGTTTTACAATTTCTAATATATAATGAACTGCCTGTCTCTAAAAGACTTATTTACTGGGTAAAAGTTAATATTCCTTTGGCTCATAAAATATTTAATCTCATTAAAGGAAAATCCTGGAACACTCCAATGATGCAGCTGAATAATTATAATCTAAATTATATTCTGCAAGCCCTAAAAGAGCATGGTTGTGGACATTCATATATTCGATATACAAAAGAAGATTATTATCATGGTGTCATAATATTCTTCCAAAAATCAACAGAAAAAACTTCTGATAATTTAATTGCATTGGGTGACATCCCGTAACAGGCAGACGAACTCAACGGAGCAATATAAATCAAACAAGCCCCCTACACTCCAATCTTACAAACGTGATTTATCGCATCTCCTAAATTCTCAATTTTCACCCGCCCAACGTCCTGAATTCATAATTACTTCTGCCTCCGTCATTAAGCATCTTTGACTCGCCGTAGGCATTGCGAAGGCGGTTAACAACTAACCATTAACCATTATTTAAACCCTGGCTGAGAATGAATCTCATCAATAAAAGCTAACATATTTTCGAGAGAAACATCCCCCTC
>Ga0209414_1000787_pt1 | contig 15451 bp, 7 predicted proteins | sample LakVidmifraction_4_FD_181154 | JGI IMG/M metagenome (GOLD analysis project Ga0209414, IMG submission 181154) | Hypersaline microbial communities from Lake Vida, Antarctica - Brine Hole Two &gt;0.2 micron (SPAdes) (version 2) | ecosystem: Environmental > Aquatic > Non-marine Saline and Alkaline >... | reverse complement strand
AACTTGCAACATGAAAAAACTAACATTTATACTGTTTATTATTACTATTTCAACCCAACTAATGGTAGCGCAAAATTTAGACCGCGCAAACTATTTATTTAAAACTAGAGCATATTTAGATGCTGCGGAGTTGTTTTTAAATGAAGAACCAAAAACTCAAGAAATATTGGAGAAACTTGGCGACTGCTTTTATTTCAACAATGAAATGAATGAGGCCGAACTATGGTACAAAACGCTTCTTCAAAGTTATGAGGCCAACGTTGACCCAAATTATTTATTTCGATATTCCCAAGCCCTGAAAGGAGTTAAAAAATTTAAAGAAGCTGACAAATGGTTCCAAAAATATCAAGAGAAACAACAATTGAAGCCTGCTGAAAAACCAGAAACTTTAGCCTTTTTTGAAGCATTGAACAAGGATACTAAAAAACCATATATTGTTACTAAAGTTTCCATAAATTCGAAATTTTCCGACTTTGGTCCGGCATTTTTAGGTGATAAAGTGGTTTTTGCCTCAGCAAGGAATAACGGAAAATTATACGATTGGAACAATCAGCCCTATTTGGATTTGTATCAAGCCGATGTTAATAATGGCGACTTAACCAATGCAACTCCATTTTCCAAAACCATCAATACAAAAATGCACGAATCAAATGCGGCGTTTACAAAAGATGGAAAAACTATGTATTTTACAGGAAATAACATCACCGGTCAAAAATCGGGAAGGGAAAAAAACAAAGTAAATCAATTAAGTATTTATAAAGCACAATTTGTTAATAACGAATGGACTAACATTACAGATATTCCTTTCAATAGCGATCAATATTCTGTTGAACATCCAGCGCTGAGTCCTGATGAAAAACAGCTTTATTTTGCATCTGATATGCCCGGAACCATTGGTTCATTTGATATTTTTGTGGTGGATATAAATGCAGACGGAACTTATGGCTCTCCTAATAATTTAGGACCAAAAATAAACACTGCCCAAAGAGAACAGTTTCCTTTTGTGAGCAAAGAAAACACCCTTTATTTTGCGTCTGACGGACATTTAGGACTGGGCGGATTGGATATTTTTAGGAGTGAAATTTCTGATGAAAATTTTTCTGCACCAAAAAATTTAAGCGATGTGATTAACAGTAATTTAGATGATTTTGCTTTTGTAATTGACGAAAAGAATGATACTGGTTATTTTTCTTCAAATAGAGCAGGTGGTATGGGTGATGATGATATTTACCGGTTTACGCAGGAGAAAACATATTATTTGAATGGGATTGTGAAAAACAAAAAAAGTTTAGAACCACTCCCAAGAACATTGGTTACGCTATTTGATGATAAAAACAATGCAATTGATGAGGTGGTTGTTGGGGATGACGCTGCCTATTCCTTTGAAATTGAGAAAAATAAAAATTATAAAATCAAAGGTGCCAAAAAATTATTCAAACCTTCTGAAATTGAATTTTCAACAAATCAAAAAGGAGATATGGATAAAGACATATTTTTATCATTAGAATCTTATGAAGATAGCGAAAAGACTATTGTTGTTGAAAACGAAAAAACTCAAATCAAAACAAACCCGATTTATTTCGATTTCGACAAATGGGATATTCTTCCGGATGCAGCAATTGAGCTAAATAACGTTGTGGATATTATGAAAAAATATCCTGATATGGAATTAGAAATAGGTGCTCATACCGATGTCCGGGGAAGTAATGAATATAATTTAATTTTATCAAAAAAACGCGCCAAATCGGTTATGAATTATCTAATAGGCCAAGGAATTTTAGAAAACAGATTAAAATCTGAAGGCTTTGGGGAAACACAACCTTTAAACCGTTGTGTTAAAGAGGGTATTTGTAATGAAGAGGAATATGATATTAACAGGCGGTGCGAATTTGTACTAACCAAATAGAAAAAATCCTTAAAAAAGTCGCTTCAAGCGGCTTTTTTTATACAAATCTGCGAATTCCACAATAAAATTTCTTACCTAAATAGCTACAAAATTAGGTTTACTCAATTTTAGGTATAACTTTTGTTAACTTTACAAGAACAAATTATGTCTTATGAGAAAAACTGCATTTACACTTTCGGTTATCATTTTATTTTCATTAACCACAAAAGCCCAACAGCAACAGCAATATCATAATTATGATGATTTATGGAAAAAAGTACAAAATTTTGAGAAAAGCAATTTACCAAAATCTGCTTTAAAGGAAGTTGAAAAAATTTATGCAACCGCCAAAAAAGAAGACAATGCGCCTCAGCTTATCAAAACATTGCTTTTTAAATCGAAATATGCTTTAATACTTGAAGAAGATGCGCAACTGAATATTATTAATTCCTTCAAAAAAGATATTTCAACCACTAAATTCCCAACCAAAAACATTTTGGAAAGTACACTAGCCAATTTATACTGGCAATATTTTCAGCAAAACAGATGGCGCTTTTACAATAGAACAACCACGGAAACTAAAGTGGATACCGCAGATTTCCGAACCTGGGATTTACAAACTTTATTTGCAGAAATTCATATTCAGTTTCAAAAATCCTTGCAAAATGAAGTGTTGGCCGAGAAAACAGATTTAGCCAAATTCGATGATATTTTAGAATTGCAGAAAGATTCCAAAAAATTTCGCCCAACTTTATTCGATTTTTTATCGCACAATGCCTTGGATTTTTATAAATCTTCTGAAACTTCAATTACAAATCCTGTTTATAAATTTGAAATTTCCGACGAAATATATTTGGCAAATTTTAAAGAGTTTTCAACAATAAAATTAGAAACTAAGGATAGTTTATCCCTTCAATTTAATGCCTTAAAAATTTATCAAAGTTTAGCGGCATTTCACCAAAAAGAAAATAACAACAACGCTTTCATTGCTATAGAACTTGAACGACTAGCATTTGTAAAAGAAAATGCGACATTTTCCGAAAAAGAAACGCTCTTTTTAAATTCATTAATCGAATTAAAAAATGTATTTAAAACTACTGAATCGTCCACATTAATCGATTTTGAGATTGCTTCTGTTTATAACAATCAGGCTGACGAATATGTGCCAAAAACAAAAACTGAAAATCAGTTTATACGCGCAAAAGCGCTGGAAATTTGTGAAGAATCCATCAGTAAATTTCCAAATAGTTTGGGAGCTGAAAAATGCAACTTATTAAAACAGCAAATTCTTAATTTATCCTTATCCATAATCGCTGAAAAGTATGTGCCCAATCAAAAAGACAATAAGGTATTGGTTTCCTACAAAAATATACCGGAATTGTATTTTCATATTTTTAAAATTAATGAAAAAGAAAAGACGGAATTTGCCCGGACTTACAACGATTCGGCCAAAATAGCATTTATTAAAAAACTTGATTTGGTTGCAAACTTTCATCAAGCCCTAAAAACTGAAAACGATTATCAGCAACACACTACTGAAATTTTAATCTCGCCTTTTTCTAATGGAAATTATCTAATTTACGCTTCAACCTTTGAAACCTTAAATGAAAATAGTATTTACGCAACGGCAATTATTCAGTCAACAGATATTGCAGTAATTGAAAACCGACAAAACAATAGTAACCTCTATCAGATTGTCGACAGAAATACGGGAAAACCTTTGGTTGGCGCCAAAGTAAATGTAAAAAATTACAATACAGGAAAGTATAACACCCCAATAAATGAAAATTATATCGCCGATAACAAGGGCCAAATAAATTTTACCACAAAAGATGTATTAGAAGCAACAGGATATAGTCAGATTGGTAGAAATGTAGTGTTCACTGTAAACTACAACAATGAAACAGCCACTTTTGGCGACTATTATTTGAATGAAAAGAGGGATTTGGCTATAGAACCTGAAAAAACCGTTATCTCTTCATTTTTATTTACAGACCGCAGTATTTACAGGCCAGGACAAATCGTTTATTACAAAGGAATTGTGCTTAAAAGCCTAAAAAATAAATCGGAAGTCGTTTCAAATGAATTTGTTGAAGTCACTTTGTACAATGTCAATCGGGAAGTCGTAAAATCTGCTGAATTAAAGACCAATGAATTTGGTTCCTTTAGCGGTGAATTTATCCTTCCAACGAATGGTTTAACAGGAAGTTATTCCATTGAAGTTGGAAAAGGATCAAAAAAGAGTGAATTACTTAATTCAATCGAAGGGTTTAAATATTCTTCAACAGAAATCTTGGTAGAAGAATATAAACGACCAAAATTTGAAGCTGAATTTAAACCAATTACAGAAACCTATAAAATAAATGATTTAATCACAGTAAACGGAAGTGCCGTAGCTTTTGCAGGAAGCACCATTACTGATGCTAAAGTTGTGTACCGAGTGCACCGAAAAGTACAATATCCAAAATGGTTTTATTGGTACCGACCAATTTTCCCAGCTTTGCAAAGCCAGGAAATTAGCCATGGAGAAATCATGACAGACGCTCAGGGGAATTTCAGCATTTCTTTTAAGGCAATTCCCGATAAAAGTGTTGATGCCGCTAATTTGCCAGTATTTATTTATGAAGTTACAGCCGATATTACCGATATCAACGGCGAAACCCGAAGCGCCACCACCGAAATAAAAGTGGGTTATCACGCTTTAATTGCTGAAATTAAAATCGATGCTGAAATCGATAAAAACAAAACGGATAACGCAATTACGGTTGAAACCAAAAACTTAAACAATGAAGTGGTTTTTGCCAAAGGAATTTTAAAAATTTACAAATTACAAGCGCCGGCAAACGTGTTGAGAAAACGCCCTTGGAATGCGCCAGATTATCAGGAAATAAGCGAAGAAACTTTTAAAAATAAATTTCCCCATGATGCTTATGCCAATGAAGATGACATTAAAAACTGGCCAAAAGGAAATTTGGTTTTTGAAGAAAATTTTGATACGTCAAAAAACACGAAAATTCAGTTAAAAAAAATTCAGAAATGGGAATCTGGTAAATATGTGGTTGAATTGGAAACCGTAGATAAATTTGGACAAAAAGTCACCGACAAACAGCTATTTGCCGTTTTTAGCAAAACTAAAAATCAGGTTTCCGACCATCAGTTATTTGTGATTTCAACCGATAAACAAAGTTACAAACCCTTTGAAAATGTGTTGCTCAAAATTGGTTCGGCTTCAAAAAACCTATTTGTAACAATAGATATTGAAAAAGACCATAAAATAATTGATACGCAAATTATTCACCTCGAAAATAATTCGAAATTCATTCAAATACCGGTCACAGCAAAAGATTTAGGCGGATTTGCTGTTTATTACAGTTTCAGCAATTTTAACGCTTTCAAAAGTGGCACATTGCCTATTTCTGTTCCTTATGAGAAAAAAGAATTGGAAATTGAAACCATTACCTTCAGGGATAAATTGCAACCCGGAGAACAGCAAACCTGGAGTTTTAAAGTGAAGGGAGAAAAGGGCGATAAAGTTGCTGCAGAATTGTTGGCAAGTATGTACGACGCATCTTTGGACGCTTTTAAACCGCACAATTGGGAATTTAATCCAACAGAACAACCTATTTATTATTCCTACAACCAAAGAAATGCTAACAATAGTTTTGGAAACAGCTATTTTAATGTTGCGAATTTACCACAGAATTATTACAGTTCTCTTCAGCAATTTTTTGATCAATTGAATTGGTTTGGATTTCATTTTAATAATTCCATTAGAATAAGAGGAATGAGTTCTGTTAAAATGATGCAAAAAAATAATGATGTTATTCAAGTTGCTGAAGATGAAATGGAAATTGAAGAAACCGTTTTGTCCAATACAGAAACACTGGATGAAGTTGTCACCGTTGGTGTTGGAAAAGAAAAAGAGATAAAGAAAGATGAAAACCTTGAAAAACTAGATCCATCTTCAATAAAAATTCGTAAAAACTTTCAGGAAACTGCTTTTTTCTATCCACATTTAACAACCGACAAAGAAGGAAACGTCAGTTTTAATTTTACCGCTCCTGAAGCATTGACACGATGGAAACTACAATTGTTGGCGCATACCGCAGCATTGGCTTCCGCCACAAAAACCCTGACAACCGTCACCCAAAAAGAGTTGATGGTATTACCAAATCCGCCGCGATTTTTACGGGAAGGAGATACCATTGTTTTTTCAAGTAAAATTTCAAATTTAACAGAAAACAACCTCAATGGAATTGCTGTTTTAGAGTTAACAGATGCCATTACAGGAAAACAAATTAATGAACTATTAGGAAATAGTTCCGCCGCTCAAAATTTCAAAGTTGATGCAAAAGGAAATATTCAGGTAAGTTGGAAACTTGAAATCCCAACAACTGTTCAAGCCGTTCAATACAAAATAATTGCAAAAGCAGGCGATTTTAGTGACGGTGAACAAAATGTATTGCCGGTTTTATCCAATAGAATGTTGGTGACGGAAACCTTGCCTATGTGGGTTCGCAGCAATCAAACCAAGACTTTCACTTTAAACAAGTTGAAAAATAATGTTTCAACTACGCTCAGCAATCATAAATTGACCTTGGAAATTACGTCGAATCCGGCTTGGTATGCGGTGCAGAGTTTGCCGTATTTAATGGAATATCCATATGAATGTTCCGAACAAATATTTTCCCGTTATTATGCAAATGCCTTGGCAAGTCATATTTTGAATTCAAATCCGCGCATTCAAGAAGTTTTCAATCAATGGAAAACGAGCGATGCCTTGCTTTCAAATTTGGAAAAAAATCAAGAATTAAAATCAATTATTATTGAAGAAACGCCCTGGTTACGCGATGCACAAAGTGAAACAGATCAGAAAAACAGAATTGCACTGCTTTTCGACTTAAATAAAATGACCAATGAATTGCAAACTGCTGTTTATAAATTAAAAGAAATGCAGTTTGAAAACGGTGGTTTTCCTTGGTTTAAAGGAAGCAATTATCCAAACCGATATATCACGCAACATATTGCAGCCGGATTTGGGCATTTAAAACAATTGAATGTTGCCATTAACGAAAAAGACGCTTCTGAAATAATTTCAAGAACAGTACATTTTTTAGATGAAGAAATTGTAACCGATTACCAAACGCTTTTAAAAGAAGCTGAAAAGTTAAAATCAAAAGAAAAAACCGTTAAAAAAGGCGAAAAAGCGGCAGCTGATTATTTGGCTCAAAATCATTTGGGTTATTTACAATTGCATTATTTATATATGCGAAGTTTTTATAAGGATTTAAAAACTGATAAAAAGGCACAAACTGCCATAGATTATTACACAAAACAATCGGCTCAATTTTGGAAGGAAAATAATTTGTACTCAATGGGATTAATTGCCTTAATTCAACATAGAGCACAAAATAAAACGGTTGCTTCAGCCATTTTAAAATCACTTAAAGAAAACAGTATTGTTAGCGAAGAATTGGGAATGTATTGGAAAGAAAATGTTGGAAGCTGGCATTGGTATCAGGCTCCTGTTGAAACTCAGGCTTTGTTAATTGAAGCTTTTTCAGAAATTGAAAATGATCTAGCAACGATTGATGAATTAAAAGTTTGGTTGCTTAAAAATAAGCAAACCAACAGCTGGAAAACAACCAAAGCAACTACTGAAGCTGTTTATGCACTATTATTACAAGGAAATGATTGGTTGTCTGTAAGCGAATCGGTTGATGTAACTATAGGTTCTCAAAAAATTGAGCCTTCAAAATTAGAAAATGTAAAAACAGAAGCCGGAACAGGTTACTACAAAATCTCATGGAACGGAAATGAAATTAAGCCAAATATGGGTGAAGTAACCCTTTCCAAAAAAGGAGAAGGCATTGCCTGGGGAGGTTTGTATTGGCAATATTTTGAAGATTTAGATAAAATAACCACTGCGGAAACACCGCTAAAATTAAATAAAAAATTATTTGTGAAATCGAATGCTGATAAAGGCAAATTGTTAACTGAAATAACTGAAAATTCGAAATTAAAAGTTGGTGATTTAATTACTGTTAGAATTGAATTAAAAGTTGACCGACCAATGGAATTTGTTCATATGAAAGATATGCGCGCCAGTGGTTTAGAACCCGTAAATGTATTGTCTCAATACAAATGGCAAGATGGTTTGGGATATTATGAAAGCACCAAAGATGCATCAACCAACTTCTTTTTTGAAAATTTGTCAAAAGGCGTTTACGTTTTTGAATATGATTTGCGTGTTAATAATGCCGGTAATTTTAGCAACGGAATTACAACAATACAAAGCATGTATGCGCCTGAATTTAGCAGTCACAGTGAAGGCGTACGAATTAAGGCAGAATAATTATAGTTGCTTAGCGTAGTCGAAATGGTTGCAGAGCGTAGTCGAAGCATTATTTTTTAGGAGGATATTTGCTTAATAATTTTTTAAATGCTTCAGTATAAAGTTGTTCTTTTTGGGTAATTTCAACGTTGCTTTGAAAATCGCCTTCATAAAAACCGCGCCAAACTAATTTATCGTTTTTTGCATCTACAAAATCAATGGTAAATTGTTTGGTTAATGTGTTGTTGTTAATTGGTATTTGACCGCCAACACTTATGCCGGAATGCATTCCGAAACTACCAAAACCAATGCCAACAGAATTCCTTTGCGCTTCAAACTGGTTTAATTGAACATCAACAAAAATGTCAGGATTTTCATGATATGCCAAGCCTTTTTCTACCATTGCATTTTCCAATTGAGTAAAAATCCGCTTCGCTTCTATCTCATTTACGGGAAGCTTAATATCATCAAAAAAACCAAAAGTTTTGTATTGATTAAAATCGGCCTGATCATCATAATCATACACTATTCTAGGGCCTGCGCAACCTATAAAAACAAATACCAACAAAAATTTAAAATATTTCATACTCTTAAATTTTAAAATACCTATAAATGCTAACCATAAAATTAAGAATAATTCTGATTTAACCAGCTATATAAAATAGTATCTTTGAAAAAAATTAAAGATTATGGATTTAAATCTAATTCCAAATTTAAAACACACCAAAAGCAACAATTTCTTTTTGTTGGCTGGTCCTTGTGCCATTGAAGGTGAAGAAATGGCCTTGAGAATTGCCGAACAGATTTTAAAAGTGACCGATAAATTAGAGATTCCATTTATTTTTAAGGGAAGTTTTAAAAAAGCGAACAGATCGAGAATTGACAGTTTTACCGGAATTGGAGATGAAAAAGCCTTAAAAATACTCAAAAAAGTATCCGAAACTTTTAACATCCCAACGGTTACTGATATTCATGAAATTTCAGATGCTGCCATGGCCGCTGAATATGTTGATGTATTACAAATTCCCGCATTTTTGGTACGCCAAACCGACTTGGTTGTAGCAGCTGCTAAAACAGGAAAAGTGATCAATCTGAAAAAAGGACAATTTATGAGTCCGGCTGCGATGAAACACGCCGTGCAAAAAGTAAAAGACAGTGGCAACGAAAAAGTGTGGATTACAGATAGAGGAACCATGTTCGGTTACCAGGATATGATTGTTGATTTTAGGGGAATTCCAGAAATGCAACAGTTTGCGCCAACAATTTTAGACATTACGCACTCTTTACAGCAACCAAATCAAAGCAGCGGTGTTACAGGCGGAAAACCTGAATTGATTGAGACTATTGCCAGAGCAGGAATCGCAGTTGGCGTTGATGGTTTGTTTTTAGAAACCCATTTTGATCCTGCAAATGCAAAAAGTGATGGCGCCAATATGCTGGATTTAAAATATTTAGAAAATTTATTAACCCGTTTGATTGCCATCAGAAAAACAATAAACAGTTTTCAATAAATAAATTAGATAAGTTTACCAATATTCATAAAAAAAGCGACAAAATTTTAAAATTTTGTCGCTTTTTATAGTATTTCAATATATTATTATCCGCATTTGGTATGTCCGCAATTTTTGCATTTTAAACAACCTTCTTCATAAATTAATCCAGCAGGATCGCCGCATTCGGGACATTTTTTATCTACTGCCTGTGTGCCATCCTCCACAAATTGTTTTAATGCACGTGCAATGCCGTTTTTCCATGTATTGATATTTTCGTCATACATGTTCAAATTATTAATTAAATCAACTGCATAAGGAATTGGCATTCCGTGACGTAATACACCGGAAATTAATTTGGCATAATTCCAATATTCTTTATCAAAAGTACGTGACAATCCTTCAAAAGTAACTTTATATCCTTCCTTATCACGAAATTGAAAATCGTAACGGGATTCTCCACTCTTATCTCTGTTTTTTATTACCCAACCCTCTTCAAGCCAAGCCGGTAAAATGAAAGCGTCTTCAATTTTTCCTGTAAATATTTCATACGGCCTGTTGTTTATCAAACCTACAACTGCAACCCATTTCTCATAATCATTTTGAAAACGAACTATTTTTGCCGCAATTTTTTTAGGGCGTTTCGGGAAAACGGTTTCTGCATAGCAGTCAACTTTTTTATCTGCTTTTTTGGTGTCATTTGCGATTAAAATTCCGCTTCGGGAGCCATCTCTGTAAACTGTAATTCCTTTCAACCCTTTGCGCCAAGATTCAATATAAATATCGCCTACCAAATCTACAGGAACATCCCTGGCCAAATTTATCGTTGAACTAATGGAATGCGTCGTGTATTTTTGAACCAACGATTGCATTTCTACACGTTTTTTCCAATCAATTTCAGGTGCTGTAGATCCTTTATATGGACTTTCATTAATGTCGGTTTTTCCGGTAACATCCATCCATTGTTTCAATTTTGGATGATAAACTTCAAATTCTTCAAATGCATCACCCATATCATCAACATAAGCAACTTTTGCATTTGTATCCTCTTGATTTACTTTTCTTCTTCTTTTGTACGATAATAAAAACACCGGTTCTATACCTGATGATGTTTGTGCCAACATACTCAAACTTCCGGTTGGCGCCACAGTACTAATGGAAATATTTCTTCGGCCGTATTTCATCATTCGAGCATAAACATCCGGAAATTCCTTTTCCATCATTTGCACAAATTCCGAAAATTTTTCTATTTCAGGGCTAAAAATCTCAAATTTACCTCGGGTAATCGCCATATCAATACTGCTGTCAAACTCACCTCTCAATTTGGTTTTCATAATCTCGTCAACAACCGCTATTGCTTCATCTGTGTCAAACTTTTTGCCCAAAGCAGCCATTGCATCTGCCAAAGCGGTAAAGCCTAATCCTGTTCTTCTGCCCTTTTTACCAGTTTTATATAATAATTTCCAAGTATCAATTTCAACCTGTTTAATTTTATCAGGTTCTTTATCGTGCATTATTTTATTGAAAATTTTATTTACAGCTTCCAATTCCAAATCCACCAAATCATCCATCAAACGTTGCGATTCATAAACAATTTCATAGAATTTTTTAAAATCGAATTTCGCTTTTTCCGTAAACGGGTTTTCAACAAAACTATATAAATTAATTGCAATTAAACGACAGCTGTCGCCTCCTTGCATCGCAATTTCTGAACAAGGATTTGTAGAACTGTTTTTAAATCCCGGATAAACTGATGAAGTTGAATAATAATGTTGACGGTCCCAAAATATCAATCCCGGTTCAGCTGTGTTATGGGCACATTTTATAATGGTGTCCCAAAGAGATCTTGCTTTAATTACTTTTGTATAGGTCGGTGTTTTACTCTCAATTGGCCAGCGTAGGGTAAAATCGTCATCATTTACAACCGCCACCATAAATTCATCTGACAAGCGAATAGAAATATTGGCGCCGGTTACTTTTGTCAAATCTTGTTTTACGGTAACAAAATCTTCAATGTCAGGATGTGCAATATCCATCGTAAGCATTAATGCCCCTCTTCTACCGTTTTGAGCAACTTCCCTTGTGGTATTTGAAAAACGGTCCATAAATGAAACCGCTCCTGTTGTAGTACCGGCCGAATTCGAAACTTGGGCACCACCTGGTCTTAAATTAGATAAATCCACACCAACACCGCACCGTCTTTTAAACAATTGTGCCAATTGCTGATCTGTATGAAATATCCCACCATAAGAATCAAAAACAGAAGGAACAACCACACAATTTGACAATGAAGCAATAACATTATTGTTACCTAAAGAAGACATTACGCTTCCCTGCGGAATGACATATTTGAAGTCTTTAAATAAATTATAAATGGCTTTTTCTGATAAAAATTCACGATTTTTCCCATAATCAGAAAGCCCTTCCCCTTTCTTTTCCCCTTCCTGATATTTCTTTTCTATGCGGCCAAATTCCACCGCCATACGTTGATGCATATCATTGGGTGTAGTTTCTAAAAACTCACCTGTTTTGGTTTTCATCGCATACTTATTCATCCACGTTGTCGCTGCGAGCTCATCACCCTTAAAATAAGCTAAAGTACTCTTTAACAAATCATTATAAGTGTAAGTTTTCGGGAATACTAATTCTTCTATCATTTTTAAGTAAGTTTATGGTTGCTGAAAATAGAGCTATAAAATTATTGAATATTTAAACTTATCTCATGTTAAATTTTAATTAGTTAATAACATTTCATTGTTGAAAAGTTATATTTTTTCAATAGCTTTTTTTTGTAGTTTTAGCTTTTACTAAAATTTAAGAAAGATTGAATATAAAAATTCATAATTTATCATTAAGGGGAATCACCGGAATTTTAGCAGGGGTAATTTCTTTGATTTACATTTTTGGCATTCATCTTTTATTGTTGCAATATGCTTCGGGATCGTCAGGGGATTCCGTGTTACCCATTTCATTTTTTGAAATTCTGATTTTTAGTATTTCTTTTATTTATATTCTAATATCCTATTTTACAATCGCAATTATTAATAAAAGAAGAAGAAAAAAAATTTATTTTAGAAATTGGGACTTTAAAGCCAAACACATTCTCCGTATTTACTTGATGCATCTGCTGGTTGGAGGAATTATTTTATATTTTCTCATGGCTAACGGTCTTATTAAATTAATAATTCCGACTTCGCTCATACTTTACGGAATTGCAGGAATAGTTTCAAACAGATATACTTATGGCGCCAGTGCCATTCTGGGAATTGTTTTCCTTATTCTCGGTTTTTTAGCACTTTTATTTCCAAGTTTAGCGTTTTATTTGTGGGGTTTTGCTTTTGGCGTTTGCCATATTGCATACGGACTATTTTATTGGAGTGATAAGTTTTAAGTTCGCAATTTTAAATTTTAGGCTGTAAGCTGAACTTCTAAATTTTAAGCCTTCTTACCAAATCTTCCAATCCGTTTAATTGAATTTCATAAACCAAATGCATCATTTCTCCCAATTTATTCTTTGGGAAACCTTTATTGCGATACCACACCAAATAAAATTCAGGCAAATCGATTAAATATTTTCCTTTATATTTTCCGAAGGGCATTTTGGTATTTGCCAGTTGTTCAAGTAAATGTTGCTGATTATTTTCCATCTACAAAATCTTGTAAATAACTGAATCTTTCCGTAAGCTTTCCGTTTTTAGTCATTTTAGCTCTTTGAAGTACTCCATCTTTATCATTATTGAAAAAAGCAGGAATCACATGCTGCGCAAAACTGTCTCCGAAACCTTCCGAAGCATCTTTTGGCAATTCACAAGGTAAATTATCAACCGCCATAACGGCAATTGCATCTTTATCCATGAAATGCACTTCTTGTTCACTTTTCGAATTATATCCGTAATTAGGCTCTTCAATTGTTGAAGAACGAATGGTGGAAGCCACCGGCCCGTCAATATCACAACTAATATCCGCTATCACTTTAATGTTAAAATCTGGTGATTTTGCATCTTCTCTTGTAAAAATAAAAGGTGCGCCAATCCCATAAAAATGTGATGCAATATACAAATCTGCCACTTTGGCAAAACGCATAAAATCACTTTTATAGTCTTTCGGATTGTTAAAAAAATCATTTTGATCTTTTAAAACACCATCATTTCTTTTATTATAATCCAACACATCTATTTGAACATAAACCGGTTCCTCAAAAGTATGGGTTAAAAATTCATCAATAGAAACTTCGCGCATTAGCACACCATCCAACATTTCTTTTGCACCGTTTCCTACCCTACCTTTTCCAGTTAAAACAACTTTAATAGCTGGTAATTTGAATTTTTTCAGCTCTTCAATCAACATTTTTTGATCGTGCAAAACTTCCCCTTTAGGCAAATTGAATAAATTAAATTTTAAACCAAACGTTCTAAAAGCATTGTAAGCACCAACAATACCAGCATATTTACCAAAAGCCACTAACCTGATATTGTTTTTATCAGTGATTGTTTCGTGATCATAATGTTCAATGTTTTTAGCCAAAATAGCCTTTAATAAATTGCGATTGTATTTTTGTTTTTTGATGGTATGAGAAAAGAAAAAGTATTTTTTATTCGGAATTAAACTATCAATTGGCACTTCCTTTACACCTAACAATACATCACAATCAGAGACATCATTCACCAATACAATTCCCTCATTTCTATAGTCTTCATCAGAAAAAAAACGTGAGTCAGAGCTTTCAACTTTAATTTCAAGTTGGGGATATGTTTTTAAAAGTGTTGCACATTTTTTTGGAGACAATACAACCCTTCTGTCTGGCGGATTTTTTCGTTCTTTAAGGATTCCTATCTTCATAATGTAATTTGGTATAAATTTTGCTTCAAAGGTATTAGGAATTAAAGGATATTGCAAACGGGAAGTTTGATTGAATTTTTATACATTTGTATTCTTCTTAGAAGAATTGGTTCTTTGATTTATTGGGGACGACTGGTTTTGACTGCAAGGTCAATTAAGGTATAAGCATGTCGAGTAATGAAATAGCACTCGTAAATCTCAATTTCAAAAATTTAAACGGCGAAGATAACTACGCTTTAGCTGCTTAATCCGAATCACAGTAGGATGAGCCTTGTCACACCAGGTGTGAAAGCTAAATGTCTCATGAAAGCCTTGGTTAGCGGCGGTCAATATAGAGGCATCGTAAAAGTTAACATAGATTTGCTATTGTTTCGTTAGCATTTCGAAATTAAGAAACTAAGCTTAAAGTAAATTGTTTTCGATTAGCTTTAAGACTAAAATTAAAAGAAAACTAAACATGTAGAAACTATTTTGGTTGCTTGTTTGGACCCGGGTTCGATTCCCGGCGTCTCCACTATTATTATTTTATTGGTTATTGTAAAAAATTCAGTACCCAATTTCTAAATTATCTCCACTTTATACCATTTCAACCATATATCATAAAACTTTTTAGTATTTTGGTTCCATGATAATTGTACCAAAAACATGAAGAATACAACCAAATATATTATTGGTGTAATGAGCGGAACTTCGTTGGATGGCATTGATATTGTTTACGTAAAAATAAACGATGAGGGAAATTATAGTTTCGAAATATTGAACGCTGCTACAATTCCGTATAGTAAAGAATGGAAAACAGCATTAAAAGAAGGCTTTCTTTTATCGGGTGAAAAATTAGTAAAATTAGATGCCAATTATGGAATTTTTTTAGCAAATACTATCCTAAACTTTATTAAAGAAAAC
>Ga0209414_1000785_pt1 | contig 15463 bp, 14 predicted proteins | sample LakVidmifraction_4_FD_181154 | JGI IMG/M metagenome (GOLD analysis project Ga0209414, IMG submission 181154) | Hypersaline microbial communities from Lake Vida, Antarctica - Brine Hole Two &gt;0.2 micron (SPAdes) (version 2) | ecosystem: Environmental > Aquatic > Non-marine Saline and Alkaline >... | reverse complement strand
CGCCGAGCTCACCGACGCCGACCTGACGGGTGCGAAAGTCAACGAATGGACGCTGCTACCCGACGACTGTGGGTGGCGGGTGCCGCAGCGAGGTACCTCGGGGACGCGGACTGTGGAACGGGTGACATCCCTCGACGCGACATCCGCACCCACCTACTACGACACCATCGCCGACGCGATCCAGGCGGGAGTGTTTAGGGGGGCCAACCTCGTTCACACGTCCATCAACCTGACAGGGGTCTACCTGGCCGGCGCGGACTTGACGGACTCGAACTGTGCCGGCATCAACCTGTCTGGCGCCGACCTTCGCAAAGCGAACTTCACGAGAGCCAATTTCACGGCGAGCAGTTTCGCTGGGGCGGACGCCACCGACGCCGATTTCACTGGCGCCGATTTCACTGCCGCCAACCTCACGAGAGCCAACTTCCATGACGCCAACCTCACTGGCGCCATCCTTGCCGGCACGTATCTTGTCGGAACCGATCTCACTGGCGCAGACTTGACAGACGCCGACCTGACTGGGGCGTGGGTGGACGAAACCACGACCCTGCCCGGTGGATATGGGTGGCGTGTGCCGGAAGGTGAAGAAGAAGGCCCGCTCCTCGTGGAACGGATGAGGACATGAACCGTCCGAATTACGCAACCGCCAAATGTCCGGGATGTGGGTGGGAATGGATTCGCCATTTCGACCAGTGCGCGTACCGTCCGGCATTGGTGCCGCCAAGTGATTTCGTTACGATAGACGAGTCACATCAAGAACTTTCCGAGGAAGAACTTTCAGAATTTGCCGAGAAATTGCATACGTTGAAGACCCAACGATTGAACTTGGAACGCCAATGGCGTGGACCTTGGGGCTGGATGAGGACATGAACCGTTTCACCAACTGGCTTGACCAGTTCATCGACCCGTCCGGCCGTGAACATTTCGCTGACGACGCCGACGACGCCATGCACCCTCTCGTCGCGGCCTGCCTCATCGCGATCATCTGTGTCTGTATCGTCGCCGCGATTACGTGGGTGGCGTTGGGATGGGGGTGATCGTCAACCTGTAGTAACAGTCCAGCCAACAGTGAACAGTGAACATTTCAGACCAACGAGAGGGTAGTTGAATGGCAACGAAACCGATGATGCGATGCAAGTGCGTAAACGACCAGTGTCGACGTCGCGGCCAGTGGAACCTGGTGACGATCGAGCGGGTAGGCAACGTCCTCTACATGCCACCCAACTTCACCTGTGTGTGCTGCCTACAACACATGCACGTCGACTCGAAACTGTTGGAAGCGTACGCGCGTGAACAGGCGAAAGCCGCGAAGATCGAAGCGGACGTGATGGGGTGACGTGGGCAGAAATCGAACCGGCGTTGGACATGGCCGAACTGTGGGCCGACCCCGATTCGATCCCTGACAGTCCCGACGATGACTTCTGGTGGCGACAGAAGTCGGCACGACCGGACAGGGACATGTACCCGTGGCCCGGCAAGCTCGACACGTTTCGGCCGTGGCAGTTGGATGCGTGCCGCGAGATCGTCGACGGGTTCCGCCGTGGCATGGGTGTCATGGTGTTGGACGGCCCGCCCGGTACCGGCAAGACGATCATCGCGGAGATGGTGTTGCGATGCCGCGACAACACGACGGTTGGTGGCTTGGAGCACGGCATGAACCGCGCGACATACCTGGCGCACACGATCAGTTTGCAACGCCAGTTCGTTGAAGACTTCCCGTACGGGAACGTCGTGAAAGGTGCAGGGAACTATCCGACCGAGAATGGACCGGGATGGGTGACGTGCGCGGACTGCCAACGCGACGACTGCACGTACTGTCCGAGCGGGGTCTGCCCGTACACCGACGCCAAACACAAAGCCGTCACAGGAAGACTGGCGGTAGCGAACACCGCGTACTGGTTGCATGAAGCGAACCACGTCCGCAACGGGTTGGGCGGCAGGGAACTGTTGGTCGTCGACGAATGTGACACGTTGGAGTCAGCGTTGATGGGGTTCGTCGAATTCGGGGTGACCGCACGACAGTTGCAGCGCATCGGCGTGGATGTCGTCAAGAAAGCGGCACGCACCCCGACAGTGCTCGACTGGTTGGATCGGGTTGTCCGCGCATCGAAGGCGTGGGCGACAGCCAACCGGGGTAGGGCCGCGACTGGCGGGGACGTCAAGTTGCAGCGGGAAGTGAAAGCCATGTTGCGGCTGGCCGGTTCGGCGAGGGCGTTCGCGATGGAGCTCGACGCCGGCCAGTTGGACGACGGGGATGGTGGGGACACGGAAGGGGACGACAACGCCAGGTGGGTGCGCGACTACTCCGCCGACGACGGTGGGGCCGTGTGGAAACCGGTGACTGTCGGCAGGTTCGGTGGCGGATACGTGTGGCGGCACTGCCAGCAGGCGTTGGCGATGTCCGGCACTGTCGTGTCGGCCGACGAATGGGTCGATTCGACAGGGGTGACCGCCGCAGGAATCGACTGGGGGGGTGTCGCCATCCCGTCGCCGTTCGCTGTAGCCAACCGGCCTGTCATCATCGTCCCCGCCGCGAACATGACGTACAAGACGTACGACGCGGAGATCGACAAACTGTGTGTCGCGATAGGGCGCGTCCTGGAACGCCACCCCGAAGACCGTGTCCTAGTCCACACGACCAGCTACAAGTTGACTGGTGACGTCGTTGGATGGTTGAACGCGAACGGGCACGGCGAACGTGTCGTCACCCACGAACGCAGTGACGGCGCGGCGGGACGCGGTGAAGCGTTAGGGCAGTATTTGGCAACCGACGCGGCAGTGCTATGTTCGCCGTCGATGGATCGTGGCGTCGACCTCCCCGGTGACGCCTGTCGAGTCCAGGTCGTGTGCAAAGTCCCGTTCGCACCGTTAGGGGACAAGCAGGTGTCGACGAGATTGCGGGTTCCGGGCGGGCAGACGTGGTACACGGTGGGTACGGCACGAACGCTGATCCAGATGACCGGCCGGGGGGTAAGGTCTGCCGACGACCACGCGACAACATACGTTCTGGACCGTCAGTTCAACCGGTGGTGGGGGGACGGTAGGAGGGTTGTCCCACAGTGGTGGGCGGATGGCGTCAAGATCGGAAAGTTGCGGGACTTCCAGTAGCGGCAACAAGTAATAGTCCAGATTTCTTCGTCTGCCCCTTGACAGCGGTAGGCGTCATGGTCCAACATAATCTCACTGACCAGCCAACCGTGGCGCAGTGACCAACGAAAGGCTAGGCAACACCTATGTCCACCAACTTTGCTGACCAGGTCGCCGGATGGCTGACCGAGGGCGGGATCGACAACCAGCCGGTCGCCCTCCGCAACGTCAAGTTCACCCGCGACGTGCAGTACCAGGACGGCCAGGAGCCGTTCCTGTCCATCGACTTCATCCCGCTCGACGGCGACAGCGCCCCGTTCGAAGGCCAGCGACTCGGCATCGGCAAGGGCTGGGACGAGTCCGACGACGAGTCGACGATCACCCGCAACGACGGCAAGAAGCTCGCCTACAACACGGCGAGCAAGGCCGGCCACATGGTGTCGAGCCTCATGGCTGTCGGCGAATTCCAGCAGGCCATCAAGGCCAAGTGGGATGCCGGCGACCAGGTGACCCCGTTCAACGCCGCGTTCTTCGAGGGCATCACCGGCACGATCGTCGCCAACAAGGCCAGCTTCAAGGCGCAGGACTCCGGCGAGACCATCGAGTACGTGTACTACACGTTCGCCGATTTCACCGGGTACGAGGGTGCTGGCTCCAGCGCCGGGACCGCAGCGCCGGCCGCCAACAAGAAGGCCCCCAGCAAGAAGGCCGCCAACAAGAAGGCTGCCAGCAAGAAGGCCGAAGCCGAGGTGGTCGAGGTGGCCGAGGTGGCCGAGGTGGCTGCCGGCCCGGACCTCTCCGAGCTCGCCGACCGTCTGCTCACCCACGCCCGCAACACGAGCGCCGAGACGCACGACGAGTGGATGTTGGAGGCGTACGCCGAGTTCGCCGACGACCTCGTCGACGACGCCACCGCCAGCCTCGTGGATGACGCCACCAACGTGTGGGATGTCGTCTGCTCCGAGTAGTCGGACAGCGCGACAACGCAACACCACACGCCACACGAACAACCTCAACCCTCATCCCCTGTCAGGACGACGACGGGGGGTGGGGGTTGCCAGGTTCAAAGGACAGGAGCGAACGATGGGTAGAGAATCGTGGAAGGAAGCACGCAAGACCGGTGACGGCACGTACGCGACTTTGCGTGGCCTGCTCGACGGTATGGTCGAAGCCGGCGACGACCTGGCGTCGACGACCGTGGAGTATTGGAACTACGGGGTCAGCAAAGAGGCCGCCGCGAAGACCGCGTACCGGATCAGGCATGGGTTGAGGGTGCTGCCCGACGCTGACGGTGGCGACAGCGGCGCCGGCAAGTGGCACGCAGCAGTCGACAGCAGCACCGGGGATCACGTCGTATGGGTTCGGTACCAGCCGTGACCGCGGGACATCTGCGTGGACCAGACGACGTCAACGATCAACGGCCATCCGTCTACCGTGAAGACGGCAGATGGATTGTGCGAGGCTCCAGTTTCGGGTCTTGCACGTTGAACCTGGCGCGGTGTGCCGTCGGGCTGCAAGGCGAACCGTTCCCGCAGAGCGTACGCGACGCGATGGATTTCGGTACCGCCAACGAACATGTCATCATCGACCGACTCATCGACGGTGGCCAGTGGATGCCGTTGACGCGCGTTGAACTGTCCGAATACGGGACAGTCGACGACAGTGGACAGGTGGCTGTTGAAGTGCAGGTCGGGAAGAAACTGACGATCCGACTGCACCCTGACGGCATCGTCCAGCACAACACCACCGGCGAACGCCGCGTGTTGGAAGTGAAATGCATGTCGGCCGACAACCGTGGGTTCGAGAAGATGTACCACTGGCAGTTCGCGTTGGAACAGTACGCGACGGGCCTGCCGTTGCTGTTGGTGGTCGGCTGGAAAGACCCAGGGGTTGATGAGATCCGGGTGTTGCGTGACGGTGTCGAAGTTCGAGCCGACGTCAACGTGCCGTACACCCGAGGCCACATCATGGCCCGCGGGTTGCAGCTCGCGAAGCTGTTCGACGCGGCAGTCGACGGCGACTGGGGCGCGGTCGGTCGATGCGACCGTGAACAGTACCCCTGCCCGTTCTACCAACTGCACGACGCCGAGACAGCGTTCATCCGACCCGACACGCATCGGACAGTCCAACTGGACTTGGTGTCCGAGGCGCAAGTGTCGCGGTTGGCTGGGATCATGGAAGAAGCGAAAGGTGCGGAGAAAGCCGCGAAGGTGCGGCACGACGACGCGAAAGAACAGTTGTTCGCGTTAGTCCCGTGCGGTTCGACAGCCACCGCGCTTGGATGGACTGTCACGGCGACCGAAACCCACGTCGAAGAGTCGACGTCGACACGCAAAGCCCACGACCGCAAGACGTTGACCGTCAAGAAAGGGAGTGAATGACATGGCAATGCGAGCATTGCAGTCACAGCAACGCAGCGCCGAGAAACTGTTGGTGTGTGGGGGGGGTGGAACAGGCAAGACACGCGGGATCATGGATGTCATCAAGACGTCGCTGCTACCCGGCCAGACAGCGCGTGTTGTCGACAACGAAGGGGCACTACCGATCCACCTGGAAGCGGCGGGCATGGGATGTCGCGAAGAATGGGTGTCGACAGGGGTCGCCAACGGCCACGCCCAATGGGAGCGGGTACCCGAATGGGAGGACCCCGACTCGAACATCGTGCGATGGTTCTGCCAGGACTGGTATTCGCATCGTGAAGCCATCGGCAAGGTCTGTGCAGACGGCACACGCGGGGACTGGGGTTTCATCGACACCATCTCGCAACCGTGGGAAGACGTGCAAGCCTGGTACGTCGGCAAGATCACGGGCGGCACCGACCTTGGCGACTGGTTGGTCGAGAACCGTGTCAACCAGATCGAAGCGAACAAAGGCAACGACGGCGGCGGCGGCGCCATGTTGGGTGAGTGGAAGCCGATCAACGCGCAGTGGAAGGATTACATTCGCAACCCGATCATCCGCTCCAAATCCCACCTGTACATCGCATCGCATATCAAAGCTATCAACACCGAACGCGATTCGGCGGACGTGCGGGCACTGTGGAAAGGGTTGGGTTTCAAAGCGGACTGCCAGAAAGCCGTACCGCGCGACGTGCGGACAGTACTCGGGTTGGAGGAGAACCGTGGTGCTGGCGGCGGCTGGAAGGTGACGAGCGTGAAAGACTGGGAACGCGGCCTGTTGTTGCGGACCGATTTGAAGACGATCCCGGTCACCTACCTCATGGGTGTCGCCGGCTGGAAGATGGGACGATGACAGTGGACGATCGACAGATGGCGATAGTCGTAGAGACCATCGTGGAATTGGTCAACGAACGGGTCAACGCACGATGCGAACAGACGGAAGTCGCGTTGGGTGACCTGTACGCGATGGTGTCGGACGCAGCGTTCGAGCGGATGCACGACGGTGTCATGGCCGAGCACTACCGCAAGTTCCTCGTCGACGAAGCAGTGAGGTTCGGGGTGGACGTACGCGAGTTCGCCCGCGCCGAACGTGCCGCCCGTGCCGCGGTTGTGGCAGCCGAAGATGGGGATGGGGATGGGGATGGGGGTGGGGGGTGATCTTTGTCGCGCCAACCGAACCTGTCGCGTTGCGGGCGATCGGTAAGACGTCGTCGAAACCAGAAACGTACGGTGCTGACGTCTGCTGGATCGCCCGCCCCCCAGGCATGGCCCCACGCGTTGTCGGGGTGCAAAGGAAAGAGTGGAAAGACCTCATCGCGTCGGTCGAGGACGGCCGGTGGGCGAGAGAGATGCAGATGTTGCAGGCTTGCGGCGACGCGTGGGTTGTCGTGGAAGGCTGGCCGAAAGTGAACGTCGACGGCGAACTGGCCGACCGGAAGTGGGGGCGACGGTGGACGGTCGACGCGTTGCGTGGCGTGCTGTGGTCCTGCCAGAAGCACGGGATCATGGTGGACAGGACAGCGAACATTGCTGACACTGCGGCGTGGTGTCGGCGGATGGAACAGTGGTACCAGAAGACAGACCATTCGAGTACGCGTGGCCGACCCAGTTGCGAAAGCATGTGGGGGAAACCGACGAACCGCGAATTCGGGTTGCACCTGCTGCAAGGATTGCCGGGGGTCGGGCCGGAATTGGCCGGCCGGATCTGGGATCACACCGGGAAGGTGCCGTGGCGGTGGGAGGTTGACGCCGTCGAGCTCGCCAAAGTGAAAGGTGTCGGCAAGGTGCGGGCGGAACGGATGATCCGCGCGTTGGAGACGCGTGACGGCAACGGTTGGGTTTGACCGGTTGACAGGTTGACAGGGCAAGTGGACTATGAGAGGGTGGACTATGACCAAGCCGCATGACATGTGGATCGAAGGGACCGAACGCATGACCAACGAACTGATCAACGCGACATGGCCGGGAGTGCAGACCATGATCGACCTACGTCCGAGACACACCGAAGCGCCAGTCGGCAACGCACGCGATCGAGGCCACACGCGCATCGCCGTGTTGAACTGCACGCAATGTGACGACGGGTGTGTGTCAGGGAAGCGAGGGGTGGGCCGGACGCCGATGCAGTGGACGGCACGCGAACTGCACGACGAGTCGCTTCAGGTACTCCCCTCGAACGCCGCGAAGATCGTGGTGATAGCACCCGTCGACGCGTGGGAGATGGTGCGGATCACGTTGCGGCCGATGCGGCCAGGCCACGTCGCATACATACCGCCCGTCGCCTGTGAACTGGACAGCGCGAGATGGCCGAACCAGGCGGAAGTGACCAACTGCATGGGCCACGTCCTAGATCAACTGTGGACAGCCAACGCGACAGGCGTCCTGTTGGTCGGTCGGACCGCCACGAACCTGTGGCGAAACGACCTGGTGCTGGCACGCGACGCCGGCAAACTCGGCGTGCTGTGGGGCCAGTACGTGACGACCGCGATCGAACACCCCGAGACCGTCAAGACGTACCGGGGCAGGCACGAGTGGGCGCGGTGGAAAGGCCACGTTGGTGGACTCGCCGACGCGGTTGCAGCGTTGGATGGTGGCGGCGACGAAGCGATGCGCGTGTGGGTCGAGTCGACACGCAAATGCGTCGAATGCGGCGGGGCCGGAATCGACTGGATCGACCCTGACGGGTTGGCGTGGTGCCGGGAACATCGCAACGAACGGTGGTTGGAGGCGCGGCAACGCACACAGGTCGGCGCCCCCGAACAGAAGGGACTGTGGTGAGTTGCAGTCAGATGATGTCGGTGTCGCGGACACCCAACGTGTCGGCGATGACGATGATCTGGTTGACTGTCGGATCGACCCTGCCGGACAGGAGCTCGGTGAGGGTGCGGGGGTGGATGCCGGTCGCTGTCGCGAATTCGGTTGCTGTCCACCCGAGGGCAGCCATCTGTTGGCCGATGCGGGTTTGGGTTGAGAACTGACGGGACATGCACCGATCATACCGTATGATTCGGTATGGGGCTGGGTGTGTGGCTACGGGGTGAGGGCCGACACACGCGGACGCGCCGACACCCGTGACCGTGTCGGAGTCCCGTCGAGCACCTTCGCAATATCTTGCTGGGATGGCGGTGTCATGTCGTCGAGCTCACCGGACCTGTCGGCAGCTTCCAACCGTGCCTTCAACCTGGCGACAGCCGGCAGATGCGAGTACGCGTCGAGCAACCCGAAATTCCGGGTTCGCATCGCCGTCGACACGGTGCGCGACAGGTTCTCGTACCGGCGCGTCTCGGTCTTCACGACTTCCGCTTCGGTGTCGACACCGCGTGGCGTGAACGCGGCGGGGATGCCGACAGACGTGTAAAGACGACGCCGTGCCGCGTCAGGGTTGGAGGCGACGAGACGCTGGTAGTCGCGGTTCATGCCGGCCAGGTCGAACAGGATCTTGGATTGGGGGACGACCGCCTGGGGGAGACCGGTGAGAGAGTTGAACGAGTTGACGTTGACAAGACCACCGGAGACCGGGTCGAACGCGACATCCGCATACGGGTCGGGAAGGCCTTCCGACGGGTCGACACCCACCGACGACATCATGTATTGGAGGGCCGGGTTCATCTGACTGGTCACGACCCCGAGGTCGGTGCCGCGGGTCTGACCGGCAGACCCGACGAACGCGATCATCGTGCCGTACGACGCCATGTCACGGAACGGGTTGAACCCGTCGAGGTTGAGGTACACCTCGTCTTCGGATTCGCCGAACAGCTTGTCGCGGACGCCAGACACGTTGAGTAGCGAACTGAAAGCTTGGGGCAGGCCCGTGTTGAAGTCTTCGAGTTCGGCACGCACCAACGACGCGGTGACAGCGGTACGTAGAGGATGATCGAACGGAAACTGGAAGCTGTAACGCAGGATATGGCGCGCCCACGAGTAGAACGGAAACACGTTGCGGATGATGGACCGTTCCAACGGTGTCATCTCATCCCAGTTCTGAAGTACCGTCCGCGCTTTCGACACGCCGACAGCTTCGGCCGCTTCACGCGTCATACCTTTCGACAGGGCCTTGTCGAAGCCATGCATGTACGCCATCGACCGGTACATGTCGTCGAACATCTCGTTCTTCGCGTACGACCAGTCGATGAAAGCACTACCTTTCTCGCGGGCTTTCGCGACTTGCACCGAATCCCAGATGCGGGAAAGGAAGTTGCCGGACGACATGTCCCACAACGCGACAGCTTTCTGTGACGGGGTCTTCAACGAGTTGACGCCACGCGCCCACTGCTGTTCTTCCCGCAACGCACGACCCGCTTTGCCGCCACCCATCAACGGCAGTTCACGGACGTTCATGAGGTTCGGGCTGCCCGCCTTCGTTTCGCGGTACGCCTTCCCCAACTGCAACCAGACGCCCGGCCCTTGCGACGCGGTGACCATGATGGCGCCGCCCACGATGTTGTAGACGTGCCAGCGGGGGGAGAGGGGAAGTAGTGATGTACGGAACACGCGCATTACCGGGTCGAGGAGTGAACCAACGAGACCGAGTTCGGACGGGATGAGACGATCCAAGTTCGCGGCGAGGGACCGCGGGAGATACGTTTCGATAGAACCGATCCGACCGGTCGCCTCGTCAACGACCCCCTGGTACGAGGTCTTCGTCCAGTCACGCGCGATGAGTTGGTCGAGGATTTCTGTGGGGGTGAGTATCTTCGATTTGGACTGGTCGAACGACTGTCGCGCGAAGTCACGGTACTGCGCGGACAGTTCCGTGAAAGAACGGCCCATCGCCACATCGAGTTCGGCGTACGTGGCACGGGTGCCACGAACCGAGAGCATCTGTAGGGCTTGCCGGTTCATGGATACAGCGACGTTGTCGACGTTCGGCGCGAAGTCGAGGACACGCGCTCGGACCGATTCGACGGTCATCGCACCAGGCGTGATGCGTGCTGACGCCGACGCGGCTTTCCGGCCGGAAGTGCGAGGAACGTAGTGCGGTTCCATGCCGAGGTCGGCGAGCTCCTGCCACGTCTTCCCCACGTCACTACTTATCCGTGCCTTCAACGGGCCGAGCAACGGTGACACGTCAGTGAAATCGCGGATGATGCCGTCAGTGAGGGCTTCCGCCGCGCGGGCCGCTTCGGCCGTCGACAGTTCACCTTTCGCTTGGAGGTCGGCGAGTTGCTGACTCAACCGAACTTTGATTTCGTCGGTGATGTTCTCCGACCAACGCGCCGGCGCTTCCTCCAGCTTCTTGGCGGTGTTGACAAGGTCGGTGAGAGTCGACTCCGACATGGCCCTGTCGGCACGTCGAAGATCTTTCGCGACGTTGTTGCGAAGCCTCACCTCTTTCAACATCTCATCCCACGCGTGCCCGCCAAGGTTGACGGTCCGTTTCGACACTTGTTTCGCTTCGCGTGACGCCGCCCCCCAGTTGCCTTCCTGCACCGATTTGATGAACTGCGCGACTTTGCCGTCGGTGCGGGCCATCGAACGTAGCGGGCGGATCAGAGAGTTGACGTCCTGGAAAGGCGAATACGAGATGCCGCCAGCGGGGGGACGGATCTGGATGGTGCCGTTGCGGTACGCGTCGGCGAACAAGTCGAACGACGCGCGGGTCTGCCGGCCAGATTTGAGTAGGGCAACACGGGCACTGGCCACGTCGTAGCCGGCGAGTTGCGCGGCGGTCAGTTCGGCACGGATCGCCGCGAACTTGTCTTTCGGGGAGATCGCCGAATCGAGGACACGGTTGAGGTTGTCTGGCACCCACGTCGCCGACGTCACCCCCGGCTGGACTGACACGTCGAGGGCGGCGGCGAGACCGTCGTGGCTGTCCCGCAAGATCTTCGCTTTCGCTGACCTGTCCCGCGCCTTCAAGATCTTGTCGGCGACTTTCGTCGGGTACATTTCCGACGCGACTTTGCCTGACGGGTACGTGATGTCGACGGCGGTGAGAGCGTTGTTCGGATCGGTTGCTGCCGCGTCGAGTAGTTGCTGTGTGCGTTCCTTCTGGATTTCGATGACACCCCGCACATAGTTCTGTTCGTCGACAGGGAGACGCGCTATCGCCGACTCCGGCATGTCACGTTCGAGTTGACGGGTGAGGGCTGTCTGGCGGTCCAAGCCGATCGTTTCGGAGAGCCTCCCCAGTTCGGCGTTGCCTTCCAACAGGCGACGGTCCGCAGCGTTCGCTTTCTCTTGGACGTTGACGGCAGCTTCCTGGCGGTTGACGATCCGCGCGGCGCGACGGCTTGGCGCACCGAACGCCTGGCTTGCCAACCCACCCATCTTCGTGCGACGTGACGCGTCGCCGACACGGGTGAGCTGTTCGCCGACGACGTTGGGGCGAAGCACGTCGATCGTTTCGCCGGCCAGATTCTTGCCGCCACCCGGAAGGATCTCGGGGCCACCGCGACGCGCGTAGCGGGCGAGAGTGCCGTACTTGCCGACACGGGTGCCTGGACGCGCGATGGATTCTGCGGCACGAACTGTACGGGTGGCACCCGCCGCTTTCGACGCGTAAGGCAACACGTCGAGGGCAGTGAACAGGGGGTTGTCGACGATCCTGTCGGTGCCACCCATGTCGGTACCGAAACTGCCGGCGACATACGCGCCGGGGATCATACGGAAACCGCCAGTGTTCGCTACGTTGCCGAACGTCTCGACCGGGTTGCCACGGCCCGCCGCCAACGCGGCAGGGAGGTCTTCGTTCAACGCGCGTGGTAGGTCGTACACCTCGTTGTAGAGCGCACCAGGCAGTTTCGGCAACCCGCGTACCAGTTCCCCGAAGTTGCGTTGCACGTCCCCGAAGAACCCTGTCTCGGGGTCGCCGACCTGGGTTCGTTCGGCTGTCGCGGCGCGAAGGCCGACCGCCGACACCGGTTGGGATAGTGCCCGGCCACCGGAAGACAGGCGACGGGCGTCAACGTTCTGGAGTCCACGCACCGCGCCCGGTGACGCCGAATCGAGGGACGCCTGGAATGACGCGCTGGAAGGGTTCGTGTATTTCTTGACGGCCGACGCGAGACGGGACTGGTAGTCGACGACGACAGGGGCGGCAGCGGGACGGGCGATAGGTGAATCGAACGTCGGGATCTGCGGCATGAAACCAGTCTACGCGAAGGCGTGACACGCGGGGACGACTCCGCGTGTCACGCCAGACACGATGATAGGTGGTGTAGGTGCCGTGCGGGTTGCTACGGAACCAATCCTTCGACGAGGGACTGCTGTTCGCTGGCACCCTTCGACAGCATCATCTGTTGGAGCTGGTTGTAGTAGCTGTCGCGTTGCGCCATCGCCTCGACATACGGGATCTGTGACGCCTGTTGGCGCTGGTCGATGAGTTGCTGGCCGGCGCCGGCCTTCGCGACATCCAGGTAGTCGGTCAACGCCCCACGAAGCGACGGGCTCAGGTTCATGCGCCCCAAGATGTTGCCGTACATGTCGCCCATAGCGCCCTGGTCGACGGCGAGCTGATCGAAATGCCGGGCCGAACCGGCCTGGAATGCCGCGGCGCGTGCCAACTGATCCTGCTGGTACCGGTCCTGTTCGAGTAGGGCGGGCAGTTCGGACATGAAGATGCTGGAGACAACATCGTCGACGCCTTCCGGGCCGACAGAGATGACGGCGTCCGGGTCGTCCGGCTTGTCCGGGTCGGGGAGCATCAACATGCCCTGTTCCGCCTGAATCATCAACATCTCGCGTTGCTGACCGAACGCAGCGTTGACTTGATCCTGCGTTTCGGGGGACAAGTTGAGACGCGACATGATGGCAATGCGGTCGTCGGCGGTGCGGGGCATCTGCGCCTGTTGCGCCTGCTGGGTGGCGGCGGCGGCGTCAACCTGGCCTTGCCCGCCGTCACCGAGCAGACCGTCGAGTAGTCCGCCGACACCAGGAATGTTCTCGAACGGGACATCCTCGAGACTGCGCTGACCGCGCGATGCACGGTCTTTGAAGTTGCCGAAATTGCCGATCCCGGTGAGATCGCCGAAACGGTCCAACCCTTCCAACCATGCGGCCGGGTTCGTGGACCCTGCCGAAAGCAGGTCGAGATTCGACTTGCCTTCCATGTCGCGGATCTGTCCGGGTAGCCAACCGGTGAGTGCCTGCCCACCGGTGTCGCCGACCATGAGTCCAGTTCCCACGGTTGCTGCCACAGGAAGGGCGGCAGCACTGACCCCAGGGAGCAGCGACGCGGCCATCGCCCCGCCAGCACCCAGTTGGGCGCCTTGACCGAACACTTCAATGGGGCGACCGCCGCCGTAGCCGGCTTCTTGCAGACTGTTGCCGAACCCTTCCGCGGCGACACCACCGGCGAACGCCCCCAGCCCACCGAATCGTGCCAGGTTGCCTTTCATGCCGGCCGCTTTGACGTTGTTGAACCAACCGCCGACACCGCCAGCACCCGGCGGGGGAGGGAGTGGGGGTGGTGGGGCACCGACACCGCCGACACCACCGACACCGGGCCGGGCGAGCATGGGTGGCATGGGTGACGCCGCCCCGACAGGTGCCGCGCTGGGGGTTGGGGGGAGTGGGAGACTCAAATTGGCTGTCTGTGCGGCGACCTGCCCGAGCGGGATGCGACCACCCAAACCGGTGGCACCACCACGGGGCGCACCGACAGCACCCAACCCGCGCGGTATCGTCGACGGGTTCATGGACGGCTGGAACGGTGCGGGCGCATAGGCCGCGCCGACCCCGCCTTGCGCGGCCTGGACGGAACGCGGAAAGAACTGGGACAGGTCGACCGGTCCGCCACCCGCGCCAGGCATGGCAGGGGATGGCATCGGCATGAACGGCAGGGACGGTTGGAGTGCCATACGCGGATTCTAACCGGCCGGTGGCGTCGGCAGGGAGTACCCGGCGTTGCCTGTCGCGTTGGCCTGGGATTGACCCATGACCCGCGCGAAACTGGGATTGTCCATCGACCCACCCGCCGAATAGATTTCTTGGATGAACTGTTGCTGGTCGGCGGCAGGGAGATTCTGGATCTGTTGCATGAACCAGTCGCCGCCTTGCATCCCCAGGTTCAGCAACCCCTGTTGGAGAGTGTTGTAGTAGTCGTTCGACGAGATCCCGAGCTCGGCGGCTTGCAAGTCGATCTGTTGGGCTTGCGCGCCGAGGTTCTGGTAGTCGAGGTCGATGCCACGGTTCGCGAGATCCAGTTTCGATCCGTCCCGGTCATACCCGGACACGGCACGGTCACGGGTCAAACCGGCGTTCACCATCGACCGGTCGGCGGAACCTTGCGCGTCGTTGCGGTCGGCCGTGTGGAACGGCGCGAACCATGCACCCCGTGACGTGTAATCCGATCCGATGCCACGCTGCTTCGTCTTCAAATCGGCTTGGATGCCGGCAGTCGTGTTCGCGTAGTCGGTGGCCGTGTAGCCGCGTTGCGCGTCGAGGTACTGCCGGTCGACGCCGAGGCCTTCACGATTCAGTCCGAGCTGCTGGCCGGCTGTCGCGTTGGTCTGCCGGTTGATGCCGAGCGACTGTGCCGCGTTGGCGTTGTGCGCCATCGACGAGTTGTATTGGTTCTGCATCCCTTGTGCGTCGACGTTCCAACCGTCCTGTGCGACACCGTACCCGACCCCTATCATCGCGAGATTGTGGGCGTAGTTGGGGCTGCCCTGCCCGGCACCGGGGAGAGCCATGTCGGAACCCATCGGGTTCGGGCGGTTCTGTGGGCCACGCGACTGGAGTTGCGGTTGCGACTGGAGCGGTTGCTGTTGTGGCTGGGTGGCGGGGGGTTGCGGCAGTGGTGGCGGCGCGTATGTCGCACCCGAATCCATGCCCCCGACATTGCCACGGCCGTCAGGTTGGAACGCGTTGGGTGTCGCCGCCTGCTGCCCCTGCTGGGATTGCCGCAACGGCATGTTGGCGGTCAGACCGGCCGAAGGGGTGGGGACACTGAAAGGCATGTACGAATGCTACCTGCTGCCGGTCGGCCTGTCAGTCACCGAAGATGTCGTACCACGAGTCCATCGTCATCGAAGCGG
>Ga0209414_1000784_pt1 | contig 15471 bp, 22 predicted proteins | sample LakVidmifraction_4_FD_181154 | JGI IMG/M metagenome (GOLD analysis project Ga0209414, IMG submission 181154) | Hypersaline microbial communities from Lake Vida, Antarctica - Brine Hole Two &gt;0.2 micron (SPAdes) (version 2) | ecosystem: Environmental > Aquatic > Non-marine Saline and Alkaline >... | reverse complement strand
AGTTCTAATCCCTATATTTTACAACGGTTTGACGGATTTGGGTTTGGTTGGTCATCACTTGCCGCGGTTGGAAACGGTGCCGGCTATTGGTTCGGTTTCGTTTGTCGGTGAGATCGAGCAATTTTGTAGTGATGTTTTGAGGTTCGATTTAAGGCCGTGGCAGCGTCACGTGTTAGCCGGTATGACGGCGCACGACCCTATTACGGGTAATTGGTTGTCGCGTGTTGGTTTGACGTCGGTGGCCCGCCAGCAAGGAAAAACGCGCGGGTGTATTGAACCTTTGGTTGGTTGGTGGTTGACTACTGGCGGCGGTGGGCGTGGGGAACCCCAAACGGTTATTAGTGTGGCGCACAAGTTGGATTTGGCTACCGCAATGTTTAACCATTTGGCACCTATTTTGGCTGAACGGTTTGGTGCTAAAGTTTCTTGGTCGTATGGCCGTATGTCGGCAATTATGCCTAACGGTTCGATTTGGCACGTGCGCGCAGCTACACCGCAAGCTGGTCACGGTTATAGCGCCGATCTGATTACTGTCGACGAACTTTGGTCAGTCTCGAGCGAAGCCGTCGACGATGGTTTACTACCTAGCCAGCGGGCGCGCCCTAATCCATTTATGGCAATGTTCAGTACGGCGGGAACGCAAGAAAGTAAAGCAATGTTACGATGGCGTGAGCAAGGTTTAAGGGCGATAGATAGCGGCGATTATCGGGGCCTATATTTCGCTGAGTACTCGCCGCCACCAACATTGGACCCGATGACACCTGAAGCGTGGGCATACGCGAACCCTGTTATGGGTACGCCAAGTATGCCCCAAAGCGTATTAGAGGCCGAAAGCCAAGCACCTAACCGTGGGGCGTTTCTACGTGCGTCGGTGAACCTATTTACGGCAAGTAGTAACGGTTGGCTAGAACCTGGCGTATTTGAGAGCCTTAAAACCGATGAGCTGGCGCCAGCTGGCGGTGTGCTCGCCATTGAAACATCGACCGACGAAAACACGTTTATCGGTGTAAGGGCCGTAATGGTCGATAAAAAAGTGGCGGTAACGGTGGCAATAGTGGCCGATACGTTGGCCGAACTTTGGCGGTTAGTGGCCGCAGAAATTGTGGCGGCCCCAACTTTACGGCTCGCTATCGTACCGAACTTAGAAATCCATTTACCGCCCGAAATGGAACGCCGCCACGTAATTGTCGGCTATAAAGAACTTTTACGGTGGACTACCGTTGTACGGGCGATAATCATTGAGGGCCGGCTACAGCACAACGGGCAGCATTTACTATCTGAACACGTCGAACGCGCCACGCTAATAAAACACAATGGCGCCATAGCGTTATCGTCTACACGTAGTCCTGGTCCAATAACGGCGGCGCGCGCTATGGTTTGGGCCGTCGCGTTGGCAGGTAAACCCGCCGTCATTGGTAAACCTATGATCGTGGCCGCTACCCGCTAATATGCCATTGACATTGGCCGCGGTTATCTTTCGTCGGGATTTATCGCCGCCGGCCAATGTCACCTAAAACGGTGTTCGATATGGCAAACTAACGGTATGGGCATATTCACCAAGCCAGCGCCACCACCGCGGGTAGTTAAAGCCGCTGCCGGCTTTTCACGTAACACCGGTGCGAACGCGTTAAACCGCTATTATTCGTTCCCGCAAGACGATCTACGGGCGCGCGCTATGGCCGTTCCCACGTTGGCACGTGCGCGTAACTTAATGGCCAGCGTCATTGGTGGCATACCGTTAATAATGTACCGCGAAATGTGGAACGGTAAAGAAATCGAGCAAGTACCCGAAGCGCCCCGCACGTGGATTAGACGGATAGATAAAAATGTGCCAAACAACTTTATTTTGTCTTGGACATTTGACGATCTCTTTTTTTACGGGCGCGCGTTTTGGTATGTTACTGAAAGAGAAAAAACGAGTGGTTACCCGTCGGCGTTCACCCGTATACCTGCCGCCGCGGTAACTACACTTGATCAGGTAGGCCCCGTATGGTTCGGGCCAAGTAACGAAATATTTTTTGCTGGCCGCGCCGTCGATCATCGTGACGTAATCCAATTCATAAGCCCAATTCAAGGCATAACGACTAACGGAAATCAAAGTATCAACACGGCGTTAAAACTAGAACACGCCCGTAACCGTAACGCCAGCGCGTTAACGCCCGCCGTAACGTTACGTCAAGTTGGCGGCGGCGAACCATTAAACGCCCAAGAATTAGCCGATCTTGCCGCGGCATACGACGCCGCAAGATACGCGTCGACAACGTGCGCGCTAAACGAGTTCATCGACATAATCCCCAACGTGTCAACACCCGATAAAATGTTGCTAATCGAGGCCGCCGATTATCAGGCCCGCGAAATGTCAAGACTAGCAAACGTTCCCGGTTATTTAGTTGGCGTAAGTTTAGGTAGTTACTCGTATGTCAACAGCAAAGAAGCAAGCGCCGATCTTTACAGTTTCGGTGTGAAACCGTATGCCGATTGTATGGCTCAAACGTTAAGCGCCGACAATGTGTTACCGCGCGGCACCGGTGTAAAGTTCGATATCGAAAATTATCTTTTAGAATACGAAACCAATAACGCGGGCGCGGCCAGCGATCAACCCAATATCGGAGTGACCGAAAATGCTTAGATTAGTTTCACAAGATTTAACGTTAGACGCAGCTGCCGGCGGTCGACCGCGGCGCACATTGGCTGGCGTAGCCCTACCGTACAATGTTGACGCGACAATTTCAGACGGCAGAAAAGTAAGGTTTATGCCAGGTTCACTAGACGCGAACGGCAAAATGCCCAAAATGTATATGTACCACCAACCGGAATTAGCCATAGGGCTAGTTACCGCTATGGTCGACACACCTGAAGCAATGATGTATGAAGCCAAAATTAGCGCCACCCCACAAGGCGACATAGCGTTAACGTTGGCGGTAGATCGAGTACTAGACGCCGTTTCGGTAGGTGTTGAACCTACAGCGTGGACAATTGAAGCCGGCACCGGTGTAATGGTCATCACCGCCGGTATTTGGCAAGAACTAAGCTTGGTCCCGTATGGGGCGTTTGCTGGCGCTACCGTCGACCAAGTAGCGGCAAGTATCCACGTCGACACCGCGGTAACAGACATTGGTGAAAAGATCGCCGCGGCGCTCGATAAATACCACCAAAAGGGTATCCACCAACCCGCCGCCAAAGTAGATATTATTGTCACAGCAACCCCAAAACAGGAGTTAACCGCTATGAACGAAACAGCCGTAATCGAAGCCCCAACCGTAATCGAAGCCGCAGCGACAGCACCGCTATACGCCCAGCCGCGCCGCGATTTTCGTATGCCGAGCGCCGCGGAATGGATTACCGCGTTTCATATCGGCGGCGACACTTGGAAAAACACTCAACAGGCTTACGTAGCGGCGTCGAACGTAAAAGCGTCACCGTTACAGGCCGCCGCCGGTGACATTCTTACAACCGATATCCCAGGAATTATACCGGTACCAATTTTGGGGCCGGTGTTCGAGGACATCAACTTTATGCGCCCCGTGATCAACGCGTTAGGCGCTCGACCAATGCCAAGCACAATGTCGAAAACCTTTATCCGGCCAACGATCACGACACATACAAGCGTTGGCGAACAAACCGAAGCCACCACCGTTTCACGTACCACAATGGTTGTCGCGTCGAACGTCGTCACTAAAAAGACGATTGCGGGCGGCGTGACCTTTACGTACCAAGACGTCGATTTTTCTGATCCAGCCGCCGTACAAATAGTGTTGAACGATCTCGCCGGCGTCTATATGGACAGCACCGACGATATTGCCGCCGACGCGCTACTTGCCGCCGCGACAACTTCGGGCGTATGGGATTTGACGCTGGCCGATTTGCTTAAAAGTGTTTGGGATAGCGCCACCACTATCACAGCGACGACAAACTTTTTGCCTACCCATATGTTCGTTGATCCAGCAACGTGGGCGCTAATCGGTCAACTTACCGATTTAGACGGGCGCCCCGTATTTCACAACTTGCTAGGCGGCGGCCAGTCCGTAAACTCTTACGGTGAAGCGTCGCCAGCGTTATCGGGCGGCCTTGTCTTAGGCTTGAAGTTGGTCGTAGACAAAAACTTTGCCGCAAAAACAATGGTTATTTGTAACTCGAACGCGTTCGAGGTGTACGAGGAACGTAAAGGCCTTGTATCCGTTGAAAACGCGCAGTTGCTCGAGCGCGACGTTTCGCTTTACGGCTACCTTGCGACATTCAGGGCCAACGCCACAATGATCAGAAAAATTACGCAAGCCTAACTAAAAGGCGGTTGGCCCGCTATGGCAGTTAGCACAATTACGCAAGTACAACTATTAGACAATTACGCCGTCGTACAACTTCTATCGAACGACGGTGTAGCGGTAGGTTCAAGCGTTGTAGTGGGCGGCCAAGACGTAACGTTTAACGGCACGTACAGCGTTTACGCGTTACCACAATACGAATATGTCGGTATCGACGCCGACGGCGATCTACTTTACAACACTCGAATAGCGCGCCCCAACCAAATATTGTTTGCCAAAACAGCGGGAAACGTAGAACGCAAAGCGGCCACGGCGGGCGCGACACTAACATTTACCGCCACGTGTACGTGGGCCACAGCGACAGACGTAGAGGATTGGCTAGGGATAGGAACAGCGACCGCCGGCGACACAACATTTTTAACGATATGTGCCGCAGCCGCCAACCAAATTGCTTACAACAAACGGCAAGCTGCCGGATACGTCGACAGCCTTACAACGGTGCCAAGCCAAGCCGTAAAATTGGGCGCAATATCGTTAGGCGGGTTCTACTATCGGCAACGCGGCTCAATAACCGATTTCGCTGGCCTAGACGGTATGAGTAGCGGCGGTAGTTTTGGGATTTCGCCGGCAATAAAAATGCTTTTAGGTATCCCTAGACCCGCGGTAGCCTAATGCCCGTAGCGTTCACCGATCTACTAAACGAGGCATTAGACGATCTCGTAGCGGCCATAACCGCCGCCGGCGTTGTAGCGGTCAACGACCCGCGAAACATTAGCCCGCCGTGTGCGTTCATTGACGCCCCAACGTTCACAGTATGGAATTACAACATCGTAAAAATCACGTGGCCGGTACGCCTACTGACGTTAGGGCCAAGCAACCTAGACGCCCAAAGATCGTTACTAAACCTTTGCGGGCTACTTTTAGCGGCTAAGTTATCTATTACCGACGGGCGACCGACGATAGCCCTAATCGGTGGCAGCGAACTACCTGCCTACGATTTAACCATAGAACAGCAAGCCCAAACAGGGTAAAGGATTTATGAACAAACACATAATTACAAGTGACCGGCTAGGCGTAATAGGCGACGAATACGACGCCGACACCGCCGCAGCCACCGGTATCAACGTCGACGCGTTAATAGCTGGCGGGTTCATATCCACCGCTAAGGCCCCGAAAAGTGGTAAAAAAGAAGCAACGGAAACAGGAGAATAACGACAATGCCTACTAGCACACTTTTATCAAACCCACTCGTAACGATCAACGCCGTTGACCTGACCGACCAATGTACGTCGGCAAATATCACCGTACCAAGTTTCAACGCATTGGCCGCCAACGCGTTCGGCGACACCGGCGACAAGTTTGTAGCTGGCCTACAAAATAACGAATGGTCGTTCGATTTCTACTGGAGTGTCGCCGCTAGCGAAACATACGCGACGCTAGCGGGCCTAGTAGGTACCACAACCGTTATCACCGTTAAAGCAACGTCGGCGGCGGTATCGGTTACTAATCCGCTACACACCTTGAGCGGAACATTTCTACCGAACCTTAGCCCATCTTTCGCACAAGGCGAATTATCTGTAGTGTCGGTGACTTTTCAAGGCGGCACCGTAGTAACTACAACTTCATAACAAACGGCCATACACGGCCCGACACGAAAGGCAAGTAATGAAACTGACCCTAAAAGTAGAGCTACGCGAGGAACCCTACAACCGTGTTTACATTGTAGACACCGATTTATACACCGTCGTAATGTGGGAACGCCGATTTAAGCGTAAAGCGTCAGATATGGCCACCGGTATCGGTATCGAGGATTTAGCGTTTCTAGCGTGGGAAGCATCACGATCAAACAAAGTTGTGGTACCCGTCGAGTTCGATAGTTTCGTGAAACGACTAATCGACGTTCAAGTAGTCGAAAACGAAACCGAACCCGAAGGCACAACAGTTTTTACGAAGCCGGCACCAAACGCCGGCAATTAGCCGAACTATTAGTAGCCGTTGGTTGGTGGCCGCCCGAAATACCTTTTGACCTGAAAGATTTAGCCACGGTGGTTAGAGTAATACAAGAGGGCTAAAGACGAGGTAACACGGTGGCAGCGTTAGCGGGAACAATGGAAATCAAAGGTATCCAAGAGGCCTTAAAAGAACTGTACTTGATAGACCGAAAATATCGTACCCAAATCGGTAAAGACATTAAACGCGCTGGCGATATCGTTGTAAAAAACGCCCGCGAACTTATCTCAGCGATACCACCAATTAGCGGTATGGGCCGCGGTTCATTGGTCCGGGGCCGCGACGGTACAAAATGGTCGAGCGACGCCGCAAAAAAAGGTTTCATAGTCATAACTAATCGAAGCGGGCGTAAAGCCCGTACAGTCACGTTCGCCGGCGGCGAAAAAGTCGACTTCAGAGCACAGGCATATACCCTTATGGTGCTACGCCAACGCGATCAAGCCGCCGCGATATGGGACCACGCCGGCATAAAAGCGGGTTCGACGGCGTTCGTAACGAACCTGAACACCGCCGGCGAAGTTAAAGCAGGCCCACCACCGCGAGCAAGTGAACCAGCGGTAGAAAAATCGCGCGCCGGCGTTGAAGTCGAAGTCACCAAAATCGTGAAAAAAGTGATGGATAGAGTAAACAAAAATCTGAAAGTACGTTATGGCAATTAACGTACCGATCATTACGACGTTTTCAGATAAGGGAATTAGCGCCGCCGAAAAAGCGTTTAAGTCGTTCGGTAAAACGGGTGTAATCGTTGGCGCAGCGTTCGCCGCAGCTGCCGGCGCCGTAGTAGCCGGTTTAGCGAAATCGGTACAAGCCGCTGCCGAAGATCAAAAAAGCCAAGCCCTATTAGCACAGCAATTGAAAGCGACCTACGGGGAACACAATTTACTTAACGCGTCTATAGAACGATTTATAAGCAAAGCACAATTAGCCACCGGTGTAGCCGACACCGAACTACGAACAGCTTATGCCGCGTTAACGCGCGCCACCGGCAACGTATCGCAAGCACAAAAACTTTTGACATTAGCGTTAGACGTGTCGGCGGGTTCGGGAAAAGATTTAGAAACCGTGACGCTAGGTTTGTCGAAAGCCGCTACAGGTAACTTCGGTGCGTTAACCAAGTTGGGTATACCGTTAGACGCGAACATAATCAAATCTAAAGACTTGAACGCGGTCACAGCGGCGTTAGGTAAACAGTTCGCTGGCGCCGCCGACGCAAGCGCGAACACTTTTAGTGGGCGCCTAAAAATATTGGGCGGCCAGTTTGGTGAGATCGTCGAAACTATTGGCAACGCGTTACTACCGTATCTCGATAAGTTAGCCAAGTTTTTGACCGACAATGTAGCGCCAGCCGTACAGCGTATTACGACGGTGATCGGTGAGAAAGGTTTAGCGGCAGGTTTTCAACAACTCATTTTTGAGAGCGGTAAGGCTGGCCCAGCAATAGTTAACACATTTAGAAATATGGCGGTAGCGGTCGCACAGTTCGCCAATATTGCCGCCAAAGCGTTCCATATTGCTATAGGGCAATTTTATGTATTAACAGGAAAACCCTTAGACGGCATAAAACAATTTAGTAAAGCGTTCGACAACCTAATAGACGTCGGCAAATTGAAAGCAAGTTTCGACGGTTTCGCCGTATCAGTAAACCAATACGGCGGCGCTATCGGCGGCGCAAATAAACAGCAAATCGAGTTCCTAGAACGGCTTAAAGCAACAACCACCGTAATCGGTGATGATGGCGGCGGCGCTGGCGGCGGCGCTGGCGGCGGCGCTAAAGGTAAAATAGTGTCATTAGCTAAAGCCTTGAAAGACGGCTTAGGCGACGCCCTAAAAACAGCAACCAGCGAACTAGATAACGCTAAAGACGCGTTTACAACGTTCGCCACGTCGGTAGCCGCCGGCATAAAAGCGGGCGTTTCATTTAGCGGCATATTTCAGTTAATGACGAGCGCCGCCGGCGACGCCGCAAAAGCAAGCGGCGCCGTAACCGACGCCCGCGAAGCGTTAGCCAAAGCAATAACAGGCGGCAAAATCGACGATATCACCGCGGCACAAATCGCGTTAACAGCCGCACAACGCGCCGACACCGACGCCGCAAAAGAGAACACAAAAACCTTTTTAGATCGCCTAAAAATACAGGTAGACGGCGTGAAAGATTACGCCAAAAACCTTACCGAATTGTTAGCGCGCGGCATATCGGGCGACGCGTTCCAAATGGTTATAGACGCCGGCAACGAGGCTGGCGCCGCCATTGCCGCCGAACTTGTCAAAGGTTCGGTCGATCTAATTACGGGCGCCGACGGCTTAAACGCGTTGGTCTCGAGCGCCACTAAAGCTGCCGAAACCGTAGGGTTAAACGCCGCCGGCAAATGGTACCAAACCGGCATAGATTTCGCTGCCAACATAGTGACCGGATTACAAGCCGAACTAGACAAACTGACCCCAAAACTTATGGCCCAAATGGACAAAATCGCAAACGGCCTTAAACGTACAGTCGACGTAACGGTACGCATAAACGAGATCGTAAGCCGTGTCACGAACGGCGCCACCAATATCCCCAAAATGGCCGACGGCGGCATAGTATCCAAACCGACGCTAGCCCTAATCGGTGAAGCCGGCCCCGAAGCCGTAGTACCGTTATCGAAATACAACCGTAACAACGCCGGCGGCGGTAGCCCGATAACGATAAACGTCAACGGTGGTTTGGCCAGCGCCGCAGAAATCGGTTTGTCTATCCAAAACGCGTTACGCGCTTACAGCCGCGCAAATGGCCCGCTACAACTAAGTATCGCGTAATGGCTGCCACCGCAATAGTTCAAGCTGGCAACTACGATTTACAGATAGACACCGGCTATATGGTCGACGCGTTCATTCTCGACGACCCCGTTAAAGGCGTACTAGACAACACGACATACGTGTTAGACGGCACAACCCAATACGCCAGCGTAATTACAGGTAGTAACAACATTTCGACGCGACGAGGGCGACGACAATTAGGCGACGCGTTCACCGCGGGAATAATGACATTCACGTTAAACGACACGCTGGCGGGCGGCGTGTTTAACCCGTTCGATACGTCTAGCCCGTTCTATGACCCGACGAACGCTAAAGCGGGTTTGGCACCTATGCGCGCCGTCAGGTTAATGCGTTACGACACCGGCAACGTAATCAAATATCTTTTCACCGGCTATATAACGAACTATACGTACACGTTCAATTTAGGCGCGCTCGATAGTGTGACAGTCACGTGCGCCGACGATTTCTATTTACTAGCCCAAACAGAATTAGACGAATACGACGTACCAGCGGCGTTAAGCGGTGCTCGAATAACAGCGGTACTTGACCGGCCTGAAATAGATTACCCATCTGGCAGCCGTAATATTGCCGACGGTACCGTTAATTTAGGTTCGGGCGTTGCCTACACGGTGCCAGCGGGAACTAACGCCCTACAATATTTAACGCAAATAAACGACACCGCCGAACAAGGCCGGCTATTTATGTCGCGTGATGGTGTTTTAACCTTTACCAACCGTATCGGCAACACGTTTACAGGCGCGCTAGTAACGTTTAGTGATGACGGCACCGGCACCAAATACGATGGGATAGACATACGTTTCGACGCCGACGAGGTAACTAACCGTGTAAGCGTCGCGACGTTAGGCGGCGACACCGCTACCGCCGACGACACCGCCAGCCAAGCAACCTATTTTATACAAAATACGTCGATTAGCTCGAGCCTTTTAGACAGCGCCGCCGACGCATTAACGTTAGCGACCTACCTTATTGTGGGTTCACCCGAACCGCGGTTCTCAGATTTATCTACGTCGTTCACATTGCTATCGACCGCCCAACGCGACGCCGTAGCGATACTAGACATTGGCGACACCATCACCATAAAAAAGACGTTTATAGCTGGCACCGTACCGGCAAGCTTGACCCAAGAATTAGCGGTAGAGGGTATAGAGCACCGGATCGACGTAAACAACGGCCATACCGTAACGATCTACACAACGCCAACCGCTATCGTCTACCCGTTTATTCTTGACGACCCAACCTATGGCGTACTAGACGCGTCAAACGCGGTAATATAATCGACTATGGGCGCCAACGCACAAACAACCGTACCGAACTACAGCGGCGGCGAAATATTAACCGCCGCCAACCTTGACATTTCGGCAGGTACAGGTATACCGGTGTTTGCCACCACCGTTACACGTGACGCGGCGTTTGGTTCAGTACCTAAAAAAGCGTTAGCACAAGGTCAAGTATGTTATTTAGAGGCCACGAACGTTGTACAACGGTACGACGGTTCGGCGTGGGCCACAGTAGGCCCTGCCACAGCGGGCGCGATGGTATTGCTACAAACCTTGTCGCCGTCGGCGGTAGCGTCGGCACAATTTACCGATGGCATTATGACTTCGGAATACGATAATTATTTTGTCGCGTTCGAGTTGAACGCGGCGGCGGGTGCGTCGGTGCTATGTCAGTTAAGGAACGCGGGCGCAACAATCTCGGCGGCGAACTACAGAAGCGGCGGCGCAGGGTTAACCGAACTCGGCGGGACAATGGATTTAACGCAAAGCGGCGCGACATCGTTCATTCTTGGTTACGCAGACGCTAGTAATCAAGTTGTTGGGCGTCTTGACGCTTATCGCCCGTCGGCGTCCAAACGCCAATCCTTGACGTGTGTCACGGCGAGCGTAAATGCCGCATTGTCGGCCTACGGCGGTAGGTCGTTGGGATACCAGTACGCGGCCGCACAAATATTTGACAGTCTAATATTCACCACAGGTAGCACAATGACAGGCTCTATCCGTTTGTATGGGTTACAGAAATCGTAAAGGACTAACACGCGATGAAAATACTTGACGGCGACGACGAACGAGAAATGACCGATAAAGAAATGGCGTTACACGCCGCGACCGTTACACAAGACGCCGACAAAATCGCAATACTTGAAACCAAGCAAACAGCCGACGACGAAATACGCACGTCGGCGCAAAACAAACTCGTAAAACTAAACTTCACAGCCGACGAAATAGCGATAATTCTTAAATCATGATTACCGCGTGGCGCTTAATCGGTGTGGTCGTCTTTTGTTTTTTGCTAGCCGCGTTTCTATCCGTCGGTGACAACGGAAAAACCCCATGAACGAAACGCTAGTCGCTGGCCTATTCTCGATTATCGTCGCGTTGTTGGTGTTCCTAAAAAAAGACAACCGCAAAGATCACGGCCGAACAGCCGACCTACTCGTAGAGGCCATAATCACCGTCAAAGACTTGAAAACCATTTGCTACGAACTTGTAGAACACTTAGAAACCACAAACCTACGCATAGACCGCCATATCGAGCACGAAACGGTACACAATGTTAAACGATAATAGGCGCCGCTATAAAGCGTTAATACTAAGTTACGCCCGTTCGTTTTTAGCCGGTGTGCTTACACTTGTATTAGCCGGCGAACTTGAACCCGAAAAATTACTAGCCGCGGGTTTTGCGGCGATAGCGCCACCGCTACTACGCTGGCTCAACTCGAACGATGTAGCGTTTGGCCGTGGAACTACCGAAACGTAAACTACGGTTACCGTGTTCACTAGAGCACGTAACCGCCGGCGAACTACCCGCCAACCTACTTGTCGACGTCAAACCGTTTGGCAAGCTACACCCGTTAGCCGCCAACGCCTACAACGCGTTACGGGCCGCCGCGTTCGCTAACGGAATAAAAGCGTTCAAGCCGACAAGCGCCGGCGACACCTACCGATCATTAGCGTTACAAAAACGAGGATTTTTAGCGCGATACACGTTGACCAAAATTAAAGGCGCGTCTACACGTCAATACAACGGGGCCGTCTACTACCTGAAACCAAACAATGCGCCAATGGCGACACCAGGAACCAGCCGCCACAACTTAGGTTTAGCGGTAGACGTATCGAGCGCCAACGGTGAACGACTAACGTTTATGCTAGCCAACTGTCTACGGTTCGGTTTTAGTTGGGAACTAGATAGCGAACCGTGGCATATCTTTTACTTTGCCGGCGACAAAATACCGCCAGCCGTAACCCGTTACCTACAAACGAAAACAGCGGTATCCCTAAAACCGTGACACAGGTTTACTAGCGTCAAAGCCAACACCGACGAAAGGAATAACCGCTATGAGTGACCACCAAACAGTTATTTACCATACGTATCGAGCGACGCTCGACAACGGGCAGCAAGTGTTAGTACAAATATTTAGCGATAACGACACTCATAAACCGTTAAAAGCCCAAATGTCGTTTAGAGCGTTCACCGGTGACACGTGGGGCCAGCCGTACCCATTGGAACTAGGACAATGACCACAGCGCGCAAACTGGCCGCCAGCCTAGTTACAGCCGTAACCGTGTTTAGTCTCGCCGTAGGTCACTACAGCGCCGCTAAAGAGGCGCCAAACGCCCTAAAACCTGAACTTTACCTAGTTTTACCTGATTTACCGTCACCGCCACCAACGTCGACCACTACGACGCTGCCACCGGCCAACACAGCTGCCGGTGTAGCGGCTCGAGCGTTGGCCGCCGGCTTGCCGCCCGATCAGATAGCTAAAGCCGTGAAAGTAGCGTTTCGTGAAAGCCGCTACCAACCCTTAGCGCACAATAAAAACGATACTGTCGGACAGTCACGCGGCCACTATCAAATAAACTCGTTTTGGTGCGAACCGTCAACGTATTGGCCGAAAGGCTGGCTACAAACCAAAGGCGTACTATCAACGTGTAACGACCTATTCATACCCGCCATTAACGCCGCAGCTATGGTGGCAATATGGCGTAACAGCGGTTGGCGACCGTGGGCTACACGTAATGGAAAATAACGAAACATACCTTGAAGCGATAAGCGAGGGAACCCGTCAAATGCTTACAGCACAAACAAAAGCCGCAATAGCCGTAATCGACGCGATCACAAAACCTAAAACCGTAGTAGGTAATTTGTCGGTCGCGAAACTATGCGGCGTCACCGAAACCGACGGCGAACTTATAACCGAATTACGTAACTGGCGCACCGATCTATGTTTATCGGGCGCCGATTACCGCGCCACGTTGCTTGCGTTAGCCATACAGCAACTAGGCGGCGACGTATGACATTTCGACAACAGTTATCGCCGGCGCAACGGCATAACGCGATCACAATAGCAACACAACGTTACGCCCAATGCCAAACGTGGGGAACAGCTAAACCCGACGCCCATTATCGGGCCGACGGTATACGCGTCGGCAACCTAGACGATCAAATCAAAGGCGCCGTAGCAGAATACGCGTTCGGTGTAATGCTTGATTACGTACCCACGTTTACCCCGTATGACCCTACAGCGAACGACGTTTTAGGGTACGAAATACGCGCCACGTTTCACACCGGCGGCCACCTAATCACTAAACCGACAGACAAAACAGGGTTATACGTGTTAGGTGTAGTCGACCAAGCTTATTGGTTCGTTGATTTTCACGGTTGGCGCCGTTACCGTGAAACCGTTATAAATCTAGGCCGGCTGGCAGCTTGCCCAACCCGTTACGCGACACCGCAAACCGAATTATGGCCGTTAGATATGTTGCCAGCTACACCCGAATACGTGTCACACCGGTCAAGTATGGTAGAAATAGCAAGTTAACCCGACTACAGAAAGCGAAACTCAACATTATGGCGTTCGATCTAAATAATTATGTAGACGTACCTACACGGCTTACACTCGCATTAGCTAAATACCCTGATCTACGGGTTCAAGAAACCGATAGCCAAACGGTAACAATGCCCGACGGTTCAACGTTTCTACGGTGTACGTTAACGGTGTGGCGCGACGCCACCGACGTTTTGCCGACAATAGCGAGCGCCGCAGAACCGTACCCAGGCAAAACCCCGTATACCAAAGGTTCTGAACTTATGGTAGGTATGACGAGCGCGTTGGGGCGCGCGTTGGGTTATATGGGTTTCGGTTTAGTTGGCGCAGACGGTAAAAAAAGTATTGCTAGCCGTAACGAGGTCGAAGCTCGTACCGATACAAGTTGGACCAACGAACACGGCGCCGTAACGACCCGTACCCAATACCCGAAGCCGTTAAAAGACGTGTCTAGCGTGTTGGCTAGCCCTAAACAAAAAGGGCTAATCAGGGCGTTGGCCAAAGGCCACGAATTAGACGGCGCCGATATGGTGCAAGCTATGCGCGCAATATGCGACGATGAAGCGTTAGAAATGGACAACTTAACCGTGATACAAGCCAGTTTTGTTATCGACCGGTGGAAAGAACCGAAACAATGACCCGCGACGAAATGATTACACAAGCACACCGTCTAGTCATTCTGATAGACGTAGTAAGCAAGGTAGACCGAATTGACCATTTGGCGGTAACACGTTTACGGTGGTCACTCGAAAACTTGACGTCGAACATTCAACACGGTCCATTTGTGAAAGGCGACGATCAGAAAACGTTGTAAGGATTACCCGCCTAACCCATAACAATTTTAGTGGTGGGGCGTTACTCGCTTTACGCTGGCGGGTAATCCTTAGAGCGTTACGAACACGATTTAACCCACGGCCCGCCACTATCGCAAGTGGTTGAGGTAACACACGGTGACGTGGGTAGATCACCTATGGTTAAAGTAGTGTCACGAATACAGCAACCAAATTAGGTGAAGCGAGCCGTAAACATAATCGGCTAACAAAAACACAGCAATAGGGAACCGTAAAGGGCTATACGGTGGGCGGCCACAATGCCCTAGTCACTAATCACGGACACACACCGATATAAACTAAACACAACAACACCGAACCCGACGCCGGCACCGACAAACAACAAACGCCAGCAACCCGCGAAGCGGGGCGCTAGCCCAAGCCGCTTGCGGCGCGGGAGTGACCAAGTAATGCCCACCAACTTAAATAGCAAGCAACGTAACCAAGCGGAATATAAACGTAACCGCAAATTGTTACTGTCTGATAACCCGCCGTGTCATTGGTGCGGTGTGAACGCAGCTACTGAAGCCGATCACGTGACAGCGACTATTGACGGTGGTACGAACGCGTTACCAAACTTGGTGCCAGCGTGTAAGGCGTGTAACGCGCGACGTGGGCAAGCAACACAGACAGCTCGAGCACGTGAACGTAACGGTACGCAAACCCTTACCCCGCAAAGAACGAACGACGTTAACCACTCACAGCGTTTTTTATCGGAACCCACCACGCC
>Ga0209414_1000783_pt1 | contig 15479 bp, 13 predicted proteins | sample LakVidmifraction_4_FD_181154 | JGI IMG/M metagenome (GOLD analysis project Ga0209414, IMG submission 181154) | Hypersaline microbial communities from Lake Vida, Antarctica - Brine Hole Two &gt;0.2 micron (SPAdes) (version 2) | ecosystem: Environmental > Aquatic > Non-marine Saline and Alkaline >... | reverse complement strand
CACTGAGATTCCTCTTTAAGTCTCCTTGGCATATGCCATCAAAGCTAGGCTTTGAAAAGGCAGTAATTAGCAAATCGGGGCGTAGCGCAGCTTGGTAGCGCACTTGCATGGGGTGCAAGGGGTCGTAGGTTCAAATCCTACCGTCCCGACCATATTTATCAATGAGTTAGATTAAATTTCTGGCTCATTTGAACAGCAACTTCTCGGCTTGTCCGGAACCTGTCCGGAAACCAATGCGATGGTGTAGCTCTTACCCAAATTCGTATCAGGCCACACCTCCTCACAGGGAAGTTGCGCAGACATAATTTTCATGGATACCACCATGGATACCTGTGTCGTGGTTACCAGTAGTCTAACGGCACATTCCGTGGTAACCCGCATGGTAACCTCTGTTTTGGTAACCAACAGTCAACATGACTACTCTCTGTAACCATCGATATCTTGTCGTCTTTGAGAATGCCTACTTCAATGCACAAAAGGCTGTTAACTTCTGTGTTAACCGTGTGTTGTTAACTCTTTGGTACGCATCCGAGCCCATCACCGGAACACACTCAAACAACCAAACAAGTCGCCCACCGCCTAAATAAACTTTCCTGTTGTGCCTCTCCGTTCCTGCCTGTTTGGTATGATGCGACGCAATCTGAACCCACAGTGTTCGGCGGATGCTTTGTACACGGCGTCAGCTGAAAGCAACACGGCTACAACCCGGGAACCCCGAATGGCTATTAAAAAATCAGAACTGTATTCGTCTCTTTGGGCGTCTTGTGACGCTCTGCGTGGCGGCATGGACGCTTCGCAGTACAAGGACTACGTACTGTTTATGCTGTTCATTAAATACATCACCGACAAATACGCGGATTCTGATGATTTTGCTCCTCCGGTAACCATCCCGAACGGCGCCAGTTTCAACGATATGGTCAAGCTCAAGGGCAAGACGGATATCGGCGACAAGATCAACACGCAGATTATTCAGCCATTAATAGAGGCAAACGACCGCCTGTCACGTAGCGACTTCCCGGACTTTAACGACCCCAACAAGTTGGGCGAAGGTAAGGCGATGGTGGATCGCCTGACCGATCTCATCTCGATTTTCCAAAAGCCAGAACTCAACTTCGCTAAGAACCGTGCCGAGCATGACGACATTCTGGGCGATGCCTACGAATACCTGATGCGCCACTTCGCCAGCGAGAGCGGCAAGAGCAAGGGTCAGTTCTATACGCCATCAGAAGTCAGCAGGATTCTGGCACAGGTACTGGGCATCGGGCCGCACAACACTAACGCCCGCACCGTGGTCTATGATCCAACGTGTGGTTCCGGCTCTCTGTTGCTGAAGGTGGCCGCTGAAGCAGGTAAACCCATTACGCTTGAAGGGCAGGAAAAGGACGTAAGCACTGCCGGCCTGGCGCGCATGAACATGATTCTGCATGACTTCCCGACCGCCGACATTATGCAGGGCAACACCCTGGCCAACCCCAAGTTCAAGAATGGCGAGCAATTGCGCACCTACGATTACGTGGTAGCCAACCCGCCCTTCTCGGACAAGGCCTGGAGCACCGGCCTCTCGGTGGACGATGACTTCTACCGGCGCTTCAGCTGGGGCGTACCGCCGGCCAAACAGGGTGACTACGCTTATTTGCTGCACATTATCCGCTCCATGAACAGCACCGGCAAAGCAGTCGTAATTCTACCCCACGGCGTTCTCTTCCGCGGCAACGCCGAGGCGGTAATACGCAAAAAACTGGTGCGTTCCGGCTACCTGAAAGGCATTATCAGCCTGCCCGCCAACCTGTTTTACGGCACGGGCATCCCCGCCTGCATCCTGGTACTGGACAAGGAGAATGCCCAGGCGCGCAAAGGCATATTTATGATTGATGCCGCCAAGGGTTTCATCAAGGACGGAAACAAGAACCGGCTGCGTGAGCAAGACATTCACCGTATTGTGGATACCTATAACAAACTGAGTGGCGTGCCCAGTTATGCGCGCATGGTGCCGTTTGACGAGATTACCGGTCCGAAGAACGATTACAACCTCAACCTGCCGCGCTACATCGACACCAGCGAGCCGGAAGACCTGCACGATATTCACGCCCACCTGAATGGTGGTATTCCCGTGCGTGATATCGATGGCAATGCCAAGGCCATCCCACCTATTCCGGGCCTGTCGGCTTACTGGCAAGCGCTGCCAGGATTGCGCCAGGCGCTGTTCACACCCAATGCCCATGCCGGTTATGCCGATCTGGCGATAGAGTCGGGCAATCTCAAGACCACGATTCTGCAACACCCCGAGTTTGCCGTCTTTCGCACTACAATTGACGGCCTATTTGCCCAGTGGCGCAAGCGCAATACTCTGGTATTCAAGGGCTTCGATATCGATGACAACCCCAAGGGGCTGATTATCCAAGTGGGTGAAGATCTGCTGGACACCTTCCGCAAAGCGCCCTTGCTCAATCCGTACGATATCTACCAGCACCTGATGGACTACTGGGCCGACACGCTGCAGGACGATGCCTACGAAATCACGGCGGATGGCTGGGCGGCTGAACCCAAACGGATCGTTGAAGAAATCAGCAGCGGTAAGAAAAAAGGCCAGACCAAAGACAAGGGCTGGTTCTGCGACCTGATCCCTAAACCGTACATTGTGGCGCGCTACTTTTCTGCCGAGCAGGCAGAGCTGGATGCCCTCCAAGCCGAGCTGGACAGTACCAGCAGCCGGCTCATGGAGCTGGACGAAGAGCACGGCGGTGACGAAGGCGCCCTGCGGGATGTGTCCTCCAAAGGCGAGGCACAAGAAGCCTTCACCCAGGCGGTGCTAGATGCATTGAAAGAGGACGACGCCGAAGAGCACGCTCGTTATGCAAACCTGAAGGCCAACTCAGATGCCGCCGAAGCAGAACTGGCCGAGCTGACCGACCACAGCTTCATTGCACCGCTGAAAACCGCCAAGGGCAAGCTGGTGCTCAAGGATGTTAAAGGCCGCCACGAGCGCACCGATAACAGTGATGAAAAGTCCGTACTGGCGAGCTATATCGAAACCGATAAAGCCTGCAAACAGTTTGGCAAGCAGCTCAAGGCATTGCTGGCCCAGCTTGAAGCACACTATCAGGCACAACTGTCTGTCGAGCCGTTGCGCGAACTGCTGGCAGATCTGAAGGTCATTGCCGACTATCTGAACCTGATCGACCAACAGGCCGAGCTGAAAAAGCAGATCAAAGAAAAGGACAGCGCGCTGGACCTGCTCGCCTACAACCATTACGCAAAGCTCAGTGTGGAAGATGTCAAAACGCTGGCGGTGGATGACAAGTGGCTCGCCGCACTGGAAGCCTTAGTACAGAATGAACTGGAGCGCGTATCGCAGACACTCACCGGCCGCGTACGTCAACTAGCCGAGCGCTACGCTACGCCGTTGCCGAAACTAACTCAGCGGGTGGAGGCCCTGACTGCCAGGGTGGATGAGCACCTGAAGAAGATGGGAGCGCGCTGGGCATGAGCTATGACGTGATGAGCGTACAGGAAGTGTCGCCGGTACACGATTTTGGGGCTGAGAATCCTGTTATGCCTTTGGGGTTCAAACAGACTGAACTCGGAGTGATTCCTGAGGATTGGAATATAGAGTCGATAGGTAAGGTTTTTAACTTAGTTAATGGCGTTGCTTTCAAGCCTAGTGATTGGAAACAACAGGGTACACCGATAATAAGAATTCAGAACCTGAACGACCCTTCTGCACATTTTAACTATTCGCAACTTCCGGTACCTGAACGTAATCGTGTCGCTACTGGTGATTTGCTTTTTGCATGGTCAGGCACTGTCGGCACATCTTTTGGTGCGCGAATATGGCACGGACCAGAAGGCGTACTTAATCAGCATATATTCAAAGTCACCATGGATGAGGAGCACATTACTCGACGTTTTTCCCTCATCGTTTTTTCACGAGTGGAGGAGGACATAGCGAAGCAGGCACATGGCTTCAAGGCATCTTTCCTTCATGTAAAAAAATCTGATTTGATTAAAATAAAGCTTCCGGTGCCACCAGTTTATGAGCAACGCGCCATCGCCACCACTTTGAGCGATGTGGACGCCCTGCTGGAAGAACTGGATCGCCTGATCACCAAGAAGCGCGACATCAAGCAGGGGACAGTGCAGCAACTCCTGACCGGTGAAACCCGCCTGCCGGGATTTGAGGGGGAGTGGAAAACTGTGTCTCTTGGTGATATTGCGGCTTTTTATAAAGGTAAAGGATTACCGAAGAGCGCAATCAGTACTTTTGGTGAACAACCGTGTATCCACTATGGTGAGCTTTTCACGCAGTATGGTGTCAAAATAGAAAAGACCATCAGCCGGACAGACGAACGCTTCGACTCATTTCTTTCTGCTGCAAACGATGTACTAATGCCTACCTCAGATGTAACCCCATCAGGGTTGGCAAAAGCAAGCTGCGTCACTAGCGATAATGTCATTCTTGGTGGTGATATTCTGGTTATCCGCACCGATCCGAATAGGGTTAATGGAATATTTTTAAGTAGCATTATCCGCAATGATGCCGACCAAGTGCTCCGGCTAGTCACAGGCACTACTGTTTACCACCTTTACGGCAGTGATATGAAAAAATTTATTTTTTCTATTCAATCGCTTGCCGAACAAAATGCAATAGTAGCCACATTCTCCGACATGGACACCGAAATCCAGGCCCTCGAACAACGCCGCAAAAAAACCGCCGAATTGAAGCAGGGCATGATGTGGGATCTGCTAACCGGGAGGACACGTCTGGTATGAGTAGCAAGCCGTCTTCCCTGACCACGCCGCCGGAGGGTTACAGCGACTGGCTGACCGATCTGAAGGGTCGCATTCACCACGCCCAGCAACGGGCCAGCCTGGCAGTGAATCGAGAGCTGATTCAGCTCTACTGGCAGATCGGGCAGGATATCTTGCAGCGTCAGGCCGAGCAGGGCTGGGGGGCCAAGGTGATTGAGCGTCTGGCCCATGATCTACGCACCGCCTTTCCCGAGATGAAAGGTTTTTCCCGTACCAACCTTCTGTATATGCGCGCCTTTGCCGAAGCCTGGCCCGATGCCGCAATTGTCCAACAGGCTGTTGGACAATTGCCTTGGGGGCATAATCTGGTATTACTAAGTAAGCTGAAAGGCGCTGCCCATCGGCTGGCGTATGCCCAAGCCACACTGGAACACAACTGGTCGCGCAACGTATTGGTGATGCAGATCGAATCCGGCCTGTTGGAGCGCCAGGGCAAAGCCGTGACCAACTTCGAGGCGCGCCTGCCGAAAGCCCAATCGGACCTAGCCCGTGAATCATTGAAAGACCCCTACCGCTTTGATTTTCTCAACCTCACCGAAGAGGCACAGGAACGGGCCGTCGAAAGCGCACTGGTACGCCATGTCACCGAATTCCTGCTGGAGCTGGGCGCAGGCTTTGCCTTTGTCGGACGCCAGGTGCTGCTGAATGTCGGCGGTGAAGATTTTTTCATCGACCTGCTGTTCTATCATCTAAAGCTGCGCTGCTATGTCGTCATTGAACTCAAAACTGGCAAATTCAAACCAGAGCATTTGGGGCAACTGGGCTTCTACCTCACTGCCGTGGACCGCCAGATCAAAGGCGATCAAGATAACCCCAGCATCGGCTTGCTGCTGTGCAAGAGTAAAAACAAGGTCGTAGCAGAATATGCATTGAACGATAAAAGCCAGCCAATGGGCATTTCCGAATACAAGTTGCAGGAAGCACTGCCCGCCGCACTAAAAACCGACCTGCCTAGTATCGAACAAATTGAACGAGAGCTTCGACCCAAGAGGACACCTTAATTCGAAGCTATGGTCCCAGCTGGTTCTGGCGTAATCTGGCCAATATATGTGTGTTCACGCAACCTTGCAGGATAAACTGCACGAATCCATTACCAACTCACGCTCAGGCTTGAACAGTGAACAGGACTGATGACACCCCGTCACAGAAGAGGATGCCATGACTTACGCTGTACTTCGTTCGGAACGCCAAACACAGAACCGCGTGGTCAAGCTGTTCACCACCCCTGAAGACAAGGGTGGCCTGGGCTACCGTAGTCTGGGCGACTGGAGCAAGCGCCCGCACAATCGTTGCATAGAGCCGGAGTTCCTCAACGCTAACCTGCGCCGTCGCGGCTACTCCGAGCAGCACATCGCCGCCGCAATCTTGCAGCTGCAAACAGCAGCCGAGGTGGGCAACAATACCCTCTATCAAGCCAATATGCGGGTGTACAACCTGCTTCGCTATCCGGTCAAGGTGCAGCTGTCACCGGGCAAACCCCATGAAGATGTGCAGTTAATCGATTGGGAGTACCCTAAACGTAACGACTTTGCCGTGGCCGAGGAGGTTACGCTAAAGGGCGGGCATGAACGAAGGCCTGACCTGGTGATTTACCTGAACGGGATCGCTATAGCGGTGATTGAGCTCAAGCGCAGCTCGGTCGAAGTGGCCGATGGCGTACGCCAGCTGATCAGCAATCAGGAAAAAATCTTCAATCGGGACTTCTTTGCCACCTCTCAGCTGCTGCTGGCGGGTAACGACTCCCAAGGCTTGAAGTGCGGCACCACCGGCACACCAGAACAGTTCTATGTGAAGTGGAAAAATGCAACCGGCAGCACCGCACACACCCCCGGCACCCTGCTGGACCAGCCGCTGGCGCAGCTATGTCAAAAAGAGTTGCTGCTGGATCTGATCTACAACTTCACCATCTTTGATGCCGGACAAAAGAAAATACCACGCCCGCATCAGTATGCTGGTATTAAGGCTGCGCAAACGCGTATCGCCGAACGTGAAGGCGGTGTTATCTGGCATACCCAGGGCAGTGGCAAAAGCATCCTCATGGTGTTGCTGGCCAAGTGGTTGATGGAACACGACCCGGAGGCGCGGATCCTGATCGTCACCGACCGTGACGAACTGGACAAGCAGATCGAAGGCGTAATGCGCAACGCCGGTGTGGTCGGTGAGAATGACCCTCCTCCGCGCATAGCCTCCAGGGCTCAACTGGCCAGCAAGCTGGGCGCGACTACACCCCGCCTAATGTGTGCACTGGTACACAAGTTTGGTCCTAATGAACTGGATGGCCCACCGCCACCCATTCATGGCCGGTTCTATGTATTCGTGGATGAATGCCACCGCACCCAGGGCGGCAGCATGAACAAGCAGATGAAGCGCTGGCTGGAAGACGCGATCTTTATCGGCTTTACCGGTACGCCGTTGCTGCGCAAGGACAAAAAAACCACCCGAGCAGTGTTTGGTCGCTACATTCATACTTACAAGTTTCCAGAGGCCGTTGCCGATGGCGTGGTGCTGGATCTCAAGTATGAGGCCCGTGATGTTCCTCAGCGGCTAACCTCCCAGAAATCGATTGATAACTGGTTTGAAGAGAAAACCAAGAACCTGAACAACTATCAGAAGGCAGCACTGCGCAAGCGCTGGGCCAAGCTGGAAGAGCTGATGAGTGCCAAGGAACGTAAGGAGCGCATCATTGCCAGCATCATTGAAGACTTCAGCCTGAGGCCGCGCCTTAACAACAATCGGGGCACAGCTATACTGGTTGCAGCTTCTATCTACGATGCCTGCCACTACTTTCGCCTGTTTCAGAACACCAACTTTGGTAAATACTGCAGCATCGTTACCTCATTTGAGCCCAACCATAACGCCATTTCCCGTGAGCCGGCCGACAGTGACGAACGCTACAAGTTTGACACCTATACTCAATACGTGCTGAAAGACTATTCGGGCACCACGCAATACGAAGAGGAGATGAAGCGGCGCTTCAAGGAGGAACCGGCCAACCTGAAGCTGCTTATTGTGGTGAGCAAGCTATTGACTGGCTTTGATGCACCTTCTTGCACCTATATCTACCTGGACAACGCACTGCGCGACCATAATCTGTTTCAGGCTATCTGCCGCACCAACCGCCTTGATGGCGACGACAAGGAATACGGTCATATTGTTGATTTTGTTCATCTCTTTGGCGATGTGCAAAACGCCATTTCGGTTTACAGCTCAGAGGAGCTGGATCTGGACAGCGCTGATGCCTCCGGAAACAACATAGACCTGAAGAATTGGCTGCAAGAAGGCTGCAGTAAGCTGGAAGCGGCCCGTGAGGCCCTGATGTACCTGTGCGAGCCGGTACTGGCGCCCCGCGAAATCGAAAACTACATTCACGCCTTCTGTGGGGATATCAACGATCCCAAAGCGCTGGATGAAACCGAAGCGCTGCGTATTACCTTTTACAAAACGACAGCGGACTTCATCCGCGCGTTCGCGGATGTGTCTCAGCACCTGGAAGAAGCAGGTTACCCAGCCACTGAAGTGAACAAACTGAATCGGGAGACGGCTTTCTTTGCTGAAGCCCGCGACGCCGTTAAGCACTATTCCGGTGAAGAGCTGGATATCAAACCGTTTGAAGCGGATATGCGCCACCTGATCAACAGCTACATTCAGGCAGATCTGCCAACCGACCTCGGTGCAGTAGACAGCTACTCGCTGGTTGAGTTAATTATTGAAACTGGCGTACATGACGCCATTGCCAAGAAGTTGAACCAAACGGGGAAACGATCAAAAAACGCCGTGGCTGAAGGCATCGTCAACAACGTGCGCAAAACAATCATCCGCGACCAACTGACTGACCCTCGCTTCTACGAAAAGATCTCCAAGCTGCTGAATGACTTGATCCTGGGCTGGCGCAAGCAAACCCTCACCTACCAGGAGTTTCTGCAGAAAGCAGAAGAACTGGTCAAAAAGATGGCTAGTGGTAAAGGCGACACCGCCCCACCGAATGCGCTTGAAGGTAATCGTGAAGCCCAAACTCTCTATAACAACCTGCCGGATATTCTGGCGCTGGCGTTCCCGACCTGGGAAGTGAGTGATACGGAGGGTGGTCAGAGAAATGAGCTGGTTGAGATTGCACTGAAGATTGATCGCGCCATGCGTGAACAGGCACCTGCTAACTGGAAAGGTGACACTACCCGCGAGAATCAGGTACTCAATGCCTTGCATCCGATCATGGGTAGAAGCGGTGAAGCAACGATGGCGCTGTTTGAGTTGATAAAACAGCAGGAAGGCTATCAATGACCGAGTTGATCGAGCTGGGAGATGTCAGGATTCAGGTTACTCGCAAGGCCGTAAAGAATGTTCACCTCAGCGTGCATCCGCCCAACGGCGAGGTGACGCTGGTGGCACCTACCAGCACCCGGCTGGATGTCGCCCGAGCCTATGCCATCACCAAGTTGCCCTGGATTCGTAACCAGCAGGCCAAGCTGCAGCAGCAGGCACGAGAGGAGCCCCGCCAGTTCGTTACACGGGAAACTCTGCACCTGTGGGGCAAGCGTTATCTGCTCGACGTGGAAGAGAAGGATGCAAAGCCCTGCGTTGTCTGGGACCACACCCGCATTCTGCTGACCGTGAGGCCCGGGAGCGATCACGCCAAGCGTACGGAAGTTATCCATGGCTGGCATAAGGAGTTGCTGCATAAAGCTGTGCCACCTCTGATCCGGAAGTGGGAGCAACGGCTGGAGGTAAAGGTGACCGGTTATTACCTGCAGAAAATGAAAACTAAATGGGGCAGCTGCAACCATCGGGCTGGCAACATACGACTGAACACCGAGTTGGTGAAAAAACCCAAAGAACTGCTGGATTACATCGTGCTGCATGAAGTGACGCATTTGATCGAACCGAATCATAGCGAACGATTTACAACGATTCTAGATAAGCATTACCCACGCTGGCGGACAGCGCGAGATGAACTCAATGCCTTGCCGCTTGAAACGATCAGCCAGGTATAGGCTGTGGAATCAGGAGTAGCGGCGGTGCGGGAGAAAGCAGCGCTACCACACCTGCAGCCCGTATTGATGAGTTAATGCAGTCGAGTTCTCAGCCATGTGTTGCCGGCGAACCTTCCGACATTATCACGCTGATGTTCCAACAGCTCAGGCGCGCCAGCGGCGGCCAGCCAATGCGCCCGGTACCCCGCCAGGATCGCGTGACGGTTTCGATTGCGATAACGCGCCAGCACTGACTCGATGAAATCACGATCCCCTTTCAACAGCGCTAATCCTTCCAGCGGATCATCAGGTATCAGCGGTGCTGCCAATGCTTCGATGATCTGTTGTCGGTGCGCTTGCATATACGCCCTGATTCGATCATCAATCAGTGCTTTGGGTTGCAGCCTGATCCTGTCGCCTTCAAGAGATACGCTCAGGCCATGACTCCATAACGGCTCGATAACGGCATTCATCAGAAATACTCCGCATCGTTGTTATGTGTTTTTTCGGTTTCGTTAGCTGCATGGAGTGCATAATCTGCATAAGGCTCTGTGGTTGCTGGGTTTTCAGGTGCATAGGGATTGCACAGGGTTGCATACGAATCTACCTCGTCGGCCGTTACCTGAACTTTCTGTGCGGCCGTATGCACTTCATTTGCATCCTCAAAAGCAGCATTCATACCGGCTTGTGCGACCTGTGCGGTTTGTTCACCTCCACATGCCTTTGGGTTGATCCGGTAGTGCTTAGTGTCGTTGGTCAGCAGGTAATTGTGCCGCGTCAAAATACCGAGTAACCGCTTGCGCATCTTCGCCTTGCCGCGAGTCGGCCCTTGGCTGGACAGTCGGCTCTGGTCGAACTCTGCCCACTTCCCTACCCTGGCCTGATCGGTCAGCCAGTCAAACAAAGCCTGTGCAGCCTGCAGCTCTGGGTGGGGTGCGCTGGGCTCATCGTAGCGACTCCATTCACGACATGAGTGTCGGACGATCTCGCATGCAGCCCGCATCAGTTCAACAGTAATGCTGCTTTGCTGCTCGAACACAGCGAATACAGTGCTCAGGCGACGCGCCAACTCTCCGGCGCGGCCGGCAAACGGTCTCATCTGCGCATACTCACCAAGTGCGCCCTGCTGGGTCTCAACTTCGTTGTAGAACTCCATCCAAAGATGCTCCGCTTCAGGCTCCATTAGCATCACCGGTGGCCGTACTTCGCTGCTGATGGGTTCGACGAACTCCTCTTGAGCCTGAATATCGCGGCATCGCTGCCAGTAGGTTTGCAGTCGTGAATCATTGTAAGACTTACTGGCTATTCTTGCCGGTGTCAGCAAGCGTGTACCGGCAAGGCTGGTTGCGCTGGCGAACAGGAAACGAGGAAGGAAGCCCTGCCCACGCAACAACGGATCATTCAACGCGTCAGAGACAGCTACCTCCTGCGCCAGCAAGATTATGCTCAGGCGGCGGTGATAGGCGAACCCTGACCCTTCAACATTGGATGCACTGCGATCCCGCTCAAAGTTGCCGGAGTCAAACGCCCTGCACATTCCGCCTAGCGTCGCGGTGCGGGTATCACTTTTTAGTGATGACCCACCCAACAACTGACCACCTTCATCGGTATCCAGAACAGCATGACTCATACCGCGAATCATACCCCCAGCAATTGGTTCAAAGGTACAATCACTAAACTGGGTGCGTGGATCAGGCGGCAGTGGGTTTTCTTCCAGGTACTCTTTACGCTCCTTCGGTTTCATTTCAGCGATTTGCTGGTGTGTAGCTTCACATTGCTCCCGATGTCGGTTGCGGTTCTCCTGCTCCAGGTCATCAATAATCTTGAACGCCAGTCGGCGGCATTCGCTTTTTCGGTCGCCTGAATTGGCCAGGGTCAACATAAACAACGAACAAGGTATTCCCTCAGGCAGATGCAGGTGTGGCGCATTAGCGCGGGTCTGTGCCAGTGCGGCGGCCGCTCCAATAACGACTTGCCCGGCCAGTGCCAGCGGTGCCTGCACATGCTCTGCGATCGCTTCGGCGGCGGATCGCATCAGCGGAGGAAGTGCCTGCATAGGATAGTCAGGTGCTTCATCCATTTCAGGAATCAGTGGTGTCGGCTGCGGTAACGGGTGTTCCTTCGTTGTCAGATCAATGGGTGCATTCATGCTGCCACACCCTTGGCCTTCGCGCAGTTCAACACGTCGTTGAAATCAGAACAGGTGCAGCCTAATCCACATGGATCAGGCCAGGTTAGGCCCGCTCCAACAGTTACAGCGGCTTCACGGCCTTTGGTGATGCCAGGATTGCCATCAGTGCGGTGATCATTGTCCGCGCAAACAGTGATCTGTCGATCAGGACTAGCCAGCGCGTTACATACCGCCAGAAGGTTACTCGCATTCATGGCACATACTGTCGGAATACCGCCTTGCTCATAAATGGTGGCCCCAGTTGCCACGCCTTCGCAAACGTAAACAGGCCCAGAGTTCAAGTCGCCAAACAACGCGAAGCAGCCCTTTACGCGACCACCCCGCATGAACCGCTTAGTTCCGTCCGGCCAGATGCGTTGCAGATTCCATAGCGCACCTCCAGCGTCAACCATCGGCGCCAGCAGAGGCTTACCTTGCTGGCGTAGGTGATGAGGTTGGATAGCCTTATCAATCAGGTAGAGGTGTGCGGCATCAGCGCTTGTGCTTAAATTCAAGAGGCTTACCACCTGATTAGCAACCTGAAGCTGGCGCTGTTGGCGTCCCGCGTCACGTTGCAGGCGCATCTGCGCCAGGCGTTTACGGTGCACTTTGCGCTCCAAGCAGGTCATTCCATCATTAAACGCGGCACACCATGTTGACTGAATGCCTAATCGCCAGCTTCCGAATGAACCAGCGGGGGTGCGACCGCCATGCAAAACATACCAACCATTCCGGGTGCCGGATTTGTCGCCATTGACGTGAAAGCGGTGAAGCGCACCATCATCAGTGATAGCGGTATGGATGTGGATGCCATGATCAGCCATGCATTGTGCAAATGCGGCGCGGTGATCAGTGTAATTGCTCATCGATTCAGCCCCCAGTGGATGACAGTCATGGTTAGAACCGTCGCGGCTTCGGGCTGCACACCAAGTGCTATAATTCGTAGCGTCAGCTTTGCGATGGCGGCCTGTGTGGTGCGGGTCGCGAAGTTTTTCATACTCCAACGACCTCCCGCGCTTCCAGCCAAGCTTTCAGTTCCGATTCCCGATAGCCGACACAACGTTCCGAAAGACGAATTTTGGATGGAAAGGTGGGATCATCTTTACCGAGTCGGTAAAAGGTCGAGCGACTAACGCTGATGTACTCCGCAGCGCTCTCGGGGCGGTAAATTCTATCTGCAGTCATTTCTGATGCTCCTGAATGTCAGTACTGTTGATGACGTTTCAGAATTGATTATTGCGCTGGGAGTTTGCTAAGTCAGACACAAGATCCTCAAGGTTTTGTGTCCTTTTGGGACGAAGCTTCTTCAAAGCCCCACTCAAGCTCATTGGGAAGAATTGAACGGCCTGTACGTTTATATAGCGGGAAAACTGCATTTACATAGACGTTTGTATTCCCCTCAATCCTCTTAAGTCCCTTCAGTAGTACCTTGTGCTTCTGGTAGATCTCTTCGACCTCCCGGCGAGGAAAATCGAGTTTTTCTGCAACTGCCGTAATACCGACATCAAGAGTGAAAGATCCACCATCCCAGCGATGCTTTACCAAGCAGTCCATAACGCGACGTTCAATTTTGGAAAGGCGCTTCAGCTTTTGTGCGTTGTTGTGTTCCCTTTTGCTCAGGTTTGGCGGGGACGATCCAAAAAACTCATTGAAGTCCGGGTCGACCTCGCCAAAAGCATTTTGCTGATGGCGTTCGCTTTGAAATTGCATTAACTCTACCGTCACCCAGTCCGGCATGATGGCCTGATACTGAGCACATAATGCGATTGCATCAAAAATGGCAGACCGCTCTCCGTCCTGGTAGGCCTTGGCAATTGCCTTCATATTGTTCTCAAAGGCTTCGTCAACAAGTAATGCTCGCACAGCAGCAGGGTATAATTTGTTCGCCACGTTTCAGCTTCCCGTTCTGTCGACTCGTGAAAATGGCAATATGTTGCAACTAGTTGGGTCAGCCAAATGGGCCAGCCTTTCGCCCAACTGATCCCAAGCATTTATCATCTGCGGCCAGTAGCTGAATTGCTGATAAGTGCGTTTAATCCGGTTTGGCTCAATGTGGTTCAGGCAACGTTCTGCGACTTCAGGCAGTACGCCTAATTCAGTCATTAGAGTGGTCCCGGTACGGCGTAGATCATGGGGCCGCCACTGCTCACTAAGGTTGCTGGTCAGCAGGAGTGCCTGCGCGTGTCGAACTGTGCGCCCTTTAATAATTTGATCGGGTGCGCGTTGCCGGTCTGCAATCTGCTTGGTCAGCGTTTTAGTATTCAGATGCCCACTGGTGCGGCTGGCGGGGAAAAGCCATTCAGAATGGCCAGATAATGCTCTGACGGCGTCCAGATATCGAAGTGTAAAATCAGATAGATGGATCTTGTGGGCACGAGTATTCTTGCTAGTGCCAACAGGAAGTATCCAGATTCGTTCCTCAAGGTCGATATGCTGCCACTTGGCTTCTAATAACTCCCCAATACGGCAGCAGGTTGCGAACTGGATTGGCAGAGCCAACTGATTAATACCGATCAATCCGCTATTCGGCAGCTTGTTAAACAGCTCTGTGATTTCTTTGTGGCTCAGTACCCGTTCACGGATTTCACCCCCGCTGCCAACCTTGGACTTCTTGATACCTGCCGTAGGATTCTGCTCGATGTAATCACGCTCGATAGCATAGTTGAATAATTGACGCATCAGGCTGAAAACAACATTGGCTATACGAGAACCGCGTTTCTTAACAGCGCTGTTGATCGTGCTGATATGGAGTTTACGGACCTCTTCGACACCAAATTTACCAAGAGTGGGGAGTACGTCTTTTTCCATCATCCGGCGAACTTCGGCGCCACCATCTTTACGCTTGATGATTTCATCTGCGTACCACTCTTCGAACACGTCCCGTACAAGCTTGCGGGCAGCCTCCTGTGCGATGCGCTTCAGCTCCGTGCGGCGCTTGTCAGCAGCGGGATCTTCACCGCGTTTAACCTTGACTTTAATGTCAGCCGCCAGATCACGCGCCTGCTTGACGGTCAGTGCGCTAGCCGGTGCAGCGCGCCCCTGATTGAATGATCCGAGGCTCATCGTGCGACTGGTGTAATTATCACCTTTGCGTGTGATCGGCTCCGGTGCGGTTTTGACCTTGTAATCCAGAACCCAACTTTTTGCGCCCGTTGGTGTGACTCTCAGGCGCAGCCCCGGCGTTTTGCTGTCGGGGTATCGCTCGTTCCGTTCAGTAGGTTTGACCTGCTTGCAGAAACTGTCTGCTCGCTCAGCTGGGATCTTTTGTTTGGTGGGAGTGCTCATTAGAACCTCGTTAGAACAGATGCCAGCTTGTCCGGAACCTGTCCGGAAACCGACGCGCTGAAATGACATGAGACACTATAGAACGTAAAACCCCCTTAGATCCAGTATTAAAGCAGCCTGCAGACTTCTTCTGTGAGACTTTATGAGACGTAAAAAACGGCTTGAGACAGTAAATATGTTGCATGGGGTGCAAGGGGTCGTAGGTTCAAATCCTACCGTCCCGACCATATTAGTCAATTAAGGCAGGC
>Ga0209414_1000781_pt1 | contig 15521 bp, 24 predicted proteins | sample LakVidmifraction_4_FD_181154 | JGI IMG/M metagenome (GOLD analysis project Ga0209414, IMG submission 181154) | Hypersaline microbial communities from Lake Vida, Antarctica - Brine Hole Two &gt;0.2 micron (SPAdes) (version 2) | ecosystem: Environmental > Aquatic > Non-marine Saline and Alkaline >... | reverse complement strand
CGTTGCCCTGCCTGCTGGGAGGTCGTAAAAAAGACGCTCAGCGAACGAACGCATCAGTGCGATTGCGGCTGTACCATGCCGCGTGACGCGGCGAGCGGCCTTGTGGCTATCAAGTGGGCTTTAGGTTTGGGCGGAAACTCGCCCAATGCAGGTCACTCTGCAAAACCGCTTCTAAGTGTGGCTTAGTGGCGGTAGTTTATGACCTGATCCAAGAGCTGGAAGAAGACGAAGGCCTGACATTTGCAGACCTTCCAAGCTTGCTTGGAAACGCTGAAAGAGAAGATACGGTTACCGTGGCTCTGCTTGCTCAGTATATGAAAGTTAATTTGGATTACTTATCGCTGAGAGAGGGAAGTGAGGATTTAGGGCCAGTTTTGGAGTGAGCTTAATTATTGCTCTCACATTGTTGGCTTGGACACCATCGATGCCATAGCGTGTCAGAAAAAGATCGCGGCGATAATGGCGCGGGTTATCGCCTTTCAGTCAAAACAATCAGCTAAGAAGCGCCGGACTTAACGCCGCTGATCAAAGCCAGTGAAACCGTGGGCCAGGTATTGAAAGTTGGTGACATCTTGATTTACGAATCCACGGTTTACCCCGGTGCCACAGAAGAAGTGTGTGTGCCGGTTTCAGAGCGGGTCTCGGGTTTGGTGTTCAACCAAGACTTCTTTGCCGGTTACAGCCCGGAGCGCATCAACCCGGGTGACAAAGAACACCGGGTCACCCCCATCCAGAAAGTGACCGCAGGTTCTACGCCCGAGATTGCTGACATCGTAGACCAGCTGTACGCCGATGTGATCACCGCTGATACTTTCAAAGCCAGCTCCATTCGCGTGGCGGAAGCCGCCAAGGTGATAGAGAACACCCAGCGGGATGTGAGCATCGCGCTGACGAACGAACTGGCGATGATCTTCCGTCGCATGATCATCGGCACCCCCGAATTACTGGCCGCCGTCGGCACCAAGTGGAACTTCCTGCCGTTCAAACCCGGCCTGGTGGGTGGGCACTGTATTGGGATCGATCCCTGCTACCTGACCCGCAAAGTCTAAAATAGGGGACGGATTGGCTATTTTAGATTTACGGTGAGAGCAGAGGTGGATGAGATTTTGTTGGGGGGCTTGAGGGGCCCTGTGTGCCAACCTAAGCACGAACCAATTGATTTTTAGTTAACATAGAAATCAGGGTGCTTGTAGGAGAGCGTTATGCCAAGGTCAACAACCCACGTTTTGCCCAATGCCAAGCTTGAAAAACGGAGCGTCGCTCTGAAATTCCGCGCAGTTCGTTAAAATATTTTCTCCTTGCATACGAACCCGCTTACCCTCAAGTTAAGACCTATTAAAAGGTCTTAGGGAAGGGTCATGACTAGTGTCCCGACTGGTTAATTAGCTATCCTAACCCTGCTATAATTTCGCGATACTCACGAATTATGGGGATGTTATTGTGGCTCTTACAGTCAACGATCAACGATCAACGATCAACGATCAACGATCAACGATCAACGATCAACGATCAACTGGAACTGGAGAGCTGGTTGCGAATGGGTACCATGAGCCAGAATCTGGTGCAACGAGCGCGAATTTTGTTGTCATTGAACGCTGGGCAGTCCCCGAAGGAGGTCACAGAATCGCTCGGTGTCAGTAGCCCCACGGTGTTCAAGTGGCGTAATCGCTATTCCAGGCAAGGGTTAACAGGGTTGAACGATGCCCCAAGGCCAAGACAGCCCCGGAAGCTTGATCAAAAAAAAGTCAAAGCCATTCTGAATGACACTGTCCATAAGGTTCCGCGCGGGCTCACCCATTGGAGCCTTCGATTGATGGCAGAACATGCCGGCGTCACCCGCTGGCAAGTACAGCAGATTTGGCGGGCTGCGAAGCTGAAGCCTCACCGTCTGAAAACCTTCAAAATCAGCAACGATCCAGACTTTGCGAGAAGGTTTTTGATGTGGTTGGTCTGTATCTGAACCCGCCCGATAACGCCTTGGTTCTGTCGGTTGACAAGAAAACGCAGATCCAGGCTCTGGATCGTACTCAGCCAAAATTACAACTGAGGCCAGGACAGATTGAGCGCCACAATCACGATTACAAACGGCACGGCACCACCAGTTTGTATGCGGCCTTTAACATCCTGAACGGCGAGGTGATCGGACGGCTCACCCAACGTCATCGAGCCAGGGAGTTTCTCGACTTTCTACGGCAAATCGACATGTTTCAAAACTCGTCAAAGGATATGGTGAGCAATTACAAGGCCTAAACGGCATTACGCTTTTGGGGTATGGTCTTATCGATGGCAATGGACGAATGCTTCCGGGCAAGTGGGTAGCGCGAGTATTTTTTGCCGAAGAGCCGAGGTTAGTTTTCCCGATCACAAAGTTGTGCGTGGGAGCGCGTGACCTCGTTGAGTCGAATGAAAGAACATTTTCGCCGTTGAATATCGCAGAGTTTTTAGATGATCCCAAAAAGTTCTTGCGGTTGGAGGCTTAGAGCAACAAAGCAAATACGGTAAACGCCAAGCAGCTCACATGCTAGGCCAACTGGTGGCGAGTGGCTTGGTAAGGAAATGAAGCGCCGTGTAATCGGTTTTGATATCAACACCACCCGCGTACGACAGCTGCGCGACGGTGTGGATGTGACCCAGGAAGTCTCCAGCGAAGAGCTGGCGGAGGTGTCGCAGTTATCCTTCACCACGGAATTGGAAGACTTTCGTGGGCACGGTGTTCATCATCACCGTGCCCACGCCCATCGACCAGTTCAACTTTCAAGGCCAGCTCTATTCGCGTGGCCGAAGCCGCCAAGGTGATTGAAAATGCCCAGCGGGATGTGAACATCGCGCTGATGAACGAACTGGCAATGATTTTCAGGCGCATGAACATCGACACCCACGAAGTACTGGCCGCAGCCGGCACCAAGTGGAACTTTATGCCGTTCAAACCGGGCCTGGTGGGCGGGCATTGCATTGGGGTAGACCCGTACTATTTGACGCACAAAGCGCAAGCCATTGGCTATCACCCGGAAATCATCCTGGCCGGTCGCCGGGTGAACGATGGCATGGGGCCGTACGTCGCCGCCGAGCTGGTTAAAAAGATGATCAAAGCGGGCCACACCGTTGCCCACGCCCGGGTGTTGGTGTCGGGCCTTACCTTCAAGGAGAACTGCCCGGACTTGCGCAACACCCGCGTTATTGACGTTGTGCGGGAGCTGAAAGAGTTTGGCTGTTCGGTGGATGTGTCAGACCCTTGGGCGAGCAGTGAAGAGGCCGAACGCGAGTACGGTATTGCGCTGACCGAGACCGCGAACAGCGGGCACTACGATGCGCTGATACTGGCGGTGCCTCATCACGAGTATATGGGTAGGACGGCCGGCGATTTCCGCGCTTATTTGAAACAGGGCGGCGTTTTGTTTGACCTTAAAGGCGTGTTGCCGTTGGGCGCGGCGGATTTGAGGTTGTAAGGGGAGTAGTGGGGAAGGGGACGGATTTTAAATCCGTCCCCGGTTTAGCCATGATGAACAGGGACAGATTTGAAATCTGTCCCTGTTCTAGCTATCCCTAGTTTGCCCCACAACACCCAAGCCATCGCCCTTTCCTATGGTGACCTTACGGCAGCATAGCGCAACTTCGCGCTATGCTTGTGCTAGACCTGTCTGGATGGCGCGCTCAGGCGGCTTTGATGTCTTGACTGCTATGGCTTTGATAGGTCCACGGCAACCAGCTCTGCGGGCTTTGCCTGGCTTCGCTGGCATGGCGCTGGACGCTCCGCAGGTAAATCAGCGGATTGATTCCGGCAAAGGCGCAGGTCGCAATCACTGAGGTGATCACATCGGCGATGGCCGCACCGGCGGCGCTCTTGAAGAACATGGCGTTCTTGCGATTACGGATCGGCAGCTTGAGACCACGCTCCATGCGATTATTGTCGAGCGGTGCCCCCTCATGGCGGCAGAATGCGCTGAGTCCGTCGAAGTGCTTGTTGAAGTAGTTGACCGCCTGGCCAAAGCTGCTGTTCCACATTTGTATCAACGGCAACCCTCAGCGTATGACGCTTTCTAGGGATTGTTCATCGCACACATGGTCATTAACGGGGATGCCTTTGAGCAGGCCTTTGGCGGCTCCTTTGTGCATTCGGACTATCGAAATGACACCCTTCCGACTGACGAAGCTCTCGTATTCGTCGCCAGGTTGAATACCTGCGATTGAGCATTGCTCAACCGGAAGCGTGACTTGTCTTTTTTGGCTGACAACGGGCATATGGCTCCCCCTTACGAATGACTACGAGGCAAAATTCAGAATTTAGGGCTGGGAGGGACAGCGCATCGTGCGTTAGCACGACTCGTTTTTCCTGTCTCCCTCCTTTCGTTGGTTGGGTTGGATGTGATAACCGTAGCCATCCGCTCGCTGAAATAACTGGGGTTGTCTTGAATTGTCGCGAGAACCTTGGCTGCAAGGCCTGTGGGATTACGGCGTTTGGTTTTCCAGCTTTTTATGGTAACGACACTGGTTCCCATGGCCTTTGCAAATTCGGCCTGTGAAACATGCAATGCAGCTCGTATCGCTTTCACATCGGCCACTTCGTGGCGAGTTGTTCGGGAGGCCTGAGCTTTGCCGTGCTTAATACTGATGGCTTCTTCCAGGGATGTCTGGAGTTCGTTAAAAATGCTCATTTGGAAAACTCCCCTTTTAATTGATGAGTCAGCGCTTTCAATGTGATTTTCTCGGCCGGCGTCAAGCTGTCTTTAGTGCTTTTAGGATACGCTAGTATTAGATAAATGATCTCCGCGGAGGCCAGGAAATAAATGACCCTAGGGGAAAATTTTGTTACCAATTTTATCCGATGTCTTGTCTGTTCGAACTTTTCCACACAAGGCTCACTTTTTTTACAGAATCGGAGGGATGTCGAGCTTTTTCTACACCGTTGGGGCAGAGGTGGTCAGACTCAAGCCAATATAAAATAGAAGTGAAAGTTTTGTTTCAACTAGTGGCATTATACCCAGTATTCTGAAAAATTCCTTTCATTGTATGGATTTTTCCATTGTTTTATACTATTTGTGAAACGTTTCTTACAAAATTAAGATGAATTGAGTATTTTCTGAAAAATATTTTTCAGTTGGAGCAGCTATGGATCCTTACGCGCTATCAGACGATGCCTGGTGTAAAGAAATAGGAAGCCGGCTCGATCTGCTCCGCCAGTCACGGGGGATGAGTCGTGAGGACCTCGGCTCGGAGACGGGCGTCAGCCAACCCACCTTGCGCAAGCTTCTTGACGAAGGCGCCGGCAAGCTCCCTTATCTGGTCGCGGCTCTTCGTGCCATGGAGGCGATGGATACGCTGGAACTCTTTATTGCTCCGGAGCCGATAAACCCGGCGGTTTTATTGCGCGGAATCCGCAAAGGTCTCAGTGTTTCCGCAAGAGGTCATTCGCCGTCAGTTTATGCAAAGCAGCGGAGATTCGAGGAAGAAGAATCCTCTGAACCGACAAAACCCCCAAAAGATGGCAGTAAGGACAAGCTCGAATGGTAGTGCGTAAGCGTCACCGCTCAGGCCTTGACCCAGAAGACATCGCAGAGGTCATGCTCTGGGGGAAGGCTGTTGGTGCACTCATGTACGACCGCCAACAAGGCGTTTATCGCTTTGGTTACGATCCTGACTGGCACAGCCATGGCTTGGACATTGCGCCTCTTACAATGCCTCTTCATGGCCTTCGTAGCGTCTTCGAATTCACCTCCCTGAACCCGGAGACTTACAAAGGGCTGCCCGGCTGCTTTGCCGATACCCTGCCTGACGATTTCGGCAACGCCGTCATTAACGCCTGGATCGCTCGCCAGGGTCGTGATCCTAAGAACTTCTCAGCCGTTGAGCGGCTTTTGTACACTGGCACCCGGGGCATGGGAGCGCTGGAGTTCCTGCCTGCCATGTTCGGTGCCAATACCGGCTCAAGCGAGTCTCTTGAGATTGATGCCTTAGTCAGAACGGCTCAAACGGTTCTTGATGAACGAGCTCGGGCCGGCGGCGAAATCGCTCCGGAAAACAACAGCGGGATTGATTCCATCTTTCAGGTAGGCTCCTCCGCCGGGGGCGCCCGCCCCAAGGCCGTCGTTGCTCTCAATAAAAACCGAACCGATATCCGTTCAGGCCAGATGGATGCCCCCGCGGGCTATGAACACTACCTTCTTAAATTTGATGGAGTGACCGAACACCGCTCAGGCAGTGAGATCTTTGGCGATCCCATGGGCTTCGGCCTCATGGAGTACACCTACTACCAGATGGCGACCTTGGCCGGCATCCGCATGGAGCCTTCTGAGATTCTCCTGGACGGGCCCCGAGCGCACTTTTTGACCCGCCGATTTGACCGCAAGGGCAATAACAAGATCCACATGCAAACGCTCTGTGCTATGGCTCATGCGGACTACAAGAAGCCTGGTCAGTTCAGTTACGAGGAGTTGTTTCAGGTGGCTCGCCGCTTGCGGCTCTCTCGGGTCGAGGCGTTAGAGCTGTATCGCCGGATGGTGTTCAACGTTGTTGCCCGTAACCAGGACGACCACACCAAGAACTTCTCGTTCCTCATGAGCGAAGAGGGAGACTGGTCTTTGGCACCGGCTTATGACATCGCTTACAGCTATCGACCGGGGTCTTTCTGGGTCGAACAGCACAACATCTCTCTCAACGGCCGGCGTTCGGAGTTTACACAGGCGGACTTGCTGGCGGTGGCTTCTCAGATTGGCAACTTCCCCGAGAGCGATGCACTGGAGATTATCCGAGAATGCATCCATGCCGTTTCTCAATGGCGCCCCTTGGCCTCCAAGAACAACGTTCCCAAGTCACTGATCGATGAGATTGAGGGAAATCTTCGACTCGATCTTTGAAGGCTTTGCGCCGACTGAGATTGCGCAGCTGCTGAATTTTAGTACCCTCAAGAACCACAGTGGCAACGACATTACGCCGTTATTTGAGGAAAAATTCGAAGATATTGTCTGGTCGGTGGAGGTGACTTGGGAAGGCGTTACCCCGCCAAGGCCTGCCATCGGTTTTTCCGATGGTTTTATACAACGGTTCCCAACGCTGGTCCGCTCGTCAGGACATTTACGACATGGTGCAAAGTAGGGGACGGATTTGAAATCCGTCCCCGGTTTAGATCTGCAGCAGCCAGCCGCATCTTCGCTATTATCTGATTGACGAAGGGCGCTGTACTGATGAAGAATTGATCAACAAGAAAACACTGCTGAGTGGCGTATTTGGTGTTGAAAACGCCGGCCACAGCTGGGAAGCCCTGCAGCAGGCGGTGGATCGGGTTGTTAAGATTATCGAAGCCGACCCGAACAAAGAGCGAGTGGATAAAATCATCACCCGCTGGATCAAGCGCCACTTGAGCCGCTTGGGCGCAGAAGTGGGGTTAGAGCGGCTGAACAGTTTGGTGGAGGACAGAGATATGTTGGCAGAGAACTTGGAGAATCTTGTTAATAAAGAATGGTTAGAGGGGATGCCGTTGGGATATCAGAAAGGGTATCAGAAAGGCTTTCAGGAGGGCGTCCAAGCAGTCAAGCAGGAAGTGGCTCATAAGTTGATTGTCCGGACAGAAATGAATGATCAATTGATCGCAGAGATTGTCGGTCTTGCAGTGGATGAAGTGAGTGATATGCGCTCGCAGGTTAAGCACTGATTCAGGGTGATGGATCGCTAGATACGAAAAAGGCAGCCTGCGGGCTGCCTTTTGTGTTTTGAAGCCACTCCCAGGCTTGATGACTATTGAGTACAAAGCGCACACGTTGTGCTACGATTTGAGCGATGAAGCCAATAACATGGAATTTAGAGAAGAACAGGCTCCTCCAAGCTGAGAGAAATGTCGCTTTCGAGGACGTCGTTTACCACATCATGGCCGGGGGTATTCTGGATACGTTCGAGCATCCGAATCAGGAGCGTTATCCAGGCCAGCAAATTCATGTTGTTGAGATTGAGGGGTATGCCTACCTCGTCCCCTTCCTGGAGTCAGAAGATGAAGTTTTTTTGAAAACCGTTATTCCGAGCAGAAAAGCGACCAAAACTTACTTGGGAGGTCCGAAATGAGTAGGCTAGATCAGGAAGAGCGTGAACTGCTAGAAGCGTTTGAAACCGGAGAGCTCAAGCGAGCTCCGCATGCTGAAAATATACAGCAGCGGCATCAAAAATACGCTGAGGCGATGTTCAAAAAAGATGCGCGAATTAATATACGGCTTTCTTCTAAAGACCTGCGTGGTCTTCAGAAAAAGGCGTTAGCAGAAGGTATCCCCTACCAGACACTGGTTACCAGCATCCTCCATAAGTATGTCGAGGGTCGGCTGCACGAAGAAAGATAGCCGAGTTTTCAATATCCGCCTTTGCCCTGCTAGCGCCGACAAAGCTTCTTCCGCAACGGCCAAACCATCGCTTTGCGCGGGAGCACATAAAGCAATAGGCCTGAACGCGGCAAGGCACTCGTAACCAGGACGGCGAACTGAGTTGTAGAGTAGTCTGTTAGATTCGTTAGCAGCCTTCATTCCCCGCTCCTTATAGTAAATGGTCTCAGCAATCGCCGTTTCCAACGAATCAGCCGCGTAATAGACTCCAAAATCACCGTTGGTGAATCGGCTTCTGAAACCCCGGTGCGTGAATGCCGCCATCACCGGGCTGGAGCCGGGGCCCACTAGGCGGTCCCCCGAGGCGACAAGCTGCAAATCCCCAGCCTCATCGAGCAGGCGGTCATTGGTCATGGCTTCTATCTCAAAAGCGATGGCCAGCTCTTCGGGGGTTTCGTAGACACGTTCGAAGAGGTCGATCGGAGGGTAGTGGCTGGGTATGATGCGATGTGCCTTCCAGTCTGGAAGAACCAGAACGGGGGGTGGGCCTCACGCCCAGCCCCGTTTTGCATCGAAATAGCGCCGGGCTTGCATCAGATGCTTCATGGAGCCTCGTGCCATAAATTCTAGTGCGGATGTCCCTGAAAAAGGCAGTTCACTCATAGTCAGTCGAACCCGGCGATTGGCGCGTTCAGCGGACGGGTTAGCGAGTGGCATTAAAATCGTCATTTCGCTGAAATCTGATTAGATCAGTGGGTTAGAACGTTTCTGCGCCCGAATGCTCATTTTTATGTTATTAATCAGTTAGTTGTATTATTTTTTTCTTGATTTTCGGCGAATTTCGAGTATCGTCTTCTAAGGAAGCGCTGATTCATTCGGCTTTAGCATCCCTTCCGAAACATTAAACAGGTCTTTATGTTACGACGAGGTCCGCACTGAAAAGCGATTCAGCGGAGAATTGGGTGTTAATCAGACCATCCTAAAAGCTTCCTTTGGGTAATTGCTATGCGCCTAACCCGAGCAGAGGAAAATGAGTTCAATGGCCGGTTGAGCTTAGCACTAGCCGAATATGCCGAAATGGTCAGCCGGTGGGAAAAACCGAGCGCAGATCACTTGATCGTCAAGCATGACCTGCGTAAGTCCAAAAAATTGATCACATCAAAACGTTTTCAAAACATTGTTTACAAGACGCCAAGCTTACGTTCCTACTTTTCTTTGATCAAAGAGCGGAATCGTGCGATTGAACGGGACCTAGCCAAAGGGGCCGACATCTCTTCAATTCTCAAAAACTATTCGATTTCTGAGTACCAGCTTAAAAGCCTCATCCGAAATTCCGCGCACTCTCCGTTGGATGAGTCATCCAAAAAGCACACGGACGACGTTTGCCGAATGTATAACGGCCAGATAAGTGTGAAATTGATCTCGGAAACGCTCAACATTTGTACGCACACGGTAAGCAAGATTCTCAAGATCAACAGCATTGATCGCAGAAGCCAATTACAGACGTCGGTCCGCTACTCGGGTATGAATGCAGATTACTTCCGTAAGATCGACTGCCCGGAGAAGGCTTGGGTGCTTGGTTTTATCTTTGCCGATGGGTCGATCAATCAGTTGCGAGATGTCCAGATATCACAAAGCATTGAGCACAGCCATGTATTACAGATCATTGCGGATCAATTGAATTACCCGGGCGCCTTCACGCTTGCATCCAAGTCGCACACACCCAAAAAGCAGGCGATTCTCTGTCTGAGTCGGAGGAAAATGGCTGAAGACTTATTGAAACTTGGGATGACTGAGCAAAAGGACGCCGATCTGCGATTTCCGTTTTCGAAAATGAGTCCGGATCTTTACTGGTCGTTTCTTTCAGGTTTTTATAATGGGGATGGTGGTCTAACGCTTGGTGTGAAGAGAAACTCGTTGGTGCAAAACGGATCACCAGGATGGAATGTGACGCTAGGTTGGCAAATAACGTCAACAATGAAAATGTGTGAGGATATAGCCGCTTTTTTGCGCAGTGAAATAAAAGGCATTGTGCACGATATTCGAAAGGAGGGTTCTAAGAATGCTTGGCGAGTCAGCATAACGAGTAGCAGGAGGCATATCCTTGAGGTTGTCCAAAAGCTAGATAGCCATGGTTTCGGAATCCAGATATCTGACAAACATGATAAAGCCGTTTTTTTTCAGCGAAGAAAAAGGCGGAACGAAGCCTTCAGAGCGGTCTTATACCACCCAGAGGCAAACTTATTTAAGGGCCATCTCTCAGGTCGTGTTGAAGCTCTAAGGGCCGAGGGTAAAAAGCTTGTGGAGATCGCAAGTTCACTCTCCACCGACCGATCCTACCTAAGAAACCTATATAATGGGGAAAGATTTCCGCGCACCCAAAAGGTGATCGACCGTTTCACTCAAGCGCTCTCTATCTCAGAGCATGATTTTGTCGATTGGAGTTTGCTCTCGGCTTTACGGGTGGTCGATGCGCCGTGGAAGCTGAAGGATGAATCATACACATACCATGGTAGGGCGGTAGGCTGTTTTGGCGAGGTCTTGGAGTTTTTCGAGACTAAACAATAGCGCAGAGACGATTTTGATGCTGGTGATTTGTGAAGGTCCTCGAAAGTGAGAGTACAAAAAACGAGGCGGCCCCGGCACGGCAGCCGGTTACCGGCGGGATAATCAACGTCCGAGGGTTCAACTGCTGCTGAAGGCCACCCATCAGCCAGATGAGCCGATATTCCGACAGGTAGGCGGTCTTGTTCGAGTCGTTCGTTACCTCGGCGCAAACCGTCTGTGTACGTCGCTGCCTGCGGTGGGTTCCGATGAACATGGGCGTCGCGCAATGGAAAGCGGCCAGTGTTTGTGAGGCAGGGGCAGCTACTTTGACAGACGCCGGTCGACCGCCGTTATACGATAAAGCGCTCTTAGAGCATTTGGCCGGCATCTTTGATTGCTGGCGTTGAGGGTGTCTCAAGTGACAATGCCGTGCTCCAGTCGACCAATCAAAGTCCTGACCTGCTCTATACCGGTTTCACTGGACAGCATATCATTTGGGGTTTGATACCCCAGCCCCCTGACGGGCGTTGACAGCCAGCGCTCGGCGGCTTCCACGTCCCCTTCAAAAAACTCGACGGATTCTGCGAGGGCTTTGTGACGTAAGCTGCGCAGGTAGGCAGCGTTTCTATCCATGTTCGTCATGTTTGATCCTTCATTGCGAGAAGAAAGTGACCAGAACGTGCAGTTAATCATTGGTAGTATTGCACACGGTTAGAGCGATGCCGAATCCCTGATATGGACCGTTCGATTAAGCTGAAGATTCTGGTGATTGCGTACGCATCTTTTAGCGCCTGGCTATTCCACTGGGCCGCAGAAAATCCACAACAGATCAGGTCAATCCGGAAGTGGGAACGGACTCAATGATTCAAAACGCGATCCGCGCCAGCGAGATCGAAGGCGAGTTTCTGAATGTGGGCTCTGTGCGGTCTTCAATGGCTCGCCTGGTTTCTCAATATCCTGGAAGAAGCCCTGCAGCAGGCACTTGCCCTGGTAGATCGGGTGCTACACCCGCTGACCGGCGGAAATCAATGAGGTTTGGACCTAAGACCTTTGTATACCTTTGTATAAGTGTCGTTAAAGTTCGTCAAAAGAATCACATTTTTAAGCCCAGTGGAGTAAGATTGCCCCCGCGCTAGACACACGATGTCCCGTCAACGAAGCCCAAATCCAGCTCCACAATGAGTGATTATGGAAACCGCAAGTTTTACCGGTCTGATTGCCATAATTTTTGCTTTTGCTGCGCTGGTCGTTTTGCGACCAATCGCCCGCAGATTCCGTTTGGTCGACCTGCCTGATTACTGAAAAGTCCACAGCGGGGCTGTCCCGCTCATCGGAGGCTTAAGTGCTTTTTCTGGCCTTTTGGCCGCGTGGCTGATCTCCATGCCGCTGGTTGAAGGCTTCGGGATTTATCTGTTTTGCGCTTTGATGCTGGTTATTCTTGGCGCTATTGATGACGCCAGAGACATACCGGCAAAGTTCCGTCTGTGGGCCCAGGTTGCACTCGGTGCTTTGCTGTCTTACGGCTCTGGTATCTATCTGACGACGTTTGGAAATTTATTGGGTTTCGGCGTTATCGAGCTTGGGTGGCTTGGCGCCTCGGTAACCATTGCTGCGGTTATCGGTGCAACGAATGCCTATAACATGATGGATGGTATTGACGGCCTGGCAGGAACCATGAGCCTGGTTACGTTGACTGCGCTGGCAATACTGTTTGCTGTCGCACCCGGATTCAATCTGGAGCTGGTTCTGGCCGTCACCATTGCTATGGCGCTGTTGCCATTCATGGCGGCTAATCTTCAGTTGGGTCCCTTCCGAAAAAAGATCTTTTTGGGCGATGCAGGCTCCATGTTTATTGGTTTCTCTGTTGTGTGGTTGCTGGTAAATGGCGCCCAGACAGAGAGTGGGGCTTTTCGCCCTGTAGCCGCGCTTTGGGTCTGTGCGGTGCCGTTAATGGACATGGTTGCGATCATGATTCGGCGCGCCCGCAAAGGTGAATCCGTGATGAAACCGGACCGGGATCATTTGCATCATATATTTCTTCGAGCTGGCTTCTCGGACCGGCAGGCACTGACGGTCATTACACTGTTGGCCGTTATTTGCGCGGTGATTGGAATCGGTGGTGAAATGCTGCTGATACCCGAGTGGTTTATGTTTGGACTGTTTATGGCGGTATTCCTTGCCTATAACTGGGCTATCAGCCACGTGTGGCGGTTGGTGGTGTTCTTCCGAAAAAACCCTGAGATTGTGGATCAAAACTAGTGCATAGCTAACTCACTGGCTCCAAGGATAGGGTGTCTGTTTTGAGTCAAATTTTTGTCTGACGCGATCAGGTGTAGGTCGGATTAGCCGCAGGCGTAATCCGACACCCTCTAGCCTGCCGGTTGTGAGGCTCGCCCACGGGTAGGGTACCTTTTCTTTGGAAAAAGAACCCGCTTCGCTCAGACACCTTTTCTGGCAGAAAAGGTACCCCCACCCCCTGTCCGTTCGGACTTTTGAGAGCCCCTTACCTCAACTTCCTCGCTTGTTCGCTGAATCCCTCAAGAATGGGCTGACTGATTTGAAGCGCTATTGTTTGTGCTTAAGGAGGAAATCGACCCCGACCGCTTTTCGATACACCGCCTGGCCCATTATTGCCTGGATTTGTCGGAACTCTGTGAGACCAGTCGGGTGGTGCCAGTGGTGACTGCCATGAGTACCTGAGATTCCACTACATTCGCTGTGCCTTGCAGGAATTGAATGCCGAGGACTACTGGGAAAGCAGCAATTTGATCGCCCGGCTGTGTCTGAACCTGATGAAATGGAAAGTAAAACGGGGACGGATTTATAAATCTGTCCCCACGGAATAAGGTCCTGAACGGCTAATCGCCCAGCTCAAACTGCAAAGCAACCTCGAAGTCTTGTCCGCCGTAAAAAACGCCCAAGATGGAAACATGCTTGTCATCCACAGCAAATGCAATTACGGCCCGCTTGCGGTAGTTTGTGATTCGCAGTCCGGGTCGTATGTCGTCACGTTGGTTTCCTCGATGTGGAAACGTCTGTAGCTCTTCACAGTGGGTCACGATGGCGTCTGTGTAGCGTTTAGCAATTTCCGGTGAAGCCTTCGTGGCAATATAGCGATAGAGCACCGCCAGCTGTTCCATCGCTTCCGGTGTAAACTCAATGGTGTACGCCATTACGCTTGTGAAGTGTAGTTCTGGTGTTCTGCTGATAACCGGGCGCGCACCTGGTCGACATTGAGCGCGCGCTTTGGGTCAGTCTTCAATGCATCGTAAGCAGGGGCTACCTGACCGACGAGCCAGTTCTCCAAGGCACGGTCACGGGCCAGTAGCGCCCGCAAGCCATCGCGAATCACTTCGCTTTCAGTGGCGTATTCGCCAGCGGCAACCTTGGCTTTTACTACGTCGGCCATTTGGTTGGGTAGAGTAATGCTGAATTGTTGAGTGCTACGCATGACGGGCCTCCCGCATAAGATAGGATTTAATCCTACTCCATCCTGCGGAGATAATCACGGTTGCAAAAGCAGGGACAGACTTTAAGTCTGTCCCTTGCCTCCGCCAATTGGCAACAAGGACGTTGTTATGATCAATATTTCCCACCACGGCGCCGTTTCTGGCTCCTGCCACGAGCTGAGCATTATCCCTTCTAACCGATCGTATCCCTCCTCCGGTATTCTAATTGACTGCGGCTTGTTTCAGGGCGCAGACCCACTAACCACAAAACCTTGATTGTGGGCTTGCCGGCGTTTGCCTTGAGCCACTTGGAAGAGGCGGTGCGTAGCCATAGGGTCAAACGCTTATTGTTGGCGGTTGATGCGGATATGGATGTCAATCGTCGCGAGTTGCTGACACAGCTTGAAAAGCTGAATCTTCCGGTGCAAACGGTGCCGTCGTTCAGCGAAGTGATTGCCGGCCAGGCTCGCATTAATGACATTCGCGATCTTGAGATTGAGGATCTGCTGGGCCGCGATCCGGTGCGGCCAGACAACGCCCAGGTGGCGTCGTCGCTGTTTGGCCGTGCGGTGATGGTGACCGGCGCCGGTGGTTCGATTGGTTCGGAATTGTGCCGGCAGATTATTCGCCACCAGCCCAAGTGCCTGGTGTTGTTTGAGCAGTCTGAGTTTGCCTTGTACGCGATTGAGCGCGAGCTTCAGCAGATTAATCTGGTGGAAGGCTTGAATGTGTGCGTTCACCCATTGTTGGGCAGTGTGGTGCACCGCCGCCGCTGTGAAGCGGTAAGGCCCACCAATGTGATGGGCGCCAGTAAACGTATGGCGGAGTTGGTGTTCAGTGGCCTGCGCCCTGGTGAGAAACTGTTTGAGGAGTTGTTGATTGGTGATGATCCACAAGGCACTGCGCACCCGCGCATTATGATGGCGCAGGAAGTATCTATGGCTTGGGAGGATTTGGAAGCAGTATTGAGTAAGCTTACCCGGGCTAGCCAGGAATTTGATTGTAGCCAGATTGTTGAAACGCTTAAAAGTGCGCCGACGGGGTTTACGCCGAATAGTAATGTGGCTGATTTGGTTTGGTGCAATGGGGGTAGTGATTTGACGGTTGCGAATGAGGGGGCGGGGAAGGTGCATCGGTTGCCTGTTTGATTGAAGTTCGGAGGTGCTTGCCCAACCCCCTCTCCCCCGGCCCCTCTCCCGCGAGGGGCGAGGGGAGCTACACACCCGAG
>Ga0209414_1000779_pt1 | contig 15563 bp, 2 predicted proteins | sample LakVidmifraction_4_FD_181154 | JGI IMG/M metagenome (GOLD analysis project Ga0209414, IMG submission 181154) | Hypersaline microbial communities from Lake Vida, Antarctica - Brine Hole Two &gt;0.2 micron (SPAdes) (version 2) | ecosystem: Environmental > Aquatic > Non-marine Saline and Alkaline >... | reverse complement strand
GAAGCTGGAGAAACTGAAGATACTCCTGAAGAAGCTGCCGCCAAAGCAGCTGATGGGAAGATCAATGATGCTGACACCTTCTTTAAAACTGAGAAGGGGCTCCTTGCTGCCGATGTAAAAGGTATGAAGGATAAACCAAGCTATGATAAGAAAGACTATAAGCAAGAGCTTCCTATGGATGCTGTGGCTGGACTAGCCTTAGGACTGATCGGTAATAATGAAGCTAAGAATGCGAATATACCTCTGCGTTCAGAAGATGTAGGACAGACCATTAAAATGTATATCGCAGAACTAGCGAAGCGTTCTAAAGATGGATTGCCCCCAGAGGTTGAAGCTGCAATGAAGAATCAACTTGCTGAGGCTTATCAAGGTGGACTTAGGAGTATTGTTAATGCTTCCGGTGGAAACAGAGCGACAGTACTTGGGAATCTAGGACAACTGGAAGTAGCTAAGAATAAAGGAGTAGTCTCAGCCCAGATCGCTGATTACGAAGCTAAAGAAAGAGCCTTTGAGCAATATGGCAGAGCCATTGAATATGCAGATAAAACCAAATTAAATCGGGATATTGCGAATACTACTCTCAGGCAACAACAAGGGTTATTAGCACAATCAGAAGGAAAGGAATTAGCAGCTGCAGGATTTGAGAAACTCACCGAGGAACTAGCTTATCAAAAAGAGAATGGCCCCGGTAGTGTTAATCATATGGCTCGAAGCTCTGTAATGCAAAGTATCTTTGGACATGACCCTTCAAAGAAAGATGATGGCACCGGAGATCCTGGAACGAAGAGTCGTTTTGATATGGATTATGCCGCAGCTGTAGGTGAAAGGAATAAAGTTGCGGAATACAATAAGAAATATTTAAATCTTAATGAGGAAACGCGTACAGCTATTGGAGGGAAATACGCGACAACTCCAGATAGGGATGCCTTATTCAGAAATATAGATGAAGCCTCTCCTAGCTCCACAAGTCCTACTGGACTTGCTGGAGCCCAGGAAGCTCAGAGGATTTTACCAGAGCAAGAGATTGCAAAAACTCCTGCTGCCCCCTCCAATGCTGTACAGAGTACAGAAGCTGCTATGGTTAGTGCCACCCCCAAGGTATCTATCATACCAGCGACAACACCTAGTGGTATCAAGCCCCAACCTGCCGCTGGGTTAGCTGGGGGTGTTATGCCACCGCAACCATTAGTTAAGCCTGAGAAGGCTGCTCTAGGATTAGAAAACCTAGCTGCTTACAATGATAATTACGAACAATACATGCAAAACCAATAAACTATGAATCCACTGATGGGTTTAACCCAACCTAGTAGAGATAGGCAATCAGCTACCCGCGACCTTGCTGTCTTAGAATCTATGGATGCCAAGCAAAAGCAAGGGCAAGCCGAAGAAATGCAAGCACAACAGGTTCAGCAAGCACTCGAGGAAAAGATGCTTACTGCAGCTGATGGCTTACTGGATAAAGATCGCACAAAAATCAATAAGAAGATCCTACTACACCAAAGACAGATTATGGATCATCTGGATCGAACCGGTGGCAGTAAGAAAGATTTTCTTGCAAATGGTGGTATTACCCTAATGGGAAATCTAAAGAATGATCTCCTGGCTTCGGAGGAATTTGGACAGTATAAGTCCAATAAGTCAAATCTTGCTAAAATCTATGAGGCACAGGAAAAGGATCTAGGACATCTTCTATCTCCAAAGGATAAGCAGTCCATTATTGATTATAACAATAATCCTGAAGGTGGTCCTATTTCTTATAGTGGGATGATGTCTGAGATAGAAATCCCAGATGATAGATTTAGTTTAGGCACGGAGATAAATCCGGTAGATATTATGGATCATAATGCCAATATGATTAAGATCATGGCAAATTATAAAACGGTCCATCCTGACCGTCCTGATCCAGAAGTAGGCGAGAATGGACAGCTTACCAGAAAAGGACTTGGAGAGGTAGCTGGATTTATGAGAGAAATGGGTTACGGTGGAATGGGTAGCAATGCCACCATATTTAATGCGAAGATCGCTACGGCTAAGAAACGTGCTGAATATGAAGCTAAAACAAATGCTACAGATCCGGTGCATACTTTTATGGGTGCTATTACAGATTTACAGCATCAGATAGGAGATGTTACAGCTGATCAGATTACTCCTGATTATATGGAGAACCTTATGAACTCTGACAAAGGTTCTGCCTTTGCTTCTGTATTTGGGAAGACATTTAATCCTAGATCTCAAAAACGAAGTGCTAGTCACGTTAAGACAAAAACTACAAATCCTTTTATGATTGCACCGGAAGCTATTGCGGAAACTGTTGACTGGCTAGGACAGGATGATATGGCTCTAAGAGGTTCTAAAAAATTATCAATGATAAAGAGTGATGAAAATCTTATAATCAAAGCAATGATTCCAGAAATGGATGAATCTGGTAACATTTCAAACTTTAAACCTAGTAATACCGATTTTAGAAGTGATGGCAGTCTTATGGATAGCAATAGTTATGGCAACCTTGATCCAGATGATTACGAAGGAGATTACAAAGTGCTTGGACTTAGTACGGGTTGGATATCTGCTGTAGATAATGGAGAAGATGGCAAATCTAAAGATATCCTTTTAATGGATGTCTATGATGGTGATGATATAGATAAAACAGCTACCGATAAGCTTAATGTAGATACAGAAGGAAACCCTATTAAATCTGAAACCCGATTAGGATATGTAATCGCTATGGAAGGTGAGCAGGGTGATATCATATATAGAGAAATAGATATGAATAGTACCAGTATGGTGCAGACAATGTCTAATATTTTACCTAATAATGATCTGGCTCCTACTGTTAAAGAAGATAAACAAACAGCTACCAAACGTATGCAGGTAAAGGCTATGCAAGCGGAAGAACAATTGAAATTTGAGACTGCTTACAAAGTCCTGGAGCCTGTATTTAATGATCAGGGTACTAAAGATGAAGGAGCGAAATTCTACGGTGCCGGAAGCGGTGGACAGCAGAACAGGAATAAAATGCAACAATCTTTCTATATGGCTTTTGATAACCTCAACGATCTGATGAGTGGAGGTGATGGGAAGGTGAATGATGAAAGGGTGCAAGGTGCTATCGACAATAGAGCCTTCTCCGGATCTATAGAAAGAGCCGGACTTAATGAAGATATGAAAGATTACAAGCAGTCTGCGGAAGAACTTATCTTTAAATATATGCAAGACATCAACAAAGGAGAAGAGCGTGGAAGTATGGATTTCAGGAAAAACGAAATGTTTGTAAATAAATGGCAACAAGTACTAAATGGACTATAATTCAACCTCATATAACTAACTTATTTAAAAAGCAACCTATTAAGGGGTTGCTTTTTTTATATTTGTTTTAACAAACTAATCCCCCCGATAATGGCTAACATCTTTGACGAGTACAACAAATCTGTAAATAAGAAGAAACCGGGAGTTCCTGAAAACGTCCAGGAACAAGACCCTACACAAGATCCATTCAGAACATCTTCCGAAACGAAAGAGATGATGAATGAAACTTTGGATGGTAAAACTCGTGGTAATAGCGCAGAAATGCCCGCTAATATTTCCAACAATGCAGAAGATCAGCAATCACGGGAGAATCAAATAATGACTGGTGATATGCTCGGGCCATCACAGGTAGGAGCAAACCAGAATTTAAAAGCTTCCTCTGATAGTTGGAGTGCTGAATATACTGCTAGGGGATTCTTAGAAGAATCAGGCACCAGTCTATTACGTGGTATGGGGAAACACTTCTTAGAAGGAACTGGAGATATGCTACAAGTAGCTGGCTCCTGGTTGCCCGGTGGAGATATTACTAAGGGGAATCCTATATCAAGGTATCTGCAGGAACAAGGTCAGGATATGGCTCTTGAAAACAATGCTTATATCCCTGAGGAATTATTAAATGAGAATATAGATTTCAAGTCTATAACGGATCCCCGCTTCTGGAGTGTTCATGTTGCGGAAATGTTACCTCAACTTGCAGAGTTTATTTTACTATCCAAAGGTGGTGCTGCAGTAGCTAGGAAAAGTGCTCAGACTTTAGCTAAAGGGGCTCTAAAGAAAGGACTTGCGAAGGGAGCTACTAAAATGGCGGTAAAAGGTGAGGTATTCCAATCTGGAAAAGGCCTCGCAGGGAAACTAATGACTACCGATGGATTATCACAGGCCGGGAAATTCTCTGCCTCTGCTCTTGGTGGTGGTATTACTGCCAACCAATTCTCAGGGCTATTAAACTCTGCTGAGGTTGTAAATCAATATAAAGATGCTAAGGATGATAATGGTGAACTGCTATATACTCCTGAGCAACTTTCAGAATTAGCAGCAAGTACGTGGCTAAATAACTCTGCTTGGTTGGCTGTAGATATTGCTTCTTATGGAATGACCTTTGGTGGTGGTTGGAAGCAATTAGGGAAGATGAGTCCTTTTAAAGCAGGATCGGGAAAGGTGTTATCTTCTACAAAGCAAGCGGCTCTTCACGGAAAGAAATTGAGCTATGAACTATCTCCAATTATAAAGAACTTAGGAAAGCTTGCTGGTAAAGCCGGAGCAGAAGGTGTAGAAGAATCCTTCCAAGAGACTTTTGAGGAATGGGCTAAAAAGAAAGCTGCTGCTGAAATGACAGGAGATCCAAAGATCGGATTACTCGATGTAGGTTCTTATTGGGATTTCTACAAGTCTAAGGAAAATAGGGGTACATTAGTACTCTCTGCGGCCGTAGGAGCATTAGGTGGGGCAGCTTTTAATGCTACCGATCTGATCAATAAAAAAGCAGATGAGAACTATAAGCTTTACGATAGAATTGAGAATTTCAAAACAATTACAGAAGGTCAGGGTACCAATGAGGAATTAGACTTCCAGGAAATGCATATTCGGAAGATGATTGCAGATATTGTAATCGATGATAGGACCGATGAATCTGTGGCAAAAGAAGTTATTCAGAAGCTTGTAGATAATAAGAATATTTCTGAAGAACGTGCTGAGGGATTCCAAAAGCTATTTACTCACTTTGAAGGAGTAAAAGCTAAAGGAGAGAAATTGAATGTCCGAGGGAAACAAGCTCTATTGGAGAATGCTGCTATTGAGAAGTATGCTGCAGATCAGATTACAACTTTCAAAGAAGAGTCAGATTTTAAAATAGCTGAATTTAAAGCTATGCTTGCTTCTCCAAGTATAGATGAAAAGACCTATAATGAAGCAATGCAAGGAATCGTAGATGAAGAAGAACTCTTCGAGAAACGATTGTATGCTTTAAGTGATATTACAGCTAAAGCGCAGCGAGCGCAGATGAGTTTGATATTAGGAAAGAAAGCTAATCCCACAAAAGTAACGACTCAATTAGATGAGTACGGGAATGAGATTATTGTAGGTCTTTCCGAGGACCAGTACAATGAATTTGTAAAAGGTGGGAAAGGTAAAAAGACTTTTACTAAATCTAAATTCAAAGGAAAGGCTAAAGAGCTCCTGGATAAGATGGCTGCTCCTTTTCTAAAGGAGAAGCCAAAAGCAAAGGAAGATGAGACTGCTGAGAGTGAAGAGGAAGTTCAAGCGAAGGAGGCTGCCAATGAGGAAGCTATTGCTACTGAGGCAGAATCTATAGTCTTGGAGAAGAAAGAACTCGATGAAATTGCTGTTGCAAATGATGTTGAGATTAAGCAAACCGAAGATGGGGAGCTTGTTGTATCTCCCACAAAAAAATCTAAGAAAGCTGGTATAGATAACTCTGAACAAGTTTTTAAAGATATCAAAGCTCGCCAAATTGCTAAGGTCAAAGAAAACCGCACTACAAAGCAGAAGGTTACTGATACTGTCAAAAACACCTATAATAAAGTTAAAGGAAAGTTCAATGAGGTTAAAGGCAAGAACGATGATAAGAATGCACAGGAGGCAGAGGTAGAAGCGGAGTCTATGATGGAGAAGGTTGTTGTGACTGAAGAGAAAGATGAGGTTGTCAGCAAGGAGGTGTATCAGGAGTTCTTAGATCAGAACACACTACCTCAGCAAGTCATTGATGATATTGCTAAGGCTATTACCAAGAAAGAGCCTCTTACCTATCGCCAGGAAGATATCAGGTCACAGAATGAAACAGCTGTACGTCAGGCAGTAGTAAAAGAACTACTAGATACTAAGCGGGCTATTCAGAAAGATCCTGATGAAGAAGAAACTGATCAAGTCGATGAAGTTGAAGATGAAGATTTAAGCGAACAGGAGAAAGCCTTTGTTGAAGAAACCTCTACAGGGAAAAAGAAAAAAGGAACTGCTACCGCTGCGGAAGATGCTAAGAAAAAAGATGCAGCTGCAGCTAAGAAATTTAAAATAGATCCTAAGAATGTCAAAGCTGGAGATCAATTAGATTTTGAATCCAGAGATAAGAACAAACGTGCTCAGGCAGCTGTTCGGAAAGACATGAATGATTTTGCTGAGGAAAGACGTGCCTTAAAAGCTGTTAGAGATACAAGGCTTTATGGAAAGGAGCATATCTCCCCTAATATGCTGGAGAACTATTTAAACAGCCACACGCTTTACAATGAGTTTGGTCCTATCAATATAGATCGTATGTCGGTAGTGAATCATTCCTTAAAGCTGATGTTCCCGAATATTGACAATAATCCTGCACAAGTGATTATTGTAGATAATATGTACAAAGCTTTAGGAACTACCGCTGTAGGTCAGGCTGTAGCTTCTACGATCTTTGTCAGTGATAAAATGTGGGATCAAGACTATGTGTATATGCACGAGCTCTCCCACTTATTCTACAAACTAGCTAAAGATACTCCAGAGGTTGAGGCAATCGTTAAGATGGCTCTGGCAGATAAAAGCCTTATCGATGAGATAAAAGGTAAATACCCTGACTATGTGGTATATAATGTTACCGATGAAGATGGTACTACCTATACCGTAAGGAGAGGTGAGATAGATGATAAGAACCTCGCTGTTGGATATTCTCCAAATGATCTTGATGCTGTTTTTGATGAAATGCTTAAAGAAGGAGACATTCAAACAGTACCATTGAAAGAGCAGAAGTATATCATTGAGGAAATGTTCACTAGAACCCTTCAGGGGCCATTATCGGACAACTTCGATAAGATATTCAATACTAAGGAACCAAGACGTCAGGTAGTGGCTAAGAAGTTCTGGGGGATGATCAAAGTAAAGGGTGAAGCTATTCAAGAAGAGAATGGGATGAGCCAATTATTGAGAACCCTGGGAATGGAAGGTAGCGAGAACATAAAAGATGTAATCTTAGATTCTTTTAAAGCTGTTACTAAAGGTGTTGCTTTGGATGGCTTCGCAATGGATGCCAGAGTAGCTAAGATCGATGCTGAGACACTTGCGCAGCTAGAAGCTATCAAAGGGCGCAAAAAGAATATAGACCCTAAGGCTAAGATTGAAGCTTTCTCCCCTGATACGGATGAGGACTTGACCAATGAATATGAAGATGCTTTGGAAATGAGTCCAGATGCTATCTATGATAAGACCTTCAAGAAACAGGTAAAGGGAGCTACGAAGATTATGAAGCGTTTTGGTGCTGTTTATAATCGGGCACTTCGACAAAAATTTCTAAAAAAGAATAAGAAGAATACCGACATAGACTGGAAGAAAATGCGCTTGTTTGACAAGGGCTTATTTGAATCTCTGATGTATAATATGGCTCGGGAAAATAATAACTCCAATGAGTTTATACGTCAGGTAGAGAATTCCAGTATTAAGGAAGTTACAGACTTCAATAAATATATGGATGCTATTTATACTGATGAGAATAAGCTGCAGATGCTTACTGCTATGCACCACGTATTCTCTAATTCTAAGCATATCAACGGGATTAAAAATGTACTTACCAGATCCGGAGATCACAAAATTGACAATGCCCTTGCAATGAGGGAGAAAGATATTGTCAATGGGATCCTCGGAAATCTGGATGAAGCTAGACAGGTTGGGGAGAAAGGTTCTCCTGAATGGTTAGCCTTTGATGCTTCTGTTCAGAAAGTAGCCAATAATACCGCTGATGAATCCGATTATATCCGAATCATTAAGACTTTATCTCCACATAATTTTCATTTTGAAAAAGTTGTGGAGAAAGGATATGTAAGCTACAAAGGGAGAACCATTCCTATTGAGAGTTTAATCTCCGGATTTATTAAAAAAGGATATCTCTGGAGGAAATATAAAGGAGTTACTTACCCTAATCAGACTTCTGCTTGGAATGCCCGAGCTTTAGTTGAATCCTTTGTGGTTACAGACAGACAGTTTACAAATTACAGTACTGTCTTAAACGCTAAAGGGAATCAGGAACAGGTTCGTATAACGAACAACCACTTGCTGAATGAGATTGATAATATTGTGGATTTCCTATCTCCAAATAAGGAGGGGGAATCTCCAAGTCTTGATGAGTTCTTAGATCGGTTCTCTCACGTAAACAAGAAATCGAAACACAAGCTAAGTGAAACTCCTGCAAGCCTTACCAGGTTAAATAAGATCTATGATGATATCAATCCCAATGGGAACAGGATTACTTCTAAGAAGAAGTTCGCGGCAATGAACCCACAGCTTCCGCAGGAGACTGTAGATGCTATCTATAAATCTCTATCTAAAGGGAAACGTGGCAGCCGCCCTGATCTGGAAACCTTCCTTAAAGGTTTCCATGATTCTGTCTTTGATGTAAAACCTAATAAAGCTTATGTGCCAAATCAATTCTTAGTAAGCCTCTATGAGAATTATAAGAAAGGCGTTGTGCCAACGGTAAGCCAGTACTTCGGATTACAGAATACTCAGGATAATAAGGGATCGGTGTATAAAGATTCCACAGCCTTAGAGCAAGGTATTGAAGATTTCCTAACCTATGTCGGCAGTACTGTCAATGATCAAGGAAATCGCTCTAAGCAGTACCTTGCTAATGTGGGTACCTTTGCAGATTCTCCACGTAAATTCTTTCTGAATGTAGATCGGGTTAAATTTGAGGAGGTTTTTGAAATGAAAGACGGAAAGTCTAGTTTTAAAAAAGACGGTGCTATTGTCAATAGCTTTTATAATACTGCTAAGGAAATGTTTGCTGGAGATCCTGTAGTCAAAAGTAAACAAGCATTCTTACAATCTATAAAAGACAGTATTAACGCTGAGGTTAAGTTTATGAGAGATAATGCTGATGAGCTCACAAAAATACCAAAGCTTAAAAGCTATTTTACACACGATAGTAAAGGGAGAAGAGTACTCACGACCTCAGGTGTTCAGATGGTATCTGAATATGTGATGAATAATGCGCTTCACGGAGTTAATATGGCTGAGACATTTTTACCTGGTGTAAAAGGTAAAGATATTGTAAAGCGTATGAAAGCCAATTCCTCTCCAATATTCTCTGTTAAGAATCCTAATTTTAAAATGGAGACAATCTTTGTCTCTGATGAAATTATCAACGGAGATTACAAGGGTACAGATTCAGGGATGTACATCTTGGAAGAAGATATGCAAAAATACCAATTACTAGGTAAGGGGGTTATGGAATTCAATAATGGATTGAAATTCCTAAACCACCACGTAGAGAAAGAGAATCCTAATTTCAAAGGGAAGTCTGCATACCTTAAAGGATATACAACTCCTGTTGCTCCTGGACATTGGGCTTATCCTGTTCTAAAGGCTGCAAAAGATAAATATCTTAAAGCGCATATGGATGAGCATGGAGTGCCCCCTTCACAAGATCTCTCTGATGGCTCTCCAAACCACATCGCTATTATAGTACCTCAGTCCTCTGATAAGTCTAATTTTATAAATGATCCTTTCTATGCTAAGGATGAAAATGGGAATGAGGTTCTGACCGATCGAGGGCAGAAATTTACCCCTTCAGCATTGAAGGAAAATTATGACGAACTATTGGCAGAGCAAGACAAGCTCTATTACGATGAGGATGGGAAATTCGTAGGATTAGAAACCTATAACTTCGGACCTCAGCAAGTAATGGATAAGGTTGTTAAGAAATCCAATACGCCTGTGCAGATGGTAAATTCCGTATTAGTGAATGCTGTTGCCGGTGGCAATACGCTTAAAGCAATTCAGATACAGCAACATATCTCTAATCAGAAAATGGTAGAGTTCAATAAGATTGTAGATAAATTAAAGTCTGGAGATATTAAAGAATATCGAAAAATTTTACTGAAGGAGTTGAACAAGGAGGATATGGATCAGGTGCAACGTGTACTGCTTGAAGATGGCGGTTCTGTTGTAAACCCTGCGGTAAATGAGATCTTAGTGAACCAGCTAGCAAAAACAATTTTGCGTGCTGGAAATAAGCTTGCTACTCCCGGAACACTAGCACACCAGAAACCAGATACAGGATATAACCTTAGTGATTTTAAAGTTAAGAGTGTACCTAATTTAGAGGGATATAGCGACAACCATTATACCGGAGGCCTCAATGCTGCACATATCGTATTGCCTAAGCACATGAATGAGGTTGGCCCTGATGGAACGAAGCCACCTATGGCAAGGGAATCTATTACTATGTCGAATACTGCAGGGCAAGCTGCTATACATAATTACAATACCGGTGTAGGTAAAGGCGCTAAGAATGCCAATGGCGATCTTATAGTAGGAACTAAGGAGAATACGATGAACGCTCTTAAATGGGCTGCTGTGCAACGAGCAGGGAAACGCTTCCCCGGTAAGACGATGCAAGATTTAGAACAGTACATAGGACAGGAGAAAAATGCACAAGGCATTCAAATAGGGTACTACGTGAAAGGAGATACAATCATAGCTTCTAGAGTACCAGGTCACGGTCCATCATCTACTGGAGTGTATGAAGTCATTGCTTTTGATAATTCTACTGATGGGAATCAGGTAATGATCTCTGGAGATATGAACGCCATCACTGGTGCTGATAATGATGGGGATGCGTTGTTTATTCAGACTAAAGGAAATGAGAAGCAGTATGCTGAATGGAATAAAGCTTTTGATCTTCTTACGGAACACTGGCTTTCAGATGCTATGAAGGATCAAGTGACTACGAAAATGGAATTTGAAGATAGTGCCAATGATATTAAAGAGGCTCTGAAAGAGAAATTCCCGAATTCTAATAAGTCACTACTTCCCTTCTCTCCTGAATTCAGACGTAGGGATTACAATAATACAATGGTTTCTAAGCGGAATGTTGGGAAAATATTCAACTTACATAAAGCAGCTAATATGTTAGCTGCTTATGAGACAACTATAGCATCAGAATCTAAGCTAAAGATTGGTGGAAATGTAATCAGAGGCTTTAGTGATTTTGGCAACGGTGCCAATTCCAGAAACCAACTCTCTGCAGAGCTGGCTAACATCATACTGGATAATACCAAGCACGGATTTGCGGATGCCTTTGGACTTGATGAGCATAATATGGCACAAGCGGCACTACTTGTTAATATGGGAGTTCCCTTGAAGGATGTCGCTTTTATCTTAAATTCTAAAGCTGCCAAAACGTGGAGTGATATCAATAGGAATAACGACAGTATGTATCATACCTCAATGACCAAAGCTAAGGTCTTGGAGAAGGTATATGACAAACTCGGTCTGGCTCCGGATAAAAAAGTAGGAGAGATCGTAATTGATCCTGCGGCTTCTAATGAACCCGGACAGCAGAAAGCAATATTGCAAATGATGTCCTACCTCGCAGATATGAATTCTGAAGTACAGAAGCTTTCAGGGATTATGTCAGGGCACAATAAGATTCACATAAATCCTTTTGTTCTGGAAAAACAATTAACAGACTTCAATGAAGTTGTGAATAACAGGTCAAAAAATCAGATGCTTCATTTCTCTGATGAGTTTAAGGTGAATCCTGATCTACAACAATATCAGAAAGTAGCTAGGGAAACCCTGAAGCATACAAAGAACCTCAACCCTGTATATAGAGCCTCAACGAAAAAAGTACTGGATAACTTAACGCTTAAAATCAGGACAGAACTTAGTCCTACGCAGATAGAGCGGATATCTTCAGAGCTTCATAAATTTAATACCTCTAGGCTTTTAGGTTTGAACAACAAACCTAAAGCCTATGTAGATCAGTTGATGGCTAACAAAGGGCCTAACTCTATCTATGTAAAAGTAAAAGAATATGTAGATACGCTTCGTGGACAGATGGAAATAGATCCTGAGAATAAGCTTGCTAGTGTAAGTTCCTTTGAGAACTCAATGTTATTCCGCAGGGCTTTGAATTTCAACCTTCACGGAACGGATCCTTATATCTCTGCAAATGCTTCCTTTACTGATGAGAGCTTCAATGCTGAGGATCGCGTTCGTATTCAAAAAGAATTTGAAGAATTGCCACCGGAACTACAGGATGATTTGATTATGTATGATCTTGTAAAAACTGGGTGGAAAGGGCCTATTACAATGATGCCGTTCTTTGGTAAGGAAACCTTTGATATTATCAATCGTAGTGCTGAGGATCAGCATAACAACAAGTACACCCCACAGGAGAAGATATCTCCTTTCGTACTGAATGAATTAGAACGTATCATAGCCTTAAAACATTCTGATAGCAATAGCAATCCTTTTATGAAGGTAAGAGTGAATATGGATGTTTCCAGTGAAGCTGCTGTAATCAAGAAGATCTTATCTGATGAGAAGGTTATGCAAGACCTGGAACGGAATCAGGATGCAATGTATGTCAGTGTGATTGGAAAGGATGCTAAGAACAAAAGAGCTAAAGGACTTTATGAACTGGCTCCATTCTCTGTAAGTGAGATTAATGAAATAAAAGAATCCAGAGACCGTAGAGGAACTATTCAGGAGATCGCTAAGCGGAACTTTAAATACATTCCGAATACACTTTCCAGTAATGCTGATATTGATGTCTCTACGATTGCTGATAAGAATATATTTGATCCAGTAAAAACCGTAATGACGGAAGAAGAGAAAGCTGAAATGGAATTGCTTACGGAAGCTACGATCACGTGGGAAGAAGGTAGAAAGCGATTTAAGGAAAGCTTGAAGAATGCTCCAGGCTATACTAGATTGACTATGGATGCGCGTGAAAATTTTGATATTCCATTGTTCACAAAAGAAGAAGCTCTTAATCAAGGGCAATACGAAAGAGCAATGGAGTTTAAAGATGTCGTAGGAAAAGCAACCCGTACCAGAATGTATGAGCAATATGAAACAGCTAAGATGATCGCCAATAAAGATGCGAAAACTGTTCTAAAGGGTATTGATCAAATGGGAGAGAAAGAACTCGGTAAAATATATGAAAACTATGCTAACAAAGATGTATATGCCTATTCTGTCATATTGACACCGATAGTAAAGGAGCTCGCTAACAGGCTCTCTCAATCTCAATCTAAATTATGGACTGATAATGAGGTCAAAGGGAAAGGCTTTGATGGGAAAGATGTAAATAAGATACAGTCGTATCTAATGACTGGATCTACCATTCCTTCTAATCATCCTGCAGCACAAGCTTTAGCAAGGACTATGGAGAAGGAGTATAAGACCTTTGTCCAAGAACGGACTAAGTATATGTCTCAGCTTAATAAGGTCACTGATGCCCTCTACAAAAAGAATCTAGGATATCACAGCAATAGATATCTGAATGTATTCAGGAGATTGCGTGATATGATGTTTGTAGGGAAGAGTGGTGTATATGAAAAGCTATATGGGAACTTAGTAGTCAGAGAGCAAGTTACCAGCGAGAAAGGTAAAATTACCTTTGATTACAAACTGAAGACAAAAGCGGAAATAGATTCCGCTTTTGCTAACAAGACGATCTCCAAAGAGGAAAAGGATTTCTATGATTACTTCACGAAAACTACTAAGGAGCTTGCGCCGGCAAAGGTCTCTAAGAAGAAGAAGGAAAATTATATTCCTCATACCTCAATGACTAAGATGGAAATGTTTTCTGCCAGAGGACTACTCGGACTAATGGTAAATTCTAAACCTGAAGATGATTCTGTTTATGCAGTAAAGATGAAGTATGTGGTTGATGGAGAGCAAAAGAATATCAGCTTTAAGGAGATAGAAGATATGTTCAAAGCAGAGTCTGCAGGAGAGAACCGAAATAACTTTCACAAGATGGTAGAGTATCGGAAAGTGAAAAAGAAAGCGTTGAAGCTACTAAAATCTGGAAAGAATGAGGATGGTACCGCAATCAGATCCAGTAATGTAGAGATTGAAACCGCTTTAGGTTTCGGTGCTATGAACAGGTTTACCAATAGCCGTTCTGTCAAGGCAGAGGAATTACCGTCTATGGATTTAAACAAAGCATTAGCGGACTATGTACACGCAACTTTGTTCGTTAATGGGAATGAGAATTTTAAAGGAATGGAAAAGCTTACACCATACATAGATGGTGTAATAGCTTTTAATAGGGAGAATAATTTGGAGAATTTGAACACACACGTTCAAACAGTTTGGAAGGATTATTTTTTAAGAGGGAAGAGACAAGAGTCATTCCTGGGGAAAAAAGCTGATACCGTAATCAGGAATTTGACAAAGCTTAATTTATTCTATTCTCTAGGGTATATGGCGAATAAGAATACCAATGGCTTATATGTAATTGGGAATGTTCTTGTAGGGAAGTACCACAATATTAAAGATCTCGGTGCAAAAAAATGGATTCAAGGAGAAGCTAAATATTGGGGATTAGATAATATGGAAGGTGGCCCAAGTGGAATTTTGAAGAGGCATAAGCGAATGAGTGGAATTATGAAGAACCTCAACTTTATGGAAATAAATGTCTATGATGAGGTTGAAATGGAGAAGAAGAATGATCTGGATGCGATTGTATCTGATATAGCTTTGATGCCAATGATGGCTTCAGAGAATTGGATCCAGAGAGTGCATATGATCGGGATGCTTACCGATGAAGAATTAAACAGGTTTGATGATGTAGGAAATTATAAGGAAGGAGAAACCGAAGTTTCTAAGGATAGGCTAATAGCTTTGGAAGATAAGGTGAAAGCTAGCCACGGGAGAGGGTACCAACCGACAGATCAAAGAGCGATCCAGATGTACAGTTGGGGAAATATGATGATGCAATTTAGCAAGTTCTTACCCTCTATGGTTCAAGATAGGTTTGCTAAGAAGGATGTGAATATCTACGGACAGGAACATATCGGTAGCCTAAGGGCCGTCTCGGATATGGTTCGCTATGTCGTAAATGATCCTAAGGGATTTGTGAAGTATCGCAATGGCCTTACACCGGAGCTTCGGGCGAGATTGGATAGTGGATTGAAGGGAATGGCGCTTAGTGCCGTTATTGGAGCTGTAGCTGCCGGACTGGATGATAATACCGCAACGGAGTTATTTGGTGATGCGAATTACTACTTCAACCACGGGAAGTTATCAGGAAAATTTACACCTCCTGCAATTCAATCTACAACGAACTTGGTCAACGGGCTATTTTAACATATATTTGAATCCCCCCAAGTTTACTTTTTTTTTTAATAAAAACCCACCGAAGCCCCCCAAAGGTTCGGTGGGATTTTTTGTTCTGGAATCCTTTCGTATATGTACGAAAGGGGCAGGACTCCTAAATCATTGTGCCCCCCAGCACTGACTTAGGGTGCTAATGTAGA
>Ga0209414_1000776_pt1 | contig 15612 bp, 12 predicted proteins | sample LakVidmifraction_4_FD_181154 | JGI IMG/M metagenome (GOLD analysis project Ga0209414, IMG submission 181154) | Hypersaline microbial communities from Lake Vida, Antarctica - Brine Hole Two &gt;0.2 micron (SPAdes) (version 2) | ecosystem: Environmental > Aquatic > Non-marine Saline and Alkaline >... | reverse complement strand
TTCATAAACAACATCCAATACCAAAGAAAAAATCTTTTTCACCGGATTTTCGGCCTCCAGAAGTTGTATTTTTTGTCCTTCTTCTATCCAATCTGAAGTTTTTGCCGGTTTCCCGTTTAAGAGAAGCTGTTGTTTTTTTAAGGCTTTCTTGAGAGAACTCCTGGTGGGAATTTGCCCAAAAATCCCGACTGCATATTCTTGCAGCCTTATTTTTTTGGTTATACCCGGAACAATATGCGTTTCTATAATATTCAGATTGAACTCGTTTAAACTTTATAGATTGTGGCGAAAATTAGTCATTTTTTGTTCATTAAGTATGTTTATTGAAAAAACCTCACAGATACCAGAGTATCTGTGAGGTTTGAAAATATATTTATAAAAAATTAAAATTCAGCACTACCGGGATATCTGGGGAAAGGAACAACATCTCTAATATTTCCCATACCGGTAACAAATTGCACTAATCTTTCAAATCCGAGTCCGAAGCCACTATGTACGCAGGTTCCAAATTTACGAGTGTCCAGGTACCACCATAACTCTTTTTCGTCTATGTCTAGTTCCTTCATTTTTTTCTGAAGTACGTCAAGACGTTCCTCTCTTTGAGAACCACCTACAATTTCACCAATTCCGGGGAAAAGGATGTCCATAGCCCTTACGGTCTTGCCATCTTCGTTAAGGCGCATATAAAAAGCTTTAATATCTGCCGGATAATCAAATAAAATTACCGGGCATTTAAAGTGTTTTTCAACCAGGAAACGTTCATGCTCACTTTGTAAATCGGCACCCCATTCTTCAATTATATAGTTGAATTTTTTCTTTTTGTTTGGTTTACAATTTTTGAGAATCTCAATAGCTTCAGTGTAGCTTACCCTTTTAAAATTGTTGTCTATCACAAAATGAAGTTTTTCCAACAAACTCATCCCGGTACGTTCGGCTTTTGGTTTAGTTTCTTCTTCGGCTTTAAATCGCTTATCTAAAAACTCCAAATCGTCCTGGCAATGATCTAAAATATACTTTAAAACATATTTTATAAAATCTTCGGCCAGGTCCATATTTTCATCGAGGTCGCAAAAGGCGACTTCGGGTTCTATCATCCAGAATTCTGCCAAATGGCGTGAAGTATTGGAGTTTTCTGCTCTAAACGTTGGCCCAAAAGTGTAAACCTGTCCTAAACCTAAAGCATAGGCTTCAGCTTCCAATTGACCAGAAACTGTTAGGTTGGTTTCTTTTCCGAAGAAATCTTTGCTATAATCAATTTTCCCATCTTCAGTTTTAGGCGGATTTTCCATATCTAAAGCACTTAGCCTAAACATTTCGCCTGCACCTTCGGCATCACTTCCAGTAATAATTGGCGTGTTTACATAATGAAAGTTGTTTTGCTGAAAATAACTATGTACGGCAAAGGATAGCTTAGAACGCACCCGCATAATAGCGCCAAAAGTATTGGTACGAATTCGCAAATGCGCTTGCTCCCGTAATTTTTCCAGGCTGTGGCGCTTTGGGGAAAGAATGGTAAGCTTAACTTCTTCGGGATTGGCATCCCCAAGAATTGTTAGTTCCTTAACCTCAATCTCAACGCGTTGCTGGTTGCCCTGGCTTTCTATGAGAACGCCCTTCACATTAATTGCCGCGCCAACGGTAATCCTCTTTAAAAGCTCCTGATTAAAATTTTCAAAATCTATTACACATTGCAGGTTGTTAATTGTAGAGCCGTCGTTTAAGGCTATAAAACGATTACTCCGGTAAGAACGAACCCAGCCGTTCACCTCAAATTCCTGTAGAAATTGATTGCTCTCTAATAGTTCAGCAATTTTTGCTTGTATCATTTATGTAAGATTTTAGAAAAAACAAAGATAATTTTTCCGCTTTAGCCTGCAAAGCAAGCCTGTTTAATTAATTTTTTTCTGACGTTTTAGATTCTTCCTGTTCAATTTCAGTTTCATCTTCTTCAGCCTCAATAATTTTCATTGCCGGTTCTTTTAAAGTCTCCTTATTTGCAATATTTTTTTCCAGGGAAAGTAACAACGACGGCAAGAGTAATAAATTGGCCAACATCGCGAAAAGCAAGGTAGCCGAAACGAGGCCGCCCAGTGCCACAGTACCTCCAAAACTACTAATCATAAAGACCGAAAAACCAAAGAATAGCACGATAGAAGTATAGAACATACTTACCCCGGTTTCTTTGAGCGCGGCGTACACCGAGCGTTTAATCTTCCAGTTGTTGGCTTTTAATTCTTGTCGGTACTTGGCTAAAAAGTGAATGGTATCATCTACAGAAATCCCGAATGCAATACTAAAAACCAAAATAGTAGAAGGTTTTATGGGGACGCCCAGGAAGCCCATCATCCCTGCTGTTACCAGTAAAGGCAAGAGATTGGGCACCAGGGAAACAATAATCATTCTAAAAGACCTAAACATCCAGGCCATAAATATTGCGATAAGTAAAATGGCCAGGGATAGCGAGATAATTAAGTTTTTAACGAGATAATTGGTTCCCTTCTGAAAAATAAGTGCTTTCCCGGTCATGGAGATTTCATAGCGTTCTTCGGGGAATATTTTATGGATTTCCTGCCATAAATCTTCTTCGAGTTCTTCCATTTTATCGGTGCCTATATCTTTCATATAGGTGGTGATCCTGGCATACCTGCCAGTACTATCCACATAGGCTGTTAAAAGGTTTTCATTAGAAGAGAATCCTTTGGCGTAAGGCAGGATGAAGTTTTGCTCTTGCGAACTCGGTAATTGGTAATATTTAGCTTCCCCGTTGTAAAAAGCTTGTTTCGAATATTTTACCAGACGGGTTACCGATACCGGCTGGGAAAATTCTGGGAAATCTGCTATATGATTTTCCAATTCTTCCATGCGTTTTAGATTGGCCGATTTTAAGACGCCGTTTTTACGCTTTGTATCTACCATAATCTCTAAAGGCATTACGCCGTCAAACTCTTCTTCAAAGAATTTTATATCCTGGAAAAATTGAGCGTCTTCCGGCATATCTTCCAATAAGCTACCCGAAATTTTAATGGTGTAAATTCCTATAATACTCGCTACCAGTAAAACGATTGAAGTGATATAAATACTAATACGACGATGCCTAACCATTTTCTCCATCCAGCCTACAAAGGCTCCAATCCACCTTTTATTTAGGTGTTTTAGATGTTTGCGCCGGGGCAAATTCATATAACTGTAAATAATGGGGATAATTAACAGGCTTAAGACAAAAATGGCCAGAATATTTATGGAAGCTACAATCCCAAATTCCTTTAAAAGAGTGCTATCGGTGAGAATAAAAGTAGCAAACCCCGAAGCTGTGGTAATGTTGGTCATTAAAGTAGCGTTTCCCACTTTGGTGATTACCCGTTGTAGGGATTTCGCCTGGTTCCCGTGTTTTTTAATTTCCTGTTGATATTTATTGATGAGAAATATACAATTGGGAATTCCAATCACAATAATTAGAGGTGGGATAAGCGCAGTTAATACCGTGATTTCATAATGAAGCAAGCCAATAATCCCAAAAGCCCACATTACGCCAATGCATACGGTGATCATGGAAATTATAGTAGCGCGCACCGATCTAAAAAAGAAAAAGAAAATAAGGGAGGTAACCCCCAAAGCGGCCAGGATAAAAAGTCCTATTTCGTCTATAATATTCTGGGAATTTAGGGTGCGGATGTAAGGCATCCCCGAGACTTTTATATCAATACCGGTTTGCGTTTCGAAATTATCCAGTAAGGGTTGTAATTCTTCCAGTACAAAAACTTTACGTTCTTTAGAATTTACAATATCCTTGTCAAGATAAATAGCCGATTGTAGCGTGTTGGAGTGCGAGCTATAAACCAGGTTTTCATAGAACGGAAGCTCATTATAAAGTTGATCCTGATAGCCTTGAAGTTGGGATGCTGAAGGATTTTCTTCAGGAATAAAAGGCACCATCTCGAACCGGCTGGGATCTTCGAATTTTTTTAACTGCTGAAGATTACTCACGGAAATGGCATAATCTACCTCGGGATAAGCCTCAAGTTTCTGCGTAAGCTCTTTCCAGGAAGTAAAATTTTCAGGCTTAAATAGGGTAGAATCCTTAACTCCAAGCAAAATAACATTGCCCTCGTCCCCAAATTTATCCAAAAACTGGTTGTATTCGATATTCGCCGCGTGATCGTCTGGTAAAAGATTGGCCTCCGTAAAGGAAAAACGCATATTTTTCCACTGTGTAGCTAAAAGAACGGTAGCCACGAGAATAAGTAAAATGATAACAATTCTATTGCGCAAGATTAAGCGCGCAACCGAGTTCCAAAATCCGAAACTAAAAAGCTTTGCCATGGGAGAAAATTAAGCGAGTGCAAAGGTATAAAAAAGCTAGTCTAATTAACTTGCATTATTCGCACTTTTAAAAGAATATGGCCGGTTAAGCAGGTTAACCCCGACTTAGTTGCACCCATTTTTGAACATCAAAAATGTTGGTGAAACTTAGTCGCAATAGGACATCGAGTTTAATCCCTCCAGAGGGTTTAATTCCCCGAGGCTTGCCTCGCAATTTTTTAAAAGTATTCTCCAATTCATACCTCGTGGGCTTGCCCCGAGGTTCTTGATTTTTATGAATATTTAGGGTTAATGGGTTTTAAGCTATTAAACGCTTCGTTGCTTCTTATGTAAGGTTTAAAATACAAAAGAACTTGTTCCAAATCATTTAGTTTGTTGCGATTTATCCGTCTTAAAATTTATACGTGGAAGTCGAATTTTTAAATGTCTAAATGAAAAGTAAATTTAAAAGCGAAGTTTTCATCGAAACTTGGCAAACTGTACGGCCCATATCTATACGCTGCACCAAGGCCAAAACCCAATAAGATTTTTTGCAGTTCTATCCCCGCTTCGTGATAGCCTTTTTTCAAACTTTTAAAAGGGATATTATGCCTTTCGGGTTTTGCGATATCCCCAATGGCGTGCCGGGATATAAATACGAGTTCGGGCTGTACCAGCGGATGAATGTTTATAGGTCTTAATTGATGTTTTATATGCAGCATCAACTGTTTATCGCTAAAAAACTCGTTGTAATACATGGTCTCAAAACTACGTCTTCCCGCTACCGAGTAGCGTCTTAAAATTCCTTTTCGCTGTGGACTGTTGGGTAGGGCGTGATATAAATGAGTTAATGGCACTTCTCCAAGTGCATAATTCCCTTCCAAAATAAATTCGGTGCGCGATTGGTTAATTCGTTTAATTTCATGCTCTACCATTAATCCAAATTTGGTATAGTCAAAATCTCCATCAAAAACCCCCGAAATCCCTTTAGTTATTTGTCCCGTGAATTTTGGATATCTTTTTTCTATCATTTCGGTAGAACTTGGAGTTTCCATGAATTTAGCGAATGGACGCCAAAGAAAAGAAAAAGTCGCTTCGGCAAGCGTGTATTTTGAAAATTGCTTCCCATTCAGTAGAAATTTATAATCTTTAATTTGCGAAATTTTATTTTGGGAAAGCCGTAATTCCGTCTTTAAACTGGAAGCAAACCGGTGCGTTAATCCGCCGCTTAGCACGCGTCGATTGTAAAAGAAATTGATATTTGCAAAGCGGGGTTCTATAATAGAAAAATCATTTACGCCCGTGAGGTATTCAAAACTGCCAGTTTCTACAATATCGCGGGTGTAGTTTAATTTTAAATTAGTTTCGGTTTTTTGCTGAAGATGAATAGAAGTACCCAAATTGTATTTAAAAACTTCGTCTTTAGTTCCGTAAACCAAATATCCGTTTAAACTGAATTTTTCTGAAATTTTTGCATTGGTCTTGCCGCCAAACCCCAGTCTTATTCCTTCGTAATTATTGAATTTGAAGAATTTTCCTATTTTGAAATCCCAAAATCCAACAGGATAATAACCCGCTGAAATTGTTTTTTTTAGGGCAATTTTTTCTTCAATTTCTTTTTCGGGAATAAGTTTTTTGGCGCGCTCTCGGATAAGTTTGTTTTTCTCACTCAAAGCCTCCGTTCTATTTTGCTGCCAAAATTCTTGTTTTCTGTTTATTGCTGCCGGACTAACCAGGATTTCTGCGGAAGTCTCTATCGGATTTTTCGCTTGCAAATCAATATCAAAATTGGTGCTGGTAGAAGTTAAAAATAGGTTGCGATTAGTCCTTCCGGGCGAAATTACACTGCTCAGAATCGATTTATTTTTTTGTACCGTCCCTGCAGAAATTACCCCGCCAAATACCGAAATCTCTTTCCCGCCATTCCCGGGGCGAATTGTAGTTTTTTGCGTTTTTGGAAACCATAAATCTTCCGCGGCAAAGTATTTGTATTCCTGATCGATCTCTAATTTTATGGCTCCCAATAATTGAGCTTTGGCTCGTTGAATAGCGAAACTTACTGTATCTAAATAAAGTATCCCTTCCAAACCGGCTACAGCCTTTTGTCTTTTTGTCTTAAAATAAACCACGTAAGCGGGACGGGTAGTGGAAGTAGTATCTAGAATTTTGAAACTGTAATTTTTAAATGCCGATTTGTCTAAAGGTCCGGCATATTCGGTTTCAAAAATTCTGTAATCTTCCCCATATAAAGAAAAAGGGTTAACCTTTAAAGATGCGGTTTTATATACAGGTTCTTTAAAACCAGCGGTTTGCAGGCCTTCTACTCTTTCTCTTAATCCCGTTTTTTCTGAAAAATAGAAAGTAGAAAGCTTTTCTGAAAAATAGGTAGCGTCAGAATTAATTACAGTTTTTAATGCCAAATTGGTGCTGTCGCTTGCCAAATTCATCATTTCGGCTTCATTCTCTACAATAAACTTATTGTAATTTTTAAAACCAAAGTGTTTTAGTCTCTGCTCAGGGTCGTTTTGTGGCTTTTGCTTTATGGCTTTTCTAATTACCCGATTGGCTTTGTTGGTCCTGGAAGAAATAACTATTGGTTTTAAGTCTTCAATAGCGGGAGTGAGTTTTATTTCTATATAGGCTACTTCGTTAGAAACTTGAAATTTCTGGGGCACATAGCCTACATAAGAAACCCTGATACTTGTTTCCTTTTCTTCCAACTTAATTGAAAAGCTACCATCTATTTTCGATAGAATTTGCTGCTCCCCGAAACCTATTTTAGCATAGGCCAGGGGTTCGCCAGATTTTTCATCAATTATTTTCCCTTTTAAGTCCTGCTGAGCCTTGCAAACAAAGAAAGAGAAAACTAGAAATACGAGAACTAAACTGCGCTGCATAGAATATTGAAATGGAACTTTAGATTTACAAAAAAGCTAAAATAAAAATTGCCGGGAATTTTCCCGGCAATTAAAGTACTATAAAGAAATCAACTATAATTAAATTGTCATGATTTCTTTTTCTTTGTTTTCAAGAATTTCGTCAATACGCACAATGTGTTTATTGGTTAATTCCTGAACATCGTTTTCTGCATCCCTTTGCAGGTCTTCAGAAATATCGAGTTTCTTTATTTCGTTATTAGCGGTTTTCCTGTCGTTTCTTACGCCTATTTTAGCATCTTCGGCTTCGGCTTTTGCCTGTTTAGAAAGTTGTTTACGGCGTTCTTCGGTAAGCGGTGGAACGTTTATAATTACGTTCTCCCCGTTATTCATAGGGTTAAAACCTAGATTTGCCTGCATAATGCCTTTTTCAATTTCTGGAATTAAATTTTTCTCAAAAGGCTGTACCGATAAAGTTCTGGCATCTGGCGTGTTTATATTGGCTACCTGGGGTAGAGGAGTCTGAGCCCCATAATATTCTACCATTACTCCGCCTAACATAGTGGGGTTTGCTTTCCCTGCACGTATGTTCTGCAGTTGTTTTTTTAGGTGGGTAATCGCCTTTTCCATGCCTTCTTTGGCAGTGTCTATAACAAATTCAATTTCGTCTTCCATTGTCTAAAATTATTAATTGAGCGTAATAAATCTTTATAAGTTAACTTTTGTGCCTATTTTTTCACCGGTCACCACTTTTAAAAGATTTCCGGGGGTATTCATATCAAATACAACTATAGGTAACTCGTTTTCCTGGCTTAACGTAAAAGCCGTGGTATCCATTACTTTTAGACCTTTTCTAATCACATCATCAAAAGTAATGAAATCGAATTTAGTGGCCTCTTTGTCTTTTTCGGGATCGGCATTGTAAATTCCATCTACACGTGTACCTTTCAAGATAACATCGGCGTGAATTTCGATAGCTCTTAAAACCGCGGCCGAATCTGTGGTAAAATATGGATTTCCAGTTCCCCCACCAAAAATAACCACTCGGCCTTTTTCTAAATGTCGAATAGCTTTTCTTCTAATAAAAGGTTCAGCAACTTCGTTGATTTGTATGGCCGATTGTAAGCGGGTTTGTACTTCGGCATCTTCCAGTGCGCTTTGCAATGCAAGCCCGTTAATTACTGTAGCGAGCATTCCCATATGGTCTCCCTGTACGCGATCCATTCCCTTACTGGCACCGGCAACACCTCTAAAAATGTTTCCACCACCAATTACAATAGCTACTTCAACGCCCTTTTCGGTTACGTCTCTTATTTCTGCGGCATATTCTGCCAGGCGTTCGGGGTCTATGCCATATTGGCGTTTTCCCATTAATGCTTCGCCAGATAATTTTAAAAGTATTCTTTTATACTGCATAGCCTTTTTTGTAGTGATTGGTGCAAATATAAGTAATGAACCTGTCTTGACTTTTTCTTTTACGTGCGAATTTTATTTTTAACTGGTAATTTTTCAATATTCTCGTTTAACCCAAACAAAAAACGTAGCATTACTAAACTTTGATGGCTGTTTCCCGGGAATCTTGAATAATTTCTTCGGAATAATCCCAGGTACAATGGGAATTTTGTATAAGGTTAAAAAGTCACGGCAGTATTGGTGTAATAGATTTAGGTTTTAAAGCGTAAAAAAGTTGCCGCGAATCACGAATATTTTTAGTCTTAATTAAGTTTGAATATCTTTATTGTATATGAAAAGTAGCGGATTTTTACGCAATAACTTCTCGGATTATAACTGACCTTAAATTTATAAAATTCATTTTCGTTTATGCATTTAAACCGCTAGTTCTTATATACGTCTTTGTTATGTTTCGTACTTTCTTCCATTCAGTTTGCAACGTTGGCAAGGACAATTTTTTTGTAATTTTTGGCTTTTGTGGTGGTTGCAGCGAATTGCAAATGTGTATGGCTTTAGTGTGGACTATTGTCCGTTGCATAGTTGTCAACATATACTCAACTTTGTATTTATGGATATTAAAATCAAATTCGGTCAAAAAGTAAAGGAGTTAAGGCTTGAGAAAGGTCTATCTCAAGAAGCATTTGCTGACTTGGCGGACCTTGATAGAACTTACATTTCTAGTATTGAAAAAGGTGAGAGAAACGTTTCAATTATTGTAATTGAAAAAGTTGCGACTGCTTTAAATATAGAAATTACAAAACTTTTCGAATGGAAAAAAGAGTCGAAAGCATAGTCTTTAGAAGAATGACCTATGCTGATTACAGACACATAAATAAAGAAGGTGGAGAAGAACAAGGTGGCGGAGGACAATCTTATATAGATTTTCCAATCGCTAATATAGACTTACAGGAATGGTATTCTTTTTTAGGAAACCATACTTCAACAGGAGCGGGGAATAGACCAAAATGGGACTTTAAAATTAATAGTTTAGGATTAATAGCAAATGAAGATATAAAAATCTATCAGAGAAGACCAGCATCAATTAGTATTGCATCCCAAAAATTACCTGAACATAGTAGGGGAGGAAAAAGAATAGCTTCTTGGCATCCTAATAATTCATTCCCTCCTGATTATAATCCAGATAGTGATAACTTGGTTATTTATATAATTAAATCTACTGATGGAGAGTATTGGGCTGGATGGTTTTTGAAAAATGATGTACCAAAAAATTGGAATATTAATGATGAATTAAGGGTTTTGTTCCAAGAAGAGTCTGGTGAAGTTGATATTCAAACTAAAATTTTGTTCGACACAGAGAATAAAGATTGGCCTTTTTACTTTGATGCACAAACAATTAATAATCAAATTAAAAGTGATGATGATGTCGAAGAAGATTTACTAAATCAAGATACTTCTCCTAAACTTGCGGATTTGGAAGATGAAGATGTGGCTCCTGAAGTTAAAGAAAGAATATTCAAAATAAGGAAAAGGAATAATAAAATAGTTAAGGAGTTAAAAAAATTATATGGAGGTAAATGCCAAATAACTGGCGAAACAATGACTTTTAAAAAGAAAAATGGAGAGCTTTATTCGGAAGTTCATCATTTAATTTCTTTAGGGGAAAGTGGTTCTGATTCTTATGCAAATGCAATTGTTATATCTCCATTAATTCATAGAATGCTGCATTATGCAGATGTATCAGAAATAGATTTAAATCAGATAGAAGATAACAAACTAAAAATCACGATTAATGGCGATGAGTATGAAATAACGTGGCTGCCACAACATCTTGAAACAGTTCAAAAGTCTCTAGAAGATTAGAGATTCTTTTTAAGATGGATTAAATACTCGTGTAAAGTTGATTCTTTCTTACTATTATTACTTTTGAACCGTTTGTATTCTATGTTCTTTTTTGAAACAATACCATAATTAGATAAAAACGAAATTAAATCAGATATCGGAATTAGTCCGTCTTCACTATAGCTAATTAAGAAATCTTGACAGTTAATATTAGTAATTATTTTATCGAAAGAGCCTCTGATTTTAACTTTCGAGCAAAAATTTGAGTATTGGTCACGCCAAGGCCTTAAGCCACTTTCTCCAATAGCTTCTGGTTCATCTTCTCTTGCTAATGTTTCTAGAATATGATAATTAGCTGCATATTGTCTTTTTATATAGGGCGGGTCAATGTAACATATATCTCCCGTCAACTTTGGTGCAATTTCTTCTGCGTAACCTCTAAATACTTGGTGTCCTTCTGCTCTTCCAATATTTGAAAAGTTTGATTGATATAGAACTATTGGACTTTCTGCTCGTTTAACGAACTTTGATAGATAATGACCGTAAGTTCCTGCAATATTTGCAATATCATTACTAGCCATAATAAGGTCGTGTAATAAAAGAGAGTGTTCTAATTCTGTTATTAATTTTTTCTTCTTTAGTTTTTTTATTTCTTTCCTAATTCCATCAATTTTTGCCGCATTTTCTGCCGTAAAATATTTCCTTGATTTTGTAGCATTTATAGGATTTCCTTCAGGACTAAATTCATTAAAGAAATAGCCTTTTACCGGTTTAATATTATTTAAATGGGCAAGGATTAAGGCATAATTACTTTTTTTACTATCAACGTCATCATTATTAATAATTGATGAAATACTATTAAATTCAGGAACTTTAGTTAATCGTAAATGCAGATTTAAATGATGGTAAGAATAAGTCATAACATCATTAGCAACAACTCTAAAGTTGTTTTCACGGAGAGCAAGTGAGATTAGTCCAGTACCAGCCATCAAATCAATTACTGTTTCAGTATTATGATTTATTCTACGAATTTCTGATATTATTATATCGGAAAGCCTGTCTTTTGATCCTATATATCTGTAACCCATTTATTGAAAAATTTCTTTAGTATCACATTTTAATAGCCTTTTAATTGGAATTAATTGGTCTGCTGATTGCAATGCTTCATAAATAGTTTCGTAGTCAGTGCTATTTAAGCCGAAGAAATTGGCAATAGTTTTTTCAATAAATAAATCATTTTCTTTTGAGATATTCTTGTTGTTTGAATTAGTAACTTCATTTTCAACAACGGATGATATCTTTTTAATATTTGACGATGTTTTTTCACACTCAAAATCAATGTTCGGAAAAGGTAAGTTTACAAGCGTAGTCTGTGTTAAATAAGGGTGGCTTTTCCATTCATTTTCACCATATTTTTTTATTAAATAGTATGTCATTAATCTTGAATTTAGCACAGCAAGAATAAATTCTAAAGTGATTTTTGATTTGTATTTAGGATTAAGCTTTAATATGTAAACAACCTGATTTGTAATTGAGTTTTCGTAGTCAATACTTGCTGTTATACCTATTCCAGTTTTTCTGACTAATATTTTTTTCCCTTGATATATCGCCAAATTTTTATAGTTTATTCCTTCTTTTTGAGTATTAATCCAACTTTTTGATTTGGATGTATAACGATATAAATCTTCTCCTACTTTGATTTTGATATTTCCAACATCATTGTGATTTAAAATTATTTTTTCTTTTATGATATCACCACCAAAAGGAGAATTACATCTTTTACATTTTGGCTCTTTAGTACGAGGTTCAGGTGTCCAATTCTTACATTTTTGGCATTGCCAAACAATTCCCTTTTTAGAAATTTCAGCACCTCTAGTATTATTAACAAATGTTTTTAATTTTATACTTCCTTGTTCAATTTTGTCATAAGTTTCTCTTGAATCTGTTCTTAAGTCAATATCAAAAACACAATTTTCATTTTCTGAAAAACGAGTTTGCAAAATTTTATGAGAAAGTTCTTTATCTATTTCTAAAAGAGATATTTCATTTGTAATTACTCGTTTCTTATTTGCTGTGGATAACCTGAAACAATCGACTTTGTGATTTCTTTTTGGTGTCTTGTTTTTCCCAATAATTATAACGCAGGCTCTATTGATTTCTGGAAATATTTTTTCTCCTAATCTTGCGATAAAATTTATTGTTGTGTTTCTAGATAATAAACACCTCAAATAACTTTGCTCTTGACTAAAAACAGAATCTGGTAATATTAATCCATAAGTTCCGTTGATCTTTAGGTTATTTAAAATCACCTCAATGAACAGATTATAAATATCAAATTGACCTTTTGTTAATTTGAAATTTGAGTTTAGTATTTGTAAAGTATAATTACTTAAATCGGCTCCCCAGGGAGGATTACTCAATGCTATATCAAATCCTTTTTTTATTTCTAGCTTATCTTTTAATTTATTCCACCCATCTTTTGAATTCATTTCTGGGTCAGGGAATAAACCATCGCATTTGATAAAAGTGTGACTAAAATTTTGAAAATCAGGTTCTGAAAATTTTATGATTGAATTGTTTATTGCATTGATATCTATATCAAGCCCAATAAATTTTGTGGCGCTATTTTTTTTTATTTTTTCTGCAAAACTTTTCAATAACATACTGTCTCCGCAAGCTGGGTCAAGTATTGAATAATTACTTCTTTTTGGTAAATGATATTGAATTACTTTTTTTGACAAATAATTAGAAAGAAAATCAGGAGTATAAAAAACTCCGTTTTCCTTTCTTTTCTCTCGGGAGTATAAATCTACTAAACTCATTTTTTTTTGTATTTTATTTGCTCTTCAGCTACTTTCAAAGCATTCAATCCTTCTTTTTCATCTTTAATTATGTAATAAACCTTTGAACCAATCCACAAAGCTTCTAATTCTGAAAACGAGCAATTGAAAGTTTCGCTAATTGTTTTTAAGTGTTCACGTTTTAAGGCTTTTTGGTCAGTTTCAACTTTACTCAAAAAACCGTCTCCGATTTCAAGTATTGCAGCAAGTTGCCTTTGATACATTCCATTAGACTCTCTTAATTCTCTTATTTTCTGCCCAAGTGTCATTTTACCAAATTTAGACTTGACTAATTATGGTCAAATATAATTAATTTTATCTAAAATTCAATTTTTACGATAGGAAATTTCAGATCTTTTGGTTTTTAGAGCAATGGATTTATGTGTTGGGAAAAAACAAAAAGTACTAAAATATGCAGTTGGTCCGTATGAAACACAACATGGATTGAACGCTGAGAACGCAAATTTTCACTCAAAAAAAATGTCAAAACATTAAAACTAAAAAATCCTGATTTTAGTTAGGGCTTTCCAAATTGGAAAGGAGGGTGAATTCAGCTTTACTGAAAAAGGCTTGCCTGGGTGACAACGTAGGCAGGATAGTTGCGTTATTTATTTTTCCGGTAAACAAATTCCAATTGTTTAGAGTTTCGGAAATTGATATAATTTGAGCAGTTCAAGCGTCTTATAGTTGATATCTTCCAAATCGCGTGAATGATAGTATACCGACTGAGAATAAATATAGCCTACTGTCTTGCCAATGCTATTTTAGAACGAAATGGCGGGGTTTTTGCTATCTTTGAGCTTCAAAATAAAGAACAAAATTATGATAGGATATTATATAATTGCCGGGCTCATTTTTTTAGTGAGTATGTATGTGAGCAACAAACTTAAAAGTAAGTTTAAGAAGTATTCCAAGGTTCAATTGCAAAACGGAATGAGCGGAAAAGAACTGGCCGAAAAAATGCTTCGGGATAATGGCATTAACGATGTGAAGGTGATTTCTACTCCGGGAATGTTAACCGATCATTACAACCCGTCGAAAAAGACCATTAATTTAAGTGAAGGGGTTTACAATGAGCGAAACGCAGCGGCTGCTGCGGTAGCAACGCACGAAACCGGGCATGCAATACAACATGCCAACGCCTATAGCTGGTTATCTTTGCGTAGTAAGTTGGTGCCGGTAGTGAGTGTAGCTTCACGCTTTTCGCAATGGGTTATTTTTGGGGGTTTAATTTTAATGGCGATGACTGCTCTTGGAAGTACAGTTTTGCTAATTGGAATTATTATGTTCGGAATGGGGACCTTGTTTAGTTTTATAACTCTGCCTGTAGAATACGATGCGAGTAAAAGAGCCCTGGTCTGGTTGGAAAATGAGAATATGGTTTCTGGAAAAGAACACGAAGCTGCGGAAGATTCGCTTAAATGGGCGGCAAGAACTTATGTGGTAGCCGCGGTTGGATCTTTGGCTACGCTACTTTATTTCCTTAGTATTTATATGGGAAGGGATTAAACCTGCAAAAAAGAAAAAAGAACCAAGAAAAAAGAGAAAAGACTGACACAACTAACTGATAGACCTTAAAAGTTTTATCGATGAATCATTATAAAATAAAAATAGCCCAGAAAGTTCCGGGCCATTTTTTAATATTTTTCTTCTGAAAATACTTTACTCCCCAGATTTCTTTCTAATTTGAGGAATTCGCTCGTCTAATAATTTGAGTCCGAGTCCTTCGGTGCCCATAAGATCGAATAATTCTAGAGCCCGACGCATCATTTGCTCTTCTTGCATTTGTTCCTCAATAAACCAGTGTAGAAAATACTCGGTGGTATAATCATTAAGTTTTCGGCATTTTCCTACAATATTGTTTATGGTTTTGGTAATAGTTATTTCCTGGTCTAAAGCGGTTTCAAAAATTTCTTGCAGCGATTTAAACTCGTGGTTCACTCCGCTCACTTCAGGAGAGAAAGCAGTACCTCCATTGTCATTAATGTATCGAAAAATTTTCATCATATGCTCTCTTTCTTCCGTAGCCTGATCGTAAAAAAATTCGGCACTAAAAGAAAGGGCATTGTGATCACACCAGGAAGCCATCGCCAAATAGGCAGATGATGAATGTGCTTCCTTTTCAATTTGTTTATTTAAAAGATCCATGATATCTACATGGATACTCAATTTTTGTCTTACTAAATCTTTCATTGGTCTTTTTTTTATAAAGCTAACCAATAAGTAGGTAACAACCTAAAGTAGCCCTGAATTTAGAAGTGTTCTAAAATGAGATCGCAAAAATTGAGTAATTGAATATTCGTAAAAGCTGATATTCAAAAACTAATTACTAAAATTATACGGTT
>Ga0209414_1000775_pt1 | contig 15615 bp, 12 predicted proteins | sample LakVidmifraction_4_FD_181154 | JGI IMG/M metagenome (GOLD analysis project Ga0209414, IMG submission 181154) | Hypersaline microbial communities from Lake Vida, Antarctica - Brine Hole Two &gt;0.2 micron (SPAdes) (version 2) | ecosystem: Environmental > Aquatic > Non-marine Saline and Alkaline >... | reverse complement strand
CTTTTGAACAAGCCGGTGGTTTGATGAATATTTATGCCCTGGATAAAACCAACAGGATCCTTCCGTTTAGTTTACCCTTAATAGGAAATGAAGTTCCTGCTTCCTTTTTTCAATCTCTGAATGCATTATTTATAATACTTTTTGGAGTGCTTATCGCCAATTTCTGGGCAAAACGAAAATTGAAAAGCAAAGAGGCATCTTCAATTTTCAAAATGGCTACAGGGGTGATCATCATGGGACTTGGTTTTGTGTTTATGGCCGCGGCTTCCGTACAATATGCTTCTAACGGTGCGGCAGCAATGTACTGGCTTGTTTTAGCCTATTTGCTGCATACCATTGGTGAACTTTGTTCCTCCCCGGTTGCCTTATCATTTATTACTAAACTTGCCCCAATGAGATATGCTTCCTTAATGATGGGGGTTTATTTTGCAGCGACTGGTCTGGGGAATAAAGTTGCAGGAGTGATTGGTGAATTTTCCCAAGGAGAACCTACCAAAATTGAATTAATCGCGTCCAGAGAGGATTTAACGCCATTTTTAAACGCTCAAGACAGCATCCTGGTAAAGGGGGAAAATTTTGAGATCGAGACAAAAATATATCCGGAAAACGGACAATTTAAGGCGATTGACCTCAATACCAACGAACCTGTTCTAGGCTTGGTGAAATTTGAAAATGAAAATGGTGAAAATGAGATCGTCAATCTCTTAAAAGAAGAGAATGTCACTCAGGAAAATCCTTATCATGCCATATTCAGCTTTAGGAACCAGGACGAAAAATTATCCAAAGAGGAATTGGATTATTCCGGAATTGTAATAATCGATGAAGTTCAAACGCAAATGGAGTTTAGAACCTTTATAGGGATAACCATCTTTACCGTATTATTTGCATCTATAGTATTAATGATGCTAAAACCTCTTAAGAGACTTACACATGGTGCTGAAGATGATGAGCATATAATAACTGAATAATTATCACCTTTTTAGTTAATTTTTAACTTAAAAACTTATACACTAATTGTATACTTTTAAACCAATTAATGATAAATTCTAAATAAATAATTGAAATGATCTCAGGTAATTAATTGCTTGGGCTTTATTATTAAAAAACTCTCATAATTATGAAATTTACACAAGTAATTAAAAAGTTTCCGAAAGCATTTTGGGTAGCCAACACCATGGAATTATTTGAACGCTGGGCGTGGTATGGTTTATTTGCCGTTTTGGCTTTATACTTAACCAATTCGACAGATGAAGGAGCCCTTGGGTTTACTCAAATTCAAAAAGGCGCCATCATGGGTACCGTTACCGGAATCTTGTATTTACTTCCAATTATAACAGGTGCATTGGCCGATAGGATTGGATATAAAAAAATATTAATTATCGCTTTTATAATACTAGGATCCGGTTATCTTTTTATGGGGCAGGTAACATCTTATAGTCTGGTATATCTTGCCTTTTTATGGGTTGCATTGGGTGCCGCATTATTTAAACCTGTGATTTCTGCAACCATTTCAAAAACTACAGATGACACAACATCTTCCATTGGTTTTGGAATTTTTTATATGATGGTAAATGTTGGGGGTTTTATTGGCCCAATATTTTCGTCAAAATTAAGGGAAGCGTACGGATGGAAAATTGTTTTTTTTATGGCAGCTTCCGCTATTGCGGTTAATTTACTTTTAGTTTTGCTTTTTTATAAGGAACCTGATAGAGAAAAATCAACTGAAACTTTACTACAAACTGTTAAAACATCCTTAAAAAATATTTTTACAGCTTTATCCGACATGAAACTGACTTTATTTTTATTAATAATGGTTGGGTTTTGGACCATGTTCAATCAGTTATTTTATACACTTCCAAATTTTATTGACCAATGGGTAAATACAAGCATTATTTATGATTCGATTTCAAATATTTCTCCAGGATTAGCGGCAGCTATTGGTACAAATGAGGGTACAATTGCTCCGGAAATGATGGTTAATTTAGACGCAGGCGCGATTATTCTTTTCCAAATTCTGATTTCTACCTTGGTTATGCGATTAAAACCTTTGAATGGAATTATTACAGGAATTATTGTGAGTTCAATTGGTATTGGAATAGCATTTGGAACAGGAAACGGCTTTTATGCAGTTTTAGGTATTTTCATTTTTGCATTAGGAGAAATGGCGAGTTCTCCAAAATTCACAGAATATGTGGGTAAAATTGCTCCGAAAGGAAAAGAAGCATTGTATATGGGAACCTCATTTTTACCTGTTGCCGCAGGGAATTATATTACAGGATTTTTATCTGGTGACGTTTATCAAGCCTGGTCAGATAAAATAAGTCTGTTACAAATAGAAGTTGCAAAAAGAGGGTTGGAAATTCAAGCGATTGGAGATGGGTTTACACAAAATGATTATATTGCTAAAGCTGGAGAATTAATGGGAATGAACAATCAGCAATTAACTGATTTTTTATGGACGACCTACAATCCTTCTAAAATTTGGATATTATTTAGCGCCATTGGCATTTTTACCGTTATTTGTTTGTATTTATATGACAAATTTGTCATAGGAAAACAACCTCAAGTTTAAATTTTTATATGAATGGATAAATCAAGAAACGAATTTTTTAAAACACAGGTTTTAGGGCATCCGGCCGGACTTTTTGTGTTGTTTTTTACAGAAATGTGGGAACGCTTTTCATTTTATGGAATGCGTGCCTTATTGGTACTGTTTTTAGTAAGTGCTTTAGGAATTGGCGGATGGGATTGGCCACGTGAAAATGCTTTGGCATTGTACGGAACCTACCTTGCATTGTTATATTTAACACCCATCATAGGAGGCGTTTTAGCCGATAAATATTTAGGGAACCGAAATGCCATCATTATTGGAGCCTTAATAATGACTTTAGGCCATGCAAGTATGGCCGTTGAATCAAGTCCGTTTTTTCTTTATCTTGGCTTAGGGTTACTTGTCATCGGAACAGGTTTTTTTAAACCAAATATGAGTTCTTTTATATCTATTCTTTATAAAGATTTTCCAGAGAAAAAAGATGGTGCTTACACCATTTTTTATATGGGTGTAAATGCCGGAGCTTTTTTAGGAATTATGCTTTGCGGGTACATGGGAGAAATGCTTGGCTGGAGTTGGGGTTTTGGATTGGCGGGAATTTTTATGCTGCTGGGACTGCTTCAATTTACATTAGCACAGGGAATTTTTGGTGATGTTGGAAAAAAACCTAACAAAGAAGACAAAATAATCAAAATAGATGATCAAACTGAAGTTGAAGACCAATTAAATCCGTTTACTTTAATAGATAGAATTCTTATTATTATCATTGCCGTAGCAGGTTTAATCTGGGTAATTAATGATCCATTATCCAAAATCGGAGCCGTTAACTTTTTGGAATTTGGGGGAACCGATTATTCAAGCACCACCATCATCATTACGCTCATTTTATTTTTATACCTGTTGGGTTCAAGAATTATAAGGTACAGCGCTGTGACAAGAGATAAAATGTTTGCCGTGGTTATTTTTGCTTTTTTCATTATTTTCTTCTGGGCTTCATTTGAACAGGCTGGTGGTTCTATGAGTATTTTCGCAAAAGATTACACAAGCAGAATATTATCTGGAAATTCAGCTATGATTTTTAATATTGTTGATGTTATAATAACCGTTGTGCCCGTTGCAATTATTACCTGGGTGCTCTTTTTATTTTTCAAACAAACTTTTAAAAAATATTTATTGGCAAATATGGTATTGGGATTTAGTTTTATGATCATTTGGGGATTGATAATTTGGAAAGTCAATACTAATTTTAGTACTTACTCTTATGAAATAAGTTATCAAACCTATCAAATTACCGAAACCAATGAAAATGGTGAAGAAACAGTAAAAGATTTTGCAATAACTGCAGGAACCGTTATCCCGGAAAATGCAATTTTGGTCGACAATACAACCGTAATTAGAACCGCAAACGATTTTGTACAAAACGATAAAATCGCCATTATTGATATTGATAAAAAAGGGGAAAGTTATAAATATTTAACAACCGAACAAGCTGAATTGATCAACACAAATATTGCGGCTACAATTGTGAGAAAAAAAGACAACGAAATTCAAATTCCTGCCACTTGGTTTTTAATTTTAAACTCCTTATTTATCATAGCTTTTGCACCTTTATTTTCTAAATGGTGGGAAAGCAAATACAATCCGAAACCCGCAAATAAATATGCTATTGGTTTATTTTTCTTGGGAGCCGGTTTTGCATTTCTGGCCTATGGCGCAGCAGGAATTCCGCAAGGTGCTAAAACAGCATCGGTAAGCATTATTTGGCTGATACTCGCTTACCTGTTTCATACTTTGGGAGAACTTTGTGTGTCACCGGTTGGACTCTCTTATGTGAGTAAATTGGTGCCGGCGAGAATGATAGCTTTTATGTTTGGTGTTTGGTATTTGGCGTTGGCCATCGGTAACAAAACATCTGGTCAAATGGGTGCTATGATTGACGTTATTACGGAGAAATATGATATCTCAACCTTCTTTTTAATATTTACTTTTGTACCAGTAATTATTGGTATTATTGCGTTATTATTGAATCCGGTTTTGAAAAAATTAATGCACGGCGTAAAATAAATTTAAAAAACTTTGTAAATTTGGCAACATTATTGCGTCGAACATAAAAAGAAATAAAATAAATGAAGATGAAAAAAATACTTATTTTGACAATAACTTTATTTAGCCTGTCACTTTCTGCACAACAAATTAATTGGATGAGTTTTGAAGAAGCTGTTAATGCACAAAAAGTTACGCCTAAAAAAATATTTGTTGATGCCTATACCATTTGGTGCGGACCATGTAAAATGTTAGATAGAAACACTTTCTCCAATCCTGATTTAGTTGCGTACATGAACAAAAACTATTATGCTGTGAAGTTTAATGCTGAAGGAAATGAAACTGTTAATTTTAAAGGCAATAAATATACCAACCCTGGATTTAATCCCGACTCAAAAGGAAGAAACAGTGCACACGAATTGTCGGCATTTTTTGGTGTAAGAGCCTATCCAACATTATTGTTTTTAGATGAAGAAACCAACTTTATAACCCCTTTAACGGGCTATAGAACCCCAAGTCAATTGGAACTTTATTTAAAAATGATTAAAAATGACGATTATAAAAATTTAAAAACACAAGAAGAATTCAACGCATATTCTTCCAATTTTAAATACGAATTCAAAGAATAATTAACTTATTTATTAAGAACAAAAGCTCCTTTTTGCAAAGTATTGTGAAAAGGAGTTTTATTTTTCAGGCACGTTTGTTCCCAATCCTTTAAGTAGCTTTTATAATTTGTGCCATCAGCAATAATTATTTTCGGACGCAGATTTTTCAGCAACCTTTCTAAGTTTATTTTTGGAGATTGTTGCAATACAACAATTGTTGGTTTAACCGAGTTAAAGCTGTAAATCCCCAAACTATCTACAATTAAAATAGTTTCATTTTTAAACGTGTACAGATTTTTTATTTTTTCTGAAGGTAGAGTTTCGTTCAAACCTAACCCAACCAAGTAGGCAATTTTAAAATTTGAAATGGTTTTCAATGAATCTGCAGAAGTATAGAATATAATTTTGTTCCCCGTTCTTTTTCCAACTGTGCTTGCCTTACTCTCATTAAAAACAATAAATTCATTCATCGATTGTGCCATATATTTTTCAAAAACAGAAACAGTTTGAATAAATACAATTGAAATTAACACGAGCAAAAATCGATAAAAAACCTTCTTTTCAATCCATTTTAGTCCAAAAAATAAAAAGGCATAAAGCGCAACCATCAGAAGAAATGACATTGAAATTTGTTGAATAATAAAAAATTCCTGATGAGCAATCCAACCTACAAATTTATTCATTTGCTGAATGACAAAAATGTAACCATCTGCCAAAAATTGAGGCATCATTTGTAAAATGGAAAGTGCCATAATTACAATTCCTAAAGTTAAAACAACACCCAAAAACGGAATAATCACCAAATTAGAGACAAAAAATAATCCGGGAAATTGATGAAAATAATACAAGCTCAAAGGCAAAACACCAATTTGGGCAGCCATTGAAACCGTCAACAATTGCCATATTTTATCCAAGAACCAAAATTTTGGATCCCACAAATGATACAATTTTGGCTGAATCCATACAATTGAAAAAACTGCCATATAACTTAATTGAAATCCAACTTCAAACAAATAATACGGATTAAACAACAGCAAAAAGAACATCGAAATAACCAATGTTTTATAGATGCTTGAAGGTCGATTTACAAACATAGCGATGGCAATTGCTGTAAACATGGCCACTGCCCTAACCACGGAAGCTGATAAACCGGCAAGTATTGCATACATCCATAAAATAATTATAATAGCCAGAGTTGCCGCTAATTTTCCATGTTTAAAATAATGTAATGGCTTAAAAACAGCCGTTAAAATCAGTAAAATAATACCAATATGCAATCCCGAAACCGCTAAAATATGAATAGCTCCGGCACCTGCATAGCTTTGCTGCAATTCGCTTGTTATGTATTGCCGCTGACCTAGAATCAATGCATTTACTACGCCCAATTCATCGTTTTTGAATCCATACCGGATTAATGCTTTGGTGATTTTTTCTCTAATGCTGGCTGCAATTCCTTCTATAGTTTGATTGGTTTTCGGCAACAATAAAAATTGGAAATTATTCCCGTAAATCTGATGGTGAATTTGTTGTTGCTGCAGGTATTTTTTATAATTAAAACCATAGGGATTTAAAGGTTCTGAAATTGGATTGAAAACCATCTTAACTGATAAATTGTCATCAACCCGAAATTGACTTTTTGTGCTGTCTTTTTTAATATTTACTAAAATTTTGCCTACAGATTTTTTGCCGTTAAACTCATATACTTCCGCTTCATATTTGCTGTAATAGGCTGTGGATTTTAGCAAACGCTCAATTGAAATTAAAGCTGAAACAGGCTTATTTGTTGAAAATTGAAGATCTTTGGAATAATGCTTTTCGTTGTTTAACTGATTTTTAAGCGTAATTGAGCCCAAACCAATAAAAAAAGAAAGCAAAAATACTAAAATGGTGAATAAGAACGGCGTTTGAAATTGTTTGTTGCTATAAAAATATACTGCAGTGAATATTAGTATTAATCCGCCAAAAACCGAAATCAATTGATTTGGGGAAATACTGAAATGATTTCCAATGAGAATACCGACTATTAAAAAGAAGGTAAGTTGAGCAGGTATAAATTTCAAAAACTTTATCATAGCACCCTAAAATTACTGAAAAAAGTTGAATTAAACTTTAATTGAATTTTATTTGAACTCAAATTCGAAAGTGAAAATATTTACAATATGACTTATGTCACTATTAACCCCTTTATTATAGAATAAATTTGCCTAATTCTTAAATTTAAAATTATGATAAAATTTATTTTCAGTAGTGCTTTCATTTTTATTTTCAGCTTAAATTTAATCGGACAAGAATTGTCTCCTTATATTAAAATTGGCGAAACAAGCGAAAACATTCAACAAGCTTCTGATAAAGTCACGGCTGCTTTAAAAGATAATTCATTTACTGTTTTAGGAACCTACAATCCTTCAAACAAAACCACTTTAAAAGTGATTGCTTTTACAAGAACTGATTTGAAAAATACAGTTGTTAACGTTACAGACAGAGGCGCTCTTGCAGCAGTATTTAAAGTTGGCTTGGTACAAAAAAACGGAAAAGTAACCGTTTCATATACAAATCCGGAATATATTTTAAGAGCGTATTTGGCAGAAAATTACAACACTTACAAAACTAAATTTCAAAAATTTGATACCGATTTAAAAACCGCTTTTTCAACAATTGGTAATGAATTTAAACCTTTTGGCGGAACTGTGAAAGCAGAAAATTTAAAAAAATATCATTATAAAGTATTTATGCCCTACTTTACTGATCCAATAACCTTAAATGAATATTCTTCATTTGAAGAAGGATTAAAAATAATAGAGGCCAACTTAAAAGCTAAAAAAGGAGCAACAACACTCGTTTATAAATTGGTATATGAAAAAGAAAATATAGCAGTATTTGGCATTGGTTTACAAAGTAAAGAAAAAGGAGAATCCTATTTTTTACCAATTATTGGGGAAGACAATATTGCAGCAATGCCTTATGAAATTATTTTACAAGGAAAAAAAGCAACGATGCTTGCAGGAAAATACAGATTGGCTTTACATTGGCCCGAATTAACAATGGGAACTTTTATGAAAATTATGAGTACTCCCGGCGATATTGAAGATACTTTAGAAGCTGTTTGCGAGTAATTTTAGATAAACAAATTAACTTTTAAAAACGCTGAAATATTTATTTATTTCAGCGTTTTTTGTATGATTAATTCAGCTGCTTTTTTGGAAGCGCCTTTGCCCCCAAGCTTTTTCTCCAAATCATAATAATCTATAAACATTACAGCACGTTGGTAGCCGTCAATAATTTTATGAAGCTCCAATTCTAAATTTTTATCGTTAAAATCGTCCTGAATCAATTCTTTCACAACTTCTTTATCCATAATTAAATTAACCAGTGAAATAAATTTTAATTTCACCAAGCGCTTGCCAATTTCATAAGATGCCCTACTGGTTTTATAACAAACAACTTGAGGAATTTTAAACAAGGCCGTTTCTAATGTTGCCGTACCGGAAGTTACAATAGCCGCATAGGAAACAGACAACAAATCGTACGTTTTGTTGGGCACAAATTTCACCTTGTTTTTGGCTATAAATTGCTCATAAAATTCAAAATCCTGACTTGGGGCACCGGCAATCACAAATTGGAAATCGGGAAATTTATCGACTATGTTTAGCATGACCGAAAGCATTTTTTTAATTTCCTGCTTTCTGCTTCCCGGCAATAGCGCAATAATGGGTTTTTTGTTCAACTGGTATGCTTCCCGAAAGCTATTTTCACCAACTTGTATTCTATTGGAAATGGCATCAATTAAAGGATGACCCACAAAATGTACTGGAAATTTGTGTTTTTTTTCATAAAAATCCTTTTCAAAAGGTAAAATCACATACATTTCATCCACATCTCGTTTAATAATTTTAATGCGACTTTCTTTCCACGCCCAAATTTGAGGAGAAATATAATAATGGACTTTAAAGCCTGCTTTTTTGGCAAATTCAGCAATTCGCATATTAAATCCGGGATAATCTATTAGGATTAAAATATCGGGTTTAAAGTTTGAAATATCACTTTTACAAAATGCTAGATTTTTAAATATTTCACTAAGATTCATTACAACTTCAGCAAAGCCCATAAACGCCAATTCGCGATAATGTTTCACCAAAGTGCCGCCAACTTCCTGCATTAAATCACCACCCCAAAATCTAATTTCAGCAGATGGATCTTTCTCCATTAATGCCTTCATTAAATTGGACCCATGCAAATCTCCTGAAGCCTCGCCAGCAATAATGTAGTACTTCATTTTGTGTTTACTTAGAAAATAATGTTAACAATAATACGATAAATGCAATTAAAAAAGTTTCCATTAAAACGCCTCTCGCTCTATAAATTTGTTTCTTTTTTAAAAATACAAAAAATACAAAAAAGTTTGCAATTGCACCAATCACCAAAACTTTTCCCTCCAAATTTCCTTCTTTAATAAGTGCTAAACTTTTATAAAAATCATATGTTGAAAAGAATTCAATAAAAAGAAAACAACCAAATGAAGTCGCTATAACAGCCACCATAAAACCTATTAACATTTCCTTTTTCATGATATAAATTTAATTAATTATCGCTGAAATCATAAATTCCAACTGTTTAAATTTTGCAAAAAGTGATGCGCGGTTAAATCAAATTGAACGGGAACTACAGATACAAAATTATTTGCCAACGCCCACTCATCTGTATCTTCGCCCTTGTCCATATTCACAAATTTTCCTGTGAGCCAATAGTATGTTTTTCCCTGCGGATTGGTTCTTTTGTCAAATTCTTCCACCCAATTTGCGCGCGCTTGTCGGCTAATTTTAATTCCCTTAAAAGTTTCGTTTTTTGGAAAATTCACATTGAGTACAACGCCATCGGGCAATCCGTTTTCCAACACATTTAAGGCGATTTTTTTAATGTATTTTTTTAAAGGCTCAAAATCGGCATTCCATGAATAATCGAGCAATGAGAACCCAATCGCCGGGATACCTTCTACTCCAGCTTCCACAGCAGCGCTCATAGTGCCTGAATAAATTACATTAATTGATGAATTTGACCCATGATTTATCCCGGAAACACACAAATCAGGTCTTCTGTCTAAAATTTCACTTACCGCCAATTTTACGCAATCCGCAGGCGTTCCTGACGATTGATACTCTTTTTGGGGTCCGTCATCGATTTTTATTTCATTGCAATACAAAGTTTCATTAACGGTAATTGCATGTCCCATACCGCTTTGTGGACTGTCAGGTGCAACAACAACCACATCACCAATTTCATTCATCACAGAAATTAGGATTCTAATTCCTGGTGCAGTAATTCCATCGTCATTAGTGACTAAAATCAAAGGTTTTTTATTCATAGTATTCCATTAATTAACAAATTTACTATATTTTATTTGCATTCAATAAATTAAACTTTAACATTTCGTAAACTGTATTGAAATATATATTCGTTATAATTGTAATGAAAAAAACGGTTTCATATTATTGGCAATTACTATTTTTAATACAAGTTCAATAATTTCACAATCAATAAATGTACCTTGCTCTTGTTGTTCAGAAAATTACAACCAATTCGATTTTTGGCTTGGTAAGTGGGATGTATATAATATAAATGAAAAATTAGTTGGTACAAACACAATAACAAAACAATATGACAACTGTGTGTTACAGGAAAAGTGTATTTCAGCAGGTGAAAATAGAGGAACGAGCATAAATTATTATGACAAAACCGATGGCTTTTGGCATCAAATATGGGTAGATAATTCTGGTTATGTTTTAAAACTAAAAGGCAGATTTTTAAATGGTTCAATGATTTTAAAAAGCAAAAATATTGAAAATGAAAAAGAAATTTACTACAATCAAATAAGTTGGACTAAAAATTCCGACAACACGGTAACCCAACTTTGGGAAGTTTTTAATGAAAAAGATGACAAAATTTCCGAAGCCTTTAGGAGAATTTATAAAAAAAAGTTAAATTAGGTGTTTATCTAAAATGGTGGCACTATTTTAGTGGTTAACAACAAATAATACAATATCAAACTATAGACCCGACAGATGATGATTAGAAAACTTAAATTTATATTGCCTTTACTGTTTATTGTAAGCTTATTTACAAGTTTCCAAACAACAGCAAATACTGACCCGAAAGATAAAGTTTTATTAACTATTTTAAAATACGTTTTAGTGCAGGCACATTATGAGCCGCAACAAATTGATGATGCATTTTCCGTTAAAGTTTATGATAAATTTTTGGAGAGACTAGACCCTTCTAAAAGGTATTTTCTGCAATCGGATATTAACGAATTTGCTGCTTATAAAACTAAAATTGATGATCAGATCAACAATGAGGATTTAACATTTTTCTTTTTAGTTTATGAACGTTTTGTGCAACGCACCGAAGAATCTAAAACCTATTACAAAGAAATTTTAGCGAATAAATTTAATTTTGGAATTAGCGGAGAAACATTAAACGTAGATTCTGATAAAACACCCTATTCCAAATCCAAAAATGAGTTGGTAAACCTTTGGAATAAGCAATTAAAATATAATGTTCTTACGCGTTTGTATGACAAAATTAGTGATGAAGATGACAAATACAAAGCTGACAGTACTTATGTTAAAAAACCAATAGACAAACTTGAAATTGAAGCACGGGAAGCTACTTTAAGCAGTATGAATGATCTTTATGATCGCATTGAAGAACTTACTTATTCCGACTGGTTTTCAACTTATGTAAACTGCATTGCCGAATCATTCGACCCGCACACCACTTATTTTGATCCAAGCGTAAAAAAACTGTTTGACATTTCCATGGCCGGAAAATTAGAAGGTATTGGAGCCCGACTTCAAAAGAAAAATGATTATACAAGAGTTGATGAATTGATATCCGGCGGTCCCGCCTGGAAATCAGGTGAACTGGAAGTTGGGGACATTATTTTAAAAGTGGCGCAGGGAAATGAAGAACCTGTTAATATTGTAGCGATGCGTTTAGACCATGCGATTGAATTTATTAAAGGCAAAAAAGGAACAGAAGTAAAATTGACAGTTAAAAAAATAGACGGCACAATTAAAGTCATTTCTATTATTAGAGATATTGTTGAACTGGATGAAACCTTTGTGAAATCAAGTATCATAAAAAAAGATGGCAGAACTTTTGGTGTAATCAGTTTGCCTAAGTTTTATATTGATTTTGACGAAAAAAACTTTAGAAACTCCGCAACAGATATGGCTCAGGAAATTGAACGTCTGAAAAAAGAAAACGTTGAAGGTATTTTGTTGGATTTAAGAAATAATGGTGGCGGATCATTACAAACTGCCATAGAAATAAGCGGATTATTTATAAATAAAGGTCCGATTGTACAAGTAAAATATCGTGACAGAAATGCCGATGTTAAAAATGACACAGATCCAAAAATTCAATGGAGCGGTCCTTTGGTGGTTTTGGTGAATGAACTTTCTGCATCTGCATCAGAAATTTTTGCCGCAGCCATGCAAGATTATCATAGAGCCGTGATTATTGGTGGAAAACAGACCTATGGAAAAGGAACTGTTCAAAGCGTTTTGGACTTAAATAAATATCATAATTTAAATGAAGATTTAGGCGCGTTAAAAATCACGATCCAAAAATTCTACAGAATTAATGGAGGCTCAACACAAATGGAAGGTGTACATTCTGATATTATGTTGCCAGACAGATACACTTATCTGGAGATTGGTGAACGCGATATGGAAAACGCTTTAAAATTTGATAGAGTTGCTCCTGCCAATTACGCAATTTGGAACAATTATGAAAATTATGACTTGGCTATAAACAATAGCAAAAAGCGAATTGAAAATAATAAATATTTTAAATTAATTGATGAAAATGCAAAATGGCTGAAAAGTTCACAAGATGAAAACTTGGTTTATTTAAATATTGAAGATTATAAAAAAGATTTGGAAAGTCATAAAAATGAATCCTCAAAATATAAAGAAATTGGTGAATATACCTCCAATTTAACCTATGCATCACCGTTTTATGAAAAATCATTATTAGAAGCTGATCAAGATTTGGCTGAAAAACGTGAAGCCTGGCATACGAATTTGAAAAAAGATATTTATGTTGAAGAGGCTATAAATGTTCTTAGCGAATTAAAAATAAAACCACAATATGAATTGGTGAAAAATTAATTTTAAAATAGTGTAACTTTACAGCTGTAAAGCAATCACTATTGAAAACTAAAGCAAATTCATTATCAGCACTAGCACTCCAGAAGTATAAAAAAAATACTGCTGGAGTGCTTGGTTTTTGGTTTGTTGTTTTATGTGCTTTAACAGCAATATTTGCTTACGTTTTAGCACCCGACAACAGTAGTAATGCCAATCAGATGCACTTGGAAATTCATTCTAAAAAACCGGGTTTTGAAGTTTTAATGCTCACCATTCCCTCAGAAAAACCAATAAATCAATCTTTCTTCAACATTGTTTTATTCGGTAAAAAAAATCCACAATATGAAATTCCGATTTCAAATTACAGCATTTCAGCAAATGAGTTAATAATTTATACATATACTGAAAACAAAGCGGTCAGTTTAACAAAAATATTTCCACTATCAAAATTTCAAGGAAAGGACATTTCAAACTTCATCAAAACAAAAAAATTCTATTTAGGAACCGATAAGTATGGAAGAGATTTGTTAAGCAGAATGCTAATTGGTACAAGAATCTCTTTCTCCATTGGTTTTATTGCTGTATTTATTTCATTGGTGATTGGCATTTCCATAGGTGCAATTGCTGGCTATTTTGGTGGAAAAATTGATGCTTTTATTATGTGGCTCATTAATATTACCTGGTCAATTCCTACGCTGCTTTTGGTAATTGCCATCACATTAGCGTTGGGAAAAGGATTTTGGCAAGTTTTTATTGCAGTTGGATTAACCATGTGGGTTGAAGTTGCAAGAGTAGTGCGCGGACAACTCATTAGCGCAAAGGAAATGCAGTATGTAGAAGCGGCAAAAGCGTTGGGCTTCTCCAACTTCAGAATCATTTTTAAACATATTTTGCCCAATATTATGGCGCCCGTAATTGTAATTTCAGCAGCCAACTTTGCAGGAGCTATTTTAATGGAAAGCGGATTGAGTTTTTTAGGAATTGGCGCCCAGCCTCCAACACCTTCTTGGGGCGCTATGATTAAAGACCACTACAGTTACATTATTTTAGGAAAAGCTTATTTGGCGGTTATTCCCGGATTGGCCATTATGAGTTTGGTCATGGCTTTTATGCTTATTGGTAACGCTTTACGTGACGCTTTGGATGTAAAAAATTAAAATTATACCTCTTTCAATTCATTTTATCTAACCAAAAGGCTATTTCATCAAATAACTATTTACAATAGCTACTAATCTATGTAGGTTTGAATAAATTTCAGAAACCTACATGCACCCACAACTATTTAATATTAAATTACCTGATTTTTTAGCAAGGCTACTTAACACCCAAGAAGTTACCATTTACACCTATGCCTTTTGTATAGTAACAGGAACTCTTGTGGCTGCGTTATACACTAAATGGAGAGCTAAAAAAGAAATGAATATTATTGAATTACCGAACTCTTTCTTCTATATTATTTTTATAGCAGGTTTTGTTGGTGGAAAACTATTTTATTATTTAGAAAAGCCTACTTATTTTTGGAACAACCCAAACTTATTATTAGATAATTTTTCAGGTGGGTTTGTTTTTTACGGCTCATTTGTAACTATTGTTCCTATAGTAGTTTGGTATTTAAAGCATTATAAAATTCCTGTATTACCTATGTTAGATATATTAGCAATAACAACTATAATTGCTCATAGTTTAGGTAGAATTGGATGTTTTAACGCGGGTTGTTGTTACGGTTCAGAAACTGATAGTTTTTTTGGAATTGTATTTCCAACTACTCATAATGTTTCAATGCATCCAACACAATTATACGAAGTAAGTTTACTTTTAGGAATAGCAATAACACTTCTTATTCTAAAAAAACGTCAACAATTTAGCGGACAAATTTTCTTGCTATACATAAGTTTTTATGCTATTAGCAGAGCAGTTTTAGAACTATTTAGAGGCGACAAACGCGGCTATATTATTGAAAATTGGGTTTCACATTCCCAGTTTATTGCACTACTTATTTTAATAGGTGCTTCTTACTTCTATATAAAATTAAAAACAAAAAATAAATTAATCTTAAAATAAATAAAAATGAAAAAAAGACTTTTAAACATTGGAATTCCTTTAGCATTATTAGTAGTAGCGGTATTTATTATTGGTCCTGCATGTTCAGGAGATACAAGTGAATATAGCTATAATTGGTGGCCTGATACAGATCTAGATGGGTTTGGAGATTCGTTTGAAAATCCGGTTATGGAAACCAATAATAATGCTCCTGCAAACTATG
>Ga0209414_1000772_pt1 | contig 15631 bp, 32 predicted proteins | sample LakVidmifraction_4_FD_181154 | JGI IMG/M metagenome (GOLD analysis project Ga0209414, IMG submission 181154) | Hypersaline microbial communities from Lake Vida, Antarctica - Brine Hole Two &gt;0.2 micron (SPAdes) (version 2) | ecosystem: Environmental > Aquatic > Non-marine Saline and Alkaline >... | reverse complement strand
TTCCACCCACGACGGCATCCCCACGACGGAAGAGGAAGACCTCGAGTGGGAAGAGGGCGATCCATGCGTCCACGTCCTGCGTCTCTACGAAGACCTGGAGACGAAGACCGAGGTTGAGGCGAACCACTCCCCGTCCAACTGGCGCAAGCCACGTCCGGTAGAAGCTGACTGATGCAGACCTTCCTACCCTTCGCGAGCTTCGCGGACTCCGTAGGCGTACTAGACCGTCAGCGCCTCGGCAAGCAACGCATCGAGACGATGCAGATCATGCGAACGCTGACCGGTTACTACGACGGCCGCTGGCTCGATAACATCCCGCTCTCTCGCGCTTGGCGCGGACATGAGGACGAGTTGATGCGGTACCAAGAGGAGACCATCGACGAGTGGACGCGTCGCGGGTACCAGGACACCTGCTTGGACAAAACACGGTCTACTTACGACCGGTGGCGCTCAGAGGGCCACGAGCCCATCGGCGTAGAGCCGCTCTGGATCGGCGACGAGAAGATGCACGAGGGCTACCGGGCGCTTCTGATTCGCAAGGCACCGCATCTCTACCGCGAGCTCTTCGCTGACACCGACGCGAATGCTCCGTTCTTCTGGCCCGGTACCTCGGAGCCGTGGGCGGCCGTCGCATGATCCAGCGAGTTGACCGGTGGTGGCTGGCGTGGAAGATCATCCGAGGCCGGTGCGTGAGCTATAGCGCCGACTCGCGTTCGTTCCGCGTCACCCTCGACTTCACCGCAGACGAGCGCATGGAGCTGAACAACCGGATCAACCGACCCGCCAAACGCCGTAGACGGCGCTAGGAGGGCCTAGGAGCCGCTCCCGGCCGGTAAGACGTTGCGCCGGATATCGGCCGGGAGCTCCTACCCTCGCCTTAGCCCGGCCCGGTTACTCAGTAGAGAGGGCCGCCGGGCGCCTCGCCGGTCATCGCCCAACGCTGCAGCCCCTCGGCGGGAGCGGCGTAGGCGAGGAGGTTGGGGATACCGGCCCATTCAGCTTGCCGCGTCAGGTGCCAGCGCCGGCAGTCCGGGCACGAGTAGCAGTACAGGTCTTCCGCTAACTTGCCCTCTCGGTTCAGCGCTCGCGAGAGCTTGTGAGCGCCCTCCTCGGCCAGCCACCGTTCTCGGTACTGCCACTTCTCGGTCGAACAGCGTGACGAGCTCATCATCGTCCCACGGAAGGGAGAGCGCGGGAGACGCGAGTCATCCCGAGACGCGATCCCGGAGCTTCCCCGAGTCCTCGGCGCTCGGCCTGGAGCCGGCCCGGTACGGTGATGCCGCCCACGTCGTCTCCACCACGTAGCTCGGAGAGTGCTTGCGTCAGCGTGTCCACCATGTCATCGTTCGTGCCGGAGGGGAAGTTGCGAAGCTCGTCCTGGAGTAGCGTCACCCACGGGTACTCGTCCGGGTGCGGGAGGTAGACGTGGCCAGATTCAATCTCGGCGGTGACGGCTCTCGCTCGCACCTCTTTCGACTGGGTAGGGGAGACGGGCTTGATGCCGGAGAACTTGTTGCGCATGGAGGCAATCATCGCCGCCCCGTTCGCCTTCTTCTCCACGAGGTGCTCGTGAACGAGACCGTCACCGTTCCACTCCTCAAACTCCCGCAGTGTGGTGGGGAAGTCCCACCGGCCTCGGCGCTGGTCGACAAGGAAGCGGCGTTGACCGCTCTTTGCCCAGCGCTGGCCGACGACGAAGTCGGAGTTGGCGGTGTCGTCGAAGTTCAAGTCCCACGAATCGAGTACACGGCCGGCGGTCATTAGGTCTGGCGGCCGCAGTATCACTTTCCCGTCTGGCTCACCGGAGGTTTCCGAGTACGAGACCTTCGCCGGATCGGTAGTCCAGTACCCCCACCAGTCGGTAGAGAAAATAGCACCGGTAGCGGGAGCCGGACGTTGCTGGAATAGCGCCGCCCACTCGTAGGAGGACATACCGCTCTTCAGCCCCATCCACCACTCGAGCGCTAGCGCCGCGTCCTCCGGGATGAGCGGACTGAGGAGTGGGTCGCCCTTCGAGCGGCCGAGTACGTCGTTCTCTTCTGCGAGCGCCGGGAAGGAGATGACCTCCCAGTCGTTAGGGTCGCCTACGTACTTATCGGAGAGAAGACGGCCGATAAAGTCAGTTTGGTGCCATCTTGTTTGGACTACGATTGTCAGCGACGGTGGCTCGCGCCGGGTGCGGATATCGGCCGTCCACTTGTTCCACAGCGCGTCTCTCGAGTTCTCGTTGTGCGCGGTAGCATAGTCCTTTACGGGATCGTCAATGACCAGTATGTTCGCTCCAAAGCCGGTGAGACCCTGCCCCATCGAGCGAGCGTGAACTTCGCCTTTCTGCGTCGTCTCCCAGTCACCGACAGCGCCGGCGTCAGTCGCGATCTCCAGCCCGAGGGTTGGGCCGTGTTGTTCGATGAACCGCCGCACCTCTCGAGACCAGGAGGCGGCAAGAGTGGGTGAGTAGGACATGAGGCCGAGCTTCCACGTCGGGTTCTGCCGTAGCAGCCAGACCGGAAGGTACTTCGACACGAGCTCACTCTTACCAGACCGTGGCGGCATCGACACGGCGAGCTGTCGGCTCTTCCCGTTCTTCACGTCTTCTACCGCGACCGCAATGCGGTCAGACAGATACTTGAGGTGCGGGCGGGACTTGTAGGCACGATCGAGTTCCATCGCCTGAGCGAGCGGGGTGGAGGGCATCGAGGCATCGAACGAAGCGGTGTCGCGTAGGAGGGAGTCGAGGGCAGGCTCTGGTAGGCCGTCGAGGTACTCCGCAAACTCCTCCGGCGGCATGGACGCCATCGCGTGCCGGAACGCGTCTTGATTGCCGTCCCAGTCCTCCGCGCTCAATCTCGCCATGCCTACAGGCTACGCGATCGGTCGTGGCTCATGGGTGCCCAGTACGACGCGTTCTCGGGCGCGAGCGCCGGACAGGTCTTCAGCCACCGGCGGCCCTCGTGCTCGATGACGGTGCCGCGGGGGTAGAGCCAGGCGAGCCTCCAGCCCACGATGTAGCGGTTCGTGTCCTTCTCGGTCTTGGGAAGGTAGACGACGTGCGAGCGCAGCGGCATTAGTAACGCACCCGTTCGAGTGACGACAGGCTGTTCCACGCCTCGAACGGAGCGAGACGGTCGATGTGGAGGGAGTGGGTGACGCGCATCGGCGCAACGTGGTTGAACGTGAGGGGCTGCGGGTAGAGCGGGGAGCCCGTCACGGTAGCCACTTGCCGGTAGAACTCGGCGTCATCAAACCCGGCTGCAGCCGCATCCTCCGGCCGTGCCGCGTAGACGACGGCGTCGAGCCTCGCCCACATCGCCGCCGTCAGGCACATCGGGCAAGGGGCGCAGGAGGTGTAGAGGACGCCGCCGGTGAGATCGAACGAGTTGCTACGAGCGCCGGCGGCACGGATAGCCGTTATCTCCGCGTGCGCCGTAGGGTCGTTGCTCGTGGTGACGCGGTTGCTACCCGGTACGAGAAGACCATCCTCGAGGACGACGATAGTGCCGAAGGGCCCGCCGTTCTCGTGGACGTTCTGCACGGCGAGAGAGATGGCCATACCGAGGAAGTCTGGCTCGGGGCTCGGCGGTGGGGGTGATGAGGGTGTGCGTAGGTGCGGTGCGTTCATTTCTTCGTCTCCAATGCCTTCAGCCCTTCGGCGCGCACGAGATCGTACACGGTGCGCCCGTCGCTGTCAGCGATCATGTAAGGCACCATCACCTCGTCTAACGTAGCGAGCTCGGCGTCAATCAAAGCGGCTTGCGCCTCGAGCCAGTCTTTAGCGATCCTCCAGGCAACCCGAGCCGCTTGGTCTGGGTTGCACTTCGAGCGCGCGATCTTAGGATCGGCGGTCATCGCCCGCAGCACGCCTTCGGTGCGAACCGGCAGCTCAAACTCCCTCGTCCCGTACTCGGTCTTCATCGTGAAGGCGATACCGGAAGGGACGGACTCGTCATCGAAGAGGGTGGAGATACGAGTGACGCCGCGCCGGGTGAGGGCGCCTATCACCTCGCCCATCGACTTCGAGACAGACACCTCGGTGGTGTAGTTCATTATGGGCATCAGCTTTCCTTCGTTTCGGTCATCGTGGAATCCTTCCGGCGTATTCGATCATCAACTGCTGCTGGTATCCCCGCCGGCCGTTGTTGAAGCGCTGTATAGCGAGGTCCCGGAACGGCGCGCGGAACGAGAGAATGTCACCCGCTGCCTCCTCGAGCGCCTCCTCGTAATCCTTCCCCGCTAGGAGAACGGCGCGCTTGATGCCGGAGACCATGACGGTAGCCCGGAGCGCCCGAGCGGTGATGCGAGGTTCGAGAGGGCCGGTGTCGGCGGCGAAGCCGTGCGTGGGGTGAGGGGCGAAGGTGCAGGAGTAAGGGGCGATCGGCTTCGTGCCGAGGATCAGGCCGTGCTTGGCGGAGAGAATCCAGACGCGAGCGTTGATGGAGGCAGCCCACCGGCGGCAGGTGACGTGGTAGGCGGAGGTGTAGAGATCGGCGGCCGGCGTCACCACGTCCTTCTTGCCAAAGCCGCATCCGATGATTACCTCCACCGCTACGCTTCCGAGACGGCGGTGCGCCAGAACTCGGGGTCGGCGTACCCGGTAGGATCTTCGATGCCGGCGAGGTGGAAGGCTTCAGCCCTCTCCACACACGTCCCGCACCGGCCGCAGTGGAGAGCACTCTCGCCTTCGCCGCCCTTATAGCAGGACCAAGAGAGCTCGTAAGGGGCGCCTACGGCCGCACCCAGCGTCAGCGCCTCCGCCTTCGACTTGCCGAGAAAGGGCGTTACCACCGCTACCGCGTAAGCCTCGCCCACGAGCGCTCGCAGCGGTGCCCAAAACTCCTCGCGGCAGTCTGGGTAGACGAAGTGATCACCGGAGTGGACGCCTACCCAGACTGAGCCGCCCTCCTCTACCGCCGCGATGGCGACCGCCGCGAAGAGGAGGTTGCGACCGCCGATGACGGTCGCCTTCATCGAGTCCTCAGCGTAATGGCCGTCTGGCACCGGTGTGACCGCTTCTCTCAGGAGCGCGGAGCCGTGGAACAGCCCGGTGAGGTCGATGGTCTGATGCGGCACGCCGAGCGTCTCGCAGATAGTGCGGGCTGAGAGAAGCTCGCGGGAATGCTTCTGTCCGTACTCGAACGAGACGGCGACGGTGGGGGCACCGGTGGCTACGGAGAGCGCGAGTACGGAGGTGGAATCGAGTCCGCCGGAGAAGACGACGACGTTGGTCACGAGGACCTCCTACCGGTGCCTGGCCGCAAGGCACATAAGTTTCTGAGAGAGAGGGTGGCTGCCGCACCCGGCCCGAAGGCTTAGTCAGACATTACCACGCCGAACGAGGGCGGTGCTACCGGATAAACACGCGGCGAGCGCCTAGGCTGGGAGAGGGCGCCCTACGGCCCTAGCGGCCGCGGCCGCAGACCGGGCACGTATCGGAGAACTCGCATAGCTCGCACAAGGTGAGGAGACCGTTCGGGTCTTCGTTGCGGTCGCCTTCATCCATCGCCATGCGGCACATCGAGGTTTTGAACGGTGCGCCGACCTGGCAGTCGAGGTGGACGAGATGAAGCGTGTTGGCGTCTGGCGTCTCCTCCTCTGGGCGCGTCCATCGTGCCGTCTCGGGATCGCGGGTCGCCGCGCTCACAGCCGCATCCAGGTTTGGTAATCGGCTTCGGTGATCGCCGGAGTGACCGCGGAGCCGAAGGCGCTACTCACCGTTAGTCCCTCGAGTGGCACGCGGGATACCGGTCCTCGCTCGTTTGACGTACACGGTGCCGGCGTAGACCGGTTCGGGCGGAGCATGTAGGCGAGGCCGTCAGCCACCTCGTGCAGCGTGCCGACGCCGTAGGAGACGCGGCGCCCCGAATGCGGGTAGTAAAGCATCGTGCCCGCCTCTCGGCTGTACTTCTTGACGACGACGGTCCTGGCCCCGCTCGGCAGCGTCACGGTCCATTGCGTCGAGCCGCCCTTGGTGAGCCGACTGGAGCGGTACTCGGTACCCTTCGGTGATTTCATTCGTCGTCACCGTCCTCGTCGTCTACCTCAACCTCGACGATCTTGAATTCGAGGTCGGGACGGATCTGCTCGATCTCGAGTAAGTCGGCCTTCGCCTCCTCGAACGTGTCGCGGTGTCCGCGGATATCGTTGGTGCAGTTCTCGCCTAGGTGCGAGATGACCTCGAACTTGATCATGCTCTTTCCTCTTCTCTATCGAACGTGCGGTCAATATCGCCGCTGAACTCGCGCACTATGGAGAAGACGGTTCCACCGTCTCCGGTGTAGATCTGGAGCGCGTCTGGGTTGCCCTCGCGCTCGGCGTGAAGGACGATCGACTTGTAGTCGCAGTACACGTCCACGAAGTAGCCGTCGGCTGCGGTGTAGACCCGGCGGAGGCGGGGCAGTACGGCCTTGGCTGTTGCTCGGGCGCGGGCTGTGCCGTGCTCGGGAACCGGGCGGCTCACGAGCGCACCCGGCTAAGGACCTGGCCGAGCGTCCAGCCCCGGCGCACCAGCTCGTCGAGGGCTGCTGCCTCGTCGGTGGCCTGCTTGCGGATAGCGAGGATCAGCTCGTCCTCGGTCTTCTCCGCTAGCGGTGCGAGGTACCGGCCGGCGGCGTTCACAGCGTCACCTTCTTTACGATCGTGCCGTTACCGGCGACGACGATGGTGGCGTCGACTCCGAACTTGACGGCGAGGTTCTCGAGAGCGAGGACGGACTTAAGCGCCGGCCCGATGAAGACTGGCTGTCCGTCAGGGCCGGCAGCGACGGCTTGAAACTTGAAGTCGCTACCAACGCAGCGCTCGTGCCCGGCATCGCCGGCGGCGTGACGGCCACACGGGAAGCCGTGGGGCTGGCAGAACTGGCAGGAGAGCGGGTGGACGCACTTCTTCACGCCGCTCATTTGGCTGCCGCCGTTGCGAGCTCGCGTGCCACGTGACGCTTGAACGACGCGCGTGCGCGGGTCATCGTCGGGCCCCGGCGAACGCCGTCGTCGACTTCGCCGCTCTTGCCGCAGTTACACGTCCAAGCGATGCTGCGAGCGTAGCCGCCGTAGCCGTAAGTGTCGAGCTTGTACTTCGCGATGTGCTTCATTTCGGTCCTGCTTCCTCGGGCATCCTTTGCCCTACCTAAGAACCGTACCACGTTTAGGTACTACGTAACTACCTAGGCGGTCAGCCTCCCTGGAATACGGCGGGGCTTGAACGGAGCGCCGGCGGCGTTGGCACGGCGCATCTCGGCGAAGATGATTGGCTCGACCGTGGAGCTGTTGTCGACGATGTACCGCGACACCTCCCGCGGCACGAGACGAGCGGTGCGGGTGGTGTCGCCGGCGGCTAGCGCCTCGGCCGTGGACATATCGTGCATCGTTTGGTTGTCGACGACGTAGCGAGTGAGAGGGCGCTCGCCGAGGGGCGGCATGTTTCCGGCCGTCCTCGCCGCGTCCACCACGTACCGCTCAACCGGGCGGAGGCGAGAGGCGCACCGGCGCTCATTCTCCAGAAACTCCTCGTACTCACTCGCCCGGAACGAGAGCACGGCGAGGGCCCGCGTGCGCACCGCGGAAGTAGAGGAGGTGCATTCGCGCGGGTCAACGTCGTAAGAGCGGATCAGCGAAGCCACCGATCTCGAGGGTGGGTGGCCGGTACCGATGCGAGCGTCGATAGGCTTGCGCCTCGAGGGGTGGGGAATGCGCGCGGTGCCGAAGCGATACGCGAGGCCAAAGTCTGAACAGTCGGTGGAGTCCCACGGCAGTAGGCCCCGCTTTGTCCACGGCCCGACTCCTAGTCCGTGGGTGAGGATATCGGGGGAGTTATCGCGCATCCACCGCAGACCGTGAGCGGCCCAGTGGTTGACGGTAGAGACGGCACCAACCATCCCACCGAAGCAGACGCGCTCGGTGCCGGCCTCGAGGTAGGGCGTGATCTGATCCTCGAACGGCAACGGAGACGTGAAGTGGATAACCGGCACCGTCTCCACCCCGTCCTTGCGCATCTCGAGCCAGTTGCGGAGAGAGGCGGCGTGATCGCCCATCACGTCCAGCGAGATCGTCCACTGCAGCGCATCCGGCGTCTCCTCGGCCACTCGCCGGTAGAAGGCGGAGAGGTCGTGGATATTGACCTCCCCGCCCTGCGTGTGAGCGGAGAACGCTCCCGAGTCGAGGATGAGCGGTCCCGGCGTGTCGACGAAACTACGGTTCTTGTAGTACCAGTACGACGCGAGGAATCCAACCATGACTCGAGTTTAGCCCTGGAGCGAAGAGGCGCGTGCCTCGGACGCCGCAGCCTTTGCCGTCAGCTTCTTGAACACGAACCGAGCGAGGAGGTAGCCGACGAGGAGGTAGAGGATGGTGGCATACATCTTACCGACGAGCTGACCGGGCAAGGCCGGGAGGATCGCAGCGGCTCCGAAGGCGATACCGAGGAAGATGACGGTGTCACCTACTGCCCCGGTGATGTTCGACGCGACTACGGCGAGCGCCCACCGCTTATCGCCGAGGCGAGACTTATTGCGCAGCGGGGTGTAGACGGCGAAGTTGAGGAGCTCGGCCACGCCGAACGCCGCAGCGCTCGCTAGCGCGATGGCAGGAGAGGCGATAGCGAACGACAGGATCGTACCGATCACGATGAGGCCGATCACCGCCCACCGGCCAAACGAGTCCTGAACGGCGTCTCGGCCAGCGAGCATGAAGCCGGCGAAGACGGTGCCGGCAGTCGTCTCCAGGCCGAAGCCGATGGGGATGAAGCCGTAGTCGGTAGTGACCCAGTTGGCGAGGAGGAGGGAGACGAGGACGATAGCCGCAGCGGCAGAGCCTACCCACCAACGCGTCGGCGTCATCGTCTTACGGGTGACGCGGCCGTCGAGTGGGCCCATTGGCCTGAACTGATCGCCTCGGCGGTGACGCAGGTACGCAGCGTTGTGAGGCTGGAGGGAGGGAGGAGTACCCATGATTATTATCCGTTCGTTAGGTTGAACGCCTCGGATACGGTAGGAGGCGCATTGCGGTCGAGACTACACCCAACCGGGTAGCGGCTGTCAAGCGCTCGCCGCCGGCTCCTCCTCCCCTCTCGGCCACCACCGCACCGTAATCGTGCCGCGCTGCCGGTGCGGGTTGATGAACTGCTTGGTGCGCACGAGGGTGTCAGGGTGGTCGCGCTGGTACCGGCGGATCAGATCGCCGAACTGGAAGTACAAGCCGAGGTCCATGTTCTCCACCGTCCTCGAGCCGCGCTCGCCGGAGAGGAAGGTGGCGAGCGCGTCGGTGTCACTCATCGAGCAGCCCCGCCTCCCGGGGGTCGAGCGTGACGACGAGCGTTCCGTCGGCAATGCCTTCTCGCGCCCAGTCGAACGACTCGCTCTCGTTGGCGAGGAGGCCGTCGGCGAGCCAGCCGGGGATGTAGAGCGGGTGGGCCGGTGTCGGGAGGCCGTCCTCGGGTGGAGGTGGCAGGCGTACTGACTCGGTCATTCCGTCTCCCTCATATCCATCTCGGTCACGTCCTTGCCCTGCCGTTCCGCCTCGGCGCGGGCATAGGCGACGTACTCGCAGTCCGGCGAACACGCCTCGAAGATCATCGTGCGCTCGTCAGGTGTGCTGCCCGTCACCGACCACATCTGGCACCCACACGGCAGTCTCATCGGTCAGCCACCAAGCGATGCGCGGCTAAGAGCCGTTCGCGACGCGCCGCGAACTTCTCGTCAGGCATCTCCCGCATCGAATCGGGCATGGGCGGGTGCCCGGCCGGCAGGTCGCATCGCCACGGATAGCCCTCGTCATCGCGGTAGGTGAACGCGCAGGGTGCGAGCGGTTCTAGCGGCACGGTCTCGGGACGCTCAGCGTCAGCGGCGAAGAGAGGCTTCCGCGAGCGCCACGCTTCGACGTTGCCGCGGAGGTGCGGTTCTGGTACCTGATAAGGGCGACCGGCGATATCGTAGCCGATGACCTGACCGGTGGGGAGGTGCGGGTTGCCTTGCGAGACGCCGCTGGAGGTCTGCGCCTCAACGTCACCCTGATGCCGGCCATGCGGCGAGCGATCGAGGTCTGCGAGGAAGCGAGCGACGTCGTCGAGGTGACGCAGCTTCGCATTCAGGCTCTCCACCTGCTCGGCCCAGGAGACGCGCCGGTCCTCGCGAGTGACGCCGCACCAGCCGGAGCCGTCGTCGAGCTGCCAGTCGCCGTCGTTCTCGATGAGCGCGGGGCCCGGTTCCCACGGTTCATCCCACGAGCGGAGCGTGGTGACGTAGAGGGGCGGAGCGCCGTAACTCGGCGGTGCCCACACGTGGATATCGCCTACCGGAATCGAGGGGTCGGCGTAGAAGCTAGTGGAGGCGGAGCGGAGCACCATTCGCAGGCCGTGGCCCCTCTCCGTTGCCGCCTCACTCGCCTCTCGGCGTTGCGGCAACGGAGAGTAGGTGGCGGGGTTGATGAAGATCGGGATCTCGGGCATGGGCAGTTCCTTCCCTCGGAGCGTAGAAATACGTTACCGCAGAGGCCGAGGAGAGGTGTGGGCCCAGCGGTCGATGTGTTCCCAGACCGGTGCGTCCGGCTTGGTAGGCGCGGCGGCGAGGTAGACGATCGGTGCCTTCGGATCGTGGTGGCGCCGGCGGTAGGCGTCAGCGAAGTAGGCGTGCGAACGTATGGACAAGCCGTAGCGCTCGCCGTCGTCCATCGCCCACACCGCTGCCGGCTCGGTGTCGTAGTGCTTGCGGAGAAGATCGCGGACAGCGTGCAGCTCTACTCGGCTCTCCCGTTCGTACTCGGGTTTGGCGGAAGCGAGCAACATACGTGCCCATCGCCGGCGTTCAGGATCAAACAGCGGCAGCGTGCGGAACCGGGCGAGGGAGATGAGCCAGTAGGACGAGTCGACGCCGTCAAACTTCACAATGTCGTTAGCGCTCGGCGTCGTCATCCCGAGGCCGTGGAAGCGTACCCGGTAGCCGAGAGACTCGGCCGCCGGGAGTCGACGCTTGATCGAAGCTACCCACGCCATCGTCGGTCTGATCCACGTTGGCCGAGACGACGATGCCACCATGCCGCCGAAGTTCACCCACGCGTCACCGTCATCGTTCACGTACAGCCCGGCTTCGAGGTACCGGTCGAACTCCGCCGGGTCGGTGCCGTAGTGGAGGGTGGGCTCTACCGGTGCGCCGAGCGAACGCTGCAGGGCCCAGTTCTCCCACGTCTCCTCCGGGCTCCCGATAACGTCGAGGGCGAGGAACCGCGTCTCTGGGTACAGCGCGCGGGTGGAGATCGCGAACTGTGCTTGGAGTACCGGGTCGATGACGGCGCCGGCATTGAAGACTGACCAGCCGCCGGAGTCGACGATGGACGGCACGCCTCTTCGGTGCGACTCGCCCAGCCCGCGCAACACGGCCTTATCGCCGGAGTCGTAGGTGAAGAGAACGCCGATACGCGGAGCCTCGGCCCGCCCTAGGCCCTCCTCCGGCGCGATCGGCTTCCCCGCGTGTAACGTACTCAACATCTCGTCCTCACCCCTCCTCGGCCACTTTACCGCGGAGGTAGAGGTAGCCGGCGGTACCGATCACGGTGGGAGTGGAGAGGTTGACGGTGATAGGGCCGGCAGCGCTCGCAGCGCTCGCAGTACGCAACGGGGGCAGGTTGAAGTGATCGACGAGTCCGCGAGATATCTTCGCCGTCATCGCTTGCCGAATGGAAGCGAGCCGCTCCTGTACCGAGGCCAGACACTCCGAGCATCCTGGCTCGATATGGTTAGCGGAGAGGTGCCAGCGGTGGTGTTCCTCCTCGCCGGTGGCCGTGATCGTCATCGCCCGATCCTTAGCCCGGCCCGCAGAGCGGCTTCAACTTCGGCTGCAGAGGAGATATCGAGAGGACGGGCGCTCGCCGCCTCCTCGGTCGTGGCGTCGCTCACCGCTCGTCCTCGTCTTCATCCTCGTCCGGCCGGTCCAAGTCCACGTCGAGGTCATCGGCGTCGTCCATGTCTTCCATGTCCTCGGTGTCGCCGTCCGGAACCGTAGCGGCCGTGGACCAGTCGAGGCCGGAGGCTGCGAGCGCCGCGGGTGTATCGTCCTCGTCTTCAAGGTCCTCCGGCGTGGGCTGTGATTCCTTCTTCGGCTTGCGCTTCGCCTTCTCGGCCTTCGGTGCCGCGTCCATCCCGAACAAGATGCGTGCCGCTTCGTCATCGGTCTTACATTGGTCCCGCACCTCGTGCCACCGCTCGATGACGCCGGAGTCGGTGAGCTTGACGGAGACGAGTCCACCGGTGCCGGTGGAAGGCATGTCGTCAGGGTCGTACTCGTCGGCGAGCGCGTCTAGATCCGGCACGTCCTCGAGGAGGTGCTGGAGATCGTCCATATCGACTTCCGAGAATCCCACGCCGGCGAAGCCTGAGCCGCTGGCCGAGATTTCAGCAAGCAGCGAGAGGAGCGATTCATCCACCCAGCCTCCCATCTCGGTCACGCGGTTCATCGCGATCAGAGCCGCGGCAGCCTCGGCGTCGTTCTTCGATGACCAGCCGGCATTGACGGGGATATGCCACGACCCGTCTTCGTCCACTCGCACGCCCTCGGGAGCCGCTTCCTCTCCCCTCGCCTCCATGTCGCGGAGGACGGTAGTACGGCCGTGGCCGGAGATGATGAAGCCGGTGCGGCCGTCCACGGTGATCAGATCCACCACGCCGAAGCGGTCATAGGACGCGTCGATAATATCGAGCGAGTGGCTCTTCGGGTTCTTCGGGTCTGCTTTGAGATCGTCGAGCTTGACGTACTCGATACTGCGTTCGGCCATTCTGGGGTCCTTCCGTGGTGGGTGAGGGCGGTGATGCGTGCGTGGGGAGGTTGGGCCCTACGGCCCTAGCTCGTCGTGGTCGGTGTTCTCGTCTGCAACCGTCTCGGGAACCGTGGACCACTCAACCGTCAGCTCGGGGAGCCCTTGTTCCTCCCTCTCCTTCGACACCTGCTCGCGGAGGGCATAGTAGCGGTCCATCAGCACGGCCTTGGCAACATCGGCCGAGACGTCGGACGCCTTGCCGAGTCCGGTGCGGTCAAGGAGGCCGAAGGCGATCTTCACACGGAGGTTCTCGTCCTGGGTCTGGCCTAGCGTTCTTGCGAGCGCCCCGATCGCCGGGTCGATGAGGGAGAGGAGACGGAGCTGGGCTCGGCGCTTGACTTGTGGGGCGGCTCCGCCGTGCGTGTTACACACCGTGCCACCGGGGATGCAGTTCTTCCGGCACCGACGTTGATTCCGTACCGCAGGACACCTCGGCCGAGTACCCCAGGGCGGCAGACCGGGGCCGACATAGTCGTCACCTTCCCAGTTCTCCAGCAACGTCCAAGCGCGCGCAGACGAGCCGTCGCCTGGGTCTTGCAGCGGTGGATTAGCGGGCATCGCATCGGACATGGTCGTCAGCGTACCACGGTGGCACGCCCTCGGTGAGGGAGGTCCTAGGTGGTGTACCACGTTGCGGAGGTGTAAGCGTAGTACCTAAGCGTGCCACTAGCGGCTCCGAGAAGGCTGGACGAGCTTATCAGCCGCGGCGGCCGTCCGCTCGGCGTACTGCTCCTGAAGCGGTATCCTGCGAACCGCGCGCAACGGCGCCTCACGCACGATCGCTCGCACGACCGGCGGACGGGGGTGCGGCACCACCGGTGTCATTGGTTTGATCCGTGCGGCAACAGCCTCGCGCTGCGCCTCCTTCATCATCATCCTCGCGTATTCGTCCTGCTCGGCGAGGATGCGCTTCGTCTCATTTAGACCGTCGGACGAGATTGCGCCACCTCCTCGTTCGTGATGATGGAATCGAAGAGACCGAGCGCGCCGAGGCGGTTGATCGGTTCGTAAGCGTCGGTGGGTGGCTCGGCGAAGCCCAGGCCGCCCGTAACCCAGAGGAGGATATCGGGGGCGGTTCCGTTATCGAGGAGGTAGGTGCCGACCTCGGGAGCCGTCTTCACGATCGCCGAAGAGAACGAAGAATTGATGACCTGCGAGACGGGAGCGATGGAGCGGTAGTCCTCCTCTAACCCGGCTCGAACCGCTCGCACGATCTCGGCCGCGTATTCCTCCCCTTCAGCCGCATCGAGGTCGAAGTCGTCGAGGAAGTTCTCCCACATCATTTCGTCAATCTCCATCACGTTCCAATTCCTAATTCTGTCGAGGGCGATAGCGGCAAGCAGCCGCGCGTAATCATCGGAGGGTGGCATCGTCACCCAGACCGGGGCCCGCATCGTGGCGAGGTACATGGACGTGCTCACCTAGTCCAGCCCTTATCGTCGTCCATCATCATTGGGTTCTCCATCCTCGAGTAGGCGCACCGGCATCTTCATACGGAGCTTGACGTAGTGAGGTTTGCACACCGGTGCCCTACCGCCGGCCGGCGTGCCCTTGCGGTGCGTGCAGGCCCAGCATCGAGCGTCCGCCGTCTCCGCTCGTGTCTTGTCCCTCGTGCGGTCTTGCTTGAGCTGGGCGGCGGCGCTGTCGGCAAGCGCGTCGCTTTTGTCGTAGTGGTCACCCATTAGTCCATGTCACCCTTCGCCCAGCGGTGGAGCTGCTCAACGCCGTCCGGGTCGTTCTTGTACGCATGAACGCATATCGCGAGCGCGGTGAAGACCTGGAGGAGGAGGTTCAGGTTGTCCCTGTCCGCTCGTGCCATCGCCTTGATCAGCGCCTCGGTGAAGGAGCCGGGCGGGTAGCCGGCGCCTCCTACCAGAACCCACAGCACGTTGTTGGCGGCTTCTTGCAGCTCGGCTCCTACAGTGGCATCGAGGTCAGGCATCGAGTCCCAACTCCTTTCTCAACGCGGCTTCAGTCTTGCCGCAATAGACGCACCGCAGTTCGTTGCCGGCGACCTTGTGGACGGTGATCAGGTGGTGCGGGGCTCCTCCGATACTGACCGTGCAACGGAAGTGCGTGACGGAGTCCGGTGAGTCCACGACCGGCACCGGCGGGCTCGAGGGTGGGTTGATTAGCTCGAGGTCCTCCAGGTTGGTGAGCTTCGAGCCGTAGTCTGCGCCGTAACGCACGCGGGCACCTCGAGCGCTTACTCCGACCAGAACGCCCTCCTCCCTCGTGGAGGGCTGGCCGTAGGGCCGGTAAACAACCTTCCGGCCTAGGGCGCTCTCCGCCTCGGCGTGCGTCATCGTCATCGTTGCTCCTAGACGTGGTAGAAGTGGTTGGGGCTGACCGCGTAGTAGACCGAGGGAATCCACAGCACGAACATACCGAAGATCAGGTGCTTGGTAAGCGAGTGGCCGGTCTGAGCGCGATTGTAAACCATCTGCGCTCCGTTTGCGTTCTTCATAATATCTCCTTGGTTGTTGTTGGATACTGCGTGGGACTGCCGGAGTCGAACCGGCTTCTCCCGTCCTTCGACGGTTGCTCTATCCAGATGAGCTAAGCCCCGAGGGAGGTAGGAGACCCGAATCACCTACCTCCCCGGCTTGTTACTCGGTCACCTTGCGGCGGCTACGGAAGCCCGCCCCGGCACCCAAAAGTAAGAGCCCTACGCCCGCAAGTAAGAGCCCTATCCCTGCAAGTAACCATCCGAGGCCGCCGAACAGGTGCGGTACAGAATCGCCTGTAAGAGGTTTTGTTGGGGCAACCGTGTTCGGGGGCGCGGTGGCAGGGCTTTGCGTGCTGGTGGTACCGTTCTGGCCGTCTGCGCCATCATT
>Ga0209414_1000771_pt1 | contig 15635 bp, 10 predicted proteins | sample LakVidmifraction_4_FD_181154 | JGI IMG/M metagenome (GOLD analysis project Ga0209414, IMG submission 181154) | Hypersaline microbial communities from Lake Vida, Antarctica - Brine Hole Two &gt;0.2 micron (SPAdes) (version 2) | ecosystem: Environmental > Aquatic > Non-marine Saline and Alkaline >... | reverse complement strand
TCCTCAGCAATTGCAAGGTTTCAATCCTTGTTTTAATGGATGATGGTATTTTACGACGGATTTGATTACGAGAGCGAGTGGGAATAATAGTTTCAATCCTTGTTTTAATGGATGATGGTATTTTACCCGTATTTTGAATCAGATGTGTATATCACTCTATTAATCGCGATGACTATATTTAATAAGTCCTAGTATATTTAATCTATTTGAGCGATTTTTTAGTTGATTTTTGCTGTTTCCCGTTAAAAAGACCTCAAGAAAATCCTTAAATATAGACGTTTAAGCGCTCAAAAATATAATTCCACAATAATTTTACAATGTTCATAACTACTACACCCCTAATTCTACCACATCACTTTATTATTTAAAAGTATTAATTATATATTTCAAGACTAGCTGAATAAGAAATTTAATTGCATCATTTTAAAAAAAATTTTATATTCGTATACTATAATGTTGTATTATATTCACTTTTTTCTTCATCAGACAGACTATAAGTAATGGTTTCAGTTAGAAAAAACTTTTTATTTAAATCACGCACCATTTAAAAAAGTTCTTTTCAAAACACTTATAGTAAAGACAAAAATATTGTAGTTCCACTTTATAATTTTAATTTTATCTTTATTCCAATTACAAAAGACAAATAAAGCGTTGAAAGGAATTCTAAATTAAAGATTCTTAAACTAAAACAAATATTCCATCAATTATTTTCTAAGATCCATTGGACCAATAGGAAAGTATGCTGCAATATCTGAATGAGTTTCTAACATAATTTTATCATCGAAATTTAAATGCATATTCATTGTAGTCTACCTAAAATTTGGTGTCTGAATTACTTTGACAATCGCCCATGATTGATTTCTTAAGTGGATTTTACAGGCTTAATTTTATTTTTTTAAATCCAATTTAGGAATTGGCTATAAGTTGAATTTTTTACTTTATAATAATCTGTTTCATTTAAAAGATTATTTAGAAAACATTTATTGTTTTATGCCAAAAATCTAATTTTTCAAATTCACTTTTAATTGGATATTCACCTTTTTTCTTCTCAGAGTACTTATCTCATAGAAAGTGCGTGATTAAAAAGTCTGCTATATCTCACGCTTACTTCTTTTATTACATTATAGAAATGCTTTCTAAAACAAATCTATATCTAGTCTTCTAATAATATCCATCAATTTATCCTCGTCTATTTCTTCATTGTTAAGTTCTGCTTTCATCAACTCTTCAATAAGTTCTTGGGGTAACTCATTTAACATGCGTTCAGTCAATTCTTCTTCATTAATCTGATATATGCCATTTTTAAATTCTCTCATGAATTCACTCATGTCCTCGAGGTATATTTTAGTATTTAACCCAGCCAGATAATCTTTAAGTGCGTCGCAGTAAAATTTCCGGTCCGTTATTATTTCCATAGGAATAATCTTATTCTGATTCATTGTTTCTTCAATCAATTCTTTTGCACTCTTGCTAGAATCTTTTTCCCCTTCCACTACAGTTTGATTTAAAACCATTCCCGAAGCTTTATCCTGTAAAACAATCATTTCTGGAAAAAAATGATTTTCCGTTAAATCTTGGAAGAATATTGATGTCAGTTCCCATTTATCAGATGATTTTTTGTTATTTTTTTGGATTCTCTTAACATCTAACTCACTGAACTGAACACTTTCAAATACTGGAAACTCTTCTGTATAGTCATACTGCCATTTTCCATTTTTAAAAAAAGTCTTAAACATATTCCCTTGTTCTTTTTGTTTTAACAATTCCTCAATTCTATTTTTATATTCATCATGTATGACTAGGATTCGTTCTAACACCAGGCTTATTATCCTAAACTCTTTACTTTCTAAATTTCTAAACGCTTCCCCACGGTAACTTCTTTCAAAAAATGGATACATACCATATAAGGTATTCGGTTTATACTTCTCAAAAATTTCTATATCTTCATCGAGTAAGTCATCTAAATCGTCAAACATAAGGGCTAAATAGTTCATATTTTGAAAGAGATCTAAAGAATCACTATCAAAAAGCATATCGAAAAAACCAGACAGTCCAAAACTACCAACATGAATATTCAAACCATATTCCTCTTCACTATTGCCTAAGATACTACAATAATAAGACTCATCAGTCTTTGGGTCTTCAATTACAATAAGTACATCGCTTGGAAATACTTTAAAGGGTTTCACTTTAATAAACTCATTTGTTTTTCTAATCAACTCTTTATACGCCTTATTTATTGTTGTTTTCTTTGTTTCCTTTTCAATTTTTCCCCAACTTGTTATATCCTTAAATCGATCTAAAGGCCCATCGTACCCACATACACCTATTCTAGGAGAATTACTTGGGTCTGGATACTCCTCATTATCTAAATAATAATCTGGCATTTTATTTCTCGCTAATATTTCGATTAGATGCTCTCGTTTTTTACCATAAAGGCCATCAATTACATCTATTTCTAACTTAGTCGTTGATCCAAAATCATACTCATAACTAAAAGATTCACCACTCTCAATTAAATCCTTAAGTTTTATATCTGTGCCATCAATACCAAAACTGCTTCTGTTGCCTATAGAATAATCGTCTCCATGGTAACTAAAACAACTTAAATGATCACAACATTCAACCCAAATGTCTCTTAAAAATTGATCTAAGTCCTCTAAAGTAAGACGTCCCAGGACATTTACATAAATAAAAAATTCTTTTCTGTAAGCATCTCTAATCTTTAAAACATAATATTTATTAAAACCATCTAAATAATCATTTTTAATAGCTTTACATGATTTTAAATGTCTTGTAATTCCTCGAACACTATATTCTTTGCCGCACCCATTGCATTTTACTTTATTATTTTCCATTTTTTTTATATACTAAAGTCTAATATTTTAGTATATTTCCCCCTTTTCAACTCTACAATTTAACGGATCTACCTTTCATTATTTTAATTTTATCATTTCTTAATAAAAACTACAATTAAGAATTTATTGTATAAATTATTCAATTATAATCTTGATTATTTATCAATCCAATATATAATTGAACTAAAGGAGACTATTATGGAAAAAATCACTGTATGGACAAGACAAGATAAAGAAATACTTAATTCTTTTGATCATGGCGTTTATCGCTGCAAGGAAGAATACATCAATCAAAAAATGGAAGATTTCTCTGATTATTATAAAAAATTATACCATTGGTATAGCAAAAAAGCCGAAGCAATTGTTCCTAAACCGGATGATTCAATTAAATATCCTATATGGGTATCTGTTGATGAAGAGATGCAATTAAGACCTAATGAAGATTCTGTTATATTAAAATTATCAATTCCTAAAGAAGAAGTTATCATCACAGATATAGAAAAATGGGGTTATGTCGTAAACTTTTTATATTTACCTAAAAATAAAGAAGATTATGAAGCCCATAAAGAACTTTTAAAAAATTACCAAATAAATGATCCAACAGAATTAATTATGGGAGATCTTAGAAATTTCTATCCACAATTAACGCAAAAAATTAAAAAGAGTTGGGATAGGTTATTTGAAAAGTATACTATTTCAAATACTCGCCAAGGCACTATTTGGCAAATTTGTAAAAAGGATATTGTTGAAATTATTGAGGATGGTAAATGAAGCAATTAATCTATACAGTTCAATAAGGCATTGCTTTAGAAAAAAATGGATACTTCAGACTATGATCACTAATGGAATTTTTAAATCAACTAAATACACCAAAAACATCCTATAGATGAACTTTTTTAACTGTCCATTCTATAGGATGCATTATTTTTTCTATAAAATATTCTTTTTAAAGATTAAATCGATAATTTTGGGATCAAATTGAGTTCCAGCCGAATCCTTCAATTCTTTTTTTGCCTCTTCCAAAGATAAAGGTTTTTTTCTATATGGTCTTGATGAAGTCATAGCATCATAAGCATCTGCAATTGCAATAATTCTTGACTCAATTGGAATCTCATCTTCTTTCATTCCTTCTGGATACCCTTTTCCATCCCACCTTTCATGGTGACTTAAAATACCATCCGCTATACTAGAAAACTCACTTATTGTACTCAGCATTCTGTAACCAATTTCCGGATGTTTTTTAATTTCATTATATTCTTCTTTCGTCAATTTTCCTGGTTTTTCAAGGATTTGATCTGAGACAATTATTTTCCCTATATCATGTAATGAAGCCATTGTAGCAATATCATCTATCCTCTGCTGGGACAGATCTAGTGCTTTGGCTATCTTGATTGTCAATTCTCTAACACGTTGAGAATGATTTTCTTCCCGTGGACTTTTTTCAAACAGTGTTTCAATAATTGTTTTAATCGTCATACCACGCACACTTTGACTCTCGCTGATTTTCTTTTTATACATGTATTCTTCAGCATTCTTAAAAACATCTTCTCGATCTATTGTTTCATCTGTTTTTGTTGCCCAACCAAAAGCTATGGATAAAATTCCCTTGTCATTATTTAGTTGATTTGCGCCTTGAATAATCCGCTCAACAATTTTTTGAGCATCCTTTGAAGTTGTTTTAGGCATCAAAACTGTAAACTCATCTCCACCCCATCTAGCAGCAATATCATCAGCTCTAAGATGTTCTCTAAAAAGGTCAGCTGTTCTTTTTAACAATTTATCTCCTTCAAGATGTCCAAATGCATCATTTACAAGCTTCAACCCATTCAAATCCCCGATTACAATTGTCAAAGGATAATTTCTTGGCGTATCAAGGCGAGTCAATTCTGCCTCAAAAAATCTTCTGTTATATAACTCAGTAAGCACGTCATGAAAGCTCAGATATTCAATCAATCTTTTTTGCTTTCGTTTTTGTGTTACATCTCTAAAGACCAACACCATACCTAATATTTCATTCTGCGCGTCCTTAATTGGGGAAGCACTGTCTTCTAACAAGTACACACTACCATCTTTTGATGTTAAAGTAGTATGACTATCCATTTCATGTTTGGTTCCAGATTTCAATACCTCTGCAACAGGATCTATAATATTATATTTCGAATTCTCATGAGATAACCTAAACACATCCTTGTAATGCTTTCCCTTTGCTTCTTCTTCGGTCCATCCAGTCATTTTAGCACATGCCTTATTAATCATCTCTATTCTTTCATCTAATCCAACGACCATTACCGCATCGCCTATAGATACTAGTGTTGAAAAATATTTATTTTTTTCAACTTCAAGCTTATCCCTATATTTGAATCCTTCAATCCTATTCCAGACACCACTCATGAGTGTAGTGATCTGATGGATATCATTGGTATCATAATCCTGTGCTTTGTTGGCCAGTCCTACAGTGGCAACGATTTTATCATTTTCAAAAACTGGAATTCCCATCCATTTATCAACTTTTACATGATCCTCAAGGTAACCTTTTTTAAGAAGATTTGGTTGATTAAAATCATTAATAATCATTGCCTTTCGTTGTCTGATGACCTCACCCCAAATACCAGTCTCTTCTAATTGATAAACTGTTTGTTTCTCTGTAATATGACATCTTTTCATAACACCTATGGACCATGAATTTAGTATGAGTTCCTTTGTTTCTTCGTTGACAAAATAAATATATCCAAATTGACTACCAGTCATCTTAATCATCTCGTTTAAAACATAGTCTAACCAGTCAGCAATTGAATCATATTCCTGATTCACGACATTAAACATTATTGCATTTCTAAACAAATTATTTTCTAGATTCAATGTCTTTCTTTGGACTTCTTTCTTAATCATGAAAAAAGAAATCAATAATGCAACAATAATTACTCCAATTAAAACAACAATAAAATAAATTATAATCCTTCTGTAGTCTGGTGTCGTATCAATTAAGAAAGGAAACCATTTTATATAAAGTTCTTCGTACGTTCCGTTCTCCGATACTATTGCTAAGCCTTCATTTAATAATGCTAAAAGTTCCTTATCACCTTCTCTGACTGCAAAACTGAATTTTTGTTCATATCCTTCTAGTGAAAGCTTAATCCTGTCAACACCATCATCTGACATGCGTGTCACCGCTTCAACATTTGTAATTTCCAATTCATTAATCAGTTTAAGTCCTACCAAACTCTGAGCTAAAACCGCATCGTGTTGCCCTGAACTAAGCAGTTCAAAAGCCTCAGTATATGTATCAACTAAAATAAGTTGATCAGTGAAATCCATCATTTCTGCGTACTCTTGAGAATTATCACCTCGCATAACGATGATCTCTTTTTTATACAAATCCTCTTCTGATGTAATTTCTGTATAATTATTACGAACAAAAATATTACCACGCATAACAATATATGGTACAGTAAAATCAAAATAGCTGTCCCGTTCTTCAGAATACCCTACAAGGGGTAGGACATCTAACTTTCCGTTTTCTAATTCTTTCTTTATCGTATTCCAGTTGTCTACTTTAAATTCAATTGATAAGCCCATTTCTTTTGCAACTGCCTTCAACAATTCAACTGAAAAACCATCTGCTTCTCCATCAGTAACAACAGAAAAAGGTGGGTAATCATATTCAGTCGCACTTTTATAGACTATACCTTCTTGTTGAGAGGCAAAGGTTATAAAATTGCTTCCGATCACTCCTAAGAAAAAAAGAAAACAAACAAGACTTGATGTAATACTTACTTTCAATTTACTTTTCATAACAAAATTCACCTCTCTATGTCAAGTTCTATTTTTATTATACCCTTGTCCCTAACTTATCAAACATTATTATCAAAATTTTCTAAGTCAATTACTTCATAATATAAGGGCTATATATGTGTCTATTTAGGGTCTATCTTGATCTTTTTTAACCCTCCCCAACTTTTCAATCCCTTCTAAAAATGCTTCTATTACTAAACTGTTATTGAAACCTTTTTCTTCGAAATTTACAAAGGTAACCTCAAGAATTATTTCTCTTCTTTCCGCGAATTATATCCATCCCACCGCTAAAGTAGTGGCCTTTCCGCTTCTAAATTGCAATACTATATCGTCAAATTTCACACCCCTTCATATTGATCAACATATGTTTAGTATACTGGCTTTATAAGCTTAACAATACACCTAAAAAATCTGACGAGAGATTTATAATCAATTAATAAGATATCAAATAAACAAAGTAAAAATGAGCTAATCATCATGCTTAAGGCCATGATTAATCAAACTCATTTTATAAATTAATATTCATTATTTAATGGTTATTTTTATATTTCACCGATTATTTTGCAGTCTCTATACTACTTTTAAACGCCTTAAACTAATTTTTTCATTATTTCATTCAATGCTTCAGGAGACTCATCTGAAATTAATGCTTTTGAATATTTTTTATCAATTAAATGATCTGTTTTTAATACTTCTTGATCTAAAGTTATCATGACGTCTTTAATCCTACCCTTGTTAATTGATAAGTCAAACTCATACAACTGATCACCATGAAATAAAGCATCTTTTATTTTAAAGTTAGGTGTATAACCAATAATCCACTCCCATGTATTATATTTATCGTTAACTAATTTTTTAGTTAATTCAATAGTCTCTCCATCTAACTCATAATTTTCTCCATTAAAATAATGAATGAAATAATCTTTTAAGTGTAAAATAAAAGTTTCTACACTGATTTCTTCTGGTAGAACTTTTTTTAGATTAATGATTTTTGATCTAACACTTTTAACACAATTTGACTGATAGGATATTTTCTTTGGCTTTAATGACTGACTGAGTAATGATTCATTTGCATCAAAAAGCAAAGTCCCATGATGTAAAATGCGATTCTTTTTGGTGTATTGAGCTGTTCCAGATATTTTCATTTCTTTGTATCGCATATCATTTCTTTCAGAAATATATGTGTCAAGACCCTTTTCCTTTAAAAACTTAACAATTGGTTCCATTAATTCACTGAATTCAGTAAATTTACCTTTGCTTTTATTAAAAATCATTGTGTAGTTAACATTTCCTTCATCATGAAAAACAGTGCCACCACCAGAAATTCTTCTTGCCAATTTAATATCTTCTTCTTCAAGATAATCTAAATTGGTTTCTTCAAAAGGATTTTGATTTTTTCCAATCACAACACTTTTCCTTCCCCGCCAGAGTAAGATATAATCTTCATCCATTTTATTAAATAATATCTCTTCTAAGGCTAAATTGAAATATGGATTAAGTGATGGACTGAGTACTATTTTCATAATTTTCACCTCATAATTAATCTAATACATTAAATGAATTGCCTGTTTAAAGACATCGTGAGCTGCTTCTTGAACTGATTCAGACATTGTTGGATGTGCATGAATTGTTGTTACAATTTCATCTACAGTTGCTTCTAAGCGTAACGCCAATGCGCCTTCTACAATTAACTCTGTTGCTTTAGGACCTACCATATGCATCCCTAGTATTTCTTCTGTTTCACTACTAATAATAAATTTAACCAATCCTTCGCCTTCATTCAAAATCATAGCTTTTCCACTACCAGATAAAGGAAAAGAACCAATTTTATAATCAATATTTTTTTCTTTAGCATCTGCCTCTGTCATGCCAACGGATGCTATTTCAGGTTTTGTATAAACACAATAAGGAATAGTTTTGAAATCCATTTTAGAATTTATATTCATAATATTTTCAACAGCTGCAATTCCTTGGGCAGAAGCCACATGCGCTAACATAACACCACCTGTACAGTCTCCAATGGCATATATATTTTCTGCTGATGTTTGCATCATTTCGTTAATTGCTATACCGTTTTTTTGATCAATATTAAGGGCTTCTAATCCTAACCCTTCAACAACTGGTCTTCTACCAATAGATAGTAATACCTTTTCTGCATTAAGGATGCTCTTACCCTCCGCTGAATCAATATGAATATCTATATGGTCTCCATTTTTTCCAAACTTTGTTACTTTGGTTTCAGTTAAAATCTTTACACCACTGTCTTTTAAACTATAGTCTAAATATTGCGTTAGTGTTTCCTCCATTGTTGCTATTATACGTGGTAACATTTCGACAATTGTAACATCTACTCCTAATCTTGAAAACACACTCGCAAATTCAGATCCGATAACCCCGCCACCAACAATACATAAGCTTTCAGGTAATTCTTCTAAACTTAAAATTTCATCACTTGTTAAAATACCCTCTGTATCAATACCAGGTATCGGTACAATTGTTACTTTTGAACCTGTGGCAAGTATTGCTTTATCAAAGGTTACTTCTTCAACGCTACCATCTAGTAAAGTTACTTCTGCTTTATTTTTTTGAGTTAATTTTCCAGTACCTCTTAATACTTTAACAGCATCGGCTTCAAGTAATTTTTCAACGCCTCCGACTAAATCAGAAACGATATTATTCTTTCGATTTTGAAGTGTATCCCAGTTAACTGCTAATTTTTCAAAGTCAATTCCAAGTGCTGAGCCATCTTTCATTAAAGTATCGTATAAATCAACAGTATTTAGAAGAACCTTAGTAGGAATACATCCAACATTTAAACAAGTTCCACCTATATATTTTTTCTCAATTAAGGTTACATCTGCCCCTAATTGGGCTGCACGAATAGCTGAAACATAACCACCCGGGCCGCCACCAATAATTAAAATTTTCATTCTGCCTCCTTATAATACTAAAATACTTGGATTTTCAATATACTCTTTGAGTCTATTTAAAAACTCAGCAGCTTTTGAACCATCAACCACTCGGTGATCTGCTGTCAAACTCAAATTCATCATTGGTTTGAATTTTAATTCACCATCTATTTTATGTGCTACATCTTTAATCGTATTGACACCTAAGATTGCTACTTCTGGATGATTAATAATTGGTGTGAAAGATTCCATGCCGTACATCCCTAGATTAGATATTGTAAAGGTAGCACCTTGCATTTCATCTGGCTCTAAAGAATTAATTTTAGCCTTTTTAGCTAAAGACTTTATCTCTTTTGAAATGCCTTTAATACCTTTAACGTTCGCATACTTAACAACAGGTACTAAAAGGCCCTCTTCTTTAGCAACAGCTATACCCATATTTACATAATTTCTAGTAATTATTTTCTGACCACTCATCGTTGCATTTAATTCCGGATACTCTAATAACACCTTAGAAAGAATCTTAACTAGAATATCAGTATAAGTAATTTTGTAAAATGGTTTTAATTGTTTTCTTAAATTTTGCATTTCTGTTGTATCAACACTTAAATTATAATTAACGGAAGCCGTTACTTGTTGAGATGAATGCATTCGATCCGCAATAATTTTACGCATAGTTGACATATCTTTAGTTGTTTCTTTAGGTGAAGCCATTTCCTGAACTCGTTCAAAGTTCCAATATTCAATGACATCATCCTTCATAACTCTATCTTCCTTAGAAATATTATTTACATCAACACCTAAATTTTCAGCTACTTTATCAGCTGTTGGGGAAGTTTTTACTTTTTTTTCTGCTTCTTTCTTCATATTTTCAATGAATTCTAAAACGTCCTCTTCATTAATAACACCACCCGGTCCACTACCATCAACCAATCGAATATCAATACCTTCTTTTTTTGCTAGTCTTTTGGCTTTTGGTGATGCTTTAACTCTCTTATTATTATTAGAGGATTTTTTTTCTTCTTTAACCTCTTTCTTAACTTCTTCTTTTTCAACTACTTTATTTGTATCTTCTGATACAGACGCTTTACTTAACAATTCAGATATATCTTCATCTTTATCTGCAATAATTGCTACAGGTTCTAGTATTTCTCTTGTTCCAGATTCTACAATTATTTTTCTTAAAATGCCACTACATGCTGCCTCTATATCATTTGTTAGTTTATCTGTTTCAACAGAGAATATTTTTTCTCCTTTTTTTATTACGTCGCCTTCTTTTTTAAACCATTTGATAAGGTTTCCTTTAGTCATTGTTAAGCCAAGTTTTGGCATTACAATTATTTGTCCCATTTATTTCCTCCCTTTTAAATCTATGTTATTTTTTAATTATTCATTATAAATTACTCACCTATAGACTCTAAGATCTATAGATGAGTATAATAATTTATTTTCTTAGATAAAAATCTTCTTGTAGAGCTATTTCTAATGCTTTATCAACATTTACATGTAACGGACCATTTCTAGTTATTATAAAACTTAAATGATCACCTTTTTTAAAGCTTATCTCTCGCTCACCATCCACTGCTATAACACCCTTGTAAGAGGCCTCCCAAGATATTTCTTCATTCATTGGAATTTCTTCAACGGGTTGAGAAGTAACTTCTATTATTTTACCAGCTGCTAATGGCGCATAGAATTTATTGTTCCCTTGATTAATAATTAATCTCGCCCCAAAGGCATCATCTTCCCTTACAATCTTGTTAACACCTAGGATTGCTGAAAAACCAATGGAAGCGGGATGCGCTCTTGAAACAATGATTTGTTTAATATTTTCAACATTCCATATGGCTTTTGAACCAATGACAATTTCATCGGAAATAACGACATCTACTAAAGCCAAATCAATATAACTACCATTTTTCTTAATCTCAATGATCTTATCTTGCTTATAAGCAGTTTTAAATTTTTCTTTATCCGATGCAATTGCTGCTGCTGCCATTCCAACAACTGTTCCTTCTAACATTTCAGGATAAACATTATTTGTACCTGTTGAAACACCAATGATTGGTACTTTCTTTAGGTGTTTTGCTGCCAATCGATGTGTGCCATCGCCACCTAAAATTACCGCACAACCCACAGATTTTTCTTCTAATAATTTTGCCGCTTTTTCTGTATCGATGGGTTCAGCTTTAATCTTGTAATCTAGTGTTTCAATTTCAGCAGATAATTCGCCGGATAATTTAAGTTTCCGCTCAACTTTATACCCCATTACATAGGAATCTGGCATAATATATATTTTAGTCACCCCAAATTTTTGAGCACCTAAAATAATTCTTTCAATGATATTTACCTTTTCATTGTTATCTATAACTGTTGCATGAGAAACAAGTCGTCGAATATCTTTGCCAGATGCTGGATTAGCAATAATTCCAATTGTTGACATAGATTAACCCATCCTTTTTACTATTTTATTAAAATAATTTTTTTACTTCATTTACAATATCTTCTTCACTCGTAATAACATAATCTTCTAATACAGGTGAAAATGGTATTGGTGTATTTAAAGAGCCTACACGTAAAACAGGTGCATCTAATTCATAGAAGAATTTCTCTGCTATTGTTGCAGCAATTTCTCCAATATATCCGCCACGTTTAACCTCTTCAGATACTAAAACAACTTTATTTGTTTTACTTATAGATTTTTCAATTGCATCTAAATCTAATGGATAAAGTGATCTTAAATCAATAACTTCAACATCTATTCCTTTTTCACTAAGCTTTTCTGCAGCAGATAAACTATCATAAACTTGCTTACCATAAGTTAATATTGTTACATCTGATCCTTCTCTTTTAATTTTTGCTTTACCAAAAGGTATTGGTTCAATTACATCAGGCACTTCGCCTTCAATACCATAAATTGCTTTATGTTCTAAATACATTACAGGATTGTCATCCTCAATTGCTGTTAACATCATACCCGCTGCATCATGGGCATTAGATGGGTAAACAACTTTCAAACCTGGAACATGGGTTAACCAACTTTCAAGAGACTGAGAATGTTGAGCCGCTGCTCTAACACCTGCGCCACCTGGTAAGCGTACAACCATCGGTAATGAAATTTTACCACCAAACATATATCTCATTTTTGCTGCTTGATTCACTAATTGGTCCATGCCAACAGTTAAGAAGTCAACAAACATTAACTCCGCAATTGGCTTTAAACCAGTCGCTGCTGCACCAACAGCTGCACCTACTATTACACCTTCTGAAATTGGCGTATCTTTAACTCTATCTTCAGAAAATTCTTCAAACATGCCCGCTGTTACACCAAAGCATCCACCAAATTGTCCAACATCTTCACCAAAAATTAGTACTGACGGATCTTCTAACATTTTTATTCGCATACCTTCTCTAATACCTTCACCATATGTCATTTTTCTCATTTTATCTTACCCCCTCAATAATATCTGAGTAAACATCTTTAACGGCTGATTCTAAATCAGGGACTTTGCTGTTTTCAGCAAACTCAACTGCCTCTTCAATTAAAGTATCAACTTTTTTATTGTAACCATCAATTTCGTCTTGATCTAATATTTCATTTTCTAATAAATATTTTTCCATTCTTGGTAACGGATCTTTTTCTAACCATCTATTAAGTTCTTCATCAGTTCTATAAACTGTTGGATCACCTTCAAAGTGGCCTCTATGTCTATAAGTCTTACATTCAATTAATGTTGGTCCTTGTTTTTGTCTGGCTCTTTTAATGGCTTCATTAACAGCTTCATTAACAGCAAATACATCATTACCATCAACTGTTACGCCCGGAATATTGTAAGCAACAGCACGATCTGAAATATCATCTATTGCTTGATGTTTTTCTTGACTTAATGAAATACCATAACCATTGTTTTCACAGACAAATACAACAGGAAGGTCCCAAATACTTGACAGATTTAATGCTTCATGAAAAGTACTCTGATTTGTTGAAGCGTCGCCAAAGAAACAAATAACAACTTGATCAGTTTTTCTATATTTAATACTTAATCCTGCACCAGCTGCAATATTGTGTCCAGCCCCTACAATACCATTGGCACCTAATATTCCTTTTTCAGCATCTGCAATGTGCATGGATCCGCCTTTTCCTTTACAATAACCTGTTTCTTTTCCGAAAATTTCAGCCATCATTAACTTAAGATCGCCACCTTTAGAAACAATATGACCATGACCTCTATGGGTACTGGTAATATAATCATCTTCGTTTAAATCTGCACAGGCACCAGTTGCCACTGCTTCTTCTCCTAAGTATAAATGTACAAACCCAGGAATTTTACCTTCAGCAAATAAATCTCTTGCTTTTTCTTCAAACTTCCTAATTTTCAACATATTTTCATACATTCCAAGTATTTTTTCTTCACTTAGCTTCAAATTAAATCCTCCTCTTTTTTTAAATATAGCTCCTATTTTGTTTTGTCTTGACATGTCACATATATATTAATGCAAGTCTGATGCCAATGATAAAATCCTGTATTTACAGGATTTCTCTTTCCCAAAAAGAAAAAAATCCCATTTTGGGATTCCTAAAATGGGAAAACGTTTCTTATTTATACGCTTTTAAGCTAATATTATACTTTTTGACCTTCCGGTAGAGTGTTGATTTGCCAATCTTTAAATATCCACACGCTTCAACTACATTACCACCAGTCTCTTTCAATGCTTCAATAATATGTTTTTTCTCTATGTCTTCAAGACTATTTTTTGTAATATCTAAATTTATTTTAGAAGGACTTGAAAGGCTTCCAGAAACTTTAATCTCACTACCAGAAATTTTATAATAACTTTTCCTAATAAAATTTCTTAGCTCTCGAGCATTTCCGTACCATTCTTTCTTAAGCAATGTACTTTTAAAATCATCTGAAAAATGTTTTTTATTGTTAGGATTACTCTTATTGATCCCTTTTAAAAAGTGATCTGCTAATAATAAAATATCTTCTGGCCGATCCCTTAAAGGCAATAAATTCAAGTTAATTTCATCTAATCTATAAAACAAATCTTCTCTAAATCTTTTCAATTTAATTTCTTCTTTTAAATCTCTATTCGTTGCAGTAATTATTCTAATATCCAATGGTCTTTGAAAACTACTGCCGATACGCATAATTTTTTTGTTTTCTAAAACTCTAAGTAATTTTGATTGAATCTCTAAAGGCAATTCTCCTATTTCATCTAAGAAAATAGTACCACTTGAAGCCAATTCAAATTTACCAGGCTTTCCATCTTTCAAAGCACCTGTAAAAGAACCCTTCTCATATCCGAAGAGTTCACTTTCTACAATATTTTTTGGTAAAGCAGCACAATTTATTGCTATAAAAGGCCCATTTTTCCTTTGGGAATGATTATGAATAGAATGTGCTAATAATTCTTTACCCGTTCCACTTTCACCTTGTATTAAAATTGTTGAATCCGTTTTTGAAATACGTTTTGCAAATTGTATTGTTTTTTTAAAAACAGAATTATTTGTCAATAAGTCATTAAAAGTATATGTCGCATTAAAACCAGCCATATGGGTTACAACTTTTCGAACTTGCTGAGCCTCCTTAACAAAAATTACAGCACCGGTAATGTTTTCATTCACACGCGTCGGTGATATATTGATTAAACACTCAAGTTTTTTATGATTATATTTAATCGTATAATCATTTCGTTTAATATTTTTACCTTTTTTAAAAACAGTTTCTTCAATATCAATATCCTCTAATAAGGTTTTAATATCAAGTTTATCAACATCCTTTGAATTTATTCCTAATATATCCATCATTTTATCATTCATTCTTATAACCTTAAAGGAACGCTCAATTGAGAACAGACCATCTAATACTGAATTAAATGCTTTATCGATTAAATCATAACTAACCATTAAATCCAGTTGTTTTTCAATTATTTTTGCAGCTGACGTTACGATACCGAAAGTATGAATATGATCATCTTCCACACTACCTGAAATGTCTAAGCATCCAATGACTTCACCATTTGAGTTATGAATTAAAGCAGCAGAACATGTCCAGGGATGATGTGAAATCGA
>Ga0209414_1000770_pt1 | contig 15654 bp, 23 predicted proteins | sample LakVidmifraction_4_FD_181154 | JGI IMG/M metagenome (GOLD analysis project Ga0209414, IMG submission 181154) | Hypersaline microbial communities from Lake Vida, Antarctica - Brine Hole Two &gt;0.2 micron (SPAdes) (version 2) | ecosystem: Environmental > Aquatic > Non-marine Saline and Alkaline >... | reverse complement strand
GCTGGCGGTTCAGGCAGAGTCATCATATCCTACGCAGGTTCACAACGTGGCACAGGCGGCACAGTTACTTCCTCTGGTGGCTTTACGATTCATACCTTTACATCTAGCGGGACTTATAACGCATAATGTTGCACCGCAAGAAACTAAGTAATACAATGTAAACGTACCAGCCCGTTAGACTGGGGTTTCTTAGGAAACAAAAATGTCAGAAGAAGTAACCTTAGCGGAAGTACCCGCGCCAGAACCGATAGTTACGGCAGAATCGGTATCTGAAGTTAGTGCGCCGGAAGTATCCGAAGCAGCAAGCAAGACCTTCACACAAGAAGAACTTGATGCAGCCATCGGTAAACGACTTGCAAGAGAACAGCGTAAGTGGGAAAGGGAACGCACGCAACAAGCACCCCAGGCTCTTGCCGCACCTGTCACGCCAGAGCAGTTTACGTCAGACGAAGATTATGTCGAAGCATTGGCAGAACAGCGTGCTGAACAAAAACTAATCGAACGTGAGCAGCGTAAGCAACAATCTGAGATTCTTGATGCGTATCACGACAAAGAGGAAGAGGCTCGGTCTAAATATAACGACTTTGAACAAGTTGCTTATAACCCAAACCTAACAATCACAGCCGTGATGGCGCAGACCATTCAGGCTTCCGATATTGGTCCAGAAGTGGCTTACCACTTAGGGGCTAACCCAAAAGAAGCTGAACGTATTTCCAGACTGCAACCTATTTTGCAAGCTAAAGAGATTGGTAAGATTGAAGCTAGATTAGCAGACAATCCTCCAGTTAAACGTACTTCAAATGCGCCCTCGCCTATTTCACCTGTCACAGCTAGAAGCAATGGCTCATCTAACTACGATACAACCGATCCACGCTCAATTAAATCAATGAGTACATCGGAATGGATCGAAGCAGATCGCCAGCGACAGATAAAAAAGCTTGAAGCGCGAAACCGCTAAATACTTCTTAAAGGAACTACCATGAGTAATTCGATTCTCACAATCGACATGATTACACGTAAGTGTCTCGAAATCCTCGAGAACAACCTTGTGATCACACGTAACGTCAACCGCCAGTATGATGACTCCTTCGCTGTTGAAGGTGCCAAGATTGGTTCCACACTGCGTATCCGTTTACCCGACCGTGCGTTGGTGACAGACGGTGCCGCCCTGCAAGTTCAGGACGACAATGAGCAATTTACAACTTTGACTGTTGCGTCACAGAAGCACATTGGTGTTAACTTCACCTCTGCTGAATTGACCATGCAGTTAGATGACTTTGCAGAACGTGTGCTTAAGCCTCGCGTAAGCCAATTGGCTTCTAGCGTTGATGCTGACGTTGCAACGGCTTACAAAGGCATTTACAACTCGGTTGGTACACCTGGCTCGACTCCTTCCACTTCATTGGTTTTGCTCCAAGCTAACCAGAAGCTTAACGAGTTTGCGACACCTATGGATCAGCGCTATGCGACTGTTAACCCAGCTGCTAACGCCGGTCTGGTTGAAGGCATGAAGGGTCTCTTTAACCCAACAGGCACTATCAGCCGTCAGTTCAAGAGTGGCATGATGGGCGAAGGCATTTTGGGTCTGGACGAGATCAATATGTCGCAGTCAATCGTTAACCACACAACTGGTGTTACGCCTGTTGCTCCTATCGTTGCAACGACTGTTGCTGCTCAAGGTTCAACTTCATTGGCAATCAGCTTCACCAGCGGCTCACCAACTTTTAAAATTGGTGATGTGTTTACAGTTGCTGGCGTGTTTGCTGTTAACCCACAGACCCGTCAATCAACCGGTTCGTTGCAGCAATTTGTTGTGACAGCTGACGTTGCCGTGTCAAGTGGCACAACCGCTACGCTGACAGTTTCGCCTGCGATGTACACACCTGCTAACGCATTGGCTACTGTGGATTCATTCCCAGCCGCTAGCGCTGTGCTGACGTTCTTGGGTGGCTCTGCTACTCAGTACGCTCAAAACCTGATCTACCACAAAGATGCGATTGCTTTTGCAACAGCTGACTTGTTGTTGCCACAGGGTGTGGACATGGCTTCGCGTCAAGTTCATAACGGCATTTCGTTGCGTATCGTTCGTCAATATGACATTAACAACGACCGGCTTCCATGTCGTGTGGATGTTTTATATGGTTTTGCAGCGATCCGTCCGGTCACAGCCGTGCGTATGTGGGGCTAAGCGGGTAGTTAGCACCATACCGAATAGACGATGGTAAATAAGGGCGGCGTAAAACCCGCCCTTTTTAAAGGAAAACAATGATTTACTTAAAACACCCTAAGCACGGCTCTAAAGTTGCAATTGCAGAAGCTGAAGCAGAATATGATGAAAGTAATGGCTGGGTGAGATATACTGTCGGTACGCTTGAGGTTGACGCGGCTCCAGTAGCAAATGAACTGGAAGTAAGACATAAAGGACGTCCCCCCCGTACAATCGGAGAGTAATATGGCTAACACAACAGCCGGAGATCAAATCACAGGCGCATTGCGCCTTTTGGGTATGCTGGCAGAAAGCGAAGAGCCTTCTGCTGCAACTGCACAAGACGCATTGGTTGCGCTTGACCAAATGGTTGATTCTTGGAACACAGAACGTCTATCGGTGTTTGCTACGCAAGACCAAACGTATTTATGGCCACCAGGGCTTAAAACACAAACACTAGGTCCAAGCGGTGATTTTGTTGGTAATCGTCCAATTGAGATTGATGATTCAACATACTTCCGCGATCCATCAAATAACATCTCGTTTGGCATCAAGCTTATTAACCAGCAGCAGTACGATGGTATTGCGGTTAAAACGGTGACCTCGACTTATCCACAGGTTATGTTTGTAAACAATGAGTTTCCAAACGTAACCATGACAGTCTATCCGGTGCCTACAAAGATTTTGGAATGGCACTTTATTTCTATTGCTGAATTAACCCAGCCTGCACAGTTTTCAACTAACTTGGCGTTTCCACCAGGTTACCTGCGTGCGTTTAAATTTAACTTAGCTTGTGAGATTGCAGCAACCTTTGGTGTTGAGCCTTCGCCTACCGTGTCACGCATTGCGATGTATTCTAAGCGTAACTTAAAGCGCATCAACAACCCTGGCGATATTATGGCTCTGCCTTACTCTATCGTTGCGACACGCCAGCGTTTCAATATCTTTGCTGGTAACTACTAATGAAGTCGCCTATTTTGGGATCAGCTTATGTTGCACGCAGCGTCAATGCTGCGGATAACCGCATGGTTAATTTGTTTCCAGAGTTGATTGCAGAGGGTGGCAAAGAGCCTGCGTTTTTAAATAGAGCGCCTGGGCTTAAGTTAATCGCAGCAATTGGAACGGGACCTGTTCGTGGGTTATGGACGTTTAACAATTATATGTATGTTGCGTCAGGCAATACGTTATACAAAGTAGATTCTGAATATAACGCTGTTACGTTAGGAATGTTAGCCAATGACGGTCCAGTCTCTATGACTGATGACGGCAATCATTTAATGGTTGCTTGTAACGGGCCAACGTTTGTTTATAACTCAACAACTAATGCTTATGGCGAAATTACCGACGTAGACTTCCCTGGTGCGTTAACAGTATCGTACCTTGATGGTTACTTTGTATTTATTGAGCCTAATAGCCAGCGCGTGTGGACGACTACACTGCTTGACCCTACATCTATCGACCCGCTTGACTTTGCAAGCGCAGAGGGCGATCCAGACAACATAGTGTCATCTATTACCAACCGATCAGAAATCTGGTTGTTTGGCGGCAACTCTGTTGAGGTTTGGTATAACGCTGCGGCAGCTGGTGCGGGTTTTCCATTGCAACGTATCCAAGGTGCGTTTAACGAAATTGGTTGCGCTGCAACATTTTCTGTTGCCAAGCTTGATAACAGTTTGTTTTGGTTAGGTGCTGATGATCGTGGTCAGGGCATTGTGTACCGCTCAAACGGTTATACTGGTCTTAGGGTTAGTACCCATGCCATTGAATGGCAGATACAACAGTACGGCAACATCTCGGATGCGATTGCGTATTCGTACCAACAGGACGGTCATGCTTTTTATGTACTTACGTTTCCAACTGCACAAGCTACTTGGGTATACGACATTGCCACACAAGCTTGGCATGAGCGTGCAAGCTTTACAAATGGCGAGTTTGGTCGTCACAGAAGTAATTGCCAAGTATCGTTTAACAGCCAAATATTGGTAGGCGACTATCAAAACGGTAATATTTACGCGTTTGATTTAGAAAAATATTCGGATCATACTCGCGCTCAAAAATGGCTGCGCTCATGGCGTGCTTTGCCAACTGGCACAAACAACCTTAAACGCACTGCGCAGCATTCGTTGCAATTGGATTGCGAGACTGGCGTAGGGTTGCTAGGCGTTACTGAGATACCTGGTCACGTTTACCTTGACCCATTGCAAATCGTTGGCGATTTTATCATTAATGATTACGTTGAAATTATTTACCATGTAGATAATTTTGTGCAACCACAAATGATGCTTCGTTGGTCTGATGACGGTGGCCATACATGGTCAAGCGAACATTGGAGATCAATAGGCGGAGTGGGCGAGTACTTTAAGCGTGTCATTTGGCGTAGACTTGGCATGACCATGAAGCTGCGTGACCGTGTGTATGAAATTTCAGGCACAGACCCAGTTAAAATCGCCATTATGGCTGCTGAACTTGATGTGGAGGCTACAAATGCCTAATAACGCTTTAACTAGAATCCCATCTTCACAAGTGCCTGTGTCTGACCCACAGACGGGAACAATGACCCGTGAATGGTTTCGTTTTTATAATGCTTTGTTTGAACAACTAGGTGGTGGTTCACCAGTTGGCAACGGCACGTTTACTACAACAGATGGCAAAACCGTGACGGTTGTCAACGGCATCATTACAGGAATAGTCTAATGTCTATTAACCTTTCAGCATTTGCTGGCGCAGGTGCGCAATTCTTTGACGCAAACGGATTACCGTTGTCTGGTGGGTTAATTTACACGTACCTATCTGGCACATCAACGCCAGCTGTTACTTACACTTCGCGTACTGGCTTGGCAAACAATACCAACCCAATCGTGCTAAATTCTGCTGGGCGCACTCCTGCTGAGATTTGGTTAGACGGCGGTGTGCTATATAAATTTTTACTAAAATCTAGCACTTTTGTTGAGATTGGGTCGTATGACGGCATACCGTCTATTAATGATCCAACAACAGCTAACAACCTTATTACAGTGGCTGGAACAAACGCATTAACTGGTTTAGCTACGCCACCGCTTGAAGGTTATACGGCAGGGTCACAATATAGTTTTATTGCGCAAAACTCTAACACTGGCGCAGTTACAATTGATATTGATTCGCTAGGCGTTAAATCAGTTACAAAATTTGGAAGCACAGCTTTAGTGGCTAGTGATATCGTTGCAAGTGCATTAACTTTAATTGAATACGATGGAACACGTTTTCAACTTTTAAACGTAAATAGCAATATTCCCAATTTTGTAAATACAAGCTATGTCATTGCTGGTTACGTTAATACAAAATACATTGTTGAACCAACAACCATTAGCGCAACGGCATCAACTGGAACAATTAATTTTGATATTGCATCGCAATCAATTGTTAGTTATACAGCAAATGCTTCTGCAAATTGGACGTTAAATTTTAGAGCTTCATCAACCGTTTCTTTAGATAGTATTATGGCAGCTGGGCAAACCATTTCTGTCACGTTTCTGGCTGCGCAAGGTGCAACTGCATATTACGCAAACGTTATAAAAATTGACGGAACAACCGTTACGCCAAAATGGCAAGGCGGGGCTGCTCCTGCTGCTGGCAATACAAACTCTACTGACGTATACACGTTTGCAATTACCAAGACTGGTATTGCAACATTTAGCGTTTTAGCTTCTCAAACAAAGTTTGCTTAACCATGCCACGCTTATCTAGAATCGGTGCTGCTTCTGCTGGGTCTTTTGGGCTTAATAGCGCATTTCGCCCTGGCACTATTGCGGTTGACTATCTAGTTGTTGGCGGAGGCGGGACTAGCGGTAGCACTATATCTCCAGCCGGAGGCGGTGCCGGTCAAGTTCGTATATTGACCGGCAACATTATTACCACCGCTACTTACATTGTTATTGTTGGTGCCGTATCCGGTGCATCAACTTTTAACAGCATTACTGCTGTAGCAGGCGGATCAGGGTCTGGGGCTGACGGTGGCACAAGCGCCGCTGGATTTAGGGGCGGGAATGGAAACAGTGTTTATTATCCACCTACTGGCGCTCCTTGGACTTCTGGCGGCGATGGCTATGCCGGAGGTGGAGGCGGTGGCGCAGGTGGAAGTGGTGGAAATGGAGCCGCAAGAAATACACCTGATTATTTTGCACAAGGTGGCAATGGCGGTGCTGGCGTTACTTGGCCTATTGACACCGTAATTTATGGTATTGGTGCTGGTGGAGTTGGCATATCAATTAGTAATACCGATGGCGTACAGCCAAACTCAGCAGGCGGTTCAGGCGGGTCAACTTATGGCTCTGGAAACGTAAACGGTGGTGTTATTGTTACCTACGTTAATTCAGTTCAATTGTTTACGGGTGGAACTGTTACGTCATCAGGCACAACACCAAATATTCGTTGGAAACATACTTTTTCTAGTTCTAGCAATTTAGTTCCTTTGGTGTAATTATGAACTTTTCTAAAGTTGTCGATGGAATTGTTGAGAATGTAATTGTTGCCGATCAATCTTTTATTGATTCCGGCGCACTTGGCAATCCTGCATTATTTTATTTGACTGACTTTTACACGCGTGGAAATGTTCATTACAACCATGATTGGCAACCAGATGGATTGCCGCCATATCGCGGTAATTATGGAGAAAATGGATTTACTTGGGATGCTGTTAACCAAGTGTTTTATGCTCCATGCCCAGGCGTTGGTTATATACTAGATCATCAAACATGGCTTTGGGTTTTAGAATGAATATTACTGTTAAATATAGCGACTCATTGTTTCAAAATACGCCATCTAAAGTTAAATTTAGGCAACGTATTTTTGAAGCACAAGAGAAAATGCAAAAATTAATAGCAGACAAGGTAATGCCGTCTGCTTTAGAAGACTGCACGCTTAAGCATTACTTTACTCCAATGGATGACAAGTATGGTTGCTGCACTTATGCTAGAGAAATGACGATCCCAAAAGGAACCGTTATTATTGGTAAGATTCATCGCCATGAGCATTTGAATTTTATAACTAAAGGCAAAGTGATTGTTTCAACCGAATTTGGTCAGAAAGAATACAAAGCACCATGCACCTTTATTTCTGAAGTTGGGCTTAAGCGCGCAGTTTACGCGTTGGAAGATACGCTTTGGACAACCGTTCATTTAACAGAACATCGAGGCGAAGCTAACCTTGAAAAAATGGAAGCAGAAATAATTGCTCCAAGTTACAATGACTTAGGATTACTTGCATCATTTAAAGCAAAGGAATTGACATGACATGGGGAATGGTAGCAGTTGCAGGAGCCACCGTAGTCGGGGGGGTGGTGTCCTCTAACGCAGCTAAAAGCGCAGCTAATACACAAGCCAATTCGGCTAGAGAAGCTACTGCGCAACAAGCTGAAAGTGCAAGGCAAGCAATTAGCGCTCAACAAGATGTTCTTAATAGGCAATTGGCTAACGCAGATGAAGCAACTGCAAGCCAAATACGCACGCAACTTGACAGTTTAAATAGAGAAGCAGCTATTTACAAACAAACGCTTGATTCTCAATTAGGCGTCGCAAGAGAAACGAGTGATGCCCAACTTGGTTTGTACAGACCGTATGAAGAAGCCGGTCAGGCTGGTCAAAACCAACTCCTTAATTATCTTGGAATTGGCGCAGATAAAGGATCGGAAGGTTATGGCAAGTACGCCACGGCTGAGTTTACGCCAGAGATGTTTAAAGCAGGCGTTGACCCAGGCTATGCGTTCCGGTTAAGCGAAGGTCTAAAAGGTATTGATCGCCAGGCTGCTGCCCGTGGTGGGTTGATTTCTGGCAATGCTTTGAAAGCAGCGTCAGGTTACGCAGGTGAGCAAGCTTCTCAAGAATATAACAACGCTTTTGGTCGTTACCAAACAATGCGCACCAACACGCTTGATCCTTATCAGCGTTTGCAAGGCGTTGGTATGGGCGCAGCACAAGGCATGGTTGGCGCATATGGCGGCTATGGCGCTGCTGCAAACGACGCTTACAGAAATTATGGCATATCTATCGGCGGATCGCAAAGTGCTTACGGCAATAATGTGTCAAACATCCAAGGCGGCCGAGGCGGTATGATTAACAATGCCTTGGGAAATTATGGCGGTCAAGTAACTGGTTCTTTAACGGGATTTGGTAATGCTTCCGCAGCCAACACAATGGGTGCAGGTAACGCTCTCGCTGCCGGTCAAGTTGGCTCTGCTAACGCCATCAATCAGAGCATTAGCGGCTTGTCTAATATGTACTATCAGAACCAAGTGTTAGATATGTTAAAAAAGAAAAACCCTAACTATACTGTTCCTGGTACTACCGCTGGCGGCTTTACTTAATTAAAGGCAAATCATGGCAATTAATTCAAACATTCCATTAGGAATCCGGCCCATTCAGCAGCCCAATATGCTTGGTATGGCGGGTCAGGCAATGGCGCTTCAGGCTGCAACGCAAGATATTGAAGGTAACGAAGCGTTGCGTAACTTCTATGCGTCTGGTGGCAACGCTGAAACGCCAGAAGGCGCTCGTGCTTTAATGGCTGCAAACCCTAAAATGGGTATGCAAATTCTTAAAAGCCAAGCTGAGACACAAAAGATTGGTGGCGAAGCATTAGGAAAAGCTTACTCAAACGCCCGCGAAAGCTTGGCTATGGTGCGTACGCCAGAAGAACTATTAGCGTACTCTGTTAGCCAATTTAATGACCCTTTGATTGGGCCTTCTTTAAAATCTAAAGGGTTAACCCCAGAAATCTCTGCTGCAAACCTTCAAAAAGAGTTGTCTACATCTGGTTTTGATGCCGTTATTAAAAAATCTGCAATGGGTCTTGATGGCTGGTTTAAAGACCAAACCACGCAGCGCGGTCAAAATATGACCTATGGCGCTACAACGCGGGGGCAAGATATTACTGATAAGCGTTTGCGTGAGCAAATGGAGTTTGATAAACAAAAGCGCAGCGTCATAGTTGGTGAAGGCCAGTTTTTGCAAACAGATGCTTATGGAAATGTATATCAAGTTGGTGCGTATGGAGCGCAGAGTGGTCCTAATGCACCGCCTCCTGCTATGCAAAATGCTTTGGCAAACGCTTTTGTTACTTCGAAACCTTCGGTCAATGCGCTTAACCAACCACCACCAAACGTAGTACAGCCTGGCTCACCAACTGTTGCTAATGCAGCCGCTATGGATGCACAAGCAAACATTCCTCGTCCTAAAGTGCCAGTCCGTCAGCCTGTTGCAATTATTGGGCCTGATGGAAAGTCCGTTCTTGTTCCACCAGATCAAGCTGTTGGAAAACAGCCTGCTACTGCGTTTACTGAACAAACTGTAGAGAAAAAAGCTGAATTAAATAAAAACCTAGAAACTGCAATTCGTAATATTAAAGAAGTTGTTAAACCTGGTGGTTTGCTTGACAAATCAACAGGCAGCGGATTAGGAAGATTGCGTGATGCTTCAGCAGGGTTTTTTGGATCTGCCACTGAAGGCGCTGTTGCTGCGGCGCAACTTGCACCTATCGCAGATATGGTTCTTAAAATGGTTCCTAGATTTGAAGGGCCGCAATCTAACAAAGACGTTGACTCTTATCTGGCAGCAGCCGGTAAATTGGCTGATGCTAGCTTGCCAAACGAGATTAGAAAAGGCGCTGCTGAAGTTATTCTTAAATTGATGCAAGAAAGAAAAGGTCAATTTGAAATGAAAGGGCAAGGCGGCGCTGCCGGTGGTGGCGCCCTAGCAGATCCATTGGAAATCAGATAATGGCGACAATTGCAAAAATTCGAGAGAAGTATCCTCAGTATTCTGATATGCCTGATGCGGCGTTAGCAGATGCTTTGCATAGAAAATTTTATGCAGATATGACAAAGCCTGATTTTTATGCCAAGATTGGTTTAGGCGCTGCGCCAACACCATCCCTTTACGGCAGTGAAGTTCCACAAGTCAACGCGCAGGGGCAATTGCTGCGTCAACCAGATGCTATGCCTAGCGAGCGCACAAGCTTTCGTGACTTTGCAGGAGCTGTTGTTGAAACACCTTTAGCTCTTAGCACTGGCATTGCTGCAGGTATTGTTGCACCGTATGTTGGTGTAGCTCGGACATTGACTGGCGGTCAATACGGCACACAGGAAGGCATTAAACAAGGTGACGAATTAGCAGGAAAAGTTTATCAAGCGCTAACTTATCAACCTCAAACTGCTGGTGGTCAAGCCACAGTAAGTGCAATTGGTAAAGCACTAGAACCATTACAGGCATTGCCTTTTGCGCAAACTTCAAGTGTTGGTGCAATGGCTCCTGCTGCTGCACGGCAAACATTGCGTGGCGTTGCAAATGAAGCCGGTTATTTAAAAAATGCAATTGCTGAAATACCTTCAGTAAAGGCGGCAAAAGAAGCAAGAGTTGCCGATAGCTTTGCTCGTGGACCACAAATTGATGCCGCAAAATTGGCGCAAAAGTATGACATCTCACTTGACCCAGCTGTTTCTAATTCTAACGTACGAAACCGTATTCGTACTGGATTAATTGGTAGCGCAGATTTAGACAATCGTTTGGCAAAAGCAAACGAACCAAAATGGACAACAGCGGTTAAAAAAGACCTCGGTCTTGGCGATGAAACACCATTAACCAATCCAAAAGTATTTGACGATATTCGGGCAAGAGATGATATTTCTGGTCCATATCAAAAAGTTCGTGAAATTAAAAGCATTGTTGTGCAGCCTGATGCAATTGGTAAAATTGATGAGTTGCGTGTCGCACCTTTGTATGGCGACACCGGACAAGCTGCGGCTACCAACGCATTTCTTGATAAAGTTAAAACTGATCTTCAATCTGGTGGTAGTGGCTCAAAACTTTTAAAAAGCATTCAACAAATGCGCCAAGAAGCGCAAAACGTATTACGCGCAGAAAAAGCTGGAAATCCTATTGCGCCTGCTGCTCGCATGGAAGCAGACGCAAAAATGAAAGCGACAAAAGTGCTAGAAAGCATGATTGACGACAACATTACGGATATTGGCGCAAGAGATGCGTTTATTAAAGCTCGTCAACGAATGGCGCAAACATACGATATTGAATCTGCAACTGATTTTGGTACGGGTAAAATAGATCCAACAAAATTTGCAAAAATGGTATCTGACGGAGAACCAGTTTCTGGCATAGTTTTAGACTTTGGAACAATTGCGTCAAACTTTCCTGAAATTGCTACGGTTGGCGCTGTCGGTCAAAAGCTTTTGCCTTCGTTTACTCGTGCAAGTCCTGGCGGAGCGTTAGGCGGAATTATCGGAAGCGCAATTGGAACACCGTTTATTGGCGGTCCAATTGGTGCTGTTATTGGCGCAGGCACAAGCGAAATTATTCGTCGTGTTGCCGCCAATAAAATGACAACACCTGAATTTCAATTCGCTCGTGCAACACCAAGAGATTTTAGACCACAGCCTAGCGTTAATGCTTTGCGTCCTGTCGAGCCTAGTCAATCAAACATTGTGCCTTTTGATCCTCGCAACGCTTTGCTTGAACCAGAAGTTCGTCCTAACTTTACAATTCCTCAAAATCCATTGCCAAGGGCTTTTGGCGACGTTCGACCAGAAATGCCACCAGCAGGTTTTCCGCGATTGCCACCTACCAAGTCAACTGAGCTGTCAGGTCTTGCAGCGGAAAATGCACGTCGTTCCCGTATGGCTGCTATAGCAGAAGCTGAAACAGCAGCAGCAGAAGGACGCGCTCCACGCGCACCTACTTCGGGAGGAATTTTATTTGATCTTGACCCCATTACTGGTAAACTGCGCCCAGCCAGCCAAGGCATTCGTGGCGCTACGCTAGAAACGTTCCAAGACTATACAAGTACGCTTCGGTCGGCGACTGAGAAGTTATCGGCAGGCAAAAAGTTTGCATTGGATGCAGCAGAAAAGATTGCTTTTGATAAGACGCGTGTTGATTTGGCTGAAATTGTGCCAGGGGTTAAAGGCCTGACTGATAAAGCAATTGCCGAACGTATGATGGATCGCAACTGGATTGAAAGCACAATTAAAACTGCGCGTGAAAAAGCAGCCGCATTTGAAGAGATTGAAAAACGTGCGCGTAGTGCTGAGATGATGGGTGCAAGAGCCGAAAGTGCTCGCAGTTCAGAAGTGTTGCGTCAAGCGACTGAAGCTAAAGGTCGCTTAAGGACTACATTAGAAGCCCTAGAGGAATCATTAGCTAACCTTCGTCCTGATACTTCTCGCAAAACGCAAGGTCCTAAAACGCGTGGGGCAATTAGAAACAATTTACAAACAGAACCTGAAGTTAAGAATAATTTAATACAGTAAAAATCACTTATTTAACTATAAAGTAGCACACCAATGATTGACAACTATTACGGCGAGGATCACAGAAAAGATATGCAACGAATCGGGGAACTATCCAGTAAATTGATTAGCTTACATGAAGATGTAAGCGAGATTAAGACTGCGATCAAAGACCTGACCTTTGCGATCACAAAACTCGCCCTGATTGAGGAACGTCAAATGGTGACTAATTCGTCTCTTGAACGTGCTTTTGCGGCTATTAGTCATGTTGAATCTCGATTGTTTGACCTTGAAAAGCTTGCACCGATAAACAACCAAAGCCGCATCTGGGTCGAGCGATTCATTCTTGCTTTGGCTGGTGCTGCCTTGGCTTTCATTTGGGATCAGGTGCAGCGATGAAGCTTGTGGAGAACGCCCGTGACTGGTCTAAATGGTGGTCGGTGCGCCTGTCTATTGCTAGTGGTGTTCTCTTAACCTTTCTTGAGGTATACCCTAATGCTATCGGAACTGCTATCCAAACTCTTCCGCCAGAAGTCAAAGGAAGAGTTAACCCAGAAATATTTCGCATCATTGGTATCATCTGCGTCATCGCTGTTGGTGCTGCAATCGTTGCAATTTACGAACGCTATACAAAGTAATGGATCGGTGGAAAAACCGTCGTAAGATGGCGTGGCTTTCGATGCTTGCCGGATTGTTCTTTCCTTTGTTGATCTTGGCTACAGAGTCCCCAACCTTGGGGGCGATTGCGCTACCCTTTTACGGCTTTATTGGCGCTGTGGTTGCCGCTTACATAGGATTTGCAACATACGATGATACCCATCCAAACAACCCTAATCGCAACGGTAGCTAGTTTAATTATTGGGCTATCGACTGGTTGGATAGCTAACGGCTGGCGCTTAAACGGCAAGATAGACCGCATGGTGGCCGAGCACAGCCAAGCCTTAGCGCAGGCAGGACAGAACGCCATGATTGAATCAGCACGATTGCAAGGGATAAAAGATGAAGCACTTAACCAAGCCAATCAAATTGCGCAGCGCAATGCGGCTGCTGCCGCTGTTGCTCGTTCTGAGCTTAGTCGGTTGCGCAAAGAGCTTGCCAGTCGTTCAAGCTTGTCCAACGCTACCTGCGCCTCCACCCGTGACTACGCCGCAACCCTTGCAACCGTATTCGGTGAATGTGCAACAAGAATTGGCGAAATGGCAGCAGATGCTGACGGCCACGCCGCTGATTCCAGAACCTATCAACAGTCCTTTCCGAGAAAATAAATGAAAGATAATTTTGAATCTTCTCTTGCGCACGTTTTGTTATTAGAAGGTTTATGGGCTGATCATCCCGCAGACCCTGGTGGTGCCACAATGAAAGGCATTACGCTTGAGACGTACCGTCATTATCGGATGAATCCGCACATTACTAAAGAAGAATTGCGCTTTATCACAGACGAAGAGGTCGCTGATATTTATAAGATTGGCTATTGGGATAAGTGCAAGTGCTATGACCTACCCAATGGAATAGACTTTCTAGTGTTTGATGCCGCAGTCAATATGGGCGTAGGACGTAGCGCAAAGCTGCTACAAGAGGCTGTGGGCGCTTCTGCGGACGGGATGATAGGTCCGATAACCCTTGCGGCTGCTAACGCCGCTAACGTTGATATAACCATCGAACGGTTTAGCCAACTCAAAGAAGCTTTCTATCGCTCCTTGCCTCACTTTGGTACGTTTGGCACAGGCTGGCTAAACCGAGTAGTAAGCACTAAATCATTTGCGCAGGGCTTGGTCTAACTCAGCCATCGGCACCCACCCAAAGCGTCGCCATGTTTTAGTGATGTCGGTTGACGCTGAGGGGACGTACACAAAGTCTGGATCGTCCGTGAGTGGGCAATGCAGCTTAGGGGTTTCTAATTCAATCATTTTTCTCTCCTTTGTATTTCACGATTTATGTACCAAATTGCTTTTCTCAAATCTTCTATCTCGTCGTTCTTAAGCCCAGCGCGCCAAATATATTTGACCGCATTGCCCAAACAAAACCCCATATGTTCGGTGATCTGAACACACTCGATGCCACTTGGGTGTGAGTTGTAATGGGGTGGGTGATTGACCACATCTGGCTTTTTAAGTGGATGCGCATAGCCAACAACTGCTTGTTTGGCCTCCAACAATTCAAACTCTTCGTCCTCTGGGCTTTTATTCATTTATGCAATCCTCATAAATTCACCGTGCAATTTGTATCGAGCCAATAACACTACGGCTCCCGCAATTTCTTTATGTTTAAAATAACCAAAATAATAAGTTTTGTTATTCGCTTTTATATATGTTTGCCATTTTTTTTGTGTTTTATTCCAAGTAACTCCTTTAAAACCAGATGTATTGTTTGCACTCATTTTTCTATTAAAACCATTTTTTGATGTATTGGCAGGTCTTAAGTTTTCAATTTTATTGTTTAACGGGTTGTTATCAATATGGTCAATAACCAACGGTAAAAATCCTTTGCACCACAAAAATATTAACCTGTGTGCTTGGTGGCTTTTTCTTTCAAAACATATTCTCCACCTGCCTTTGCTATCTTTTCCTCCAGCAAGATCGCTAGATTTAACATTTTGGCTTGAATTTATTTTCCAAAATAAATTACCATCTTTGTATTCAAAAAGATTGTGTAATTGTTCTTGCGTTATCACGTTGATCTCCTTGTGTGTGGAATACCGCACATCTCGGGGTGAGACTGCGCTCTCTTTGCTGCCAACTGCATTAATTTATCTGGCGTGTACGGGCGGTTCTTTACAAACTTTGGCGTAGGTGAGCGATGTTTAAGTGATAACAGATACAAATCAAAGAGCTGACATTCGGGCAAGTGATCGTTACCGATTTTGGCAACAACTGCTTTACGCATCGCTGCTATGGTATTGATGTTGCCAAAGCCTGCCTGATCCAACGCATTACGTACACGCGAGCGCTGCTTTGTCTGCTCACGGGCAGCTTGGCGACCGCTGGGTTTAGTTGTCATTGCGATCCTTTAGTACTTGCTCAATAGCCTCTGCTGCTCCTGCGCCCGACAGCCACGTGTTAAAAATTTCGGTTTCGGAAGGTGTCAGACCGATCCAAGGCTTCTTTGTTACATGTCCTGACAAAATAGCATCGACATAATCACTTTGTTCTTTAGCGGACTTTCTTTTCATAATTCTTCTCCT
>Ga0209414_1000769_pt1 | contig 15667 bp, 18 predicted proteins | sample LakVidmifraction_4_FD_181154 | JGI IMG/M metagenome (GOLD analysis project Ga0209414, IMG submission 181154) | Hypersaline microbial communities from Lake Vida, Antarctica - Brine Hole Two &gt;0.2 micron (SPAdes) (version 2) | ecosystem: Environmental > Aquatic > Non-marine Saline and Alkaline >... | reverse complement strand
CTCCTGATAATGCTGGGCGTCGAGCAGGGATAGGCGCCGCTCAAGCGTCAGTCGCGCGGCTTGCTGCGTTCTGAGTTGCGCTGAGGCGGCATTGGCGATCAATGCCATATCCGTCTTGTGAGCGAGCTGTGCGGCGGCAATCTGCCGGCCATAAGCATTGGCCTGCCACTGCCAAGCGCCGACGGCAGACAGCGCCATCATTACGGCCACGCCAGCGACGATCAGCAGCAGGCGGTATTGCGCGATCAGGCCGAGCATGTAGCAGCCTGCAGCGCGGTTTCGGCCTGCGCGTACAGCGCGTCCCAGGTTTTGCGGTGCGGTTTGCCGGGGCGCCAGGTGCGCATGTATAGCGCCCAGCCGCCCTGAGCATCGTCCGGCAGCGCCTGCGGATCAGTCCATAACAGCAGTCGAGCGAATGCCGCGGCCAGCACATCGTCATGCTCAAGCGCGGCATAGACGGCGGTGGCAGTCGCGGCGACGTTGCGCAGCGTGCAGACGATCAGCGCGTGCGGGCGGCTGGCCGGGTGCATGAGTACGCCGCGCACCCCGCCGCCCCGCTCGAATTGCCACAGCCCGCGCGCTGGCCCGCCGATTTGCCGGCGATGGGTCAGCCTCGACTCCTGCAGCCCAATTGCAATCAGTTGGCGCTCGGCGGCCGGGCTGGTCATGCGCTCGGGCAGCATCGCCAGCGCCGGGGCTATTGCCATCGTGCGGATTTGTTGCAGCATTGGTTTTCTCCAGGCAATAAAAAACCCGCACTCGGCGGGCGGTGGTGGTCGGCGGTCCGGTTATTTCGGCCAGCCCTCGTCAAGCATCGCTGCGTCGAACGACCCAGCTGCAACTGCATCAAGCAGCGCGGCCTCACGGTTAAAGCAGCCCTGCACATGCGCCCGAACCGCCGACGCCACGCCGAGGATCTGCTGTCCAGCCAGCTCCACGAATCCATCCGAGGTTTTCCAACGCAGTGCGTATTCCGGCTCAATAACCGCCTGCAGGGCAGCGCCGGTGATCAGGCCTTGGCTGTCGCGGCCCGTATCAATCGGCATCCCGCCGATAATGACCCCGCCAACCTCAATCAGATAACGGCGCTCGGCAATCAGGGCGCGGTCTGACTGCTCGCGTGCCTCACGTTCCGCCGCCGCCGCAACATCAGGATCAGCGGCCAGCTCCAGCCGGACAATTTTAGTCGCGTCCCGGTAGTCGCAAGCCGGCAGCTCGATGGGCTGGCCACCCAATTGCAGACTCACGTAATAGCCGCTCGCGCGGTACTCAGCGGGCACGCTCCAAACATGCACCGCAGCCGGCTGCGCGAGGCGAGGCAGAACTTCGGAGTGACTGGCAATGCGCAGCGTGTGGTCAATAATTTCAGGCATTTGGCGGCTCCGGGCGGCGGGTCAGCACAAGCTGATCCAGAATGGCGGCAGTGGTGTTGTGGGCGTTGCAGTGCTTTGCGTAGGCGAGATAGCTCGACAACTTTATGCGCACGGCAGACAGATCGATTCGGCCAGCGGCGTAATGAGCGCGCACCTTTTTGAGCATCTTCCGGGCCCGCTTGATGTTGCGTTTCCGTGGCAGGATATGCGTCGCCCAGGTGCGGTATCCGCAAAAGTCCACGCCAGCGCTGGCCGGCTGAATCCGGGTCTTAGGGTTGAGATTGAGATTGAGGCGGGCCACCTCGTCACTCAGCGTAGCAAGTACGGCGCGGGCGGCCGCTCTGGATGGCACTACGATGATGGTGTCATCCATGTACCGCACATATCGGCCAGCGCCTGCCTGATCGGTCATGGCGTGGTCTATCTGATCCATCATGATGTTGCCGTCCAGCTGGCTACTCAGCGCCCCAACTGGCACGCCGACGCCATGTTCGTGGCCGTAGGCGGAAGTGATCGTGCGCCAAAGCGCAAGCGTGCGGCGGCAGGTGATGACCCGGCGAATAGCCCGGAACAGCACGTCATGATCAATGCTCGCGAAGAACGCTTTTATGTCAGCCTTGACTAGCCAGGGTGTCGCGCCGCCGCGCTGCGTCTGGCGAATCATCCCCTGCACTGCGCGGCAGGCACGCTGCGCGCCTTTTCCGGTTCGGCAGGCGTAACTGTGGTGGATAAAACGCCGCTCGAAAAACGGTTCGACCACCCCAATTAGCGCGTGATGCACGATCCGATCCGCGAACGGCGGCGCCTGAATGTCGCGCTGTTTCGGCTCGTAGATGCGGAACTCGCGCGCGCGACCGGGCTGCCAGCTGCCCCACACTAGATGGTTGTGGATATTCAGCAAATTCTCTTCCAGATTGATGGCGAAAACCGCCACCTCGCGGCGGTAGCGCTTGCCTTTTCGTGCAGCGTAATAAGCAGCGAGCAGGTTGTCGAAGCTGATGACCTGGTCGTATAAATCGGGTTGAGTAACGGGCAATGTGCCTCCTGGGTGGAGCCGGCGACCACGTTCGGCTCGATGCCTACTTGCCGTCGCCAGCGGTAGATATTTGGCGCTAGGCGCCGGGACAGCGGCCCCGAAGGAAAAGGCGCTGGAAGACAGCCCATTAGGCTGCCGACTTCTGGCCGTGCTACTCATTCGCCAGGCGGGCACCGATGTACGCGATCGAGCTCGACGCGGCGACGTCGACGCCCGCACACCACAACCCCGCACCCGCGGCGATGCCCCAGCTGCCGCCAACGACCGGGAAAACCTCGCCAGAGTTTGTCAGGTATTGCCGATCCGGGGCGGTTGCGTCGCTATTGCTGGCCGGCCCAGTGTCGCCGATGAAAACGTCCTCCAGGTCCCAGCCACCCCCCTGGCCATCCATGAAGCTAGTCGGGTAGACATTGCCAGTCGCCGCAGTTCGCGACTTGGTCGGCACCCAGGATTTATTGCCGTTTTGATCCCACAAATTAATTACGCCGTTTATGGTCTTGAGGCCGTCCATCCACTGCCAGACGTTACCCCACAGCCCAACAATCCCGCGATACGTTGCCTGCGCCACGTCGGCAGCATCGACCAGCGCGGCGCTTGAGGCATTGACGCGGCCTTCGCCGGTTTTAGTCTGGCAATCCATGGTCGCGTTTTCTACCAGATACAGCCATTGGATGGCGCTCCAATGGTAGGCCGGCCAGAGCATAAAGCCGGTCACCCCGGACACGTTGCGGGCGGCGGCATCGGCTATAAATTGGGTCAGCGAGCGACTGACTGCGGGCAGCACCCCGGACACCGAGGCGAGCTTTGTGCCCTGCATACTGGCCTGATATTTGCCGACCCAGAATTGATCAACATCCGCGCCCGCATTGCGAAATGCCGAGTAAAGCCGAAATCCAGACAAGGGCACGTCCGAGATCCACCACGCTTCTTTGCCTGCGTAAATGCCAGAGGCGATGATTGCCCGACGGATATAAAACGCCGGTACTTTGACCATGGCCTGGCCGTCAATTGTCACGTCAGCTATTGCACCCCAGACCGGGTGCGCGCTGAAGGCGGTGGTGCCAGGGTTGGAAATTGCAGCGCCGTCGATATCGACATAGGCCCAGGTGCCACCGTTACCTCCAGTCGCCAGCAGCGCCACGCCGAATACCTGGGCGAATTGCAGCTTACTGACCACCGCACGATCGGCCGACCACTCGCCCCAACCGAGGCTGGCGCCCTGGTGCCGCGCGCGGATCGTGTAGCTGATGCCGCCCTGCTGAATCACCCCGGCCGGCACGGTAAATTGCGTGAGGTCGGTTACCGTGCCGGACATATACAAAGGCGAGGCCCAAGAGCCGCTCGACAGCCGCACTTGATATTCACTGCCCGCGTGCGTGTCGCTACCGGTGCCGATCAGCGCGAAGGCGCTGGTCTGTATGATGGGCTGCTCAGCGACTTCTGCTGATTCGGCGGGCACGGTGATCGCGGGTGGCGCGACGGTTAGCGGCTGCACCGTCAGCAGCACGTCCCGACTGTAGTCGCCGGCCACTACGGTTAGCGTAACCGCACCGCCGCCGCTGGCTGGGGCGGTGTAGCTGATGGTCTGGCCGCTGATACTCGCAGTCCCGGCGGTAGCTGACACGGCGTAAGCGGTGAAAGAGTCGTAATCGGTAATCAGCAGCTCGATTGAACCCTGCACGTACAGCGTGTCAGGGCCGTAGATGCTGACTGGCGCAGCGCCCGTTGCGGACTCTAAGCCTGCCAGTACCACCGCCTGCGCTTTAATGTCGGCCCCGACCGCTTCGGCCAGCGCTGTGATGCGCGCCTGTAGGCTCACGGGTTAGGCCTTGGCAGTGGCGTAGTCAGCGGCAAAATCCCGAGCCGGATCACCCACTCCGATATTGGTGCAGGCGATCAACTGCTGCGCGACAGTCAGGGTCTGCGATTCGTCGAAACGCACACGATTGGTCACGGCAGTGCTGAGCGCGGCGGTCAGTGTGTCGTCCGCTTCCATGAGCGCTTGCAGCTCGACAAACGTGTCGTAAGCCGCCGACGCGCCGCCGATGATCTCGTCCTTTACCGCAGACTTGGCCAGCGCGATTGTGGTGATGATCTTATCTGCAGACCACGCCACGTTCGTTGCGCCAGCGACGGCATTGTCGTCAATGCTCGCGCCGGCGCTGCCGATCAGGGTGTACAGCTCGTTGATGGCAACAACCAGGCTGCCTTTGGATGTGGTGCTGAGCGCTGTTAGGTCGCCCTGCCCTGTGCGCAGGCTTTTTACGTCGGCAGCGATGGCTTGGGCCAATGCGATGATCTTGGTTTCAATAGTCATGGTCTAGCTCCGGGCGAGAATGTAGTAAGCGAGTGGGTCGGGGGACAGCTTGTCGAGCACATGCAAGCCGCCGTCGGTACCACGCCGGATGCGGTTGTCAGGGTTGGTGCTGATGACCGGCGGGCCATCCGCGTCGGGTGAGTCGCGGCCGGGTGGCCCGGGTGGGCCTTGATCGCTCATCACGATCACGACCGGCTCAGGATCGGGCGCTACAGAAACGGCGTACTCGAGGCCCAGCTCGATGACAAAAACCGTGCTATCCGCGCTGGCGGTCACGTGGTCACCTCCCGGCTGACGGTTACATCGCCGCACACATACCGGTGCACAGTGCCATCCGGGTACTCCACCTCCAGGTCGTACACCGCCGCCGTCCAGGTAATGGCCGCCGTAGCGCTGGCCGACAACGTGCGCTCGATAGTGCCAGGGCCGGTGATAGTCAGCCCGCCAGCGGTGGTGCTCAGCTCCAGCAGCAACGCGCCACCGGGTTTGTCGCGGATCTGCATGCGCGCGGTGGCGCCGGCCAGATCCACCGGCGGCTGATAGATCAGCTGCCCGCCAGAGGGCGTGCGGCCCACCGCCGACAGCGCGTTGATTTCCAGCGTGGTGGCGTCGACTACCTCGGCACGGTGTGGATGCTCGCGGCGCGGGGCGCGGTTGAGCTCAGGCATCTGCTGCGCGCCCTGCAGCCACACCGGCCAGTTGCCGGGCAGGTCGTGGGCGCAGGTGAGGCGCACCGGTGCCGTGGCCGCAATGGCGGTGATCGCGCGGTACTCGAAGCGCGGCTGCATCAGGCGCAGCGTGTCGCGCAGTGTCGCGCCCTGAATAATGGACAGGGGAATACGGGCCGGCTGCATGGCGGGCTACTCCAAGGTTCGGGCTATAAAAAACCCGCCTTCACGTGGCGGGCTGGGATGGGGTGATTGGCTTAGTTGACTTGCGGCTGATCCTCCAGCGAGTTATACATCGGCGCTGAATAATCGGACGCAACTAAAAGCACAGTCCCGTATTCGGTCTTAGTCGTTACGCTGATCCGAGCGCCCTGGCCGGACGCGACGACGACCGTTACGACGCGATCCGCACGGCTAAAGGTCACGCCGGCGACTGTCAGTGTCCCGACATACATTAAAGAGCTCATCGCGGAAAAGTCGAGATCGATGGTCAGCTGCTGAAACGCGGCATTCAGCAGAAAATCAATGCGCTGCAACTCGCTGATAGATCGCGGGGCTGGCATCCCGTAGCTAGCTGACTGAGAGCTAGACACCTCAACCGTGTCGCCATGCAGCGCGGCGCCTGCGCCGACATAGCTGCGCGGAAAGTACGCCGCGGCTCCGCCGGCCGATTCCAGCGTTGAAACCCGCGCATCAAGGTCGGCCAGCACTCCGGCGGTGAGCGCGCAATAGATCACGCTGCCCGCCGGCCATTGCTGGTCAGTGGTGCCCTCAAGCGCCCGCGTAAGCGTGCCTGCGCCGCCGACCACTACCGCGCTGACCACCTCCCAGCGCGTAGCGAGCGCGTCGGCGGTATCCGAGCAGGTCAATCGATACGTGCCATCCGGCAAATCCAGCGCAAGGGAAGTCGCGGCGGCGTTCAGGGTGAGCGCTGCCGACCAGTTATTGACAAAATTCATGGGTTACCTCGGTTCAGATCCAGCAAACGGGTTCAGGCTGATCGCGCACTACTTCGCCGGTGGCCGGGTTGTAGCTGCCGTAAAATGTGTACTCGGCACCGCTAGCCAGACCGGGGCTATGCACTCCGCCTGGATACGCAGCCGGGCCGCTGCGGTGGACGAATTCATAGTCGCCATCGACGGCGAAATTGTATGGCCCACTGCGAATGGCCAGGCTGATCAGGTTATTGCTGTAGCGCCGCGGCGTGCATAGCGTTTTATTCCATACCGATGATCCCGCCGAATCGAGCATATACAGCTCGGCGCCCCAATTGCTGCTGAGCACGGCGGCTTGCGCCATGTTGTCGCCATAAAAAAACGGCGCCATGTTTGCGCCGCGCAGATACCACGCATCGTCTGATGAGTCGACAAAGCTGCCGCTCTGCCCGTCGAGCGAGCCGCTGGCCGTTTCAGTCCTGGTGATACCTTCTAGCCCGGACGGATTCCTATACACGTGTTCATAGAACAGCGAAGTTGTGCTGCCTCCGCTGACCTCGTCGATTACAGAGCCGTTGAGCCTCAGCCGAACATCAACCGTTACGTTTATCGAGCCGGAGCGGCTGGTCTTTTTATAGAGCGTATCCTCCAGCACCGTCGAGCCGCTGCCGTCCTTTTCTGAGCGCACCACGCGCTGACCTGTGGCGGTCAGAACTGGCACCGTATGGCTGCCGGTAGCGATCCAAATCAGCTCGCAAGTGACCTCATCAAAGCCGGCTGCGGTGTACCACAGTGCAAGAATTCGCCCGACCATGCTGATTTCATCGTCCAGCATCAGTCGTTCATAACTTAAATACTGATTGGGTATTCCGGTCGTCAACCAAGTTGCCGTTGTAATTGTATAGGTGCCAAAGTCCTCGGTGCTGTACGTTTCCCTGTACGTTTTGAGCTCGCCTGACCCCGTCCAGTTGTGCGCCCTGTACGTCTGTACGCCCAGCGTCTGCACGCGGCTGCGCACTACCGTCAGGCCGGCGGTGAGCCCTGCAACGCCGCCGCTGATGGTCAGCTCAAGCCAGCCCATCGGCTGGCGGCTGATGTTCTCCCAGGAATAATCCCACACATATAGCACGTCGCGCGGCACGCTGAGCATCAGTAGCGCGCGGCTGCCGTCTGGCTGTATATCGCACACCGACAGATCCGCATAATCGCCGATGCTTTGCGTAGGATCGGCGTCGGCCTGTCCCATATCAGCCAGGGTGGCGGTGAGGGTGCGCACGTCCGGCGCGCCATGAATATCGCCAAAGCGGCGAACCTGCAGCGGCAGGGATAGCGCCTGTTCAGTCATCACGTAGGGCAGTCTGGCCGATTCGATCAGCCAGCGGCTACCGTCCGGCGAGCAATACACGAAGCCGCCGATGGTCTGGCCGTACAAATCCATATCGGCACCACTGATCAGCGCATCGGTGCGCCAGTCGTAGCCGCGCGCGGCATCCTCGATAAGCTCGTCAGGGGTGCGCGCGACTGCGGCACTCGGCCCGCGCTGCAGCAGCGTGTGGCCGAAGCCATCGGTCTGCTCGTATGAGTAGCGGTCGCTCACGTATTCGGCGGATGGCTGCCGGACTGCCCGCGTAATGCCGCCCAGCATGTTCAGCGTGCCGCCACTGGCTAGCCCGCGCTGCGGATTGCCCCACGTCATACCGGTTGCGCTAGGTTGATGATCACCTCGGCGCCGTCCGCGTCGGCCAACACCATTTTTTTAGTGGCAGGAATAACCAACAGGCCGTCGGTGCTGTAGTCGCCGCCTGGCCAGTATTCGCGGGCGGCATAGCTGGGCTCGGTCAGCGGGCTAGCAATCCCCGCAGTCGCAGCCGCCGCCGGCGCCACATACGACCCACGCCCCACGCTGGCCGGCACGCTGCCCACTGGCGAGATGCTGGGCAAGCTGCGCCGCTGCTGCTGGGGCGCGGCCAGGCGGTTGAGGTCTGCGGCGACCGATTTTCCGGTGCGCTCTTCGATCATGCGTTTGCCGATAGCCTTGCGCTCGGCTTCGCTGGTCGGCGCGCGGCGTGCGGCCATGCCGGCGGCGATGGCGCGGCGTTGCTCTTCGAGGGTGGCCATGGCTACAACTCCAGGGTGTCGTCAGGGATACCGACGCGGTATAGCTGCGCGGCGGTCAGGGTGCTTTCATCGCGTTCAGCGGCTGGAATTTCGTCGGCTGGCGCATCCAGGCGGCGCGGGTGGCCGCCACTGCTCGCGTCGTTGTTGCCGCTGAATCCGGTAATAGTCTCGTCGTAGTCCGGCAGCAAATAGCCCGACAACTGCGTCGGCATGGCCAGGCCGCCGTCGGTGCTGAGAGTGCCCACCACGCCCACGCCAATCCGTGGCGGCAGGGTCAGCGGATCACTGCTGCCGCCGCCGCGCATGACTGCGATGGTCAGAGTGGTGACGGCCGCGCCCCGCTCCAAGTCGAAGCGATCCACGATGCGCCGGCACTTGCCCACGGCATGTACGCCCTCAGCGTCCAGCTCCAGGGTATGGATCAGATCCACGCCCATGGCCATGCTGCTCGGCACGTCCCAGCTAATCAGCGTGGCGCGGTGCGCGGCAATTATTTCGGTCTGGCCGATGCGCAGCGCCAGGTTGATCGCAGTCGCGCGGCGGGCTTCGTCGTGCAAGTCGGTCGCGCCATCCGTCGCGCTGGTGAAGGGATCAGCCTCCCAGGCCTCGGCGGCGAGGTCTTCGACCTCGAATGAGTAGTTGTCACGCTGCACAATGCGGGTGGCTTCGACTTCACCGGCAGCAGTGGCCAGGCTCAAGCTGTACGTCTCGGTGATCGTCTGCGCCCAGCGCCGCGCCGCCGTCCAGGTCGCGCCCAGCAACAGATTGGTATAGGTGTTGATCCAGGGCGAGCCATCGCCGCACGGGTCGGCCATCGTGCCGGGCAATAGGTAGTAGCTCGAACTGACGATGGTCTGCTCGTTGTCGGCGGCCGCCTCTGCGACCATTTCAATGGTGGGCAATTCGCTCGGCCAGCTGCGCCAGGCGCAGAATCCAGTGGTGCCCTCGCTGCTGCCGGTAATTGGGTGTTTCCATGAATAGTTCTGATTGCGCTGCCACAGCCGCGAGTAGCGGTAACTGAATTCAATCTCGACGCGATTGGTGATGTTGCTCAGCGGCGCCAGCTCCAGTCCGAGGCTCTGGTACAGCGTGGTGCCGGGGCCAAAGACGAAGTGCGTCGCCGTGGCGTACCAGCTGGTCACCCGAAGCACGCCATACGGCGAGCAATCCAGACTAGCCGGGCGGCTGCTCAGGCGCTCCACGGCGTAATCCCAATGACTGCGGCCATCGGTTGACTCGAACAAGTCCGCCGACCAGTAGCCGTCGGTCAGGCGGTCAATCGCCGTGCTGGCCATGGCCTCGACGCGCTGCTGCAGTTGGTCGCTGCACTCGCAGGCCATCAGCCGAGTAGTCGGGCTCCATCGCGGGCTGGCGATCTGCCCGGTATAGCGGCGTTCTTCTGTGGTCACGCCGCCGGTGGTGCTCAGGTAATCGAGGCTGACGGTTTTGCCAATCCAGTCCGTGGGCGCCACCACGCCGGGCGGCAAATACAACTCAAAGCCCGCCACGCCGGCGCCGCCCTCTTCGCGGTCAACATCCACCTTGCCGGTGAGCTGGGCGGTCATGTCCACCCCGCCCACCAGCAGGCGCAGCCGCCAGCGGTAGCCGATGCCGCGCAGCACATACTCGGGCTCGACTGCGGCGGTCTGCGTGCCGCTGGCGTTGAGCGCTGTGCTGTTGAGGGGGCCGGCGTTGAGCATTTAGAGTTCTTCCCAGGCGATTGACCAGCTATGCGAGGCGCTGGAGGATGATTGCTGTTTGGGTGGGCGCTGGGCTTTGACCGAATACACGGGCATCCACCAGACCTGATACGCCTCGGCGCCGGCCAGCGCGGTAAGCGTGGCCAGCCCGTCGACGGTGCTGCAGGGTGTCGCGTGCCAGTCATCACCGATCAGCGCAAACGCCCAAGGCGCCTGATCCGGCCGCGGCGTGCTCGGCAATGTGTAAGCCAGCCCAGTGCCCTGCATGCTGTTGACTTGAGTGCTGCGCAGTTCCAGCGGCTGGCTGTAGTCCAGCCCGTCCAAGCCCGGCGGCATCCAGCCCTGGCCGCTGATTGAGCCGGCCATTTTCTGCCAGTGCGTTTGCGCCACGCCCGCGCCGTCGCTCATGCGCAGCAGCGTCTCGCCGCCGATGGCTTCTTCGCTCAACTCAGGCGCGCCGGCGTGCAATACAATCGGGATACCGCCGAGGGTGATTTTTAATTGAGCCATGCTGTGCCCCTAGGTGTGAGTGCGGCCGAATTTTGACGCGGTGCGCCGCAACAGGCGCTCGAACTGATCGCCAGTGGCCAGCAGGTTGAACGACTCACCGCCCACGGTCAGATCCACCCGGCCCAAGTCGCGGCCAGGGGTGGCGCCCGGTAGGCTGGCAGTCGATTCAACCAAGCCGCCGCTGGCGTACTTCGGCATCCTCAGGCCGTTCATGCGATCCAACAGCGAAGTGCCGTACTGGCGCACCGCAGCGGCTTTAAGCACGTACTCACCGTTGGATAGCCGCGCCATGATGCTGTCACTGGTGCCGCTGCCGGGGCCGCGCACCCGGCCGCCGGTGGCAAAGCGGTTGGCGTAGGGCACGTCTGGGTCTCGGCCTAATAAGGCGCTGCCGCCCTGGTCTTTAGCCACCACCACAGGAATAGGCGGCATCACGACCGTTGGCGTGATAATCATCTGCTGACCCAGTTCATCGGCCAGCGCCTGCATCTGCGCCTTGACCGCCGCAATGGCTTCGGGCGACATAGTGATGTCGATCTTTACTTCTTTCAGGTCATCGAGAATGGTCTTGAGCTTGAGCGCTTCGGCAGCCGCGGCGTCGAAGCTGGCCTGCGCCTGATCGACGTTGATTTGATCGGCGCTCTCTTCGATGCCCTGCAGCTGCTGGATGAATCCGGCGAACCCATAGGTGTTCTCCCCGGCGGCGGCCAGGTCGGTCAGCACTTCGAGCGCGGCCTGGGCGTTCTTTTTGGCGCCTTCCGTGTCGCCGGCAGCCAAGGCCTGATTGGCGGCATATTTCAGGTCCATCGCGGCGCTGAATGTAGGATCGCCACCGCCGGCATTCAGGGCGGCCAGCGCATCGCTGTAGCGTTTTTGCGTGTCGAGCTGGGCGTCCTTGGCCTTCTCCAGCTCCTTGGCGGCTTCTTTCTCAGCAGCCACGCGCGCCTTTACCGATTCCTGCGCATCTTTGACCTGGCGCTTGAGTTCGACAGCCATGTCGTCGGTGGTGCGCTCTAGGTTGCCGGTCATTAATTTCTGCTGTTTCTTTTGCTCGATACCGGCGGCGACGGCGGCCTTGCCTGCGCCCGACCACATCAAACCAATTCGATTAACCATCGCGTTGGTGGATTTGGTGTTATCGCGCGTCACTTCGCGCATTATCTCGCCGGCCCGGCTAAAGTCGCCCCTGGCGACAGCCACAGCGGCAGCGGCGGTCGCGCCGATCAGGCGACCCACTTCACCGAACGCCTCGCCCAGAACCAGCACAATGGTCGCTAGAATTTTCAAGGTGCCGCCCAGCAGGTTAGCTATGATGGTGGCCGCCTCCCCGCCTTTGTTCACCTCTACCAGTAAGTCAGTCAAATCAAGCAGCGTGGGTAGCATTTCGCTGGAGATCTTATTGCCCGCACCGGCGGCGGTCGACCCCAGCCGGCTCAGATTGTCGTCAAACAATTCGGCCTGTATGGCGGTTTCGGTACTGATCACCCTGCCCAGCGCTTCGGCCTCTTTGCGCAAGGCGACCAGGCCGTCCGAGCCGCCGTTGAGCATCGACACCAGCTTGGCGCCAGACCGACTGAACAACTCCATGGCTAGGGCCGACTTTTGCACGCCGTCCGGCATGACTTGGAACCTGTCGGCCATCTCAGCCAGTACAGTGCCGCTGTCTTTTACGTTGCCAGCCGCGTCCAGTACGGACACGCCTAGTCGGTCGAACGCTTCGGCCTGCGTGGCGCCGCCGTTGGCTGCCTCGTCGATAGTGCGGTTTAGCTTGGAAAGCCCCGCAGTCAGCTCGGCTGAGGACACGCCGCCCAGTTCGGCCGCGTAGCGCAGTGCGGTCAGCTCTTCAACGGTAACGCCAACCGAGCGAGCGGTTTTTATCGCGGCGTCAGACGCGGCAATGCTGCCCTTTACCCACGCGGAGAGCGCGGTAATCGACAGCGCACCAAGGATGTAGGCGCCGGCTTTTTTGGCGCTGGCGCCGATCTTGCTCAGCTGGCTGTCGGCCTCTTTAAATGCTGCGCCGGCCTTGTTTTTGCCGTCGATAATCAGCTGCGTGATGATTTTGCCAGCCATCAATCCAACTCCTTGAGGATCTTTTTCAGGTCTTTGCTATCCGCCTGGGCCGCGCGGGCGGCAAGGATGGCGTCACGCATATCAGCCTTGCGACTGGTGCCGCTGGCGACCAAGAAGGTTTCGATCTGCCCTAGGGTGTAGCCCTGAATTTCCGCCCAGTGATGCCCGCCGCTGATCAGTTGTTGGGCAATATCTGCCCAGGAAACGCACTTGCTAGACTGACCAGGGCTTGGTCGAAAAAACCCGCGTTTACTCGCACTACATGCACCATCAGCTCAACCGCCGAAGCAGCAGGAAGCCGCCAGATGGCCCAGGCGCTCATATCGGTGGACTTGCCGAGGATCGCCCGCAGATTCTTGTGCTTGGCGGCGTAGGCCAGCACTGAGCCGCGAGAGGTGTCGCCCAGAGCCTTGATCAGTGCGCCGGACGCGGCGCCGAACAACTCAAAATCACGCAGGCGTACCGGGTGGATCTGCACCGGCTTGCCCATCACCGCGACCGTAACCGGCTCAGGGAAAAGTATTTTTAGCTCTGACATGCCGTTCTCCGAGCAATAAAAAACCCGCCGAAGCGGGTCTGTTGGCTGTATGTGTGCCTTAGCAGGGCACAAGGACTTTTCTGATTTCCGCGCGACCTACTCGCTGGCCATTTGCGGCGATGCGGGACGAGCGAAACATTTTTTCAACCGTCTTGATGCACGGTTGATTGCTTCGACCATGATGCACAACCACTGGCGGCGGGGCGACTGGCACGGGCGCTGCGGCCACTATCGGCGGCGCACCCACGACGGTAAATGCCTGTCCGGTGCGCTTGCTGGCGACAGCGGGCGGCGCGGCCTTGGCCATTCTCACCGCTGGGCCAGAGCCGCTGGGCGAGGCGTTGCGGTAGTCGGCAATATCCGCCACTGCGCCCTGCTGAGGGCAGTTGCGATTCTGCGTGAACGTGACCGCCCCGGCCGCGTCGACGCACTTGAATACAGGGGACGCTTGCACGCCGGCCGTGAGCGCGAGGGCGCTTAGTATCAGTAGGCGTTTAAGCATGGATGGCTCCCTATCAGATCATTGAGGGGAAAACTCTACCACCAGACCGTCCATTTGCCAGCAGAGAAACGCCAGGCCCGCACAAACAGGCCCGGCCCGCTCAGGCGGCTTTACGCGGCACCCACGTCCATCTCGATCTCGAAGAACTGCGACAGGTCGTCCGCGATGATGCTGGTGTCGATCAGCACTTCGCCGGTGATTTCCAGCGCGCCGAAGTCGTCACCAATAAAGCTCAGGCCTTGCGCGGCGCCGATTTTTGCTCGGTGCACGGTGACGGTCACGGTCTTGCCGGTGGCCGCCTCGTTGACGCCAGCAAAGACCATTTCGAAGGTCTGCGCGCCAGTGGTCAGCGCTTGGATGGTTGCCACGGTCGTGACGGTGGTCGTGGTGCCGAACAGCACCATGGCCAGGTTCTCGGGGCTCAGGTCGTGCAGGGTCGCGGTAAATTCCACCGACTCGACGCGGTTTACCTGGGCGTACGTGCCGCCGCCTGCGGTGCGGTAGTTCGGCAGCTTGATGATATTTTCATTGATGTTGAAGCTGAGCGCCGAGACGTTACCAATGTCGCGCGCCGTGCCGCCGGCTTCGGGGGTAAGGGTAATGACGCCCTTGCCCATGTATGCGTAGTTAGCCATGCGATTTTCCTTTTGTTCAGACAATAAAAAACCCGCACAAGGCGGGTTTTGGTTTTGGCCTGTGGTGTCGGGCGCTGTTACGGCCCGATGATCAGACTGAATTCAACGGGGATCAGGACCGTTGCAGTCATCTCGCCACTGCCGGGGGGTACCTGTTCCGGCGTACCGATAGTGATGTCACTGGTGCCTCTTGGCGCCCAGGCGAGCGGCAAGCCAAGGGTTGGCAGAAGGCAGCGGAGGATGTCCAGCTCGATGTCGTCGAGCGCGTCCTCGTAGCCGTCAATGCCTGCGTCTACCGATCCGAACACAAAAAATGAGCGGACCAGCTTTAGCTTGTTAGGCCCCGGTGTTGGCTGGGAATCCCGGCCCTTCTGGACAACGATCATTGGATAGGCATTGCTGCTGGACTTGATCACCTCGCTGAACCATCCGGACTTAACCCGAGTGCCTGCTGGAGTGATATAGCCGGCGGCGGGCGTGATTTCCCCCAGCCTGTCAATCAACGCCAGACGCAGCTCACTTAACGGGTTCATATCTGCTCCATGCAGGCTACGGTGATCACATGGCCGTCATTGGCAATCTCGTCCTCAACCACGAATCTCCGGCGGTCATAGACGAACATGCCGCCCCGGACTGCCTCCGCGAGGTCCGTTGCATTAAAGGTGATGCCCACCTGAGCGGTCGAGTACATGCCTTCCGGCCCAGTTATCTCGACATTGAAGTCGATAATGATGCTGAGCGGAGGGTATGCAACTCCATTGCGGTCGGTGTAACAGGCGCTGCCGTCGTTGAGTACGGCCATGATGGCCGCGTCCATGCGGGCCAAGGCGCTGCCGAAGCCCGCCATGCTCAGCGGGTCAGCAGGATGTTGCCGCGCGGGCGAGTGCAGAGGTGCAGCGGGTTGGACTGCGCCTCGCCGGATACGCCCTTTCCAAACGCCATGGGCTCAAGTTTGGTGTAGTACGGCACGCCCAGGGTGTTTACCGTTTCCATGTAGTTGGCCGGCGCGAACACGGTCTTGAACAGGCCGGGCACGCCGTCCGGCACCAGGTAGGCCTGATCGTCGCCCACAAACGGCACGCCAGCGACCTTGCCGCGATAGCGAATCCACAGCACGCCGGCGAACTCGAACGCCTGGCGGCGATCACCGCGCAGCGCCGATGCCGCCTCGTGGTTGAGGTAGGCTTCTTTAACCGAGGTATCTGAAATCAGCGCGTTCCAGAAGGCCTTGCCGCACCAAGCGATGGCGCCGGTGCCGGTGG
>Ga0209414_1000768_pt1 | contig 15678 bp, 22 predicted proteins | sample LakVidmifraction_4_FD_181154 | JGI IMG/M metagenome (GOLD analysis project Ga0209414, IMG submission 181154) | Hypersaline microbial communities from Lake Vida, Antarctica - Brine Hole Two &gt;0.2 micron (SPAdes) (version 2) | ecosystem: Environmental > Aquatic > Non-marine Saline and Alkaline >... | reverse complement strand
GTCGAGTTCTTGGTGAGTAACTAAAGGAATAACGCTGTTTTTGTAAAGTACGCGGGTCAATTGCCAGCAGTTGTCTGGCAATTCAAAATAAGGGTTGTCAGCAAAGATAGGTACATTAATGCGTGTGTGAAGCATTTGAGTTTGCTGGCAAAAGTCAATCTGAGCTTCATTAAGTATAGCTATAAGAGTTGGATCGTCCCAACGCTCTTTGTTTGGATCAGCCAGTGTAAGTCTGGCGTTTGACAGTATTTTCTCTATTCGAGTCGCCATAAACTAAACACCTTTTAAATAAGGGCCACTCCAGATTAAGCGGCCCTTACGCATCAAGCCTAAGGGCTATTTGCTTTACTTGCTGATTGTAGTATACTCACCAGTTGTTTTTTCAAACTCAAGATATTCAACAACTACAACATACTCACCTACATCTGTTGCAGCACCGGTGGTAGCTACGCCAAGATAAAGTGATACGCCAGTGTCAGTGAACACTTGACCAGTGAATGTGCCGGACTCACCTAGTGCTTTTGTATCACCAGCACTAAGAATTTCACTACCACCTTCAGTTGTACCGATAGTTACTGCGTTAGACGTAACAGCGTCACTAGCAACCAAAGTATGGATGTAGGCAGCTGTTACAATTGAACGTGGAGGCAGATTAGCTAGTAGAAAATTACCAGACCCAGAAGGAATCTGTGCATTACCTGTGCCTTCTGCAACCACGCCTGCAAACATACATTCACTTTTTTTCTGGTGAAAGTTTGCTGCTCGGGTTTTATCAGTGAAAGCCATGATTCACAACTCCCTTATTGGCCAACTTGTACGTCGATAGTAACAACACCGTAATCGATGTCGGATACTTTCGCCGCTTTGTAGTTAGCGTTTTCGGCTTTAAGCTTGGTCTTCCGTACTTCAGTCCAAACCTCCAGTGCGGACTCAGACTTGATTGCAAAGTCTTGAGACGGCTGCCAGCGATAATCTGGCTGTTTACCCATAGCCATTTGCAATGCGCCTGAGCCAAGAATTACACCACGAGAGTGTAGGTCGGCAGACGAATAGTCAAAGCCTTCTTGACCAGTCCAAAGTGCAGTTGCCGGATTAATACCATCATACTGGCGCAAACCACTCATCTCAACTTCAGAGTCATTTAGACCAAAGCCCGATGTTGAACCACCAGTTGAACCAAAGAACTGTCCTGCTTCAACAATCAGCATAGAGCCGAGTTGGCCAACAATACCTGAGATATTACGGTTGTTGTTGCCGCGGATGTCACCGCTTCGAATCAGAGTTTGGTAACCGGACGTGTCTGAGCGCAGCAAATTAGCCATTGCTGAGTCAACAACAAAAATCCAAACAGGACGATCATTGCCTTCAACACGGAAAGGATCCAAGGGACGACGAACGCCGCCAGTGGTATAGCCATTCGAAGTTTTCAACGTGCGCTCGATCTCAAGCAGCTGATTAAACGTGAATGTTGTTCCAAGGTCGATAGTATGCGAAGGAGCTTGAATACCGTCATCGTTGGTTTCAAGGAGGCCTTGTGCACTATCAAACAGAGCTTGGTCTTTCCAGCGAATCCAGAGATCACCAAGCTTAGAACGTGAGTCAGAGTGCTCGTTGATTTGCAAATCGCCGATATTGACGCCGTCAAACTTGTCGCCGTTGTCAACTACAAGACGATAACGCTCAACAGTGATTTTGTCGGAGAATTTCTTTTTCTGCTCGCCTTTACCAAAAGCAGTGTCCTTGCCCTTGATCGCTTTACCAGAAATGTTGCCATCAAAGTCGAATACGACAGTATGGCCTTCGCCTGAATTTTCGTTGTTTGCCTGAAATACAATCGCGTCTTTAGATGTGCCAGTGTAGGCGTTCCAAAAAGACATTGAAGCCTTTTGAATCAACCCTTCACGCATCCATTTACGACGTTCTAAATCAGACCCAACCTGAACAATGCCAGTAGACATAATTGTCCGCCTTTGTGATTGGAGTGTATTTGATATACAGACGGTAGGTGAGTCACGAGTTGGAGACCTTGTAGTCAATTGCCTCAGCGGTGTAGAACCTACAGAACGCTTAAGCAGTTGACTTCATCTATACCTATTATACTAAATTGTACAGCTAAAAGAAATTTATTAATATTATTATCTTATATCTCTATGTGTCTTTGACATCAGAAGATTTCCTTATTGTACTTAAATTACTTTGAGACTTCACCGGTTACTTTAAGTAGATAACCTTCAAACTCCCACAGTTTAATTTCTGCTGCTTGCTCGGCACGTTCTTTTGCGTATTTTTTACCGAGCGCTGAATCAAAATTTGCAGGGTCTACACAAGCAGACTCACCGTAAGCAATTTTAAAACCGTTTGGTAAAAATGCCCAGCACCCTGTTACTGTTGTATTTTCAACACGAGCAAACTTGTAATCAAGTGAATCAGTTAATTTTTTGATGTGTTCTTGAGAAACTTTCGACATCAGAAGATTTCCTTTTTGTAGTCGTTTTTACTTTGATTCTTAATCGCATCAGAAGTAGGACTATTTGAACTACGAGAACCAGCGAAGTTTGGAGTGTCTGGTGCTTTCTCACCTTCAGCAATTTTCTTCGGCTTGGTAAGGTAGTTAGCAACTTCGTTAAGATACTCGTCAAATTGGATTTCGCCTTTTTCAAGCTTACGAGTAATACGAGGAGGAATGTCATTCTCAATGACTTCGTCAGTTAGAGCAAAGTCAGGGTTGTCTTTGTTGAACTGCTCGAGTTGCAAGCCGCGGCGTTCAAGCTCAGTCATCTGTGAAGCTTCTACAGTAATTGCTTCGCGCTTTTCTTTAAACTTACCACGCTTTTCTTCTTCCAAGCGAGCAATTTCAGAACGCCAGTTATCTGGGTCTTGAACTTTTAGCTCTTCTAGTTTAGCTTGTTCGGTTGAGCTAAGGTTAGCAACAGCATCACTTTCCCATGACGATGCAAGTTTTTCGTTTTCAGCTTGCAATGCTTTTAACTGTTGCTGATTCTTGGTGTACGCGCCTTGTGTATCACGTCGACGAACTTCTGCCATTGCAGAAAAAGCTAGTCCTTCGTCTGTTCCTTCTGGGAGTACAAGTTTACCATCATTGTCTTTAGTTGATGCAGTGATGACTTCGTTTACCCGACTCTCGTAAGTCGTGTTCCGAGTCGGGTCTTGACTCGGAGTACCACTTTTATCTGGCATGGTGAATTCCTTAGTTTATGAGTTACTATTAACTACTACTTATTATATAGTAAAAATGTTTACATGTACACAGCATTAAGATATAATATTTTATATAAGTTTAATATACAACAGGAACTACTATTATGGCTATATTTACCTTCAGCACTAAAGATAAACGACCTGACGATGAGCAAGTTGTTAGGGAGGTTAAAGATCACTGTGAACGTTTAAATCTTAACTTCTCTGGTTTGGTTGTTAACCTTCTTAAAGAATACAAGCAGGAACACATTACCAAACCTGGGGCTGAGTAAATGGATAATCAGCAAAAATACAAAGTCATCTCCTTATTGCAAAATGACGCTACACCTAAAGATATCGCTGATGATCTAAACGTTAGTTATGGTACTGTGTTAAAGCTTCGTAGAGAGTACGATGATGCTAAACGCAATGGCACAGTAAATCAGCTTGTAGACATGGACGATGTAATCCTTAGTGAAGTAGCTAGCAAGCTAAGTGAGTTGCCAGGTGGTGAAGAAGTACTTGGTGAATTTACAGAAAAGCTAAAAGGACTTGAACATCTTAGTGAGGAATTTCAAACTACGGCACATCAAATAAATACGCGCGCACGGTCGTTGCTGCTTAGCATTGAACACGTATCTGAGCTAGAAATTATAACTGATATTTTGTGTAAACTGCAGACGTCGTTTATCAATAAAAATATGACGCAGGTTAGCGTGCAAAACAATTACACTGATAACAATACACCTAAATACAATCAATACCTGGGAGATGTTCCAAGTGATTAATCTCCGCATAGCAGAAAAAGAATTCAATGAGCTTTATCCTGACTTAGTTGGGCACTACGGTTTCTTTGATAACCCACCAGATAGAAATATAAAACCTGAAGACTTTGAACGTAAGTATCTCGGTAACAAGCTTTGGCGTATAAACAATTTGTACTCTGTTATTGACAAGTACGGTACTCCGTGCATATTCAGGATGAACTACGCTCAACATGCAGTTTATTCTGCTACTCGTAAACACCCACGGATTATTATACTCAAGTCTAGACAGCAAGGAATATCAACATTTTGGCTTGTTAGCTATTTTGATGATGCTGTGTGGGCGCCGTTTATGAACATAGGCCTCATGGCACAAGGCACAGATGAAGCTTCTACACTACTTGAACGCGCAAAGTTTTTGTGGGATACACTAGACCAGGACGTTAAAAACTTTAACCGTGCTATTCTTGAGAAAGATAACACTAAAGAATTTTCATTTAACAATGGTTCTACTATATTTATTCGTGTGTCTTTCCGATCTACTACACTGCAGCGACTTCACATCTCTGAGATGGGTAAAATAGCTAATAATTCACCTAAGCGAGCTAAGGAGGTAAAGACAGGCACACTCCAAGCACTTGCTCGCGGCAACACTGGTGTAATTGAAAGCACTGCCGAAGGCAAGAATATGTTTAAGACAATCTGGGACGACTCAGTACTAGCTCTTGAGTCAGGCCAGCTTGCACCTAAGGATTTCTACCCTGTATTTCTTTCGTGGATTGATGATCCTGACTGTAGACTTGACATTGACCAAGCTATTGACGACGAAGCTGCTGAATACTTTACACAGCTAGAATTCAAGACTGGACGTAAGCTAGATGTAGAGCAAAAGAACTTCTGGATAGCTCAGCGCCGCGAGTTGGGCGGAGACATCTTCCAGGAATATCCAGGTACGCCAGAAGAAGCATTTACTGCCAGTAGAGATGGAACGTTTTACGCGCGCCAATTTAATGAAGAAGTTGTTCGCAAGGGCGGAGTCCAGCGAGACCTTTATGATCCAAACCTACCTACAGATGTTTACGTTGACCTAGGTGTTGATGACTATTTTGTACTTCTGTTTGTACAGTGGTATCGCGGCAAATGGCGCATTGTCGGCGAGTACTGGAATAATGGTTATGCCATGGGCCATTACCTTGATCATATCAAAGACTCAAAGTTTGATGTGCGATCTGTGCGTTTTCCACACGACATTAAAGTTCGCGAGCTAGGTGCTAGCCGACGTAACGGTACAGCTAAGACTAGATATGAGATGGTACTTGAGTATAAAAAAGCAGAAGAGCTAGACTGGCGCATTGACGTGCTACCTAAAGCTTCAATTGAGAACGGTATTGAAGCAGTTCGTCGTATAATCCCTAACCTCTTTATTGATGCTTCTTGCAAATACACAATTGATTGCTTCTTTAACTACTCTAAAGAATGGGACGACAAACTTCAGGCGTGGAAACGCACACCGTTGCACGATGAGTATTCTCACGGAGCAGATGTCCTACGTCAGTTAGCTAGTAACACAATAGAAACAGCTGAACAACATCAATCTAAAATGGAAATGTTCTACGGGCAGCGTTCTAGCGGCGGAGGCTTTGCCATCTAAGCTAAGTAACACAGCGTCAAAAGCCACGCACGGAACTCGGAAGCACCGGCGTGGCTTTTATATATAAATTTAATAAGCATGCGTGTCTATGCGGGGATAAAAGTTGGTATTTGAACAATGCATGAACATACACGGCACTCTATATAAATTTAATAACGCACATTAGTAATGCAAGTATAAAATGGCGATTTTGTAGCACTCTATATAAATTTAATAACGCACATTAGTAATGCAAGTATAAAATGGCGATTTTGTAAGAGCAACTACCCCGGGGACTGTCCCTAGCCCCCTGAATAATTGTCACTATCAAACAATACTACTTAGCAAACAATAATCTCCACTAATTGACATTCCTTGTCAAACAATAGTCACTGTCAAACAATAGTAACAATCACTGTCAAACAATAGTCACTGTCTAATAGTAATAACAATCACTGTCAATCAATAGTAACAATCACTGTCAAACAATAGTCATTGTCTAATAGTAATAACAATCACTAACAAACAATAGTCACTAGCAAACAGTAGTAACAATCACTGTCAAACAATAGTAACAATCACTAACAAACAATAGTCACTAGCAAACAATAACAATCATCGCTTCTTTTGTTAATAAAACGTAATAAAATAATTGTTTACTTTGTCATGAATTCATGATATTCGCACGCGCACGCACAATTAATAGTCGTCTATAACACAATAGAATAAGCACATAACAAAACGATATTTAACAAATCAAGAAAACTAATGTATTATTAATTCATCAAGTGGACAAACAGCAAGACAAAAAGAACTTGAAAAGAACTAAAATAAGTGTGTACAACAGTGAAGAAACAAACTAATATGTACTTACTGAATCAACAAAGAGAGATAACAGTATGACAATTCAAGAAGTATGTAACAAGTGTAAACTAATTGAATCTAACTACAGATTTATCAGAATAGATGATAATGATGGTTACTTAACTGTAATTTTTGTTACTAATGATAACTTTGAATTTAGTATTGATTTACTGTCAGATTAGTTGTACATTAGTAGAATTCTATGATACTATAGAGTTCTACTGGAGTTCAACTGGAGATGACTATGACAGTTAAAAAGCAATTTGTTACGGATAGTAATGACAATGTTATTGCTAAACTAGACGAGCTAGATACTTTGTATTTTTCTGATCAGATGACTGAATTCTGTACACTGTTTGTTGAATACTATAAAGCAAGCAATCATGACACACAACATGAATTGTTTAGACAAGCATTTATATATAACAGTGAAATGCTAAATGCTGAAATTTTAGTAATGATTGAAAATCAATAAATAGTTGTACATTAGTAGAATTCTATGATACTATAGAGTTCTACTGGAGTTCAACTGGAGATTACTATGAAGCACTATTATAATATACTTATGATATTCACACACTTGAATGATCAAGAAGTGATTGATGAAAACACTATGCTTGCAGTAGAGAAAGCTCTTGCTGAAGCATTTAAAGAGCTTGAACATTGGCAAAAAGAAATGCTATGGCATACTATGTGCTTTGAAGTATCTGAAGTTATTGGATAAATAAAGTTGTACACCCTTAAGATTTTATGATACTATAGAGTCTTAAGAGAGTGCAATACTGTACTTGAGCTAAGCCGTTGGAGGCTATTATGAATGTTAAAAAGCAGTATGAAGAGCTGGCTGTATTTCTTGAAGCTAATAAAGCTAAGAAAGTGAACACCATCATGCCTCAGCTTATGGAAATGATGCAGAGAAAGAATAATGCGAGTGGATTAACAAACACGTTTGTTAAAGATGATAATGACAACGTTATAGCTATATATTGCTACTACCACAAAATGTGGGAACTTGTAGCTAAAGTAGAATATGGTTCTAAGAAGGGCACTGCTACAGGTTACAACACTATGTGCAAACAGGGTGTCAGCATGTGGACCAAGCAACAAAGAGCTAAGAAGCAAGAAGAGGCTCTTATACTTACTGCTGTAGCTAAGGGTGAGCTTGCAGTAGAAGAGATCTCAGCTAAACAAGAAGAGATCGCTGATAAAGCTAAGCTAGTAGAACCGCGGGCTGATGGTCATGGTTATGAGTCCGCTGATGAAGCAATTGCTGACATTGTTGATGAGTCTGTAGAATATGATGAAGATAATGTTGTCAATGCTGATTTAGTATCAGATGATATGGACAAAGACAACATCTAACTTGACGAGGGCTTGCTGTAGTGGTGAGCCTTTATGTTATGGAGCACAGTATGTCTGCTTTACAGAATCTTAAGTATATCTCAGAAGGCTTAGCTAATAATGATTGCAAGACTGTGCCAGAGTGGCTCCGTCAATTGTCTGACACTTATGGTGTGGATTACATTACTGTTAGACAAATGGCTCTTGCCTTAGGTCCATCTGAATTGTTTGACGGACTTGTATCTTCAATTCAAGATCTGGCCTGATGTGATAGCCGTGGTCAAGTTTTAAACCTGGGTCTATGTGTCTATCAGGGCCTAAATTTAAACTTGACCACGGAGACCACAGGAGACCATACACAACAGATGCTACAACTGAGGATTGTCTTATGCCATGTATACTCGAGTTCGAAGATAAAGTCTACTTTGATACCGCTGATGATGCTTATCATGCAGCAGCTAACCTGAGGATGTTCTTAAACCTTGAGGGTGAGCTAAAGGTTAACGAGGATACCGGAGCAGCTAGTATAGGAGGCTCACAAGTCTTGTTTACTTATGTTAAAGCTACCACTCTTGTTATTGACCTAGATGATTACATGCGAAGCTAAGTAACAAGCCTCACTTTACTCGATGTATATTATTATAAAAGATATAATGATTTGATCCAAAATAAACAGAATTCCTTGTAGATTGATATAAGTACGCGCGAAACCCAATCATAATTGCGGAAAAATTATATACATCCGTACACACGTGTAAGAGAGGTTATACAAAATATGCTTCAAAATCATAAGCTTAGGTCACATAAGTTTCTACGACAACAGCTACACCAATGGCCATGCAGTGTTACGAGGTTCTTAGGATTGCTCGCTATTATATGTATAGGTATAGAGATTGATCCAGTAATCGAGTGGCTCCTTGGTATGCAAGGAGTCAGCCTATAATCTACGCTTATTTTTTGTTGTCATTATATAGCTAATCATCTAATCATTGGAATAATCTACATGAATACACAACAGCTTAGAATTCAACTGATTGCTCAGCGTATAAGCATTGAAGTAGATGCTATGAATGTAGCAAATAAGCGACTTGCAGAAGGCTTACCCCCCCCCTTGCTTATGACGAGGTGCATTATACTTACTACGCTAACCAGATAAACAACTTGCTTAATGAACTTGAGGAGCTAAACAAATGAGCGGCGATCCTATATGGTTTTTCTTTGTTATACCATTAGCTTTGCTAACGCTGCAGCTTATTGTGCTCGCTATAGTATTGGCACAGATGTGTAGTATTAAACGCTGGTGGATAAGGTTATTTGCTGATGACAATGACAACGATAGGTTTACACTACCGACAGCACAAGAGACAAGAGCTAGACAATTACAGCATTCAAAAGAAAGAGAGTCATACACAAAAGAGAAGCTGCTATCTCAGGCTACATTAGAAGAGTGAGCATCTGATAAAATAATTTGAATTAACTATATACAAGGCTCTATTATCTTGATATAATAAACATTCAGATTGAGAAAATCATTAAAACACTTCCACGTAAATATAGAGAGATTATCATGGCTACAATTAAGAAAGCATACCAGTCAATTGTTGAACTGTTGAAAGCTAACGAAGATGCTAAGGTGTCTGATGTAATCCAAGATGTCATTGATCTTGCGTCAGCTAAGACAGGTGCAGGTGGTGGCAAAGCTACTGCATTCCATCGTGATGAGGAAGGCAACGTTGATGCCATCAAGTGTTACTACCACAAGCTTTGGATGGACCCGAATGTTGTCGAGTTTGGTAAGAAAGCAACAAGCCCGACTGGCCTAAACAACATGTGCAAAGACGGTGTAAGCAAGTGGACTAAACAACAACGTGAAGCGAAAACACAAGAAGGCGAGCTATTGGGTCTAGTTGCAAGTGGTGATCTGGCAATTGAAGACATTGCAGGCGAGCAAGAGCGCATCAACAGCGAGACTGCCCGGATTGAGCCACGTGAAGACGAGTACGGCTTTGATACACTAGAAGAGTGCCTAGCTGATAGCGCAGAGCGTTAAGCCTTTGGCTTTGGACCAATAAAGAGGATGCTTCGGTGTCCTCTTTATTTTTCTTTCTTAGTGAGAATACTATGGACAGAGATACTACGACCAGAAGCGCTGAGTCCCAAGATATTATGGGCAGAGATACTATTAATCTAGCTAGACAACTTATAACAACCACTACCGTGCCTATAGATGTTATACTTACAAAGTTTAATATTACGCATGAAGAGTATCGCAAGTACTATCCTGAAACACCTGTGACAGCTTGTCTTTCTTTAGATATACTCGAAAATCGTGGTGATATGTCACTGTCTGAAATACAAGCTAAATGGTCACTAAGCAGAGGTCAGGCTGTTTATGCTTTGTATGACGACAGTGCTATAATACCTAAACAGCAAGACAACTCATTAAAGTATATAGTGCTAAAAGCATTACGTGCTGGTCCAACGCGAACTCAGACTAGTATAGCAGATGCCAACAATGTCTCGCAATCATATGTGCACGGCATTGCTAAAGAGTACGGCTTGCTGCGACCGCGTAAAAAGCGAATTGAGCTGACCGAGCAACAGCTTAAAACAATTTACAGTGCTGTAGACAAAGGCGATAGTATTGAAACCTTAGCTAAGTCATACGGTGTTGCTCGCGATACAATTTACAAAAAGTTGAGGATGCGTTAATGAGTTCCATCCAACCTTATATAGACCTCAACTGGCATACTGTACCACTCAGCGGAGAGCTCAAGCGTAACGAAGATGGCTCAAAGACTATACCATACTACGAATCTAATTGGCGTGAACGTTATCAAGAAGAGCGTAACGTTAAAGATAGTAAACTCGGCGGTGTTATAACTGGCAAAGTATCTAATATCTTAGCTATAGACTGTGACAATGCTGTGACGTGGTCTTTGTTCAGTGCTCTTGATCCTCACAATGACATGGTGTTTATTAGTAAAGGTAAAGGTAAAGAAGCTGGCACACTAATATACAAGTATAATGAAGACTTAGCTCAGAACTTCTCAATTAACGAAGACGGCTTAGCTCTTGACTTTTATAGTAATCACGGATTTGTGTATTTACCAACAGCTGAAAATAAAAGCAAAGTAACATTACCTACTCCATTACCTGACATCCCCGATATGCCAGACAGTGTGCGCAGTGTACTTATGCGTATGTATAAAAGCACTCAACAGTTAGCTACTGAAGAGCAAAGTACACAAAATACTAATTTATTTACAGCTAACTTTCTTGCACCACTTGTTCGTCAGTTTGTTCAAAGCAAGGGTGAGTACATGCCCGGGTTGTTCAGGATTATCACACCTAAGCGATTCAGAAACACTGACCAATATGTTAAGAACGCACATCTTCATCCTAACAACGTACCTGAAGGCGATGGCAGTACTTTTCTTAGCTCAATCAGTGCTATCTTAGCTTCGGACCTGAGTATTAATCAAGAGCTTTACGCTGAAGCAATGACGTATGTTAATGAGCTGTTTGATGAGCCTATGGAGCAAGGCCGCCTTGATAAAACAATTGTTGATCCTATACTCAATAACAAAGCAAGTATCAACGGCGTACCAATATGGCGATATGATGCTACCTGGGAACAATACCGGTCAATATTCATAACTAAAGATCAGAGCACACTTGAAGTAGTGTACGACGATGTTGCGCAAGTGCATTACTCAGTTGACAGTAGTCGTGGCATATTTGCTACTTTCTCACGTGATACTGACTTGTATAATCACTTGCAAGCGGTGACAGCTACACCAAAATCTAAGAAAGAGATAATTCATGGAGTTCCTTTGGTTCGAACCGTCACTTACCCTCATAAACCTTTTGGTTTTAATGTGGGCGATGATAGTACTAAGCGCGACTTTAATACTTTTAAAGCAACTCCTGCACTGGCTGTGTTTTATTCACCGCAAGACTATGCTGAAAAGTATAAAAAGCCAGAGATAACACTAAAGTTCTTTGCTTCACTTATACCTGACCCGTTAATGCAAGATTACTTATTTAGCTTTCTTAAAACTAAGCTAAGTACGTTCAAGTATACACCTGTTGTTCTATATTTTCTTGGTGTACCAGGTAGCGGCAAAGGCACATTTGTAAAAATCATTGAAGAGATATTTGGGCTTGTGCCATCGCCATCTGCTCAAGAGTTTCTAGATAAGTTCAACCGATGGGTTATGGGCGCTTACTTTGTAGAGCTTGATGAGTACGGTGACAGTCTATCTACACTGCGTGAAAAAGAAGAAGCAGTAGGCAAGCTGAAAGCTATGACTGGTAAACGTAAAGTAGACATCCGCGAAATGCGCATGAACTCGTACACCTACGAGCATAATATGACGTTTATAATGACAGCTAATAAGAATCCATTGATGCTTGACGAAAATGACAGACGTATAGCGCTATTCAACACACCAAACGTGCTAGCAGATCAAGACTGGGTTAAAGAAGCAGGTGGTATTGAAACTGTGTACAATACTGTAATTGATAGCGTTAACGACTTTTGCTATTACTTAGCTACCGAAGTAAAGCATTTGCCTGCTGCTGATTACATGCGACCACCTACATTCGACAACAAGTTTGAGCTAATTGCAGATAACATGCCAGCGGCAGCTAGAATTGCTTATTGTCTTAAGCAAGGCCAGATTAACTATCTTACAGAAGTATGCCTTGATTATGGTTGTGAGCACACAGCTAAAGACATTGAGTCTGGCACAGTGTTAGTTAGTATATTAGATGATTTGTATCAAGAGCTAACTAATAACAACGGCGTTCGTCGCGCGCTAATAAAAGCATTACGCGAGCATGGCAACGTTCATATGAAACGAGTAGCAGATGGCACAGATTTCGAGGTGACTGGCTACCTGAAACAGAAAGCAAATCCATTTAAAGATGAGAGCTAATTATGTTTAAACAATTCCTTGATGATAGTCAAGCTTGGGACATGTATGTTAGTGGAGCTGCTGGCACAGGTAAAACTACCAGCCTAGCTGAGTACGTGCAGCACTGCATGGATAACGAGATTCCGTACATAGTCTGTGCATACACGCATAAAGCTTGCGGTATACTACGTAGCAAACTGCCGCCTAAAGCTGCTGTGTGCACGCTACATTCTTTTCTTGGTAAGCGACCTATAATAAATACAAATGCTACTAAAAAAGAGCATGTAAACCAAAGCATGAAGTCGTCTAAGATTGATCGTGCTCCGCAAGTATTATTCCTTGACGAGTATTCAATGATCGGTGAAAAGGACTACATGGACATCAGGGAAGCTCAGGATTCAGATTATGACGCAGTTCCAGAGCTTAAGGTTGTATGGATCGGAGATGAATATCAATTACCTCCGGTTGGCGACATGCCTGCAGTAACACCTGAGGGTCCATACCAGTTAATGTTAACTAAGCAGTGGAGAAACGACAACCCATTGCAAATACCGTTGAACGCACTGATTTCATACATGGATGGCGCTGATCCTGCACCACTAGACTCTGTTCCAGGTTACTTTGAACGCGGGTGTGATATTGTAGAAGAGTATAAACTCGGTAAATCAGATTGTATTATGTTAGCTTATACTAATCGACGCGTTGAAGAGCTTAATGCTAAAATAGCTGGTAAGCTTTATCCTGATGAAAGTGATACAGTGTTTAGCCCTACAACTCAAAAACTTTATAAGTTTAAAGAATGGGTAGACGCTCCACAGTACATTGATTTACATTACAGCGACCCATTGATGCTCGGCAGTAAGTTTCGTACGCTTGAAAATTTAGTTAAGTCAGGTTTATGCCGCTTTGCTATTCTTGAAGACGAAGACGGTAACGTATGGCAGCATGCGGTTATGTTTGGCCACTACGAATACAAAGTAACTAAAGAAAACCTTGAGTCTGAAGCAGTTGATTCTAACAAAGCTATTGAAGCTAAGTACAGAGGATTCAAAGCAGCAGGCTGGGCTAAACATAACTCGCAAACTAAACTAGCTCGCACTAGGTCTAAGGCTTGGCGTGACTGTCTCAGTTTCAAAGATTGCGTAATATGCATAGACTTTCCTTATGCTCAGACTGTTCACAAGAGTCAAGGTAGCACATATCACACAGTTATGATTGACACTGATGACTTAGGTATGTGTGCAGACAGAAACTTTGCTATGTATCTAAAGCTTCTCTATGTAGCAATCAGCCGTGCAAGCAATCGCGTTATAACAAATTGATCTAAACATATTCCAAAATATTATTTAATAAATCAGAAAAAACATTGTATAATGTATAAACATTCAAACATTAAGGATTAATCATGGAAATTCAACGTGTTCAACTAAGTGACAAAGAAAAGCTGCTTAAGTTGTTTAAATTAAAGCATGGCGAAATGACAGGCTCATGCTCAGCACAAGTTTGTTATAATCCTGATGATAATGATGATAATGACTTAGTAGTAGTGTGTATGAAAGACGGCAAAATTTGTTGGTACGACACTCGTGAAGATTTGTTATTTTACTACTGCACACAAAATCTGTAACTAAACAGTATAAACGGAGAATACTATGCTAATTGATTACAACATGAGCAAAGATTATTGTGCAGACTGGACCGCAATTGACGCTATCCGTGAAATTGTCCAGAACGCGCTAGACTCAGGTAAAGACTACGACTGTGATATTCAAGAACAAAACGTCAGCGTTGTAACATACAATACCAAGCTTAACCCACGTGTATTCTCAATGGGCGTAAGTGAAAAGTCAAGTGGTTCAATTGGCAAGTACGGCGAGGGCTTTAAGATTGCTATGCTTGTGCTAACAAGGCTAGGCCACGATCCAGTAATTTACACAGGTAATTACGTTGTTAGTGGCTTGTTCAGAGAGCATGAGTTTACAGGTGTAGAAACTTTTTGCTTAGACGTTTGGCAAGCATTTGCTAATGAAAAAGACACGCAGTTTTGTTGTAATCATGATGGCATCGATGTAGAAGACTTAGCTAACAAAGTGTTACCATTTACGCACAAAGATATGGCGTTACCTGAAACAGTAGACGTTTGGCAAGACCGTCCAGGTGAAGTATTTGTCAATGGTTTGTTTGTAACTAAAACTGACTTAGTGTTTGGTTACAACTTTGCACCGTCACAAATCACTTTAAACCGTGATCGTAACATGGTAGACGGCGTGTATTGGCAATTAGCTCAATATTATGCACATTTGCATGTAGACAAAGCTGAGCTAATATTTAACTTGATTGAACGCGATGCACCAGATGTTCAAGACCTTAGCTACTTTTTAAGCTGTAAAGAATTAAAAGCTGAGCTAGCACGTTTGTTCTTTAATAAGTACGGTGATGGTGCTAAGATTTCTAAACCGGGCACTATTTATTTTGGTGGCGGTAGTAGTGTCAGTGTTGGCTTTTCAGCTTCACGTGTATACAGCAGATGCGGTATTGAAGAAGCTAGAAAAGCACCTGATCAAGATGCACCTGATCAAGTATTAGCTAACTGGAAAGAAGCTAATAAAAACAAGCTGCGTCGTGACGTACGTATAAGTCTAGACACAGTAATCACTCGTGCTAAAGGCTGGAAAAAAGCAGATATATTATGAGCTACGAACATTGTTGTGAATGTGATGAACTAACAGGCAAAGCCGGTGCCAGTGAAGATTCTTTGTATCAAGGATACACTGGCCCCTTTTGTGAAGATTGCTTTGATGCTTGGCCAGAGAAAATGGTTGAAGAGAATTTAAAGCTAAAAGCTCAAATAGCCAAGGCCAGATTGGAGAAATCATGAAAGCTCGGAGCGTCATCACCTACAAAGACATATGCCATGAATGCGGTCTGTAGCGAGCAGTCTTCCGGCTTCTTGCTGCTT
>Ga0209414_1000767_pt1 | contig 15680 bp, 19 predicted proteins | sample LakVidmifraction_4_FD_181154 | JGI IMG/M metagenome (GOLD analysis project Ga0209414, IMG submission 181154) | Hypersaline microbial communities from Lake Vida, Antarctica - Brine Hole Two &gt;0.2 micron (SPAdes) (version 2) | ecosystem: Environmental > Aquatic > Non-marine Saline and Alkaline >... | reverse complement strand
CACTTGAATTAGCCACAAAATAAACTTTAACCCCAGATAAAGGAGCAGTTGCGGAGAATGTCCCCGCCGAACCCCTAAGTACCCCAGTTAAAGTAAGCAGAGCGTTAAGCCCAGCACTAAAAGAAGTTAACCCCAACCTACTCCTAAATGACTGGTCTACGTTTAAGGGTATTGTTGAGCTAGACTCAAGAGAAGCTTTCCAGTCCTTCAAGTCTTGTACCTCTTTTTTTAATTGCTGGATGTCCATTAATTTTTTGTTTGATTAACCCAAGAAGTTACGCTTTTTTTGATGTTAGTCCAAAGAAGTATGCCAGATGTAACAATCGGTAAACCTAGAGCCAAGTTAACTGGAGCAGAAATTGCAAAATTAGCACCAAAAGAAACTGCTGGGCTAACAGGGACTATATCTAAATTTACGCTATCCGCGTCTGTTGTTACAGATATGGGACTAGCAATAGCGACAATTACCGCTGCGGCTGCGGTCGCAGACACGGCAGCATTAAAACTCACATTCCCAGTAGCGGTAATTTGAGCTCTTGTCGCATACGCACCAGAGAAAGACCTTGCTCCAGTATTTACTTCATACGCCTCTGTCCACGAAGGGTTACTTGTTGCTATCGCATAACCAGATATATTTTGACTACCAGCAGAACTGTTTGTAGTAAAAATAAGGTATAAATCACTTGCCCTTGTTGCTGTGATACCAATAGCTAAATTAGCTGAAGTCCCAGTCCATGTGCCAGAACCAACGCCATCGTTAACAAGGCTTACTCCACTACCATTTATTCGGAGAATTGCGCCACCAATAAAAGGGACACCCGTACCATTTCCAGTGAAGGTAAAGTTGGAAGCGGCCACGTCACCAGCATCTGCAACTTTAAAAAAAATGGCAGTCCTTTGGTTTGGGTCGCCACCTAAGTCGGCAATTGATGTCCAACCAGCAGGGGTGTTAATACCAGGGGCAGTCCCCGTAGTAGAAATATGTGCAACCATTATATCCCCTACTGCCAAGCTAGTTGGCTTAGTGATTACAACCGTTGTACCCGAAGTGTGGGCTGTTGTCTGAACTGATTGGTAGACTGCCATGTTAGGTTATTGTTAGTATTCCACTCGCGTTCCACGTTATTTGGAATATTGCACCATCAGAAATCTTATTAGACCCAAAGTCTATGTAAGCAATAAGGGGAGAAGTCCCCGCTACTCCTGTTGATTTATAAATCACTGCCGCTCGTGCAGTAATGCTTGATGTTGCCCAACTGGTATCAGTAGCGTCAAATCTTCCAACCGCACCAACCATTACATAGGATTGACCCGCAAGAGTTGCCCCACCTGCCGTATACCCAGCTCCAACTACCTCGTTTGTGACCTGGCTAAAAAATTCGTTTGTTGCTTGAACTGGAGTGTAAGAAGAAGTCACAAGTGCGACCTTAATCGTGTCTCCGCCCGAACCTAAGTTAATCTTGGTACTAGAGTCTGCCAATTTGAGCCTAAACTTGTCGTAAATTAATGATGCCATTATCGTGATGAGCGTGTTACTGCGCCAATAAATTTTGCTTCGTCCTTTGAACGTTTCTGATAGTGTTCCTGAACCATGTCTGTAATATCTTTCACGGAAACCGCCAAATCATTCTTAATCGGTAACCGTTTAGATATGGCATAGTCCAAAGACGCTTCCATTGAAATATACCGATGATACACAGACGGTATACCAGGAACCTTGGTGGTGTCCGTATGGGCAAAATAAGAGGATGGTCTTTTATAGTGAACGGTGAGACCAAGGGTTTTGTTGTAATTTGGAGCTGGGTATAGAACTAGCGAGCCGCCTTTTTTATCGTATCGGGTTGGCTGTCCTGTAGCTGGTGTTGCTGGCTGTTGTAAATATTGAACCATGGACGGGTCTTGAATATCTATAGGATAAATAACAACCGAGTTATTCGAGGAGTCGAGGATTGTAACCGCTTCTATAATTAAATGTGTAACGTCTAGGGTATAGTCAGACTGCCCAATTACTAAAGCGGTACTTCCGATTGGGAAGTCTGTATAAGTCGTATCGTCAAATTGCCATTTGTTGTCTACAGAGAGAATAAGCCCAGTGATTTTATCCGTCGCCCGATTCATTCTCGCTGTAAAATCAAACAGGCGGTCAGCGTTACCAGAAATGTCGCCGTACGCACCGAATACAATCATTTCGCAATCTTGTACTAATCCTTGTTTTGTAGTGGTATCAGAGTAGACCATTTCAATAGGTTAATTATTGAAAGGCGCAACTCCTTTTGTGGCTAGTATACCATATATTTTGGATTGCAAACACTCAAAAACCACTCCAAAGTTGCGTAGGGTATAACCCCTTTTGGAGTGGCATTAAAATATTCGAGTTAGCCACTACCGCTTTTTAAATTTACTTTTAAAGTCTTCGAGGTGGTTAAAGGTACTTATGTACACCTTGCCGTCCTTAACTTTAGCGGTTTCAATATCGTCAAATTCCGTTTCTAAGAGTGGTTTAACTTCTTTTTGTATAATAGGGATTAAACGGTCTTTTATTTTTTGAATTTTAAGCGCAATTTTATTTCTTTCTCGTTCAAGGGTTTCGTTCTTTTTAAGAAGTGCCATGTGTTCGTCTTTCATTTCTTTAGGGACAGCAGACAACTTCTGTTCTTCTACCTCCTTCCCTAAGACTTCTAACTCTTTTATTTTTCTGTTAATTTCTTCTACAAGCGCGTCGCCCCTAGCTCCAAGTTCAGGAGATGGTTTTACTTTTCCTGTAATTAACTTCTCTTGGGTTTCAAAGTTTTTTATTTTTGTTTCAATACTCTCCATTTCCCGCGTAACCTTACGCCCCTCTGTAACCAAAGCATCTTTGTCTTCAATATATTTTACTAGTTTCTTGTTTGTTATTACTATCATTTTAATTTGTTATTTCTAAAATATTAAATTTTTCGTATAAGCCAGCGTGCTTTTCTCTTATGTACTTCTTGAGGTCTGCCCAGTGTGGGTGAGTAGTTTCTTTGGTCATGTTGTTGTCGTGGACTCGGTATCTCAATGCTATGAAATCCGAAGTATAGACCACGCACCCATATTCAAGGCACCTAACCCAAAACTCATAATCTTCCCACCCCCAACGCATTACATCAGACTCGTCGTACCCACCTATTGCCGACCACACTTTCTTATTAAAAACCGCATTGCAAAACACTGTATTCGACCGAAGTATCCTTTTTAAAGAAGCCTCTGTAGGAACCATTACGATATGTCTTTGCCCAAACTCCATTAACGCGCACTGTGCTATTGATAACGAGTCTTTAAGCAACTTCATGTGTTCCTCGATTGCCCCTGGTACTAATTTGTCATCAGCGTCTAGGCACATAATCCAATCACCAGTCGCTATTTTAATCCCAGCATTTCGTGCAGAAGAAAGCCCGCCATTCTCTTTTTCAATACATGTAACATCAAGCTCCTTGCATACTTCCACTGTGTTATCTGGTGAACCATCAGACACAACTATAATTTCATGGACAGGATATGTCTGTGCTTTTACAGAATCCACACACTCTTTCAAAAAGTGAGCATACTTATAGCAGGGGATAACGACCGAAATTGTCTTATGCAAAAAGGTGTCCATACTTGTTTTTATTATCTAACACATATTTTGGTAAATCAACTTCACTAAGTGTACAAGTAAAACCTCTACCAAGAAAATCTAGCCGACTATCTATGTTCATTTTAAGGTTGTCCTCTACTTCTTCAGTCCAATAACTCTCTCGCGTGTAGGAGTCTGACAACTTCCTTTTTACTTCTTCGTACCCACCCATTGAAGTAAAGTGGTCGCCGTATGTATCAATTGTTTTTCTACTATTAACCCTCAAATGATTAAGGCACGCACCTCTGACATCTTGATATTTTGCAATGAGTGTCCCCCAAAATTCTTCATCAGAACGGTTATTAACGAAGTAGCTATACACTTGGAGCTTTAACTTCTCAGGTTCTTTGACAGACTTGAAATAATCGATACGTTCTGGATACCATATCTCATCAACGTCCCCGATAAAACACACATCGGAATCTTTAAGGTTAACTAAGGCGTCTTTAATCGCTTCCTTTTGGCAAAACTCTGTTTTCCAGTGGGTAGCTCCAATGGTATTGGGAGATAGTGAAGCCATAGCCATATATTTCTCCTTGTAAACATCGGGTATAACGTAGTATTCAATTTTATCGTGCCATTTCTTGTATCTTTCCTTTTCTTTTTCATAGTAAAGTGTTTTAGGTTTTCCACTAAAGGTTTCTTTTGATTCAACTATTATAAATTTATCTACAAAATCAGCCAAAATACTAAGCCGTATTTCTAACAAATCGTATTCGCCATTAAAAGTGAAGGTATCGTAAATCATACATACAAGAAATTATCGCTTTTAATGTCCCCAGTTCTCCACTCGCTGTCTTTCCACCCGCACCAATATTTAGGGGCTACTATCGCCTCCGCATTGGTATTCAAAAAAGCAGCCCACCAACCAAAAGAGCTGTTAGGAATAATCACATATTTTGCATTTGCTAAGTAAGAAAAATCGACCCCTATATCTCCGCCAAGATGGTGAGCGGCTTTGTGTTTATCTTCTCCCACACCACCGATAGACGGCACACCAAGAAACTTATAAGCCAAGCTTGGCTCATCTGACACTACAAAGAAATTAACGTGTGGGTTTATCTTTCGTATCACCTCCATTGCTTCTTGGTAGTACCCTAGCGGTAAAAACACGTCTTGGATATTTTTATAATCACCACATCGCATGTGAATTATGCAGGTGTCCTCACTGGTTCTGTGCAATGCTTTAAATTTTAACCATTCCCTAACCTTGTTTTCCTTACCTCTAATGTACGAATAGGATTGAAAGTTCCCATCAACTTTAGTGTTTAGCGGAATATTAAATAGTTCTTTATCTATACCAGAGCCGTCGTCTGTACCAAACAATTCGCAGGTTTCTTTATGATAATTGATTATACTTTCTGGCAAACTTGACGTTGGCATTTCGGAAACTCCCTCAATCTTTCTACCAAAATCTAAGTCCATAAAGTCTTTTCCTTTGAACCTTTCGGGACTCATTATTCCAAAATCGCACCCCTTGTGGTCTGCAATAAGTCGCGTAACAACGTAAGCCCACAACTGGTTACCTAACCCCTGCCCGCCATACAGCTCTGTTGCAATCATATATTTAAAATATCTAAGTTAAGGGGGTGTCCGTCTAACATGAAAACATTGTAATCCTTTGTTAGCTCCTCTCCCTTTTTTATGGTTTTTATGGCGATTGAGCCATCACAGTTAGGGGATTCAGAATGATTCATAAAAGCTTCAAGTAATTGCATTGCGTTCGGCGAATTGAATCGTATCGGGCGGTCTTTTATAAAAATCGTACGCTGTTTAATCAAAGTCTGAATCTCTGGGTCTATCATGTTAAATTCTTCTTCTGTAACCTCGTATATAACAGGACTTTGCCCTGTGTAGTCAGTTATTTTTTGACCCACACCAATATCTTTGATAGCAAACACTCCGACACCTCTAATTGGAGAAGCCCTTAGCGTGCAGAATACAGTGTTATTTATGAAGTTAACTATGTTGTTCATAGTGTTTTATTTCTTAATAGTACATCAGTTCCATAGTCCATTCTTATTTCAAAATCAGGTAGAAGTTTTAGAATTTCATCAAGGGTCGGTTGCCCGTCATAGTGTTCGTCATTTTGATACTCAGTTAAAAAGTAGCGAGTCTTCCTAAATGTTTCCTCTCCGCCCTTGATTATTTTACCCTCTGCACCTTGAGCGTCGCACCAAATGAAGTCTATCAAAGGAATGTCTTTGCAAAAGGTATCTAATTTGATTGTTTCAACCTTAATTGTTTCATCAAAAAATATCCAATCCCAAATTTTCACATGATTTTTGGGTTTCATTATTGAACCAGACAACCTTACAGCTTTGGGGTCATCAGTACGAGAACGATTAAATATTGCAGTGCCGTCTATATCCGATACAGCACCTTTGAATAATTTGAGATTTGGTATTTGTTCTAACACCCTAATACTTCTCGGTTCTGGTTCAAAGCCATAGACAGTTCCCCACTTCATAAGTCCTTCAGTATCAGTACCATCGGCACAACCTATCTCTAAAATTACATCAGTTTTACCTATTAGGTTTTTTAGGTCAAGCTTGTTCATAGTTTTGTACATTAAAATTTAGGATACCCACTATTGCGTCCCTCGTAATTATGAAAAATAAACGGCTTTTCTACGTCTTTGTTTTCCTCAATCTCTTTTTCTCTACCAAACAATTTAGCTACCTCTATAGGAGCAAACTTACAACCGTGTTCCTCAAAAATATGCCTGTAATTAACGCATATTGCCCCGTCCTCATTAGTATTTCCATGAAACGCCTGCCACCCCATATTTACCTTACTTGGAAGGTCTAAGAGCTTTTTGGAGCGTAGCCCGACACTATTCCCCACTCGGTGAACAATTCCATAAACGTCTCGGTATGAGTAGTCGTCCATAGGAAGTGGCCAAGGGCTACCGATATAATCATAGTTTAACCAATCTGGGTTCCATGATGTTGGATTGACCACAAAACCATTGTGGTGGATTAACAGGGCATGATTTGTATGAACGTGCTTACCTAAAGTAAACACCACCGCATGATTCCAGTCGTCTATAGATTTAATCTCTTTGTCATAAACAATTTTTGCGTCGCCAAACTCTATACCGTTGCAACTGTACTCCATTGCTTTTTCATGAGCCTCGACATTTTGCCCAGTGATAGCGATTAAAGTTACGGTTGGAAGTTTAAGCATTAAAGAATGAAGAAAATGTTTTAGCCACATACTCTCTGTCGTCTTGAGTCATACGCGGGTGACACGAAATCCACAGGCTCCTCTTTAGGATTTGATGTGCCTCCTCTAAACCGTCCTCACTGATTTGGTATTCACTATTCGCGTATGCAGGGTGAGCATTTATTACTCCAGAAAACATACTCCTTGTTTCGATACCGTTTTTCTCTAGGTGACGAACTAACTTACCTCGGTCTACGCTTGGCCCAACTGTAATAGGGAAAGCAAACCAACAAACTTCTGCTCCCTCCACGCTTACGGGCATTATTAAATCGTATATACCTAGGTGTTTTATTAGGTACTCAAAGTTGGCCTTGCGTAGTTTCTTAATCTTGTTGGCCTTTCTAAGTTGGACACGTCCCATAGCGGCTTGGAGTTCGAGTATTTGGAAGTTGTACCCTATTTTTTCATATATAAAACGTGGATTGTAGTCTTTTGGAAGCGAGGGGTATTTATTTTTCGCATTAGTATTGGCTTGTCTGCCCCAGTCTCGATATACACGGACATTCTGTGACAACTTTTTATCATTGGTGAATACCCCACCCCCGACACCCATAGAAACAATGTGAGCAGCGTGGAACGAAGTAAAAGAAACATCGGCGTATGTCTCTACCTTTTTACCATGCAAGGTAGTGCCGAACCCATCGCAATTATCAAGAATGGTTTTTATATTGTGCTTCTTCGCAAGTTTTTTTAAGGCAACCCAATCAACTGGATTACCTACCGCATGAATAGCTATAATAGCCCCCGTTTTTGGAGTAATTGCCCTCTCAACTTCACCTATATCAAACACATAGGTGGGAATTTTTGCGTCTACGATAACAGGCACCAAACCGCACTGAAGAATAATGTTAAAGATAGTAGGAAAAGTAACGGCTGAAATAATGACCTCACTTCCTTTGGGTAGCTCCAATGCACTAAGTGCCAACAGCCCAGCGCTACTGCCGCTATTAGTAAGTACTCCATATTTTAAACCCAAAAATTTAGCTGCTTCTTTTTCTAATAAAGCCCCCTCGTCATTTTGTTGCCAGTTGCCAGTTTTGACACTTTTGGCAATAGACCTATGCAAAGCTTTAACCTCCTCTTTACCACACAACATGCCCCCATACTTTATTGCTCTTTTATCCATATTTTTTATTCATATATATATATTCAGACTCTTTTTCTTCTGCGGGCAACAGATTAGTAACTTGGTGGTCACCGACTCCCATGACTACATGAACACCGTCTAAGATTTTTGGTTCACCATATAGGTCGTACATTCTTTTATAATAACAGCAATCCAACAGCCAAGAGAGATTCTCATCAAATAACTGTGGATTATCGTTTCTAATTGTTAAGCACGACGGCGAACCAAGTTTATTATTCCCTGTATGGATATCGTCCGTGTAAAATGGATATTCGTTAGTATCACACCCAGTAATGAGCCATTGTTTGCCCTCCATTGCTTCCACGATGTCGTTTAACGCATGGTCGTGAGCCAACTGGTCGTCTAGGTAAAGAATCTTAATCAACTCCCCTTTTGCGCAGTTAATCGCCTTGTTGGTGTTTTCCGCCATCAAACCGCTTTTAGTAAGTATTATTTCGTAATCAGTGAATGTCTGCTTTTCGATTGAAGCAAGGCACTGGTTCATAAAACCCTGCCAATTCTTCATCCAGTGAAAGGGGATAACTATTGAAATCTTTGGTCTTAAATTTTTATCCATGTGTCGGGACATTTAGTGCGTTCCTCTCCGTCTGTGTACCAAGCTATTGGGGCTATAACCTTTTTAGAAAATGGAGAGATAAAGGCCGACCACCAAGAAAAACTACTGTTTGCGATAATATGCCCAGCACACCCTGCCATAAGGTTCATATCAGTAACTTCATCATTACCCTCGGAGAAATCACAATCTTTAAAAATCCTTTGCAACTTGCAGAACTCAATATCATCTGAAAACACTAGGAAATCCGCATTGGGGAATTTAGACATTGCACGTTCGTAGTAATCAGTCTCGATAAGGTCTACATAGAAAGGGTTTCTAACGTAATCCCCACGGCGGACGTGGATTGCCACTTGGTCTACTGGAGATACCCCTGTGCCATAAATCTTCTTTATATCCCCAGCAAATTCATCAAAATGCTCTGGGCTTTGTAGGTAGATGTCAGGGATAATTCCATGCTTCATTTGTGCATAAATAAATGCGTGTTGAAACATTTGGTTACCCAACCTGCCCGTCAATTTCCACATTGGAACCATGTTATAGCCACTCTGGATTAGCCAAAGTCCACTCAATAGATTTCTTTAAAGAAGCCTCGAATTCAACTGGAGCAGTCCAACCCGCTTTCTTTAGTTTTGTGCCGTCTAGTGCGTAACGCCTATCATGTCCTGGTCTCGTAGCATGGTAGTCTTCGAGTGTGTATTTAAGCTCTTTCCCAAGAATTCTAGCAACGGTCTGGGCAAGTTCAAGATTGTCAGCTTCTACATCACCTACAATGTTAAATCGTTCGGGGCGGTCTACTTCATGGCTGTGAAGAACGGGGGTGACGTTTTTAATTATAAAGAGTACCGCGTCGGCAGCGTTTCTGGCGTGGAGATAGAATCTTGAACCGATATTGCCAACTGAACCGTGAACAGTTACGGACTCATCGTTTTGGATTTTTCTGATTAGCTGGGCTACATATTTTTCAGGGTCTTGGGTTTCTCCAAACAAGTTCATTGTGTTCGTGATAATGACAGGAATGTTATAAGTCCTCCAGTAAGCAAATGCAACCGCTTCTTGTGCTGCTTTAGAAGCAGAATATGGGTTAGACGGGCGGATTGGAGACCATTCTTCATAGTTAAGACCTATCGGAGCGTCTCCGTACACTTCGTCAGTTGAAAATTGAAGGAATAACTCTGGTTTAACTTCTCTAGCCAACTCAAGCATGTTGTACGCAAGGAGATTATTACCATTTACAAACTCACCTGGGTTTGTTATTGACCTATGGACATGAGAGTTAGAGGCAATATTTAAAATAACGTCTATTTTCCCTATTTTCTTTTTTGTGTACTCGGTAAACGGGGCAGTTAAGTCATGGGTGATGACTGTTACTCTGCTTTTATCCAAGCCATTTATAGCGTTCTCTACCCTTTCTGGAGTTCCTTTGTGAGTCCACGAACAAGGACAAACAAAATCCCAATTAGTGTTAATCATTAAGTGACGAAGGAGATGAGAACCAAAAAACCCTGAACACCCAGTAATCAAACAAACTTTTTTACTATTTGTGTCTATCATTTAATTAATTTATACGCCTCAACCCATTTTTCAGAGTTGTTGTTAATATCGTACTTCTCGGTCACATACTCCCGTGCCTTACGTCCCATTTCTCTACGTCCTTCTTTATCATTTATAAGACGCTCAATTTCAGGAATCCATTGAGAGTTATCAATTACAATAATCATGTGTTTAGAGTCTTCTGGGTCTACTTGATATGGGGACTTTCCGTCGGCAAATCCTTGTGCTATACACGGGATTTCAAACATGGAGCTTTCCAAAAACTTGAGATTTGATTTACACCTGTTGAAATAGTTATCTGCTCTAGGAATAAGCATGATGTCTAGCTTTAGGGAGTTTATCTTTTCGTAGTATATGTCGGCGTTAACCGTAGGGTGCCATTCAACATCTACAGAGTCTAGGAACTTATACTCAAGTTCGTAAGCTTTAGACTGTATCCCCCCATCAACTCGGTTAGCAGGAAGTGAAAAGAAAATGATTTTAACTCTTGGGTCTTTCTCGTAATGTTTGATTATCGGAGCCAACACATCTAAGTCAGAAGACATGCCAATAGAACCAGTGATACCAATTCTAATAACATCAGTCTCGTTTCTTATTGGTTCATCAAAATAAAAAGGGTCAATGCAATTAGGTAACACTACTACCTGTTTATTAAGCTTTCTGTACTCGTCTGCCAATACTTCGGTCGTTGTTGTTACTAAATCAGCTTCAATAATAAAAGCGTCTACTGTCTTATTAATACTCTGCAAACCCCTTCGGACTCTTTCTTCGTCGAACCAAGTATTTAGTTTCACTGACCCAGCGTCTTTATATGTATCGTCATTATCAACGACAATCTTTTTACCAATTTTTTTTAACAATCGGGCTAGCTCTAACTTGCGTGGGTCGTCTGGTCTATGAAACACCACAATGTCAGCGGCCTTCGCTGCTTGTGTTTTGTCTTCAGGAGTTCTCTGGTGAGGGTGGATACTTGTATGGTCGCCGTCCCACCCATTTGCAACGAGAGGCAACAAAGCTCGAACTATATAGCACCCAAAATTTCCACTATCTACAAAATATACTCTACTCATTTGTGTTTATTTTTATTATTTGCTTAGTGCGTGGGTTAATTTGATTCCCATTTCTATCTAGCATAGCAGACTGTCTGGTGATGTTCTGCGCGATATACACACCCCCTTCCTTTCGTGGCCCACTGTGTTCGTTAACTTGTGGTCTTGGTAGATTTATTTTAGGCATATTACCTGCTTGATTTATTACTATTTCTATTAATCTCCTCTAGCCTTTCGAGTGCCATTTCCTGCTCAAACGTAGGGTTTTCAATATCCTTTCTGCGTTCGTTTAAAGTTTTTTTACCAAAGTCTTTGATTTTGTTCATAGATTCTTCTCAATATCGTGGGGTAAGGGATATTGAGTACCATACCCCACAACAATCTACTAAAGAGGAGACCTCATCAACACGCCAGCATTGTCTCGATTTTCAACTACACCGTAGAGAACGTCTGCGGTTGTAACTGTTGAAAGAAAATCTGGAATGTAGTTTGACTGTACACGCACGCCCATAGAACCAACCATGCTACTAGACTTTGAACCACCCTTACCTAAAGGTGATGTTGCCCAGTGGATAGCGTCAGAATGAGCCAAAGCGTTAGCACGACCGCCTGAAGGGGAAGTCATGTTAGGAACTTGAGTTGTAACGAACACTTTTCGCCCATATAGATACCCTGATGGTTGCTTCGATGAAGGGTCATTAACTGGGGAATTGATGGCAAGAGAGAACTTATCAATCCCTTGAACCTGCTTCCAGAATGTATTTGGGTGAAAGAAGAACGCAGATTCTTCTGAATCAACGTTGTTAGCCTCAAGATACGCAATCGCGTTGCGAATATCTGAATCAGCTAGGTTGTTAGCAGAAGTACCAACTGCATTACTAAACGCAGTAAACAATGCACAGATAGCGGTATCAAGAACTTTAGCTATTGCGAAGCCAGCGTTCTTTGAGTATCGCTCCATGACTGCGTATGACTGCTTCACTTGTGCTGCTTCTCTGTCTTCAATCGCAAAAGAAGACTCAAACCAGTTATTAACTGTAAGGGTCTGTCTTGTGTCTGAAGGTGAATTTAGTGTTACAGCAGTAGCGTTAACCTTAGCTGAACCAGTAAATTCTGTTACGTTTGGTGTGTAAAGAACGTCGCCACCTCCTGATAATTCACCTGAACGGTCTGTAAAGAAAGGAGCTGCTACGAGTTTTGCTCGGTAGAACTCATTTACTTTTTCGCCCCAAATTTCAGGGATGTAAACATCAAGGGAAGCCAGTGTCTCGGTACCTGTAGGAAAACTTGCCATGTTATTTTTAGATTAAAACTAATAAGTCCCTATCCGTGGACTAAATAGATTGAACCATTTTCTTGTGTTCCTCTCTTGTTAGGTTAGGTGTTCTGAAGTCTTTTTTGACCTCAACATTTCCTGAACCACGGGAAGCACCAAGGCTGGCTTTCTTCTGTTTCTGTTCCAACTCAAACCTTTCCTTTACTGCAACAAATATAGGATTAGCTTGAGTCTTAATGAGAGATAGCCCTTCCAGCTTCGCGACCTTCTTGAGCTTCTCTAGGAGTTGCTCATTCATGCCGTTTGCCAAAAGGACAGTTTCTTCTACACTAAACGAATCTGGTGACGCTTCAGCTTCCTTTCGGACAGGGCTATTGCCCTTTACTGTCTTTAATTCTGCTTCAGCTTTTTTTGCACGCTCATATAATTTCTTATTAGTAGCCTGCAACTGCTCAACATCAATTTCAGGAGTTTCTAGTGTTTCTTCCAAAATTGGTGTATCAGGATTTTCTACAGTTTCCTCTACTGTCTCGTTTAAAGTGTCGAGATTCACATCATTTTCATTATCCATTCTAAGCGAAGGGTTAATTGATTTGAAGGGTTGTCTCCCATAGACTGGCTTTTTATGGAGGTTGCCGTGTCTTAATGCCCTCGGTGTCCTATACTTGTCCTTTATCTCGCCTCGTTTTCTTTATCGCTTATGGTTTTTGGTTTATAAAGTTCCTCTAACCTTTCAAAGGACTTCACCACTAAATTATTGGCTTCATGGAATCCACTAACGTCCTTTTTGTTAAAAATAACGTCTATTGCAAGCTCTTTTAATAGGTTTGTCTGAAACTCCTTAAAAGCTTCTCTTGTGTGGACATCTTCATAAAATCTTTTGAGTATTTCCATAATTTTATCCAGATATACTGGAAACTGTGAAACTGCCGTTTACTGTGAAATCTCCACCTGACCCTCTGTTCGTTCCAGCCGCAATGTCAGCACCTCTGAAATACATATTTGGGGTGATTCCGTTTACTATTCCGTCATCTGGTAGAACTAGTGGGTTTCCATCTGAATTAGTAAAGAGGAGGCGGTTCGCTTCGATTGAGAAATCTGTGTAGTTACCAAAGGACAACCAAAATTCACCAATAGCACCATCAAATCTACTGTTCCCTGCTCCGTCTGAAAACAAACGCCAGTTTGTGACACTTGCAAGTGCTGGGATACCAGCAGAAACTAAAGAAAACGAAAAAGTCTGGGGGCCACAATCAATTTGGAACGAGGCGAGTTGTCCTACGGTATTCCAAGAAATGAGAAGGTGGTTGCGTGTAGCACTCCACATTGTTGCAAGTGTGGAAACTGGGAATAAAGAAACTTGTGCCACAGACCCATCGGTATTAAAGAGTCGCAATCTTGGTTTCGGGACACCACCAGAATCCACAATCTCTAAATCAAAGATTACGTCCCCGCTCGCGTCCCTTCCTTGCAATAATCTACAGGCGGTTACGTCGTTCGCTGCTTCTATTCCATACAAAACAATACTCAAAGTTCCTGATTGAAGGTCAGTTAGACCAGTTAGGTTAGAAGCCCTACTTAAAAATCCTGTAGCGTTGTTGTCCGCCACCGTAACCGTTGGAAAGGTTATAGCTGGCCCTTTTCCGATATCACTCATAACGCTACGCCACATAGCTGCATATCCTCTAGACCGCATGTTAAAGGTATCAAGTTGCCCAAGATAATAACTACGGTCAACCATTTCTTGGTCTGTAAACAATCTCTTGAGATTAACAACAGAAACATTGCTAATGGTATCTGCGATTGATTGAGCAACTGTGTTGTAAGCGTCTTGTTGCACAGTATAGGTAGGGCCAAGTGGGTGGCCAGGAACGATAACAATGAAAAGTCGTGCGGCACTAAACCCACAATCAGTAATCCACGTTGTTCTGATGGCGTTTATGAGAGTGGTCATGTTATCCGAATACGCACCAGAGTTATTCACGGCGGGGTCGATAGAGCTTGTTATAGACAAAGAGGTTTCTGACGTGTCGTTTGCCGCAGTTTGTATATACACAACAACATTCCCGCCGTTGGTTGTTTCTTCGATTGTTTGGAAGTAGAGGTTTTTTGCGTTTGTTGTTCTCGTTGTGTACCACAAAGCCATGTCGTACGACGATTGTCCGCCGATACCGTAAAGAGATGTGTGCCTAAAGCCAGCTGCTACGTTATCGTCAATGACTTCTTGGTAAATGATTCGTGGGCCGTTACAGCCAATATACCCAGTACCAAGTGTCTTGTCGTTTTCTGCCACACCACTGGCATTTGTAATTTCAAAAAAGTCAGCACCCGAAGCTGTGATAGTAAACACACCGTTATTACCAGCAACGAAATTTTGCCCAGCAATTCTCGCCACCATTCCAGTAGCTATCGTCGACGAAGTGATTGAGGGATTTGTTCCTGTGCCGTCGTAAGTGTATCTGTATGTCGTTCCACTTGGGTTTGTTACGTCAAATCGAGTCGTTGAATCACCAAATACACTAGGGCTGGTTGTGTTACCACTTGAAACCCTGTGAGCAGAGAATTGTAGGGAGTTGGTTGTTGGGATAACAACGTCCGACGATACAATGGTTTGTACATACGTTTGGATTGAATCTGAACCAGTGCTTGTTGAAGTATTTACGGCTGAACCGATTACTGTAAAAGGAGAGCCAGTCAAACGAGTGCTAATATCTAAGTTCCCACCAGTCCCGACTGCCGAGGTACCGTACTTCATTCGGCACATAAGAAGTGACGACTGCGTATTAAAAAAGTTTTTCCTTCCTGGAATAACAGTCTCACTTGTCGCACCGTATTGGACACCGTTACTCTGACCGCTTGCTGGCTTTCCAATATATTCAATCATCTGCATATTTACAGAATCAGAATTGCCGTCGTGGTTTAGGTTTCGGTCATTCAAAAATGAGTTACTTATTGTTGTGGTCGCCCACTGATTAGCACCGCTTAAAGCACTGCCGTTGATTAGCTGTACCGACGCTGTTCCCATACCAGAACCAATGTAGTTATTTTCAGCACCAGCGTAAAGGGTTGAACCATAACAATTAAATCCAGCACGCCCAAGTGCTTGTGCAAACCCTTCATCATATCCATGACCGTCTTTAATTTGATTAGAGTCTCCAATACCAACAAAAGCAACACGGCCTGTTGCCATTGAATCTATAGCTGGTTTTAGGTTAGAGCTATAGCGATAGACACTG
>Ga0209414_1000765_pt1 | contig 15696 bp, 11 predicted proteins | sample LakVidmifraction_4_FD_181154 | JGI IMG/M metagenome (GOLD analysis project Ga0209414, IMG submission 181154) | Hypersaline microbial communities from Lake Vida, Antarctica - Brine Hole Two &gt;0.2 micron (SPAdes) (version 2) | ecosystem: Environmental > Aquatic > Non-marine Saline and Alkaline >... | reverse complement strand
ATCGGCCATTCCACTTCGGATTTTTGCCGAAGCAATAGCGATGGTTTCCAGGCCAGAGGCACAATACCTATTAACCGTCATTCCTGGTACTTTCTCGGTATCCAAACTCATTAAAGAAATTAAACGACCCACATTTAAGCCTTGTTCGGCTTCGGGCATGGCGTTTCCAACAATGACATCATCGATTCGGGTTTTATCAAAATCTGGTAATTGTTTCATCATATATTCTATGGTTTCGGCTGCCAAATCATCTGGTCGCTTAAACCTGAACACCCCACGGGAAGCTTTTCCCACGGCTGTTCTGTATGCTTTTACTATGTATGCTGTTTTCATATTAGGTCCCCTATCCCCCAAAGGGGGAATTCCTATTAGGGGTGAATAGGTTTTTTAATTCAACAAAAAATTTAAGAACAAATTCCTCCGCTTTCTCCTCCCCTTGGGGGAGGCTGGGAGGGGCTTTTAGTTTCTCAACGGTTTCCCTTTTTTCAACATATGCTCAAGTCTTTCCAGGGTTTTGCGTTCTCCGGTTAAAGACAGGAAGGCTTCACGTTCCAGATCTAATAAATACTGTTCGCTTACCATTTGTGCTTCAGATAGATCTCCGCCGGCCATCACGTAAGCCAGTTTATTGGCAATTTTTTTATCGTGATCGCTAATGTATTTTCCGGCGTTCATTTGGTCGGTTCCTACTAAGAAAGCTCCCAGGGCTTGTTTACCAAGTACTTTTATATCCTGTCTCTCAATAGGTTTGGTGTACCCGTTTTCAGCCATTAATAAAGCGTGCTTTTTGGCGATTGTTAATTGTCGTTCCTCATTTACAACTACAATATCTTTTCCTTTCTGAAGAATATTCAAATCGTAAGCTTCGTAAGCTGAAGTAGAAACTTTTGCCATCCCAATAGTGAGGAAATGTTCTCTTAGACGGTTCAGTTCCACATCATCTTTTTGAAAAGTATCGGCTGCGCGCACTGTCATTTCTTTAGAACCACCCCCGCCGGGAATCACTCCAACGCCAAATTCTACGAGTCCGATATAAGTTTCGGCTGCAGCCACAACTTTATCGGCGTGCAGGGAAAGTTCACATCCGCCGCCTAGCGTCATAGCGTGGGGAGCAGAAACAGTTGGAATAGACGAGTAGCGCATACGCATCATGGTATCCTGAAAATACGTGATCGCCATATTGAGTTCATCATATTCCTGTTCTACGGCCATCATAAAGATCATCCCGATATTGGCTCCCACCGAAAAATTCTTTCCATTATTGGCTACAACAAGTCCCTGATAATCTTTTTCGGCTATATCTATGGCTTTATTGATTCCGTCTAAAACATCACCACCAATGGCGTTCATTTTACTTCGGAATTCTACATTTAAAATTCCGTCGCCAAGATCTTCTACTACTACGCCACTATTGCTAAAAACTTCTTTAGACTCGCGAATATTATCTAAGATGATAAATGCATCCTGCCCGGGAACTTTAACCTGTTCTTTTTTCTGAAGATCATAATAATAGGTATTTCCTTCTTTTACAGCGTAGAAAGATTCAGTGCCACTTTCCAGCATCTCATTTACCCAAGCTGCAGGTTCTTTCCCTTCAGCTTTCATCATTTCGATTCCTTTTTTAACGCCAATAGCATCCCAAATTTGGAATGGTCCATGCTCCCAGCCAAATCCGGCTTTCATACCATCATCTAATTTGTAAAGATCGTCTGAGATTTCGGGAATTCTATTGGAAACATAAGCGAATAAAGCCGAAAAACTCTTCCGGTAAAATTTACCGGCTTTTCCTTCATCTTTTATTAAAACTTCGTAGCGATCTTCCAGCTTATCAATAGACTTGGTTTGTTCGAGAACATCGAATTTTGCGCTTTTACGATCACGATATTCCATTTTATCTAAGTCTAATGACTTGATTTCACTGGAGCCATCTTCTTTCTTGATTTTTTTATAAAAACCGGTATTATTGGTTTTGCTACCCAGCCATTCATTATCCATCATCGTCTGAATAAAGTCTGGCAGGGCAAAAAGATCGTGGGCTTCGTCGTTTGGCACTCCTTTATGCAATCCGTTGGCCACGTGCACCAGGGTATCCAAACCAACCACATCTACGGTTCTAAAAGTGGCCGATTTTTGGCGACCAATTACCGGACCGGTAAGTTTATCCACTTCTTCAATAGTCATATCCATCTCTTTCACCATATGAAAAAGACTCATAATACTGAAAATCCCGATTCGGTTTCCAATAAATGCCGGAGTATCTTTGGCAACTACCGATTTTTTGCCGAGGAATTTCTCGCCGTATTTCTTTAAAAAATCCAGGACATCCTGAGATGTATCTGACCCCGGAATGATCTCGAATAATTTTAAGTAACGTGGCGGATTAAAAAAGTGGGTGCCGCAAAAATGCTGCTGAAAATCTTCACTTCTTCCCTCGTTCATCTGTTGAATAGGGATTCCTGAAGTATTAGAAGTAATGAGTGTTCCTTTTTTACGGTGTTTTTCCAGCTTTTCAAATACCTGCTGTTTTATATCTAGGCGTTCTACGACCACCTCTATAATCCAATCGGCTTCAGAAACTTTAGAAATATCATCTTCCATGTTTCCTGTTTCAATACGATTGGCGAAATCTTTATGATAAATAGGAGAGGGCTTAGATTTTAAAGCCGATTGCAGGGATTCGTTTACTAAACGGTCACGAACTTCTTTGTCCTCTAAAGTGAGCCCTTTCTTTTTTTCTTTTTCGTTAAGTTCCCGCGGTACAATGTCCAGCAGAAGAACTTCTACGCCAATATTGGCAAAGTGACAGGCAATTCCGCTTCCCATAATCCCGGAGCCGATTACCGCAACTTTATTAATTCTTCTTTTCATAATTTTATTTTGGTTTAACTATAAGGTTTTCGTTTTTTAACAGACCTCACAGGTTTTTAAAACCTGTGAGGTCTAAAAATTTATTCTATTTTAATTTCTTCTTTATAGATTTTTTTTTCAGAAATGAGATCCATTATGGTATTGGCCACCTTAATAAAGGTCTGTAAATCTTCTGTTGGAACCGTTTCTGATACGGCTTCATCAAACCTAAGCACCACCTTTTTGGAATACTCTCTCATGTTCTGGCCAAACTCGGTTAAATAAATAAGGACACTACGACCATCCTTAGGATTTTTCTTCCTTAAAATTAATCCTTTTTCTTCCATAGTTTTTAAAATTCTTGATAAGCTGGTCGCTTCCATACCCATTTTAGGTCCCAGGGAGGTAGAAGGAGTGCCATTTTCTGGATCTATACTTAATAACGCGAAACCTGTAGCCATTGTGCTTCCGGCTTTTCCGGCTTCTTCATTATACATTTTGGAAACCGCTATCCAGGTGGCCCGCAATACATAATCTATTGTTTTCTCCTTCATTCTTAAATGTTGATACTCAAAGTTAAGAAAAATATATTATGCACGCATAATAAAATTGAAGAAATAGTGTTTCTAAATCAGTATTGTCCGATTAAAGAGAAAAGACCCCCGAGATTTCGGGGCTGCACGAGAAAAGAAAAAGTACCAAATTCAACTTATTGAATATCAGTGTTTTTTATATGAAAAAAATTAATTATGAAACTATACGATCATTCTCTTCAAAAGCAAGGTATGGATAATGAAAAACATCCGAATTGCCCTTCATCATTCATATTCCATCAAATCAAAAAAACTTTACCGGACAACAATGTTTATAAATTAACCAATTCTATAATTTATAGAGAATCACAAAAAAACCCTTCATAGGGAAGGGCTTTTAATTATGTCGTTTAAGACGATGGGATTAATTATGTTGATATATTTTATTGTAAAGTTTAATATATTTCTCTTTTATATTTCGTCTTTTTAGTTTCATAGTAGGAGTGAGGAGCCCTTCTTCGATTCCCCATTCTTCGGGCGTAAGCTCAAAAACTTTTACGCGCTCCCAATGTCCGAATTTTTCATTATAGAAATCTACTTCTTCCTGTATGCGTTGATTTACCATTTCATTTTCGGCAATAGCTTTATTAGACCCGTCTCCTAACTGGATGTTTTTTCGTTTGGCCCATTCATTTACGAATTCGAAATTGGGTTGAATGAAAGCTGCCGGCATTTTTTCTCCATCTCCAACTACCATAATTTGCTCAATAAAACGAGATTGTTTCATGGTGTTTTCAAGAATTTGAGGAGCTACATATTTTCCGCCGGAAGTTTTAAACATCTCTTTTTTACGATCGGTAATCTTTAAAAATCCGTCCTTATCCAGTTCCCCAATATCGCCGGTATGGAAAAAATTGTCTCCGTTTAAAACTTCTTTTGTTTTCTCGGGCTCCTTATAGTATCCTTTCATTACATTAGGACCTTTACAGAGTATTTCCCCGTCTTCGGCAATTTTAACCTCTACATTTCTAATTGGTTTTCCTACTGTACCAACTCTAAAATTACGATTTCTTTGATCGTTTACCGCGATTACCGGTGAGGTTTCTGTTAAACCATAACCTTCCATTACCGGAATATCGGCTGCGGCAAAAACACGAGCCAAACGCGGTTGAAGTGCCGCCGATCCCGAAACAATCAATTCTATATTCCCGCCTAAACCTTCTTTCCATTTAGAAAAGATAAGTTTACGGGCAAGTTTAAGTCTAGTTTCATACCACCAGCCATTGCCTCCATAAGGCTCATATTTTAGGCCTAACTCAACCGCCCAGAAAAATAATTTTTCTTTAACTCCCCCCAGGGTAGAGCCTTTAGCAATAATCTTATCATACACTTTTTCCAGTAGTCTGGGCACCGCGGTAATCACATGGGGTTTCACCTCTTTTAGGTTGTCGCTTATTTTATCTATAGATTCAGCAAAATGAATGGAAACCGAATAATATTGGTATAAATAAAGAATCATCCGTTCAAAAACATGGCACACCGGTAAAAAACTTAATGCCACAAATTCACCTCTTTCAAAAGGCACACGTTCCGCACTATCTAAAACATTGCTTACAATATTTTTATGGGAGAGCATCACTCCTTTTGGCCTTCCGGTAGTTCCCGAGGTATAGATTAAAGTAGCAACATCATCGGTCTTTACAGCCTGCTTTAATTTCTCTACCTCATCCTGATTGTCTTTATCTTCGCCTAACTCCAGAACTTCTTTCCAATTTTTTACATCTTGAATCTCATCAAAACTATAGACCTCTTTTAAATTCGTCTCACTTTTTATAGCGTTTAGTTTTTCTAAAACCTCCCTGTCTGAGACAAAACAATAAGTAGCTTCGCTGTGGCTCAATACATATTGATAATCATCTTCAGAAATAGTGGGATAAATAGGAACGGTTTGGGCGCCGGTTTGCAAAATTCCAATATCCATAATATTCCATTCGGTACGATTACTGGTAGAAATTATGGCAATTTTATCATTTGGCTTGATGCCCAGACGCAATAGCCCTCTGCTTATCGCATTGGCCTTATCAATATATTCCTGAGTGGAAATTGCTTCCCAGTTGCCATTGTATTTAGTGACCAAAGCTTTTTCTAGCGCGTGGTTTTCGAGCTGAAAATAGGGAAAGTCAAATAGTCTTGTTGGTTTATTCATTAGTTTGAATATTATAATATACTCTGCAAAATAGCAAAATTAAGGGCTATTTCAAATCTAAATATTAAAAATAGAAGAGATATTTTAAAAACCTTATAAAATTTTAAAGAAAACAGCTGGAATTAATTGACCAAAATAATTCTCTAAATATTTTTATTGAATTGATAATCATAAGATTAATGTGATGCTAAATGATGGAAGATTTATGAAATAGTACAATACCAATGGGCGTGAATCACAACCTTAAAAATGTGTTGCATACTAAAAATAAAAGTGATTTGTACAAAAAGCAGTACAAGGTATCATTACAGAAGCCGGGATTTATAAGTTAGCTAGAACTTAAGCAATCTCTCCACTTTGTAATGACACCTTGTACGGCCTGTTTTTCTTAAAGCTTGTCTATTTTTCTTCCAACCATTTTCTAGCATTTACAAAAGCTTCCAGCCAGGGACTTACTTTATCATCTTTTCTATCTTTTGGATAATAAGCCCAGTTCCAGGGAAAAGTAGATCGCTCTAAATGCGGCATCATCACTAAATGTCTTCCCGTATTATCGGTGAGCATGGCGGTATTAAAGTTTGATCCATTCGGGTTGGCAGGATAGGCGTCATACCCGTATTCTCCCACAATATTATAATGTTCTTTTTCGTAAGGAAGGCTAAATTTGCCTTCTCCATGCGCAGCCCAAATTCCCAATTTACTGCCGGCAAGGGAACCAAGCATAACCGATTTGTTTTCTTTAATTTCTACGGAAGTAAAACTACACTCAAATTTATGGGAAGCATTATGAAGCATTTTAGGCTTCTTTTCATGATCTGGATTTATTAATCCCAGTTCTATAAAAAGTTGACATCCGTTGCACACGCCCAAAGATAAAGTGTCTTCTCTCTTAAAGAAATTATCTAACGCTGATTTAGCTTTAGGATTATATAGAAAAGCTCCGGCCCAACCTTTGGCGCTTCCCAAAACATCTGAGTTGGAGAATCCGCCAACCGCAGCAATAAATTGTATATCTTCCAGGGTTTCTCTTCCGGAAGTCAAATCGGTCATATGCACATCTTTCACATCAAAACCGGCCAAATGCATCGCGCGGGCCATTTCTCGTTCAGAATTGGAACCTTTTTCGCGAATAATGGCAGCCTTAATTCCTCCCCTGGTCCCTTCTAAGGAGGGGAGTTTACCGGTAAAATGTTTTGGAAATTCAAATTCCAGCGGTTGTTTTTTGTAGTTATTAAAGCGCTCGGTTGCTTTGTCCAAACCGCTTTGTCTCTGGTCTAAAAGAAAAGAGGTTTTGTACCAAACATCACGTAATTCAGGAATATTGAAGTTTAATTTTTCTGTGCCATTTGTAATCTTAAGTTCATTGCCTTCAATCGTACGACCAATTTTAAAGAATTCAATCTTATTATCGGTCAATACTTTTTCGGCAATTTCATTTTTCGCCTGAAAAACAATTCCGCAGTTTTCACTAAATAGCAACTTAATACTATCTTTTTCATTTAAGGCCGAAAGATCTAATTCGGCTCCTAAATTCGTATCGGAAAAACACATTTCAAGAAGTGTGGTAATTAATCCGCCGGAGGCCACATCGTGTCCGGCCAGGATTAAATCTTGTTTAATTAAGCCCTGGATATTATAAAAAGCATCGGCAAACTTCTTATTATCTTTAATGGTAGGCACTTCTTTTCCAATTTTATTCAGAATTTGGGCAAAAGAAGAGCCGCCAAGTTTAAAGGTGTCCTGAGATAAATTGATATAATAGATATCCCCGCCTCCGAGGCTTCGGGGCTGTAAGACCGGCTCCACGGTTTTGGTAATATCATCACAATGTCCAGCGGCAGAAATGATCACTGTTCCGGGAGAAAGTACTTCCCCATCTTTATAACGTTGTTTCATGGAAAGCGAATCTTTTCCTGTGGGTACATTGATTCCCAGGGAAATCGCGAAATCTGAAACGCTTTGCACGGCTTCGTAAAGCCTGGCATCTTCTCCTTCATTATTACAGGGCCACATCCAGTTAGCCGATAAGGAAATCGATTTTAAACCTTTCTCCAAAGGAGCCCAAATAATATTGGAAAGCGCTTCTCCAATTGAGTTTTTAGAACCTGCCACGGGATCTACCAAAGCAGAAATAGGGGAGTGCCCAATAGAAGTAGCAACCCCTTCTTTGCCCTTGTAATCTAAAGCCATTACCCCGCAGTTATTTAAAGGTAATTGCAAAGGTCCCGCAGTTTGCTGTGTCGCTACCCGGCCGGTAACACAGCGGTCAACTTTGTTGGTAAGCCAGTCTTTACAGGCAACGGCTTCTAATTGAAGCACCTGTTCTAGATAATCATTAATGTTTTCTGAAGAATATACCACATCATCATAAACCCTGTTCACGGTGTTATCTTTCATAATGGTTTTGGGAGAACTTCCAAAAATATCTAAAAGAGCTAAATCCATTGGTTTTTGTCCAGATTTTTCTCCTTTAATAGTAAACCTGTTATCCCCGGTTACGTGCCCAACCGAATAGATTGGAGTACGCTCGCGACGGGAAACTTTTTCTAAAATTTCATAGTTTTTTCCATGAATAACCAAGCCCATTCTTTCCTGAGATTCGTTTCCTATAAGCTCTTTGGCCGATAGGGTAGGATCGCCCACCGGTAATTCGTCTAAATCTATCCTTCCTCCGGTTTCTTCCACCAGTTCGCTCAAGCAATTTAAGTGACCACCGGCACCGTGATCGTGAATTGACACAATGGGATTGTCTTCACTTTCTACCATGCCTCTTATGGCATTTGCGGCCCGTTTTTGCATTTCGGGGTTCGCTCTTTGGATGGCGTTCAATTCGATGCCGCTACCAAATTCCCCGGTATCTGCCGAAGAAACTGCTGCTCCGCCCATTCCAATGCGGTAGTTTTCACCTCCAAGAATTACAATTTTATCATCTTTCTTTGGAAGCTCTTTTTGCGCGTCTTTAGCTTTTCCGTAGCCAATGCCACCAGCGAGCATAATCGCTTTATCATAGCCTAAATCTCGCTGATGTTCCTGGTGTTCAAAAGTTAAGACTGAACCCACGATTAAAGGCTGTCCGAATTTATTGCCAAAATCTGAAGCTCCATTAGAAGCTTTTATCAAAATATCCATCGGGGTTTGATAGAGCCATTGCCGCTCTTTCGTCCCTTGCTCCCATTTCCTGTCTTTTTCAAGCCTGGAGTAGGAAGTCATATAAACAGCGGTTCCGGCTAGTGGAAGTGAACCTTTTCCGCCGGCAAGCCTATCGCGAATTTCCCCACCGCTCCCGGTAGCTGCGCCGTTAAAAGGTTCTACTGTAGTTGGGAAATTATGGGTTTCAGCCTTTATAGAAATTACCGAGTCGAAGTCTATATTTTGATAATATTCGGGAACATCGGGTCGTTTTGGTGCAAATTGCTGTACCCGTGGTCCTTTAATAAACGCCACGTTATCTTTATAGGCCGAAACAATCTCGTTTGGATTTTTTTCTGAAGTTTTTCTAATGAGTTTGAATAACGAATCTTGTTTTTCCTCTCCATCAATCACAAAAGTACCATTGAAGATTTTATGACGACAGTGTTCAGAATTCACCTGTGAAAACCCGAAAACTTCAGAATCGGTGAGTTTTCTTCCCAAATTACTGGCCAATCCTTGTAGATAGGCAACCTCTTCTGCATTAAGCGCTAAACCTTCTTTTTGGTTATAGGCTTCAATATCATCAATTTCAATAATTGGATCTGGATTTATGGGAGTATCAAAAATATGCTGATTAAGGCCATTGTATTTTTGAGAAAGCATAGGATCAAAATCGTGGTAATGCTCATCTACCCTAAGAAATTCCTCAATTCTAAGAATTCCTTTAACACTCATATTTTGAGTGATCTCTACCGCGTTGGTGCTCCAGGGAGTAATCATAGCGGCACGTGGACCAACAAAAAAATCTGCCAGGGCAGATTTATCAATTTGTTGGGTATTTCCAAAAAGCCAGTTTAGTTTAGTAATGTCTTGAGCCGTAAGATTGGTATGCGTTTCTATCGCAAAAACCTTGGTGGTTTGGTCTCCAAAGAAAAGGATCATGCTGTGTTGTTTTGAGTTGTTTGAGAAAACACAAATTTAGCTTTTTCGAGAGAATAATTTGGAAATTTTAGGGAAGAAAATACGAATCCAATTCAGCAATTTTTATCGTCATTGCGGCACAGGTTAAAGAAAGCTAATAATCACCTACCCCGTCTATGGAATTCATTTCAAGCACTTCCCAGTTATCGGTTTCGTACGAAATAGAAGGTTCGGTACTATTTTTCTTTCTTCTAAGGGTTTTATCTTTAGCAAAATCTTCAGGCTTATCCAATTGTCCAATAATGTCAATTAGTATCCCGTCTTTAAAAAGTCCAATGGGATCGTTGCCGTTAAAATTCATTGGCGCACCGGTTTTTAACTGATTAGCCTGTTCGATAAGCTCTGGAATATCAGCAGATTCATTAGAAATAACAAATACATCTTTATGTGCTAAATTTCCGGAGAGCTGTACTTCGCCCATCCAATCTCCGCTGCCGTTTGTTTGTTTTTTAATGCTGTATTTCTCAGCCTCAAGAACTACATCTTTTCCGGTAAGATTTACTATTTCTAAAGCCTTATTAAAGGAAGTACCTTCCACATATTCTGAAAAGAAGAGTGCATTAGAGAAATTATCGGGCAGTGGTTCTTCAGTTTTAGGATCGGTTTCCTCTCCTGAACAGGAAATAGACAGCAATACCGTGATAAGAATTAAAAAGTAATAGCCTTTCATTGGGAAAACATTTCAGTTAAGAGCCTGTTTAATTTACTGCTAATTCTTCTAAAATATTTTCTCTAGAAATTATTGGGTAAAATCCCTTAGGTTGGGAAGTTGTTAATTCGTTAATCGTTAAATCGGGATTTTTTAACAAACCTCGCAAAGCCTTCCACAATTCGTAAACCACCAAACAATAAACAATAAACCCCAAACAAAGAGTAACAGATTGCCAAATCGCTTTGCTCTTCGCAATGACGGGAGAATTAAAGAGAGTCTATGATTTTGGAAAAGCTTAAACAATAAACCACAGACCACAGACCACAAACTTACAACCGATAAACTAACTTATTTTTTCCAGTAGTGCCATATAGAATCCGTCGTAACCGGTTACCGAAGAAAGAAGACTTTTATCTTTTGAGAGCTTAAAATTTTTACCGTTTTCTGAATTTAAAAACTTATCTACCTGAGCTTTATTTTCAGAAGGTAAAATAGAACAGGTTGCATAAACCATCTTTCCGCCGGGTTTTAAAATCCTGGAATATTTTTCTAAAATTTCAAACTGAGTATTTCTAAGACGCTCTAAAAATTCGGGTTGTAGCTTCCATTTGGCATCGGGATTACGGCTTAAAACGCCCAATCCGCTGCAAGGTGCGTCTATTAAAACGCGATCTGCCGTGCCGTAAAGTTTTTTAATCACTTTAGTGGAGTCTATAGCGCGCGGATCTATATTATGAGCACCGGCACGTTTTGCGCGGCGTTTAAGTTCTTTTAATTTATTTTCATAAATATCGGTAGCGATTATCTGACCTTTATTCTCCATTAAAGCGGCCAGATGAAGAGTCTTGCCGCCAGCCCCGGCACAAGTATCCACTACGCGCATTCCCGGTTGTACATCCAGGAAATGGGCCACTACCTGAGAAGAAGCATCTTGCACTTCAAAAAGTCCGTCCTTAAAAGCTATGGTTCTAAAAACATTACTGCGTTCTACTAACTCTAAGGCTTCCGGATAATTTTTAATGCGGGTAGTTTCTATCTCTTCTTCTCGCAATTTCTTTTGCAATCCTTCTACCGTGGTTTTAAGCGTGTTCGCTCTTATAATTACAGGTGCTTGCTTATTTAAAGCGCCAATTTCTTTTTCCCATATTTTTTCACCAAGCTCTTTTTTGCCCAATTCATCGAGCCAATCTGGAATGGATTCCCTAAATTTTCTAATCTTACTTAGACTATCAAACTTTCCTTTAATTCTTCGGGTAGGGGTGCCTTCAAACTGAGGCCAATCTGGTAATTTAATTCCGCGCAAAGTGGCCCAAACAGTAAATAACCTGAATAGGTTTTCACGAGAGAACGGTTCTTTTACTTCGGCGATTTCAGCATAAAGTCTTTTCCAGCGTACAATATCGTACACGGTTTCGGCAATAAAACTTCGGTCGCGAGCCCCCCAACGTTTATCCCGTTTCAGTGTTTTTTGAATCACTTTATCGGCATAAGCTCCTTCATTAAAAATTTCAGCAAGGGCATCAATACTGGCAAAAACCAGATTTCTATGTAAGCGCATAATTAAAATTTAAGGCTGCAAAGGTACGGTTTTTTACTCACTAAGTGAGATTTGAAATACTCTTATAGTTGGCAAAAGTAATTCGGCCTTTCTAAACTAATTTTGTGACTAATCAGTTAGAATAAACCATTGAAAATTAGTGGGTTATTTTACGCAAAGCGCGCAAAGGAAAAAACGCAAAGAAGCGCAAAATGTTAATTTTTACTACTTTATATCTTTGCGGGTTTTGTGATGAGCTTAGCATTCTTTCCGTTAAACCCTATTTTAGTATTTACAAAATTAAATTTTAAGTTTTTACTTATTAGTTTCCTGATTTTTTTCAAATGAGTGCTATGGATTCTTTTATTCTGCGGAAAAATTTATCTTTGATCGAAATGTATTTATTCTGCCATAAACCTTGATATTGGAAGAATTGACTAAAAAATTAAGATTGATGAAGAAGCTTTTTTTATTAGGCCTGTTGGCCATTATTTCCTGTAAATCTGATAATAAATCTGAAAAGCTTATGCAGGAAACAGTGCAGAAGAATTTTACGGAAGTAGAAATTCAGGAAATATATGAAAATGATTCCCTGAGTATTAGAGCTATAGAAATTATTGGCAAAAATATTGCCTTTGCAGCAAATAATGGCACTTTTGGAATGTATAATAAGGAAACCAAAAAATGGCTCACCAATACGCAAAAGCACGATACGCTTAGCCCAGAATTTAGAGCGGTTGCTGCTACAAAAAATGATTTCTTTATGCTAAGTGTTGGCAGCCCGGCCTTGCTTTATAAAACCGGCAATTCTGGTGCGATGGAACTAGTTTATAAAGAAGAACACGAAAAAGCGTTTTATGATGCGATGGTCTTTTGGAACGATAAAGAGGGAATTGCAATGGGGGATCCCACCGGAAATTGTATTTCGATAATCATTACCCGCAATGGCGGAAATAATTGGAAAAAAATAGACTGTGAAGCTTTACCGGAAGTTGTGGAAGGGGAAGCTGCATTTGCGGCCAGTAATTCTAATATAGCCATAAAAGGAGATAAAACCTGGATTTTAACCGGCGGTATGACATCCCGAGTTTATTTCTCTCCCGATAAAGGCAAAACCTGGGAAGTTTTTGATACCCCGCTAATTGATGGAAAACCTACAACTGGTGGTTATAGCATGGATTTTTATGATGAAAACCAGGGGATAATTATAGGTGGGGATTATACCAACCCGGAAGGAAAAACCGGAAATAAAGCGATCTCAAATGATGGCGGTAAAACCTGGGAGCTCATTGCAGAAGGGGAGGAGCCGGGTTATAAAAGTAGCGTTAGGTTTGTTCCCGGCAGCGACGCCATACAAATTGTAGCTACCGGGTTTAGCGGAATTTCATATTCCAAAAACGGCGGAAAATCCTGGGGAAAATTATCTGAAGAAAGTTTTTATACGCTTCGGTTTAAAAATGATTCTGTGGCTTATGCGGCCGGAGATGGAAGAATTGCTAAACTAACTTTTAAGTGATTATGGCTATAGTTTGGTCTATCGTTGATCTAATAATTATAATACAATGGTAGTTTAAAACGTCCTCTGAATTTGTTTCATACTTCATCCTGAATTTACTTCTGGAATCTAACATGTTTACACTTCGCCGTATTTTCTTCAGGATTTATAAACTTTACCACAATTTAGGCCCCCGAAAAAATTTTCGGGGCAGCAGGCTCTAAAATGAATTAAGGGAGACGAAACTAAAAAGCCTGAACCAATAACAAAATAATATTTGATGAAAACCATCAAACAAAATTTTATTTTTAAGCACACTTAGTAAAAAAAGAATCCCGGAAGGCATTAAACCAACCGGGATACTCACTACTAACTAACCAAAAACTAATCATGAAAAATTAAAATCTTATAATCCTGTCTTATTTTTAAATTTTGTTTTCGAGCGTTTATTCTTCATTTTCCTTTCTTTCGCTTTCTTTTCGTGCTCTATATTCTTTTATTAATTTCTTATGAAACTCGTCTTCGAGTTTGTGTAATTTTATAATTTCCTGGGCAGACATGATTTCCTTAAGATCTTTAAAGAGTTGCTTTTTCAATAAATAATCTTTCTGCTCTATCTCTACATATTCTTCCAACATTTTATTGGCATCATCTTCTGTGATACACTCTAAATTTGGCAGGTCCCGATGCTCCCGTTTTCTTAATTCATTTTGTTTAGCCTCATATTCATTATAAATAGGCCAAAATTGTTGTGCTCCTTTTTTATTAAGACTTAATTCTTGCGTGAGAAAAGCGGTTTTTAATTCTTTAATCTTTTCACGATGCCCATCTTTATTGTGTTCCTGCGCCTGGATAGAACAGAAACTTGTGCATATAAAAAATATAAATAATACGTTTTTCATTTCATTTTTCTTCTAAAAGATAAATAGGATCTTCCATATTTTCGTCCAGATAATCTATCATCGCATTTGCATTGAGATTATTTAAATCTGAATCATCCACTATATATCCATCGGTGAAAATATAATTGGAAATTTCAGAAGTAGAAAAATCAATATTATTCTCATCAATATAATCTTCCATCACAGAGAGCTGAACGTTTTCCCAGCTGGTCGTAGTTTTAGGATTAAGATAAAACGTACTGCCCAAGGCTATAACAATAGCGGCGATACTGGCGGCATACAGTAATATATCTTTGCTAAACAAAGCTCTTACTTTAGGTTCCTTTTGCTGATGACCTACCTTATCTAATAAACCGTTCTCCAATTCCTCAAAATAACCGGTGGGAGTATTAAAACCTGTGGTTTTTTTAGCTCCCAGAGTTTCCGAAAATGAAATTATATCACAAACTTCTTCCTCTAAACCATTAAAATAGTTAGGAGGGGTTTTAAAACCCGACTTTGGTTGATATGATTCTTTATTCGCCTTCATTACTATTTTGACTATTAAAAACAAAAATGGTTTAATCAGATTTTATGAATTTTTCTATTTTTTTGGTAGCGTGATGATAAGAGGCTTTTAGTGCACCTTCACTGGTCTGCAGGATTTCGGCCATTTCCCGATATTTTAGTTCTTGAAAATATTTCAGATTAAAAACCTGTTGTTGTTTTGCGGGCAAACTGGCAATAGCTTTTTGTAGCTTCAGTTGAATTTCATCTCCCTCAAAATAAACATCACTTTCTAAATTATCAATAAGTTGATGCTGAAGATCTTCCGAAGATATTTGTAAACGTTTGGCCTGTTTATTTAAAAAATTGATGGCTTCGTTTGTAGCGATTCTATACATCCAGGAATACAACTTGCTGTCTCCTTTAAAATTTTGAATGTTATTAAAAACTTTAATAAAGGTATTTTGCAATACATCATGGGTGTCCTCATGGTTTTTCACCATGTTTCTAATGTGCCAGTACAAACGCTCTTTATATAAAGTAACCATTTCCTTAAATGCTGCGGAAGCGGTCTTTTTATTCTGTAAACGTTGGATAAGTTGATTTTCGGACGATTCCAAGGGAATGTTTGTTCTAATTTTTAATCAATCCCGAATAACGGAAACCAAAGGTAATTAAAACTTTAGTCATCCTAAAGCTGTGCATACAAAGAAATTAAACCCATTAAAATTCTAGGGAACTAAAAAAACATTATCGACCAAATGCATATAAAGCAGATAAAGTGCAATTTTTCTTTGGCAGAATGATTTTTCTAAATTATATTTACACTGTTAAAATGAATTACACTTTTTTTTTGCCCCAAGCAAATTTGATTTAAACTTTTATTCCATCTGCCCCAAGATGTGAATAATTCAAGAAAGGATGG
>Ga0209414_1000764_pt1 | contig 15696 bp, 12 predicted proteins | sample LakVidmifraction_4_FD_181154 | JGI IMG/M metagenome (GOLD analysis project Ga0209414, IMG submission 181154) | Hypersaline microbial communities from Lake Vida, Antarctica - Brine Hole Two &gt;0.2 micron (SPAdes) (version 2) | ecosystem: Environmental > Aquatic > Non-marine Saline and Alkaline >... | reverse complement strand
GCTTTTGAAGTAGGAGAACCAATAACTTTAGTTCCAGAAGTTTTAGATTCAGGGAAACCTAAGAACGATTTAACGAAGGAAATTGACAGGCTTTGGAAAGTAAATCGGTTAGACAATAAGTTGCAGAAGCTTATTAAGTTGAAGAAATCGGAAACGCAAAGTGCTATTCTTTTCTACATGCAAGAGACAACCGCAGAGAGTAGAAGCAACAGGCTTCGAGGAACAGACTCTTCCAAGGAAATAAAAAGTAAAGTATTAGAGAATAAAAATGGCAGGATGGCACCATACTACGACCCTTTTGGAGATATGGTAGCTTTTACCTGGAGCTTCGATACTACAGTTAACGGTAAAACATTATCAAACGTATGGGTTTATACCGACACCAAGGTATTTAAGATGGATAACAGTTCGGGCAAAGCTTCAATGGTTAGTGAGGACCGCCACGGGTTTACTAAGATACCGGTTGTGTACTTCGAGCAGGACAACCCTGAGTGGTTCGTAGCTCAGCCTATGATAGATAGGATTGAGGTTGCTATGAGCAAACTGGGAGCGTCTAACGACTACAGCGGGCATCCAATACTTATGCTCTACGGAGAAGTAGAAGGGGCACCAGACAAGGACGAGGATGGGAAAGCGCTTCGGTTCAATATGATAAGGGATGAAGCTGACAAAATGCACCACGGTGACGCTAAGTTCCTGACCCACGACGAAGCCCCGGAATCAGTTAGGATGGAGTTGGAGAGGTTGGAGAAGTATATTTACACAATGACCTCCACGCCAGATATAAGCTTTGATAACATCAAGGGCTTAGGTGACGTTTCAGGAGTAGCCATACGGCTTATGTTCCTGGATGCTATAATGAAGGCCAAGCTTAACGAAGGCGACAACCGGACAGCGGTGGAGCGTATGGTTAACGTTATGGTATCAGGAGTGACCACCACTACCAAGACCGGTTTGAAGGAACAGGCGAGAGACACCATCTTCGGAGTGCAGTTTAACAGCATACTACCAGATGATTTGAGAGATAGCGTTGAGACTTATTCCTTAGCTGTACAGACAGGTATTATGAGCGTTGAGTCAGCGGTAGAAACTTTAGACCTTTCACCGGACGCAGAGCGGGAGTTGGAGAATATAGGTAAAGACCAAGCCAGAAAACAACAAAAGGGAGAGGATCCGACAGAAGATAACCCTCCTGCGCCACCTACTGAGTAAACCCCATATAATAAAAATTCCACGAATGCAAGTTATATACGATTAATTTCCATATATTTGGAATCTATAAATCTTTTAAACAACTAAAACCAATATTAGATGGCTGTAGAAGCAAAGAAGATTAAGGAACGACTGAAGGTTCTCTACCCAGGCGTAAACTTATCTGCAAAAAGGATGGACGAACTTTCGGCCAAACTTGCAAAAAAACCCGCTGATGATGCGGAAGATGAAGCTATTGATGGAGTTATCAACAATGCTAACGATTTTATTTCCTTCTCTGACATAGCGAAGGACGATGATAGAGTTAGAAATTTGGAAGCCAACCAGAGAAAGCCAAACGATCCCGCACCAACAGACCCGCCAACACCACCCGCACCAACAGACCCTCCAACACCACCGGAAGATGTACCAGCTTGGGCAAAAGCACTTATTGACGCTAACAAGACAGTTACGACAGAATTGCAAGAGCTTAAAGCCGGTAAAGTAACGGAGAGTAAAAGAGTGCAAGCTAAGAAGCTTTACGATTCAAATGAAAAGCTGAAGTCTCTTAAAGGGGAAACAGGGGAAAAGTGGTTCAACAGAATCGACGTAGATTCTGAAACGCCAGTAGCCGATCAGATTGATGCTTTGGAGTCCGAACTAACGGACATTACCCAGGTTCAAGCAGATGCTACAAGTACAGCGGGGGCACCGCCAAACGGGAGTAATAACAGCAAGCCTACAGACGCAGATATTGATGCAGTTGCAGCAGGGTTGTAAACCTTGCAAAGACTATTCAATTAATTTTAAATTCTAACAAATGCCACAAGCAAATTTAACAGACAACCTTTCGGGCGTTGAAACTTCGGCAGATTCAGTTGTTATAGGACTGCTTCTCGAAGATATTCCCGGAGGAAGGACTCTTGACGTAACAGGCGTTACCCAAGATGTTATTAAAGCTGGTACTGTAATTGTCGAGGATGATGCTTCAGGGGACTTAAAACCCTTGATAATCACCGAAGGCTCTTATGAAGCACTACCAGGATCACATACCTATAAAGGTGTGTTAGTAAGTACTATACTTACTAAAAAACCAATGGCTTCTATTATGGTTCGCGGAAGAGTGAATACTGAGGCCGCAGAACAAGCACAGGGATTACCAGCGTACCCCGCAGGTGCTGTAACTGCCCTTTCACTAATTCGATTCACAAAAGACTAACATAAGATGGAAAAGTCATTATTTAGACAATATGTAGATAAGTGGTTCCTACCGCTTGTCCTCAAAGTAGTAGCTACCATTAACGGCAGCGAGAACCCGTTAACGTACCTTCACAAAAGGATGTTGACCAGAGTATATTCCCCAACTATGAAGTGGGGTTCGCTTGGATCCAACGGTCGCGCGGTAGCAGCCGATGTGGTTTCATTAAACTCCTCACTTCCTTTGAAGAAAAGGGACACCATTAAGAAAGCAGAGGGAGATATTCCGAAACTCGGTATGAAATTATACCTTGATGAGAAAACACTTTCGGAATTGGATATTTTAGAAGCCCAAAACTCAGATGGCAGACTTGACAATCAGATCTTAAGATTGCTATTCGCAGATACGCGTAAATGTATTGAAGGGATTGATGAACAATTAGAAGGAATGTTTTTACAGGCATTATCTTCAGGGGTTACATCTATCACCGACGAGAACAACACAGGTACCGGAATCAGATTAGATTTTGGAATACCTGATAAAAACAGGTATGGTGTATCAGCGCCTTGGTCAGGAGCAACAGCAAAACCGATTGATAACATTGAACACGTTATTTCCAAGGCAAGAGATGCAGGACATGCGATCAGATTTATCAAAATGGACAGGGGAACATTTAACGCCTTCCGTAAACACGACCAAGTTAGGCAACTATTTGCTGCCGGTATCGGGTTTAGCGGATCCAGTATTCCGATTCCTAACTTCGAGCAGGTTAATGATGCTATCGGAAGTGCGTATGGAATTTCTATCGAGATCATCGACAGAACCATTACTTATGAAAAGAATGGTGTGGATGTAACGGTTAGTCCTTGGACTAAAAATGCGGTAGTATTTCTAACTGGGGATCAAGTAGGATCTTTAACCTGGAGCAGGTTGGCAGAAATGAACCACCCCGCGAAACAGGTTACCTATGCTACTGCGGACGAGTTTAAACTAGTATCTAAGTATCACAAAGTTGACCCACTTAGAGAGTTTACTTCCGGGCAGGCTATAGTAGTTCCGGTATTAGGTGCTGTGGAGTCCATCTATCTTATGGATTCAGAAGAAGCAGATGCTTCTATTGCCGATCAGGTAGAAGGTGATGCGTACTACACCTATGGTGGAACAAGCTACACTAAACAATCAGTAGTTGACGGGCTTAACGCCACCAACGAAGTTCCTGAAGCAACAATAGACCAAGCCGATTCTACTTTATCTAACAAGATAAATAAATTATCGGAAGAAGGTATTACTACTTTCAAAAGTAAACTTGTAGAGGGCGCATTATAATGTATAGCTCAGCAAGCATATCAATATTAGAAGAACGGATAGGGTTCGGTCGGGCAGACCTGGAGGATGTTACGGTAGATCCGCAGCATTTGGTAGGTACGTCAGGACGAACCCTACCGTACTTTCACAGGTTAGCAACTCTGAAGAATATCTATAAAACGGTTGAGAAACCAACTATGGATTCGGCAGAGTTTAATGCTTATTTGGAGCAGATGAAAGTAGATGCTGTAAAGCACGTACTATCAGCGATATTAGATAGGCACAGGCTGTATGTACTTGAGAGAGACTATTCAGACATAATAATTGGAAGGCCAGAACTTTTTGATGGCGCAGTAGGCTACGCTTTAGCAATTTCAGCTATAGAGCAGATGGTTTCAACAAGCCGGAGTAACTACATAGAGACTTCAGCTAAACTTAGCTATCAGCAATTAAAGATGGAATTGGAAGGAGTTGTAGATGATGCAGGGCGAGTGAGGTCGGTAGGGCTTAAACAAGAACTACACCACTCCATACGCCAGGCAATAAGAGCAATATTTAAAGAGGGAGTGAAAATATTCGATGCTTCAGACGTTTGGTAAATGATACACCTTAAAGCAAATACTTCAGGAATTGACTGCGAGATACAGGATATGCAACGTGTATTCCACGATGCTTTGTCAGCGCAGTTCCCGAATGTGGAAGCTTACGGGAGATTATACCGGAAAGAACGTATATCAGGCACTTACCCGGAGTGGTTCAACTCCAGTACAGGAGATTATGAGATAATATACCTTGACGATACTAAGGACGTTATTATTAGTTTCATAGACGGAGAAGAACATACCACTCAAGACGGGTTTACCTACGTAGCCCCTTTGAAAATCATATTCTGGTTCAATACAGACCGTATTGCCAATACGGAGTACGGAGATTCAGAAGCGCAGCGTTTGGCAAGTGTTATATTGAACACCGAAATATTTAATACCTTTACGTATGACAGACTGCAAAAACAAGTAAGGTCTATTTATTCAGGATTTAATATCAACGATGTTAAATTTGAAAATATGCACCCTTACCACGTTTTCAGTCTTAATATAAATCTAACCTACCAATTAACTAAAAGATGTAACTAATGGCAGATAAAGCTAAGAAAACAGAGGATTCGGATAAAAAATCAGAAGATAAAGGCAAAGAATTTGGAAAATCCAAGTATATTGCCACCAGAACAGCTAACGTTGGTACTAAGAAAGACGGTTCGGCTAAAATAAAAGTTAAACGCTGGAAAGAATACAGGCTGAACAAAGACCAGGCTGATACTTACCGCAAACATAAACTAATATAACGATGGCTACAGTAGAAGAATTATTAAACAAAGGCAAGTGCGCGATTGACGGCAATAACCTCGGGTTGGAAACTTCCAAAGGATGTGCTACGCTAATCACATCGGCCAAGACAATCATAATGATCCACCCTAACGAGGAGATCAAAAATGGTGAGACTTTAGAGGATGAGATAGGCCGCTTAATGTTAGCCGGTAAAATGGGTATTGCAAGAGGGGTTCAGAATTTTGAAGAGAACGGAAGTGACGATGCTACCGAGAATCTTCCTGATGATACAATGAGGGTAACCAATGAGGGTAAATACGCCTTCCTTGCAACCTTTACTAATGGTTTGTTTTTCAACAAAGCCTTGCACTCTTTGAAGGGTTTCAAGCGTTGGAATATTCTTTTGGTAGATCAAAAGGGCGTTTACGGACACCGGACAGAAACTGGTTTGGCTGGATTCACCACAGGAATGATACAACCTGCTAAACTAACTTTCCCTTCTCCATCACAAGGACAAGCGGAAGGATTGAAGTTCCAATTCTTAGAACGGTATGAGTTTGATAGTGAGCCCGGTTTTATTATGGACACTTCACTTCGTAAATTGAAAGGCGTTACTGAGGTAGCTCTTAATTACGTAAACGAGCCAATTGCAATGGACACAGATTTAAAAGTTAAAGCTACGCTCGCAATGGATTCAACCACGCTATATGAAGGCGGAGAATTTGGAGATTTTAAATTCACAAGTGCAGGAACAGCCAACGATCCTACTGCCGGAGACGATTCCGTTGAAGCAGGGGTTTATGTTCTGACGGTTACTGCCTTAGCAGCAGGAGATAGTACGGAATTGAGAATGCCTATCCAGAAAGGACCGGACGGTGATTTCTATAAAGGAAGCCCTGTCTCTTATGACATTCCCTAAGTAACTTAAAAGCCCTACTTAGGTAGGGCTTTATTTTTTACAGCTTATATGGCATCAGGTATGCTTACCGGAATTTTTAGAGACCTAATCGAGATTGAGTTCGGTTTGGAAGCAGAAGCCATTGATATAATCCACGATAACAATAATATAATTATTGATATGAACACGCGTAAACTCTACGCTGGATTAAATTCAAGAGGGCAATCTTTGGAATCCATAAGAGGATTCTACGCACCAAAAACTATTGCTATAAAAAAGAGTGAAGGTCAACCTACCGACAGAGTTACCCTAAGAGATACCGGAGATTTTTACGAAGGGTTTTACGTCAACGCTTCAAGCGCGATGTGGCACTTAAGCAGTAATGATGAAAAGACAGACGAGCTTATAAAACAATGGGGATCTGACATTTTTGGCAATACAAACGAGGACGAGAGAGAATTTAATGTTGAATACATTTTACCAGGACTTATAGAATGGATATTGCAGAACCTAAAACTTTAAGAGTATCAAGAAACACTGAAGAAATATCAGCGCACCACTTCTTTAAAATGCGAGATACCGGGGATATGCAATGGATGTACCCTAAGTTTGATGGCTGGACTGAGATTAAAGAACAACTACCCGAGAACGTAGAAGAGTTAGCTGCCGACATACAAGACGAGTACGCTAAACTTACCAACAACAACACTACTTCACTTTACATAGAATGCCTTGACGATATAGAATTGGCAGCTACCAGGATTTACGGAGCCTCAATATTATTGGATGCCGTGAACCGCAGGTGGGGTTTTATGGAAGCCGATATACAAAAGCAATATATCGAGACTCTTAAAGGTTGGAACTTCCTACTAAACCCTACGAAACCTATCAAAGAAGAGTGCGAGAGGTTGGCAAAACAGTTAAGGGCCGCAAAGACAAAGCTAAAAAGACTGGAAAAGGAAAAAGTCGATATGGAGCGTAAGTCTGCCGATAAAGGGGTAAATTTACTGGAAATATTGGTAGGCGTTAAAAACGTTCTGAAAAGAGATCTTGACCTTAAAAAAATAAGTCTAAGAGAATGGCATTATACTCTTGAGTCACTCTCTACTAAAAAATCCGCATAATGGCCGAAAATAGTTACTTACAATCCATTGAGAAAGCCCGCAGGTTTGTTCAAGATCATTATAAAGATTGGGAGAGTATTGACCGTAAGATATTAGAAATATCTAAGAATGCCCAAAAACTAACGACTTTAAATGCGGACGGTTCTATAAAAGAACTCAATTCAAGAATTGAGAAGAACGTTACCTATCGTAAGCAGATGAACGAGCAGGTAAAAAAGCAAGAGAAAGTAATTAAAACCCTGCGAGCTGAAGTAAATAAGCTCAATAAAGCTCAGAAACAGGTTAACGCTACTGAGACTAAGAATGACAAGCTGTCTAAGAAAATGACGGCTAATATGTTGTCGAGCGTTAACGCCATAGGTAAGACAAGCGCAGGAATTAAAAAGCTAAATACATACTATACACAACTTCAAAAAAATACAGACAAATCTGCGAAAGGTCAGAAAAGAGCTTCTGAGTTAGCTGCGCGAGCTGCCGAGAAAGAAGCACAGGCTACGAGAAAGATTACCCAGGCAAAAGCTAAGAAGCAACAAAAGACCACCGAAGAAATTGAGAACAATAAGATACTGGCAAGAAACGCCAGGAGCTACGCCAAGATAAATTCTAAACTTACTGACACATACGAGAAGCAATCCTTAGAACTTAACCAGCTTAGGAAAGCGTATAAAAACCTTGCCATAAGGAGGGAAAGTGGCGTAAAGCTTAGTAAGAAAGAAACCCTCGAGATGAAACGCCTTGAGAAGCAAGTCCATAAACTTGACTCAAGACTAAAGAAAGTCGATGCTTCAGCAGGGCAGTTCCAGAGAAGCGTAGGTAACTACGGTAAAGCACTTGGCGGGTTAAGAAATTTAGCTTCCGCTGCCGGGTTTATGGGCGGTGGTTTTCTCGCTGTATCTGTATTTAGAGACGGAATTAGGAGAGTAAGGGAATTTGACAAGGAGATGCAGAATATGGCGGGTATTATGCGTGTTACCCGAGACGATATACAAGATCTTGAAGCTGAAATAATAAGAATTTCTGCCGCTTCCATTAAAACTTCTAACGAAGTAGCCTTACTATCCAGCAACCTTATCACTTTAGGTAAAACTAAAGATGAGGTTAAACAACTACTTGGCCCGGTAGTGGATTTAGGTATTGGGCTTCAAACTACTTCTGAGAATGCAGGGGAGTTTTTAGTACAAACCTTAAATGCTTTTGAAGCAGGAACGGAAAGCGCAGAAAAGTTCGCTGATGTAATTGCTACTATTAGAACATCTACTTCTCTGGATTTCCAGAGAATGCGAGATTCCTTCCAGTATATGTCACCTATTGCAAATGCTTTAGGGGAAGATTTAGCCTGGGTAGGTTCCGTAGTTGGTATTCTCTCGGATAGCGGTCTTAAGGCAGAGCAAGCCGGTAGGGTTTTAAGTACAGCTCTCCAAAGATTGGCCAAAGATAGCTTAACTCTTGGAGATGCTTTAGAGATCATTGTAGAAATGACTGACAATGGGGCTACTCGAATGGAGGTTATGGCAAAAGCCACCAAACTATTCGGAGTACAGGCTGCCAAGACAGCAGTTGTGCTGGCACGAAATACGCAAGAGATAGATAACAATGCAGAAGCTGTAAGGAACAGCACCGGAGCGTTGGACGACTTAGTAGGCGAGCAGTTGAAGTCCTTAGATGCCCGTATAAAAATACTGGATGCTACGTATGAAGAATTAATATTTACCATAGATAATGGTACGGGAAAAACCAGTTCTTTCTTTAAGGGTATAATAGATGGTGCGGCAGCCGTTATTTCGGCTATCACGCAATTAGTCACTACTACAAGTCAAAGTATAGACAAAGGAAGAGCAGCAGCAGAAAAAGATTTCACTAAGATAATGAAATCCAATATGGAAGAATACGGAGACACCGTTAAAGAAACTGCGGAGGTAATACTCCCTTCTTTCATAAATGTGCTTGCAGACGCAGAATCAAAATTGGCAAGACTAACGGCAGAAAAAAGAGACAGATCAGATTTAGGATTCCCTTTTAATTTACTACCGGAAATGTTTTTGAATGATGAGATAAACCAGATCACAGAAATGACTGAGAAGTACAGAACTCTTGTAAGACTTGCTAAAAATGCAGCCGGTCAAAACGGAGGTTCTGCTATATTCGGACCCGTGCAAAATAATAATGAGGATGGAGGGAACGAAGACTTCATAGGAGGGTTACTGGCTGAACAAGATGCTCTAGATGGTGTTAATGAGAAAAGAACTGAGTATAATGATATACTTAAGCAAATATCCGAGCAAAGAAAAGCCCTGGGGGAATCTACGGAAGAGGAAGCCGGAGCCATACTTGATAGCATAGACGTACTTGAAGCCAAAGCAGAAGCTTGGAAAAGAAACAATAAGGAGGTGGCTAAAGCTATCGAACTCCAAAGGGAGATTGTGGAAAGCGTTAGCACGGTGAACGACGTACAAGAAAATTCGGTTGATTATCACGAGAGGATAATCAGTGCTTTACAAAAAGAGCAGAGTAGGGTTTCCAGAACTTCTAAGGAGTGGGATTTCTTCACGGAGTCTATAAAAAGGCACGCAGATGCTGTCAAAATTATACAAGACGTAAAAGGTTTTGCTGCCGATGAATTAGAGATGCCAGATGAAGAAATAGAAGCTTTTAATAAAGCAATAACCGAAAAATTAACTTTTGACGGCATTACAGGAGGACTTAAAAGATTATCGGAAATAACAGGAGAAGAAGTTGGCAGTTTGACCGAAGACTTTACTGCCATATATGGGGAAGATAATCTTTACAAGGCGGATTTTGATAATTTTCTAGAGTTTTCAGAAGCCAAAATTAGTCAGAAAGAGAAGGAATCTGAAAAGATAGAAGAGCTACAAGAGGAAATAATCGCAGCTTCTATAGGTTTAGTGGGAGACCTCTTTGAAGCAGAGATTGAGAAAATAGACCAGCGAATAGAAAAAAATAAGGATTACTACGCCAAGCTATTAGCCAATGAAAATCTAACGGAAGAGCGGAGAAGTGCCTTAGAAGCAGAGCGGGATTTAAAAGAGAGGAAACTACTTAAAGAGAAGAAGAAGCGGCAAAACGAGCAGTTCCTGTTTGAGAAAGGTATAGCTTTGGCAAAAGCCGGAATAAATATAGCAGAAGCAATAACGGAGGCACTACCTAACCCCTTTCTAACAGCACTTACAGCTGTATTAGGAGCAGTACAGATAGCTTCCATTGTAGCTCAGTCCGTACCTAAGTTCGAGAAAGGTACTGAAAGCGCACCTGCTGGGTGGGCTATTGTGGATGAAGTGCGGCCAGAGGTTCACGCGGATAAGCACGACAACGTTAAGTCCTTCGGTTCGGATAAAGGATCCAATATGCGTTTCTTAGAACAAGGGGATAAAGTTTATAAAAGTCACCAAGACTACGCTAAAAAACAAGGAAGCCAAGGTATCGAAGATACTATCTGGGATCTTAATATGCAATACCAGGGCAGACCAGTTCCAGAAAATAATGGTAATTTAGCAATGCTGGGTAAAATGGGAGAATTAATATCGGCTCAAGATAAATTAGGCAAGCGTATGGAGCGTTTAGCATCCCGACCTATAAATAACAATCTAACTGTAGAAGTGCCTGACAACAGGGCGTATTAGTATATTATATGGATAATGTAGAGCGCGTAAAGAAGGTTTATTTTGAATTGTATTCCAAGCAGTTGGGCCGTAAAGTAATACAGGAACCTGAAGGATGGAACGAGGACTTCCTATCTTTCGAGAGAGATAAAGATAGTAAAGACGTTCGCAGGAAAATAGAAGTGGATTTAAGCTTTTATGGTTCAGGTTCAGAGTACTTAAGCAATCTATACTACATACACGGAATATACCCAGTGTGCCTTATCCTTAAATACGAAATAGCCGAATATGGAGTAGATGAAAAGTGGGAACTCTCCTACGTACAGCGTTTAGATCTTACCACTTTTAAGATAGACCGAGGTAACAATGGTATAAAGCTCAAGGCTTACGAAGGCGGTCTGGCAGATCTTATAAAAAACAGATACGATGATAAAGTAGATATTTTAGGAGAATATAGCCTTGACGGGGATTATATCGGAGAAATGAAAACCCATAAATTCCAACCGGTAGAGCGTAAGATATTTTTAAAGTCTTTATTAGAAGGCGAACGAGACAGGTACAGAATTGGTACGGGTTATTGGGATTCGGAATTTGGCATATACAGCGGAAGGCCTGTTCCTTTTGAGATAGTTTACAAGTCAGATGCTTCAGGCGATATACAAATACCTACCTTAGCTATGGAGGTGTACGATGAAGGTCGAGACAGAGGGGCGCCATCCGACCCAGTAATTGGGCTTGAAGTTGGAAGTGATTTACCTCTATTTTTTGAAGCTGAAGAGTTTAAAACTTTAGTTTTAAATGTAAACATAGATTTTAAAATAGTAGAGTTTGAGGAGCGGTTTGTAGTAGGAGACAGTCTATTTAGCATAAGATATATGAAGTCTAAGAGAAATCAAGATAACATCCAGGAGCTTGTAGAGTTTGAAGACTTAATAGTGGTAAATTTAAAAGATAACATAGGCGTAGAAAACAGTGTTGATAACTGGACTAAAACAGTAGAGTTAGAAGAAGGGGAGAGCATATCCATAATATACTCAACGAGGGTAAGTATAAACAGTACTCTTTTCAAAAACGGGTATGCCAATACATTTGTCAACTCTAAAGCAAGTATATCCATAACAGACACTACTGCTTACGCACCCGCAACAGGAAGGTGCATTAAACCTATAGACCTATTCGACAGATTAGTAGCTATGATAACCGGACAGACGGGATTGGTTAAATCCGATACTTTTGGAATAGGTGGAGATTTTGAGTTCAAAGTAGTTAACAATGGTTTCTTCGCAAGGGGTTTTCCCTATACCTATGATGACGAGAACGGTGAGGTTATAAAAATACAATTCAATACCAGTTTCAAGGAAGCTTTTGAAGCATTTAGCGGGATAACCCCTATGTGCTGGGTGGCTGAAAAGGTAGGTTCTAAGGAAATGCTTAGGATAGAGCCAGATACATTCACTACTCAGAATTTCGTAGGTGTAAGACTTCCAAACGTCAATGATATAGAAGAAAAGTGTTCTTCAAACGATCAATTCTCAAAAATAGAACTTGGCCACGAAGGCAGTCTGGATTATGAAGAGGTAAATGGGTTGGATGAACCAAATGGTAAATCTATCTTCGCTACGCATTTAGGTAAAAGTGTTAACCGTGCTTATTCTAAATTGAGTAAATATAGATATGATGCCCAGGGCTACGAACTCATAAGGAGGGTTACTTTTGATAATTTCCCATTCCAAGATACTGACAGAGACGAAGATATATGGATCCACGACGGTAAGTATTTTAGCGGTCTAATAACGCATAGGCTTTGGCAAGATGATTTTGAAGCCCCACCAAAGGGTATAAATTTTCCTGACACGGCTTGGAATTTAAGACACAGCCCGTTAAACTTACTGGTCAACGGTCACGGGCACTCTGTAAGGAGATCCCTTTATCACGATCCGCAGCGATCCATAAGGTTTGCTTCCAGCAATGCCAATCAAAATTTAATTACATTTGCAGATGGGAAAGTATTGCAGGAGAGCGGTCAATTCCGTATAGGAGAGCTAAGAAAACAAAGGATTAAAGCCGACAAGGTTAAAATGAAGCTTAAATTGACGCCCGAAGTGGTAGATCAACTTGAAGGCGTTAACGGGGTAGGGGTTCGTAATATTTTCGGACTTATAGAATACCTTGAGGGTGGCATTAAAAAATATGGTAGAATAGTTAAGCTTACCTCGGGAGAAAATAGTAAATTGGAACTCTTTAAAGCAGGCATAGATTAATGAATAGCACGCTAAATATAACGCTTACGTCAATACCTAGTGCCGGTTCCATGGTTATCTTACGGGCTAAATACCTAGTCAGTCCTGGTAATTACGCAGAGGTTTCCTATCGAATGACTTTCGTCAATTTGAGACAGAGCCAATTCCAATCCACTATCGGCCCATCACTATCCACGGCTACTTCTAACTACGTAACCGCCTTAAGGCTAGATTATAGAAATAGCGGCGGTCAAGGGAATGTTGGCGTAGGTTTAGCCCTGGCAATTAATGGTAATAAGCTCTACATAGACCTGACGAATGAAAATTGGATTTGGGAAGGCGTATATGGAGGGGAGACTTTTCTTACTTCGGATTTCGATAACGCTGTTGAGACAACACCAATAACATTCGACCTGTCCCATTACGATAACAGTACTTCGGGATGCGATTATGCTGTAGCAGTTGTTGATATTACCGGAGGAGTACCACCTTACAGTTTTGAGAATAGAACGGATGGAACTGTAATCACGGGGCAATATAGCCCAATAGAGACAAGGCTCGAAAGGGGGAAAACCTCTTTTACGGTTATCGAGGATTCGCAGGGGGAAGTCATAAGGACACAACACATAAAAGCCCCGGGTAAGCTGGCAGATATAAGCGGGAGGGTTACATATATTGAGTCAGGAGCTACCTTGAAAGTAGAAGTAGGCTTCGTTTCCGAGTACTTATTTCCGCTTGAGTATAGCATAGACGGTATAAACTTCGACACAAAAAACGTTTTCACAGGACTGGTTCCTGGAAGTTATGAGTTGACAATTATAGATGCTTTCGGATGTATTTATAAAAGAGGCATTGTAATAGACAGCACTTCCACAACAATAGCTGTAAACTTCTCCATATCGAACATCAATCCTATAAGGTTTGCAAGGTCCGTAGATGGGAAGAAAAACAGGTATAACACCCTTAGCTGGGAACAGAATAAAGATATAGCATATCCTTACACGCAATTATTCACGAGCAACGACCAACCTATCACGCAATTCAAAACGAATGCTAAGTATAGAAATATTTATGCGTTGGGAGGTGATGGTAGTGAGATACCTTTGAATGCTGTAAAGCGAAGCGACAACATAGGTAAGACACTAAAGACTACAGCCACTAAATTCAAAACAGAAGATCTAAAAACAGGAATCTACTTCGGGGCGGTTGAAGTACTGGATCCTCTAACCGATGCTGTTTTGGAAAATAAGAATTACAGAAATCAAATACCTTACGGTTTTGACGCGATAGACCGTGTAGTGTATATAAGTGGCCTGGGAACTATTTCAATAGAAGAAATAGTTTATAACGATACTTTTGAAGCTTTTGTTTTAAAATTAGACATTTACTACGATGGCGCAGATACAGAAGTAACCGTTGAAGCCGATTTTAACGAACAAGATTACGAAGTTTACGAGTTTGTTACGGACATATCGGTTATGCCGGATAATTTCAACGTTGTTATAGAAGTAGGGTTATCGGCTTCGGATGTATCTTTCACATATCTTTCAGAATCTATACAGAGAACAACCGATTCCTCTTCCTTGTTAGAAATGGTTTACTGGAACAGTTCCAATTTTGGAGATATGAACTACGGTACGGGGGTGGTTCACACTTTAAGGTTGCCGGAGGTTATGAGCAAGTTAGCCGATGAGCAGATTGTAGAAGGTTATAATGGTACTTTAGAGCGGTACAATACCGAACTGGAAATATTTGATGGGGAAGAATTTCTATTTACTGGGATTAGTGAGGAGATGGTTAGAAAATTAAGATTGGTATTAGCGCACGATAACTTGTATATTAATGGCATTCTTTATAGATTAGGAGAGTCCCCTGAATTAAATTCAAGATTTACCACTAATTTTTGTGAATTAACCGCCTTATTGAAAACAGGAGGGGATATTACGCAGACCTTCAACGAAGATAACATACAACCTGGTACAGGAGAAGGTGTAGATGAAGCTACTTACGAATTGGAGCAAGCTATAGCGGCTGCTAAAGGTAAGGCTCTAATTCTTTGGAAAAAATAATAAAATGGCAATAAACGATCAACAAACACATGAAGCTATTATAAAGCTTTTTCAACTTATAGGAGAATCCAGATTACCTAGCACCTTGCAGGACGTAGGTAGCACGCCACCGGATAAAACCCACTTCCTACACATTCAAAAAGGGCAGAATGACGGGCAACGTATAGACATTGAGAAGCTTCGAGGTTTTTTCGGTGATTACGATCCAACTACAAACATCCCAGCTTTAAGCGATTCCACAGGAGTAGAATCTACGTATTATAGAATTTCTAAAGAAGGGGATAAGGACTTGGGAAGCGGCAGTATATCTTTAAAGTTAGATGATATACTACAATTTAAAGGTGGTAAGTGGAGAGTAGCCGGAAGCATTACAACTTTAGCAACTACTAAAAAAATAGATTTAGGAGATATAGGATCCGCAACCATAGAAGCGGCATTTAATACTGCTAACGTACAAGATCCTGCAACTATTCAAAATACCAGCAAGGGATTGACAGTCATAAAAGCTATCCAAGACGGGAAAGCTAAACAGTGGGTTTTTATAGGCAATCCTGGCGTTTATGACGAGTTCAACGAAGCCGTTGAACAAGATTTCCTTTTGGACATTAAGGACTTTCTACCCAACGGCGGCAACATCATCGACACAGGGCAAACTTTTCGAGATGATATTGATGCGAATGAAAATGAAATAACATTACAAGACATCCGTATAGGTGATGTTGAAGGCTT
>Ga0209414_1000763_pt1 | contig 15702 bp, 15 predicted proteins | sample LakVidmifraction_4_FD_181154 | JGI IMG/M metagenome (GOLD analysis project Ga0209414, IMG submission 181154) | Hypersaline microbial communities from Lake Vida, Antarctica - Brine Hole Two &gt;0.2 micron (SPAdes) (version 2) | ecosystem: Environmental > Aquatic > Non-marine Saline and Alkaline >... | reverse complement strand
AATCGGCTATATTTCCTATATTTGTATTGCCGAGTGATGTACCATTTTTATTCCAGATGGCGAATAAGGGAAAACCAAATTTCGACTTTATTGTTGGTATTGAAACATTTAAAGTGCCATTTATAGGATGAATTAGTTTATCCATTTCCACATTGAATATTGGTTTAAATTTAATATGCAATTTTTCATCGGCAATCTTATATTCTACTTTAGAATCCTCATATATTTCACCCGGAAACAAATTTGAATCCAGATACTCAGACTTTAATATGAATTTGATATTGTCTGAATTTCCACCGCTATTCAAATAACTTATAAGCTCTTCAGGTAATTTGACATTCATAATGACCTCTTTAATAGAAAATTTCTTAATTTTATGTTCTAAATATTCCTGCATCTCATAATCATAAATTCTAAGGTTATTATCATAATAATTTGTTTGCCAATAACCACCAGAATAATGCCAGAAATCAGCTTCTTCCGACAGATTAATATAATCATAGTCAAATTGACTATCCAAATTACCAATTCCATTTATAAATTCTCCCATTTTCCATTCGTTTCCAAAAGCAAAATTCAGATTAATAAATATCACTATACTAATTGTGAAAAAAATAATTTCTTTTATTCTTTCTATCTTCATTGTCTCACATCAAACTCAATATACTTAAAATCTTTTGTATCATTTGTTATTTGTGAAATATCACTAGACTCAATATCCACAGTAAAAAGTATTTCTTCCAATTCTGCAATCGAAACATTAAATTCGTCTTCATAGTTTATTGAAACCGTAGCACCATGAATGCTTTTAAAATCTATATTATGAAGTCCAACATTAATAAATGCACCGCCCACTTTATCTCTAATCTTTCCTCGTATAGCGAATTCCCAAAATAATCCTTCAGCCACATGGGGAATATAAAAAGTTATAGTTTTTTTATCTTGATCTACTTTTACACTTTCAATTGAAATTATCTCTAAAGCTGTCATACTTTCTGAATACTCATCCCAATCATCCCAGTCTGCGAATAAGCTTTGATCAAAGGTTATGCCCTCTACTATTTCAACGGTTTCACTTTTCTTTTCATAAACACTTTCTTTGTCTACTGTATCAATTACTTCTGCAAATTCAGGCATATTATAAGCCTTTCGATCCAGTTGATTTATTAATGCTGTTACCTTGGATAATTGACTGCGCTTAAGAGTTTCTTTTGGTTTAAAACTGCCATCAGGAAATCCACTAATAATGCCTGACTTATATGTATCAAGTACTGCTTCTTTATTTTCTTCACTTATATTATTGTAATCACTAATATCCTCTTTAGCTTTACTTTCATCTAATGGAACACTAGACATGCCTAAAACTTGTGATATGACTACAGCCATTTCTTCCCTTGAAATAGATGCATCGGCGTCATTTTGGTGAAAATCAACATCAATTAAATCATTATTTAATGCTTTATTATAACTTCTAGAGTACCACAGGGTACTACCATTTTCTTCTTTTTCAAATACTGCTGCGATAACAACTGTAATAAATTCTGCTCTTGAAATCTCTTTGTTGGGTTTAAATGTTCCGTCACTGTAGCCATTAATTAACCCTTCTTCAACACAGTAATTTAAGTCTTCTTTAAACCAATCCGAATTCTTTACATCATCAAACTCTATAGCCGAATAGGTTATACCTTGTGTCACTATCAATAACATTAAAAGACTAATCAATTTTTTCATTACTAACCTCTTTCTTTTCAATATCCAAACGCTTTAAAGGCGCACCGTAGTTATTGTCTGCGAGATCTCCTGGATGAAAGAGTAATTTAATACCAATATATACGACACTTACAATAAAACTTGTGCCAAATACCACCATTAAAATCATTGGCATATTGAAAAAGAGAAGGAAAAAAGACGCCAGAAATAATGTCCCAAGTATATATGGTAATATTAACCATTTACCTGATGTATTCGTATCATGCAACCGTCTAATATTCATTGATAATTGAGGTATAAAAAATAATACCATGACTATTCCTGATAAAGTACTACTCATACGACTGACAATACTTGAAACAATAAATGTAAAAATAAATAAAGTAATATAAGCTCTACGATCTGCTCTGCCCTTTATGTTTAGACTTTCATTTGCTATACGTTTAAGTTCTTCAATATGTATCTCCATACTTTCCCTCCATTATTATACTATTCAATTTTAAATTCATAGACTAAAGTTGCTAATGTAACAAGATCCCCATCAAAAATTTTAGTCAATCGATTGGGGTGTAACTTCTCATCATTTAAATATGTCCCATTTGTTGAATTTAAATCTCTTATAAATATCTCCTCATCAATATCTAAGATTTCCACATGCATCTTTGAGATTTTAGAATCCTCTATACAGTAATCTGTTGCGTCTAACTGTCTACCCAGTATAAAATTTTTCTCAGTTATATATATCTTTTCTTCACTATTAAAATCTTGTTTTAGTAAATAGGCTTTTGAATCATAATTGTTATTAGGCGCTCCTGTGATCACAGTACTTGTGTTGTAACTTATCTGTTTTTCACTTATTTTACTTGCTATTGCATTTTTAGGATCAAAAATATTATCTTCACTCACGGTTTTTCGCTCATAATCACTTTTTCCTAAAATTGATGCTTTCAATTGTTGAAAGCCATAATAGTCCTTTAAAACTATAAGATAAATTACGCTTAAAATAACCGCCTGAACACTAAGAATGATACCTAATTGATGCACTTTATTAGTTATTTGAAAATATTTAATGATCAAATTCATTGTTAATAAAGCAATTGCTTCTAAAGCAACACCTCTTAGGGCATCTACATATTTCTTATGCTTAACTGTTTTTTTCTTAGGTTTGACTTGGTCTTTTTCTATTGGATTAGCTAAAGAATTTTTCTGATCAAAAATTATATTGTCAGAATTAATCTTCTCATGAATTATTTTTCCTTCCTTACCCGTCACTTCCTTTTTAATCAACTGATCTAAAGCTTTGACAGAAAATTTATCTTTGTTAATGAACAGTTGCAAAGCATTCATAAGAGAAGAATGCTTTTTTTCTAAACCCACACCGTCAATTAAACTTCTAATGAATTCTTTATACTTATCCTTCAAAGATTCATTATTATCCATAGGAATGTAGATTAACTGAATTTGCTTCTCATAATAATCATAGTAAATATTGTCAATGTTAAGAAGAATATCTTTAGATTCTAACAAAAAGTATTCTTTTAAAGAAAAAATAATTTCATTTATTTGACTAAATATTTCAATCAATTGATGTGTGTTCAGTCCACCTTTTTTCATCAAAGATTTCAATGTGATAAAAGAATCTAAACTATAAATAAAATAACAGGATTCATTAAAATATTGTTGGTTAAAACTGATGAGGCCTTTTATTTTATTGTACTGAATCATTTCATATTTGTTTTTATTGATTGAATCAATTACAATTGGTACTTTTAAATATACTGAATCATTCCTTTCAACAGTTGAACCGATCATTTGATCTCCTTTTTTAATCAATTGCATCAACAGCATTATCTGTTAATTCATCTGTCATTGTATTCACGATTGACATAATTCTGCCTTTAAACACTATTGCTGCACCAATAAGTACGGCTGAAATTAATATTACTTCTAAAGTGCCCATTGCTTCTTCTTCACATAAAAATTTCTTAAAATTCTCCATTTTAAACCTCCTTTCATACTAAATCATTTCTGAAAACATCAATAAAGCCGGAATTGATAACATGATGAAGACGGCTATTAAAATCAACATCATAGGGAAAAGTAATTTTGTATTGGCCCGTTCACCAATAATTATTGCTTCACGTTTGCGACTTTCTAAAGCCTCATTTGCTTGTTGGTCCAATGTTAAAACTATGTTTTCACTTCCTTTAACATAATTTTGTATTAAAACAGATACGAATCTAGATATTTCTTTCTTTTGATAATCTAAGGCAAAATTTTCTAAGGCACTATTGAATGAAACGCCTTGCTCTAAGGACTTTTGAATTTTTATAATGCCCCGATACAAAGGATGTTTTTCGTCACTTTTCTCAGAGATTTTTCGCCAAGCTGCTGTAACAGTTAAACCGGCACCGACTAATAAAGACAATTGGTTAATAAATTCTGCAAATTCTATCTTTACCATAGAGTCATTTTTCTCTAACTTAGCATCTAATTCTTTATCTTTCATAAAGACACTTAAAATTAATAAAACAACTGAAAACAATAGAAATAAACCATCTACTGGTATAAATATAGATAAAGTTATTAGCAAAAACAGTGTTAAGTGTATATAAACAACTTTTTCCGCCCAATGAACCATTCGGTAAAAATTTGCTTTTTCTCTACCTTTTAACCGATGAAATTTTTTATATAATTTACGGTCGTAAGCACTGGTATAACCATACTTAATCTTTTCCATCACATATAATCCGATGGGTAAAAATTTTTTTATAGAATATTCTTTTGGATCAATATGTTTTAATGCTTGTGAGTATCTATCTTTTGATCTTATAAACAAATAGATCAATTCAATGGCCAAGACAACTAATATATACATCATCACTAGACCTCAATATCTAAGATACGATTGGCGATGTACTGACCAATAACAATAAGAATAATGGCTACAGTGGTGCCAACCAATCCCATATTTGTTGAAAAAACAGGTGCCATATATTCTTTTGCTGTAATAGATAATAATAAAATAAGAAAAATCGGCATAAAAATAAGGCCACGCATTTCACTTTTTTTCCCTTCTAGGAGTAAGTTAATATCTTCTTTTACTTCAAATTTTTCAGTAATCAAACGGGCGGTACGTTTGATAATTTTATTGGTCTCACCCCCTGAAGTTTTAGTAATCTCTAGTACACTAGCAAAGTTTTTAATATCCTCACTATGACTCCGCATAGCAAAATTAAATATAGCATCATAAACACTGGTATTGTAGTGTACTTTTTTATGAATGAGTTGAAATTCAATGACAATTCTCTCTTTAACATGGTACTGAATTAATAAATCTTTTACCACATCTCCCATGGCATTTTCAACTGATTTTCCCGAACTCAAAGAAGAAGATAATGCATAAAGTGCATCTTTGAATTGAGCATTAATTCTTCTTTTTTGATCTTTAATTTTTTTCTTTTCTATGTATTTCGGTACAAGTAATGAAAAAGCACTCATTAAAAAAATCATTACCATGCGCTTTCTATAAAATATAAACGCAACCAAAGCGAAAAGAATTGCAAAGACAACAATAATGGATACCTTCTCCTTTAATCCCATCGTGTAAACATTATAATCCATTTCAAAATATTCTGAATTTTTATTTTTAAAAAACATTTAGATCACCTAAGTTCAATTTTACCGATGATAATTTCAATTTATCCCTCTGAAGGATCTCGTTTCCACAAAAACATAATGACCCCTTCAATACTTCTTTACTTGAGGCATCATCTTCTTTAAAAGTAAATAATGGGTTGATTACATACTCATGATTTTTAAGGCCAACAATTTCCGAAATAGCCAACACCCGTCTGCTTTTATCTCTTAGTTTCCCTAAATGAATAACGATATCTAAAGCAGAAGCAATTTGTTGCTTAATGGCTTCTATTGGCATCTTAGTTCCAGTTAAAACCATTGTTTCTAAGCGACTTAATATATCTTTAGTCGAATTGCCATGGCCAGTAGAAATTGAACCATCATGGCCAGTATTCATTGCTTGTAACATTTCTAAGGCTTCTCCTCCACGGACTTCTCCAATGATAATTCGATCCGGCCGCATTCTTAAAGAAGACTTAATTAAATCACGCATAGTGATTTCTCCCTTTCCTTCAGCATTGCCTTCCCTTGTTTCAAGTGTTACTAAATTCTCAATGGTTACTAATTGCAACTCTGCAGAATCTTCAATGGTAATAACCCGTTCATCCCTTGGAATAAAATTTGATAGCGCATTTAAAAAAGAAGTTTTTCCTGAACTTGTACCCCCACTGATAAATATATTAAATTTACTTTGAACCAATCGTTTTAATACCTCTGCAGTTTTTTGATCCAATGACTTGTATTCAATTAACCGCTCTATGGTCATGGCTTCCTTTGGAAATTTTCGAATAGTCATCGTCGGTCCTTTTAAGGCAATAGGCGGTAACAAAATACTTACCCGAGAACCATCTGCTAAACGGGCATCTACCATCGGTTTAGACTCATTCACCCGTCTATTCACCTTAGAAACAATCATTTGAATAATATCTCTTAAACTTTCAGCGGATTCAAAATGAAAATCAATTTTCTTTATTTGCCCATTTTTTTCAACGAATATTTCTTTTTCTGAATTGATCATGATCTCTGTAATGTCATCATCATCTATTAAGGGCTGTAAGGGTCCTAGGCCATTAATTGAATTATAAATTGTTTCAACTAATTGACTTTTTTTCTTTATAGATAAGTACCCCATGGTATTTTTTTCTTCAACTTTTAATAAAATATACTCTCTTACCGCATCTGCTTCTAAGGTCTCATTACCATTAATACAGTATTCTGTTGTTTCTTCAGCAATTTTTTTGATAAAACCATACTGATCATTTTCCACTACCGTCCCCCTTTATATCTTCTAATACCGTCTCTAATACATATTTAAACTGACTTGGCACTTTATAAACTAAGTCTTCTTCATTCACTAAAGTGTCGCTAAAGGGTATTTCTCTTTCCTCTATTTCAAAGGGGTTACCGCCTTTTTTATACAATACGTTAGACTCTTTTACTTGATTGATGAGCAAAATACTGTTGTCTTGACAGATCAAATCTTTTAAATCATATGTCCTTAAATCTTCTTTTAGATGCTTTAATTTGTAATGATCTGATAATCGTCCCTGACTCACTAAGATTAATCCGTCCAGCTGCTTCATAATACCAATATTTTTTTGATTGAGAAAAGATGGCAAATCAATAATAATCCTTTGATAATTTAATTCCTTTTTTATCAACTTAAAAAAACCTACTAAGTCTTCCTCTGATACCTCTTCATAGTCAATAATGCTTTCAAATGAAGAAATATAAGATAATCCCTTATAGGTTTTAATATTACTTTTTAATTTTTCGACTAAAAGATTGGGTTCAGATAAATAATAGTAAAAATATTTTGATAGGCTATTATTGGACTCTTTTTCTAAAAGAAAATCTAAACCTGAGGTATGATCTAAAGAGATAAACAAAGTTGGCACATTTTTTTGAGACAACAAAATACTAGCAATTAATGCTAGACTTGAAACGCCTACACCACCAATGGGCGAATAAAATCCTAAACCCAACACTGTCTCCTGCTTTTTTGTGAAGGGAATGTAATCTTCTATATCTTTTAATTTTTCCTTTATAATATGTATCATTTCTTTTCCAGATATGTATTTATGTATGCGCCCATTTTTATGGCCTGAAGATAAAATTAGGGGTTCTATTAATAGACTTGGATGTACTCTTTCATATATTTTTTCATCTATAATCACCAAAACATTATTTTCTGTTTCAAGACTCATGAGTTGATTCTTAATTGCTTCCAATTCACTATAAGCTTTCACTATGAATTGATGGGATAAATGTGTTACAAGATAATTTGCCAAAGGCTTTAAGTAATCATCATCTCGGTCTATTACTACAATTTTTATATTTCCCAAAACACCACCCACTTTTATTTTTACGACATTTTTTATATTCTATAATAAAAATGAAGCCATTGCACTATTTATTTAAAAATAAATTACAAAACTTCATATTTTCTCTTTATTTTATAAATTTTGACAAAATTTCTTCAATTGCCTTGTGATTGATTCCTGAGCCTTGACAAAGGGAAGAACTGCCTCCACCATTGCCTTTCAGAGCAACAATAAAATGATTAAAATCCTTCTTTAAATCATAATCAAGTTTTTTAGATTTTCCCATGATTAAATGTACTTGCTCTCCTTCTAAGCCAATCAAACACACTTTAATCCCTTCTTGTGTAATTAATTGGTTAACTATATATCTTAGTTCTTTAATGCCGTAATCTTTTAGTTGTCCAGTGATGACTTTAACACCATTAATCATGTCATAGTCTTCTGATATTTTTTTGCTTTTCATATCCAGCACTTCAGTCTTCAATACATTCATTTGTTTTTTTGTCTCTATTACTTCGGTATTTAAAGCCTCTACTCGATTTTTAACCTCTTTATCTTTAATGGTTAATAAGTGACTTAAATCATTAATCATCTGATTTTTCCACTGATAATCCTTTAAAGCCCATCGACCACAAAGAAATTCTACTCGAATCCCCTCATTGTTGTTATTACTTTTTTTAATCTTAATCATTCCCACTTCACTGGTCCGCTTTAGATGTGTGCCACCACAAGGGGAAAAATCAAAATTTTCTATTTTAATCACTCGAATATCCTCTGTTACAGAGGGCTCTTTTCTTAAAGGCATTTTTTTTAATGCCTCTGGGGAAGGTTCTAGGATCTCTACTTTTCTACTGTCATAAATGATTTCATTGCTAAAATCTTCCACACGATCCAAGGCCTCTTGGGCCAGTTTTTTATCTAAATCTATTGTTACATAGTCCTCACCAATATGGAAACCAATTGTATTGGCATCATACTTCAGTTCAAAAACCCTTGATAAAATATGTTGCCCAAGGTGTTGTTGCATAAAATCAAGTCGCCTTTGCCAATCAATTTGACATAAGACTTCTTTTTTTTCAATGGCTTCAGCCACTAAATGAATAATTTGATCCTCATAATAGTAAACATCTAATACTTTCTTGCCATCAATCAATCCTAAATCCGAGGGCTGCCCGCCACCTTCTGGATAAAAATATGTTTCCTCTAAAATCACTGCAAAGGCATCCTTTAATGGTGTGCAAGCTTTTACTTTTGCTTTGAATTCTTTCGTATAACTGTCTTCTAAAAACTTTTTAATCGTCATAAAACCTCCAGTATTTTTTAAAATTCTAATAGAGAAAAAAGTACAACAGACGTATTTCCTTTCTATCATACTTTTTATATTTATTATTTATTGATACAACACTTTTTATATTTTTTTCCACTACCACAGGGGCATGGATCATTTCTTTTAACTTTTACTACCGCACTTATATATGTTTCCTCATGGAAGAGTTCATCCTCTCCATAAGAATCTGATGCATAGGCTTCATCATCTTTAAGTATTTTATAAAACTTTTTAGCAAGTTTTATTCTGCTTTTTTCAGACTTTATTTCCTTTACAAAATCTTCAATTGCGCTGTATAATATCACATATTCATGCTTTACTATACCAATTTTACTTCGATAGTAATCATACTGATCAATGATTTCGATTTTCATATCAATAATATCACTATCGTAAGAACCATTCATTTCATATTCTGTTTTAAAAAATGACAGGTGCATTAAATCGACTAAAGGCCCAGGGATCCGTCCATCCTTTTCTATTTTAGACATCTCTTCTTTTAAACGTTTATTGGCTTTTGCCTCATTGTACTCTTCTATCATTGTTTCGTCATTTATATGTTCCACCAATGCATCGGATAGCTCAAAGGCCTCATCCGATGGAAAGGCAATTAAAGTAATAGACACAATAAACTCTAAAATATCTTTTATTAATTCTGGATTTTCTTTTAAATAATCACTAAATAAAATACAATACTCTCTCGTCTTTTCATAGGATTCATAGGTTATTTGTGACGAGTCTTCTACATGATCCATTTCAGTCGCTAAAATAGTACCGTAAAGCGTTATTTTATCAACTTCATCAAAGGGCAATAACAGTAATGCAATTTTTTGAGCTTCTTTACCTTTCCCCTTTATAGCATAAACACTAAGCTTCATACTGTATATTTTTTCAATAGCCTCTAACTCTTGAGCAATCATATAGTCACACACTTCAATGGCTTTCTTGAACCAACCTCTTGCGGCGTATGCATGGACAAGTCTTTTCAGAATAACCAAATCATCTTTATCCTTTTCTAATATGCTTTTAAATAAATCGATTGCTTTTTGAGTATTATGGTTTTCTATATATGCTTCGCCTAATTCGACTTCAATAAACTTTATTCTTTTATGTTTTTTTAGTATTTCTTCATATATTTTTATTGCTCTTGCGGCTTTACCTTTTCTTCTAAAATTTTGTGCAGACTCTAAACCACTGGTGAGCCATTTTGGTAAATTTACGCGAGCATCGTATTCTTTCTTAGCCAATGGATCTGATAAAATTTCATAGGCGGCTCTTATTTTCTTAAATTTTTCAGGTGCTTTGTCTGGGGGATTTTGTCTCACTTTTTTAAAATAACCCTTTTTAATTTCCCTTGCTGTTGCTTCAAAACTGACGTCCAATAGGTCATAATATGTTTTTGATTCCATCCTTTATATGGCCTCCAAAACATCTAAAATTTCAACTTCTAAATCATCTATTAAAAAATCCTCTTCTTTAATCAAAGCTATCTTAAGATCTTCTAAGAGCACTTCAAGGGCTCTGTTTTCTTTCTTTTTAAGAATTCTATCTATTTTTCTAATAATGGCTCTAAACTCTCGGGCTCTAGACGCATCCACCCATTCATCCAGATCCATTTCTTCTTTGACATTTAACAGATCCACTGATATCTCGGCACTTTTTTGTGTACTCATGATCATACCTTCTACCCTAAGGATCCCATTGGCATTATAGGAAAATTTCACTTTTATGTCTTCTTCTCCTGCTGCATTTTTAGGAATACCAGATAATAAGAATCGATCGATTAAATTATTATTTGATGCAATTTCATCATCCCCTTGATACACGACAATCTCAACTATTTTTTGGTTATCAACAGATGTGGTATATATTTTTTCTTCACTTACAGGGATCGTTGTATTTCTTTTGATAAGAATATCCATTACATCACTTTTAACATAACCATAGATCTCTTGTATTACAGATACACCTAAGGCATAGGGACTAACATCCGTGATCAAAATATCTTTATCTGACTCAAATGTGTCATCTAAAATGCCCCCTTGAATGGCTGCCCCCTGAGACACTGCTAAGTCCGGATCAATTAATTCTTTAGCCTCTTGTCCTAAGTACCCTTCAATAAATCTTTTAACCAAAGGAATTTTAGTTGACCCACCAACCAATAGAATTAAGTCGATGTCTTCTTTAGACATTTTTGAGTCTTCTAATACCACATCGATGGACTGGCCTGTTGCTTTGATTAAACCATCGATCATCTCTTCAAATTCATTTTGACTCATCTCTTCATTCATTTCAATTGGGGCGCCCTTTTTTTCTGCTATAAAGGGGATGCTCACCCTATATGTCTTTTCATTGCTTAAAGCTATTTTACATTTTTCAGCTTCTGATTTGATTTTTATCATTGCCCCGGTATCAGACCTAAGATCTATTTTATTCTTTTTTTCAAATTTTTCTAATAACATTTGAATGATTTTATCATCAAAATCCTTGCCACCGAGTGTCGTGTTACCACTACTCGCTTTTACTTCAAGTATGCCATCAAACATCTCAAGTAGTGTTACATCAAAGGTGCCGCCACCTAAATCGTATATCAAAATATTTTCTTCCGAGTTCATATTTTCAATACCATAAGTCAATGCCGCCGCTGTGGGTTCATTTATAATTCTTTCAACACTGAAGCCGGCCAAAAGAGCTGCTTTTTTTGTGCCTTGTCTTTGGGCATCAGTGAAATAAGCCGGTACAGTTATAACAGCTTTTTCAATACTCTCCCCTAGTTTTTCCTCAGCGCTTTTCTTAAGATATTTTAAAATTTCAGCTGATATTTCCTCAGGGCTATATTTTTTACCTTTTAATATAATTTGATTATCACTACCCATCAAACGCTTAACTTCCATTATTGTATCCTTCGGATACAATAATGCCCGGGCCTTAGCCTCTGATCCAACAATCATTTCCCCACTGTCCCCGACACTTACAACAGATAATGTGACTTTCTCATTCAACTCATTTTCCATCACAATAGGTTTCCCATCTTTCATGTATGATATTTCTGATGTTGATGTACCTAAGTCTATCCCTACAGTCACTGACATACTTTCCCTCCTTAACTTTACTGCCTAGAATACGCCTCTACTTTTGCTTTTTTTATAACTTTACCCTTATACATATAACCCGATTCTACAGTTGTTTTAATTTCCCCATGTTTTTTGGAGTTTTCCTCAATTTTGAAAACATCAACAACTTCGTGTTTTTTTGCACTAAACCCTTCCCCTTTATTGGATATTAATGTGATTTTTGACTTTATTAATTGATCATTGATTTTAGCCTCTAAAATTTCCATCTGCTTATTCAACTGAACCTTATCAATTGTTTCATTTTTTAAATAGTTATTGATTAAATGGATTGACTCTAGCATGACCATGACTGTGTCAACTAAAATTTCATTTTCCTCTTGTAGCTTATTGATATCTTGCAAATCGATTAATGTATCTAAAATTTCATCAATTTTAATATCTTGCTTTTTAAAATGTGTCCCCGTATTTTTCTCTAACCCACTAATACTATTATTATTTTTAATTGCTATTTTCTCTAAATTTGAAAGCTTTTCATGACTGTCCTTAACCTTCTCTTTTAATGCCTTAATATCTTTTATAAATTTAAACATACCCACCTCTTTATATTTCATTTCTTCTCTTTGTACAAACCACTAGAATATTATTTTATCATTTTAGAAAGTATTTAAGCATTTAAAATTATAAATCTACTTTTATTTTATAAAATCATATCCAATAAATAAGTTAAAGGAAAAATCACTTTTACTTGGTTCACTAAAGGCAGGTTGCCTTTAAACACATCTGAACTCATTAAAACTGAAAAGAGTATATACCCTTGGGTCATCAATAAATACTTTCCCTTCGCCTTGGTTAAATACACGAGGATAAGGGTCACTAAATAATTTATAGTGATAAAGCCTATAAAGGCAACTAAATCAATCACTAGTGTTGTACTTTTAAAAACATCTAAGGCAACTAAACCCATGGTACTAATACTCCATACTGTCAGTAAATAAATCATTAAAATAATCCCTTTACTCCCTAAGTATTTGATTTCTGAAATCCCGGATACTTTTAATCGATTAACAATATTCATATCTTTTTCATTCATCACTTCTTTTCCATAACTCATGGTGACTAACATCATGAACACAGAAATAATTGAAACAAATATTTTCTTTTGATTACCGGTCTCCTTTTTTTGAACCGCTAAACTTTCAATCTTTAAAGAAATGATTTCATTATCTTTTAAATTATCATCATAAGCCTTTGAGTAATCTTCATATGTGTAGGCTTCTAAGGATTCTTTTTGTATTAAATTGTATAAATCATAATAGGCCCACTCTTTTAACACCTTTAAACTTATAAAATCATTTAACCAAGCCGTCATTTGCATGGAAGATTCCTTTGAATAACTTAAGAGCTCTTTGTACTTCCCAGCCTTAAGACCTTCTTCAAAACCTTTTTCAATGGTGTAAAGAATATGGTAATCCCCTCTTTTAAGCTTCTCATGTGCCAAGGTCTTTGACTTCTCTAGAATTAAATCAATTTCTCTTTGTTCTTTTAACACATTAATCACACGCTTAGATGCGTCGCTTTGATCTAGATCAACAACACCTGCTCTGTAAATATTTTCTTCTTGAGAAATATGATAAGCATAGGTTAAGCCCACACTTAGAAAAATAATGCTTAATAAAATTAACAAATTCTTCTTGCCTAAAAATTTATTTTTAAGTTGAATGATAAAATAATTAATCATAAGAGACGGCCTCCTTTTTAATGAAGAACGCTATTAAAACAAAGCATATGACTACAGCAACTATGTTATTAAGGGTCATGGACCGATGAATAAAAGCTTTTAAAATAACATGTAAAAAACTTAATTCCTTTAGTTCACTCAACAATGATAAACCCTCTAAGGGCATAGCAAAACCACTTAAAAATCCTAAACTTGAGAAAAATAAAATGAACACAATATCCCTTGTAATATCATTTTTAACCCTATGATACATGAGTATAACAATGAATTGAATGGGTATAATGGCCAGGATATAAAGGGGGATAAATTTTATTAGAGATATTAAATCTAAAGCATCTATAAGGTACAAATAACCGGCCTTTAAGGGCAGAATTAAAAGAGACACATAAAAAATACTTATAAGTATCTTTGTAAAATATATTTCTTTTAGTAAATAACCTGTATTGACCAGTCGTATAATTTTTTTGTTTCTCAAATCATCTTCAAGTTTGTTATGATAAATAATTGACGTAAGAATCATGAGTACAATTAAAAGAACATGGTAGTAGTAATCAATCGCTGTTAACCCTAAAAATTTATTGTAACTATTCTCTTCAGTAAACACCCGTGATCTAAAAATAAAGGCTTCCACATATTTCATGGATAATCGATTCAACTCACTGATCCTTTGATCATAAGAGGCACCATTACTTTTTAACAAATCATAATAAATCATAGCACTGTTTTGACTACTGTTAAGCATCTCAACCATATTTTCAATATAATTCGATAAAAAAACCACACGAATATCATCTGAAGATTGAACAATCATTGATATTTTTGCTGAACCCCCTGATTCTAAAGCTTGAAAAGTATTTTCTTCTACATGAATCAAAGCAATGATTTCATCTGCTTCTAGTAACTTCTTTCCTTCAGCCATAGTCGTTTCCCTAAAGGTAATAATGTCACTCAATTCATCGTTTCGAATACTGCTAAGTAACATATTGATCTCCATAGCAGAATCTTCTACGACTAGACCAATACTTGTATCCAATTTAAGTTTTTCATTGGTTATTAAAAATATGATCCCATTAATCAATACAACAAATAAAACAACGAGTAAGAGCATATTTAATAACTGTTTGTAATTTCTTTTAATTTCCAGTTTTAATAGTTTTTTATAAGACGTCATCATTGTACTCACCAAAATAAATTTGTTTCCCCGTTTCAAGCTTTAGAAGCTTACCACAAGTCTTTTTTAGAAAATCCACATTATGTGAGGCAATGACAATAATCTTACCTTCTTTAGATAAAGCTTTAATTAAATCAATAATTTGGTCACGAATGGAGTAATCAATACCAACAATTGGTTCATCCATATATATAAACCCTGGATTTCTTACGAGTTCAACACCAATATTAACCCGACGTTTTGTGCCACCGGATAATTTAGAAACGCTACTATTTAATTGTTCTTCAAGTCCTAAAGCCTTGACTGTTTTTAGAAAAAGATGGTCTTTTGTATTTTCTATTTTTCCAAAAATCTTAAAATTATCTAGAACGGTTAACTCTGTAAACAAAGCTATCTCTTGAGGAATATATCCAATACTGACAGCTTTACCGGCTTCCACTGTATGCATTATTTTTCCCTCAACATTCTTTTTATGTGTTGCTAAAAGAGTAATTAATGTTGTTTTACCGGAGCCATTGGGACCAACAATCCCTAAAATATCTCCTGAATTTAAATCGAAGGTAATATCCTCTAATACCTTTTTATTTTTATACTTATAATCTAATGTCTTCACACGCAACATAGGTGGCCTCCTCCCTTTTACATATGTTCATCATACCAAATAATCTTAGGAAATACCACTGGTTATTTTCATGAAAAAAGAAGCCTAACAATTTGCG
>Ga0209414_1000761_pt1 | contig 15734 bp, 10 predicted proteins | sample LakVidmifraction_4_FD_181154 | JGI IMG/M metagenome (GOLD analysis project Ga0209414, IMG submission 181154) | Hypersaline microbial communities from Lake Vida, Antarctica - Brine Hole Two &gt;0.2 micron (SPAdes) (version 2) | ecosystem: Environmental > Aquatic > Non-marine Saline and Alkaline >... | reverse complement strand
CTGATTTAAATCCTATTGAGAAAAAATGGGCACAGGCTAAGTTTCTACGACAAGGTTGGATGGAGAATAGTTTACCTAAACTGTTCCATGATATGGGATGTACTAATTTTATTCTGGATTGACTATACTTAACTTAGCATTTTTTCCAAGAAAAAAATCTATTTGATTCTCAGTTTTCTTAGAATTATTTTTACTATCTATAATATATTGGTACAGAATTATTAAGCGGATGAAGTTCATAATTTCATCGTCAAACGTATCTTGGTTTTTACCTACGTCTCGATAAGTCCAAAATAAATCTGCCCAATCTGTATCTATCTTATGGATAAAATACTCATAACCATTAACTTCTTTATCTCTAGCTTTTAAGTAGTACCTAGGTAGATCGTTAGAAAATGATTTGATTTTTTGTTCTAGGTTTGCTTTAAAGTTTTCAAATGGTGTAAGGGGTTTGCCACGCGCATTCATTTTGATATAAAGCTCATCGGATAAACCGAAAGATTCTAATCGTAGGAACTGAAAAGTTATATAAGGAATTTCTGCATTAACTAACCTTTGATATGAATTACCTGTATAAGCTAAAAATATTTGCTCAATCGCATTAAGCATGTTGAGACATGCTTGCACTGTAGGATCCTGATTCCAAGCTGAGAAGAACCAGGTACTATCATTAATCAATTCGTTTATGCTATAACTCGGCGTGTCGGCTAAGCTATCATATCTTTGTTGAACATCATTGTTAGACACGAGCGCATCAAAAAATTCAGATGAACTTGGACGGGTCTTGTATGTAAAGCGAGACTTTCCATTCAAGGTAAAATGTTTTTGGAATTCTGCTAAGTTTTTATGCTTAACTGCCAAAAACCAGTGTAGTAAGAATAGTGTCGTTAGACGTTGTTGCCCATCTAATACTGAAAGAGTACCAGTGCTATCTATATCACCATAGACAAAATCTAAATTTAACGATTGTTTGTCGTCATAGTTTTTATCTACAGTGAGTGCTGCAAATAGTGAGCCCAAAAAAGTGTCTCGAACTTCTGTCTGATCCTTACGACCTTGTGCATAATCTCGCTGAATAATTGGAATCTCAACAGAATTTACTTGATCAAACAGCTCTTTAAAAGTGAGCTTTTCTCCCATTTTCATTGTTGAGCTCCAATTTTCGTAAAAAAATCAGTCATAATTGTCAACATCTCTTCTTGATGATTTTCGCTATCTTCTTTCCCCCAATAGAGCATGTTGTCTATATTTTTACTATAGTACTTTAAAAAAACGTTTTTGGTACATAAAGGTACATAGGTAGCTTGTTTATCAAGTTCAATTATTTTCTTTCGTTTTATAGGAAAGATAGCATTCTTATAGCTACGATTGGTGCCGCTATCGAGTAAGGTTAGATTACCTATGGAGTCATCTACTATTTCATCACCGTCTGGATCGTAAATACTTATAATACGTATATAAACTGCTTCAAATCTAACCTGATCAATTATCTTAGCTTTTAATATATGACTAACTTCATTCTTGATTGACTGCTTTTCCTTCATTTCGTCTGTCATAGCCTTTTCATCTATCTTTATGCTTTTTAAGTATTCCTTAACATCAACCAACCAATCTTTTTGACTATTTGTTTTTTTAGGCATATCGGAGGTTACTGAACGTATATGTTCGACATCCCAATGCTCACACTTAAACCTATCAAATTGGAAACGTGAGTTTGACTTAGGATTCCTAAGTAAACTGATAACATTAAACAATAGTAAGATACGACGAAGCTTATCTGTACTTAATGAGCCATAGTTTGATAGTTTTAAATATTCGTCAATATTATTTAATATCAAGTTAGTGATCAAGGATTTTATATTGAATGTAAGCAAAGGGCTAGGAGGGTGCTTTGGGTCAACTAATTTATAAGTTAAATTATTCAAGTGTGTGTTCAGTTTTATCGCTATTTGTATTTTAGAGAGTAGGTCATTTAAGTTTTCAGGAAAAACTCTATTAAAAACCTCAGTAGTTAACAAGCACTTAAAGTTTTGCTTAGATTGACTTATTTCGTTGAGTGCTAATATTTTATGGATACTCGTACCTTGTTGTATCAAAAAGCCAATAAGATGAAATAACTCACGATCATTGAACCACTCCTCCAAAACCATAAAGCGTTTTTTGATATTTAGCCATTCTTGAATCACATTCACATTTTTAGTATTGAGTAATTTATTGAACTGCAAAAAAGTCTTTAATTTATCATCATCTTCTATACCAGTACTATCTAATGAGATTGCACTAAGCTTTAGCAGTAGTTCAATCCGATTAGATTCAAGATGGTTATTGCTCAAAAAGTACCAAAACGCATTATTTTGAAGGCTTTTCTCGATATTATCCCATTCTTGCGAAATAGTGAGCTGCTGAAATTGTTGAAGATGTTTGGCGTTGTCAGAATCTAAAAATATAGAGAAATTATTTGACTTTAAAAATAGTGCCTTAATCAGCTCAGCATTGACTAAGGGAATTTTTCCGATGTTAAGTCTAGAGAATACTTCAGTGGCTTGCTCGGAATCTCCTAGCTCATACCAGATAACCTTAATATTTTTATCATCTAGATTAAGTAAAGGCTCTTGTATTGACTGGTATTTATCAGGATATTGCTGTTTCTCAAACCATAATTCAACTGCTTTCTTAGCATTATAAATATGAAAAAAGTCGATATTCTGTTTATGATTTTTTGAGTCTATATTATCTAAAAAACTATCAGAGTCACTTCTGGTTTCATAGCGAATGTTATAACGAGATATGCTATCAGCATTAGCCACTTCTAAAAGGCAAGTTAAAATAATGTATATAGTAGTCAGACGCTGTTGTCCATCAACGACCTCCCACGAGTTCTCTCTTTTTTTCTTGACAACAATAGGCTGTAAGCAATAAAAAGATTTTTCATTCGTATCTTTAGAGTTTAGATAGAATTCTCTGATATCATCTAATAAGTCAGTTACTTGTTGACTCTTCCAACGATAGCCTCGCTGATAAGCTGGAATGTAAAATTCTAACTTATCATCTAGTAAGCTACGTATGGGCCTTAGCCTTAACTCATTATCCGACATGTCTAGATCCTAATTATTTTAATATGGTAAGCGCACTTTCCCAGTCAAACCCCGATATTAATAGCGTCACCTAAGAAAAGTAAATTTCATACTCCAGCCCTCTACACTATATAGATAATAGCATATAGAGCTTTTCCGACTTGTCAGAGTAAGATTGTTCCATGGCATATGCAGATATTGATGATATTTTAAATACCATAATATTGAGGGGTTTACTGCCTAATAAGTTATAGTTTCAATAAAAAATTAATCTACTTTAGCGTTAACCATTTCTAGTATCGATCTTAATTTTCAACATAGCTCGACTATAAAGCCGACTACATCAGTGTATTTATACCGACTCTAATGCTTGCTGGCAAGCCTCAGCTAAATAAGGATCAACTGTATCTTGTTTAAGTAGCCACTTCAGATATCCAGCTCCATCTGAATGGGTAACCAGATCTGCAATAGCCTCACCCTTATGCTTGCCAAAACTTAAGTGCGTGGGTATACGCGCCATTTGGCTAAACTCATATAAGCTCTCCACATCACTTATCTCATGGCCTTGGCTATTAGCCAAATCCATTAGACTACCAAGCACCAGCTCAGTGAAGTAAATGTCAGCAATGGCAGCATGCGCGTTCTTTGCTTGAGCACGGGCTATATTACGATGAAAATGATAAAGCAGGGATACTAGCTTATGGCTCTCTAGCGTAGGAAGCAGGAAGTTAGCCATGGCATTGGTACATATCAATTTAGGTGTATGGGTCACGCCAGCATTTTTAAGAACAGCCATGTCAAAATCAATATTGTGGCCAATTAGATACTCAACACTACTAGGTAGTCTGAAGTCTGTGTGAGGTGGTTCATCTGCTACATCCTCATTACATATATGTGATATTGCCATTGACCCTAAACTGATTTCTTTGAGAGGGTTAAAGCGCTTAGCTCGCGGAGCTTGCAATACAAAGACCTTGCCATCGTTTATTTCAACAATAGAGTAGGCCGCTTCAGTCATGTGCGGTTCAATAAGTCCTGTCGTTTCTGTGTCGAGTATATAAGTAGTCATAATTCTATTTGTAGTTCTTATTTGAGGATGAGATTTAAAATAGTGAAATATTTGATGTGATTAGCATCGGCTTAGAGAGCTATTAATAAGTAACAAATTAACATACAAATGGCTAATAGCGATAATTTGTTGGACTTCTTGATTAAGCGAGCTCTAGCCGTTGAAACTATATATATGAGGACTAAACTAAGGATTTAATCATGAAAAATTTATATCCACAAAAACCAATACTCGAACGATGTAATAACATCCCCCAACTTCTTAGTATTAAGGATGTCATTAATTATACTAGCCTGAGTCGTTCTACCATCTACGAGATGATTAATGAGGAGTCTGATCGCTACGATCCAACGTTCCCAAAAAAGGTACAACTTACAAAAGTCAGAGTAGTGTGGGTAGCGAGTGAAATAGCCGAGTGGATTAATAACAAAATCGGGGAACGCTTAGCATAAACAATAGAAAAGCTATTGAATGAATATATGGTTCTAGCTACCTTAGAATGAGCACTAGCTGAACGTAATAACTCAAAAGATGTGATTCGTTTGAAGTTAATTGATATGACAAGTTACTCTATCAGGGTTGGCTGGCTCAAATAAAATAGCTTCAGTTATAGGCCCAGCATTACATAATGAAAGGCTTCATGATATAAGTCTGAATTACAGTGAGTTAATTAATCGTACCTCTAAGGATTCTCATAGTGCCCACAGCAGACTTTCAGCTTAACTTTCTAAGACGTATTCAATGGTTACTTGAATCTAGCTCTTATACCTCGACCTATAAATTTGCCTTATTAATCGCAATAACCAATCTTTCTATAGAGTCTGGTATTAGTGATAATAGTGAATGCATGATTTCTTATGAGCAGTTGGCAGAGCAGTTTATTCAGCTTTATTGGACACAAGCATTACCATTTTCAGATCAAGATGGTGAATTCATACTGAAGCAAAGCAGTACAACAGGCCAAGCTAAGGTCATCACTAGTATCTTAACCCTGCAAGAAGAAACTAAGACTACCAGCTTAAATATAACTCGGACACGTAGTGTTAAAAAGCGGCAATCAACTATTAAAGAAATAGCTCGAACCATTAAAAGTAACCCTGCCAAGTATCTACAAAGTGCAGAAGATAAAATTAGCCGTGAATTCTTCTATGTCTATAACTCAAGAGAAAAAGCAATCGCCTTAAAGTCTGGGATAGCTTACTGCTTTGCCCGCTTTAGTCAGATAATCCACAAGCTCTGCCAACAATACTGGACAGAGTTTGTACGTAATAATCGTCACAACCAACCATACTTTAGTGATGATATTGACTTACAAAAGTTTTTGTTTAATCAATCGCGTCAAGGTCTAAGCCTATTAATACCTATACTCAATGAAACTCAGCATGGTCAGTGCTTCTACTGTCAAAAACCATTAAGAAAAGACATCGAAGTTGATCACTTTGTGCCTTGGTCAAAGTATCCTAATGATACGACCCATAATTTCGTACTGACTGACCATAAATGTAATAACAGTAAACGTGACTATCTTGCTGAGGAGAGGTTTTATGAGAAGTGGTTGAGGCGTAACCAACAATATGGACAAGTTATTGAACAAGAAACAGACGGTATTGGCTTTATAAGCAATCAGAAGCGTTCAGAAACTATTAGCCAATGGGCTTACCAAGTAGCTGTAGAGCATGAAGACCTAGTCTGGTCACCAGAGTTAAATATGAGGCTACGTACTATCAACCCTGAGCTGTTACCCAGATTGAGAGGCTGATACTTTAAATATATCAATTTTATGACTAATCGCTTATTGAAAACCAATGTGAATTTATCACAACCATGCACAAAAATTTGCGTGAGTTAGGCTGATAAAACTTATGGTTTAAGATTGTCACAATAGCGATTTTCAAAATCAAAAAGGGACACATATCAACCGTGATTATGCCTTTTTTTACGATGTAATATTAAATACTTGTCACATGTTTAAAACATATGACAGGGTGGCATCTTATTTTGTTATGATTGCAAAATTTACTGATCTTATTGGAGGCAGTTAATAGAATGACTGATAATGCTAGGCGTGGAGTAGATATGCAATACTATCTAGGCGATCTGATTGGGGGTAGTCTACTAATTACAGAAACGAGAGTTATCGCAGAGTCTCTTCTCAAGAAACTACCTGAAGATGAGTTAAGATCTTTGATAGTAGAGCAAAATATTCTACAGAAGAAGTCTGATAAAACATCTAGCCGCTATGCGAGTGCAATCCGAAAGCGGATTGAGGGCTTGGGTGATGAGTTCATGCAGTCGTTGTTGACTGCTACAGATCGAGCTTATATTCAGTTGCTGTTGGTTGCTGTGATGATCAACTCTCCAATAGTTGAAGACTTTATGAAATTAAGTCTAGCAGAGGCGAAAAGAACCTATAAACCAAACTTACCCACCGATGCTTGGAGTGAGTTTATTGATACACAGGTTTTAAAGTATCCAGACTTGTGTAGGTATTCAGAATCAACTATAAAAAAATTGGGTAATAATGTAATAAAAATATTAGTTGATAGTGATTATCTAAGCGATAGTCGTAAACGCGAGATATATCCTGTATACCTACTACCAGAAGTAAAAGAGTGGCTTCTACGTCTCAATAGAGGTGATTTGATAGAGGTTATGGAGTGTACTGTATGAAGGCATTACAACGTCGATTAGATTTGATATTTGATAGAATTGAAAGTCCTAAGTTTCTAAAGAATGATGGCTTAGGTAATGAAATTGGATTTTGGGTTTTTGACTACCCAGCCAAGCATGAAATAATGGTTCGTGAAAACTTAGGGTCAATAACGAAAAAGCTAGAAAGTCGTAAGTACAAATTTGAGCACTTAAATATTTTTGAAGTTCTTATATCTATATTAGAGGAGCGTGGAATTTTTGATCGTGCATGCCAGCGCGAGAAAAAAGTAGGCGTAGATGCTATCAAGAAGACGCTATCGGGACCCCTCAGCCAAGAGAAAGTTGCAAAGTTTATTGCTAGTAAATATAAGCTTGATGAGTTGGATTTTTTAATATTATCTGGTTTAGGTAATGCATGGCCTCTTATAAGAGGCCATGAGCTGCTTAGTGCCTTACAGGATGTTATGGGTAGTACACCGCTGATCTTATTTTACCCTGGAGGTTACAGCGGTAGGGATTTACATCCATTCGGGCTAATCGATTCACAAAATTATTATCGTGCTTTCAAGCTAGTGCCTGAAAGTGGTAACGAAACAAATATTAATAGTTAATAAAAAACAGAGAGATTGAGATGGACATTGAGAGTATTTTTTCAAAAAAACTAACACGTAATATTAATGGTGTTGTGAAAGCAGAAGAAAAAGACGACGAACACATATTTGTTGAGCTAGATGAATATGTAGTAACACGAGAGTTGCACAAGCACTTCAATGATTTTTTTGAAGTATATTCTCCAACAGTGAATTATCAAGGAGTTGTAACCTCGGGGAATAATGGTGTTTGGATATCGGGTTTTTTTGGTTCAGGTAAGTCACATTTTTTAAAAATCCTATCGTACTTATTAGAAAATAACGTGGTTGAGTATGAGGGGAATAGTCGTAGAGCCGTGGACTTTTTCGAAGATAAAATTGACGATAACGAGCTTTGGGCCAATATTCAAAATGCTGGAACAAAAAATACAGATGTAATTTTATTTAATATTGATTCAAGGGCTAACACTGAAGATCGTGAGAATGCGATTCTAAAGGTCTTTTTGAAAGTGTTTAATGAGCGTTTGGGCTATTGTGCTGACTTCCCTCACATCGCACATTTAGAGAGAGAGCTGGACGAGCGTAAGCAGTATGAGACTTTTAAGAATAAATTTGTAGAGCTTGCAGGCTCTACATGGGAAGAAGAGAGAGATGCTTATGATTTTTATAGAGATGAAATATCTGAAGCATTAAGCTATGCCACTAAACAGTCAGCAGAGTCCGCCAAACAGATGATTGAAAATGTGGAAGATAGCTTCCCGCTAGATATTCATAATTTTTGTACCTGGGTAAAAGATTATCTAGACTCATCAGGTGATAAGAACATACTTTTTTTAGTTGATGAAGTAGGGCAGTTTATAGGCAAAAATACGCAGATGATGCTGAAACTGCAAACTATTACAGAGAACCTAGGGACTTATTGTAATGGTAGAGCGTGGGTAGTTGTTACATCACAAGCAGATATTGATGCCGCTATTGGTAGTATGAATCGAGGAGAGAGCCAGGATTTTTCTAAAATTCAAGGTCGTTTTAAAACACGGTTGGCTCTCTCGAGTAGTAATACCTCAGAAGTTATTCAAAAAAGGCTTTTGGCAAAAACAGATAAGGCTGAAGAGGCTTTGCTTAAGATATTTTCTGCAGAAGGAGATATTCTTAGACATCAATTGTCATTTGATAAGACGACTACAGCTGAGTTGAAAGGTTATACAGATGGTAAAAGTTTTATAGCTAACTATCCATTTATACCTTATCACTACTTGCTTGTTCAAAAAGTATTTGAATCTATAAGAACTAAAGGTGCGACAGGGAAGCACTTGGCGATGGGAGAGCGCTCGCTGCTAGACGCGTTCCAAAATGCAGCAAAGCAAATTAAAAATGAAGAGTTGAATGTCTTGGTTCCTTTTCATAGTTTTTATGCACCTATAGAGAGCTTCTTAGAACCAGCAGTCAAAAGAACCATTGATCAAGCTTTAGAGTTGGATTCACTTTCAGATTTTGATGGTCAAATTCTAAAAACCTTATTTCTAATACGCTATGTCGATACGGTCAAAAGTACTTTAGACAATCTGGTAACTTTATCTATTAGTAAGATAGATGAAGATAAAATAATTCTACGAAAGAAAATAGAAGACAGCCTTGAGCGTCTTGAGCGCCAAATCCTCATTGCTAGAAATGGAGAGGAGTTTATATTTCTGACCAATGAAGAAAAAGAAGTAGAAAATGAAATCCGTAATACAGATTATGATATATCTGAGGTATCTAGCAAACTCTCTTCCATAGTGTTTGACAACATTTTAAAGGGTAACCGAGTTTATCGTTATCCGGTTAATAAACAAGATTTTTCTGTTAGTCGATTTTGCAATGGACATCCAAAAGATGGCGTTATTCTTGAAGACTTGGTTTTAAAAGTTATCTCACCTTTAGATACAGATTATAATGGTTTTTCGACGGACTATGACTGTACTGAGTACACTCTTAAAGACGACGGTAGTATCTTAGTTAAGCTTGGAGAAAATCAGCGTTTGTGGGCGGAATTAACTACTTACATTAAAACTGATAGATTTTTAAAGCAAAACTCAGGTCAGCGACGTGAACAAGAGCATTTGCTAAGAGAAAAGCAAATGGAAAATATTGAGCGTGAAAAACGTCTAAAAACTGATTTTGAGAACTTGTTTTTGGAGGCTGATGTATATGCAATTGGTACAAAAATGCCAAAAAAACCTTCAACACCAATCGCAGTTTTAGAAGAGTCTTATAAGTATGTTATTGAGAATACTTTTGAAAAGTTGAACATGCTCAAAGCTTCGCAGAGTGATGTTCTAAGAGAGCTTAAGGCTGTTCTGACAGCAGATGATATGGCTCAAGCTGGCTTGGATCTTCAAACTGAAGAAAATAATCCTGCAGCGTTACAAGAAGTGGATAATTATATTTCACTCAATTTTGAACGTAATATCCCAGTCAGCTTGCGTGACGTAGTGGCACATTTTAGTAAGCGTCCTTATGGTTGGCCCGATAATGAAATATTGCTTGTGGTTGCTAGGCTTGGGCTGGCAGGTAGGGTTTCATTTGATATCAGCAATAACAATCTACCGCTCAATAAAGCTTATGATTCATTTACGAATGGGCGTAAGCGCACTGATATTCGAATAAGTACCGTTCGCCGCCATGGTGAATCAGACATTAAAAAGGCATCTGCATTAATTAAGGCTTTATTTGGCAAAACCTTTACAGGGTCTGAAGAAAAAGAATTATATGCATTGATCGTTTCAGAGCTAAGAAGCTGGCGAGATGATTTAAAGGCGTTCCAGAATAGATCACAGAGTGGAAAGTTTCCTGGCAAGCAAAAAATTGAAGCAGGTTTGGTTTTAGTCTGTGGTGTATTAGAGGAGGGTAATAGCTACTCATTGATTGAACGTTTTGTGAAGGAACAAGAAAGCTTGGAAGATTTTTCTGAAGACTTCGAGGATTTAGAAGATTTTTATGAAAATCAAGTGGATACTTGGTTGCAGCTTGACGTGGCATTGAACCAGAGGTTCAAAGCGAATAAATCAAAGTTGATGGAAAATACAGAAGCTGCAAAAGCTCTTGAGGAGCTTGAAACTATACACAGCATGGAAGATCCTTATAGTAAGGTTCACTTGATAAATCCGCTTATTGAGAAGATAAAAGCTGTTAATGACAGCATTGTTAAAGAGAAAAAAGAAGACGCTCTTCGCAAAGTGGATTCGAAAGTTGAAAGAGTTCAAAAAGCTCTGGATGTAGCCTCTGCTCCCCCTAATATAAGTAACGAAGCCTTATATCCATTACGGAAGTGCCGTGAGCGTATAGAAAATACAGACTCCATTCACCAAATACTTAGTGAGCAAGCTGAGTCTATGAGCTTTGAAGATAAGGCTTATGAGTTGATAAACACATATGTCGAAGAGCAACATAAGCAGGCAGCATTAGAGAAAAAAAGCAGTGCTATTGAGTCTAAAACTGTAAGTTATGTTACTGATAATGCTACTACTACCAAAACCATCAAACAAAGTAATATAACTCCTAGAAAAACAGTTCCTATTAGTCCTAGCGACTTAATTAGAAAATCAGTCTCAAATGGGATAATCGAAACGGTGCAAGAGGTTGATGATTGTTTATCTTTGTTAAGAGAGCAGCTAATAAAGTCGGTAGAAGCTGGTGACAGGATAAGAATTAAATAAATTTATAAAGTACAGTTGTAAGTGTCTATGCATCAAGGTGTTTAAGTAGTAAAGCTGCTAAATAAGCTAGTAAGGTATAAATATCTACTAGCTTATAATTTTTTACCACATCTAATCCCTCAAATAAATAACAAAGACAAGAAGATAATTTATGGAAACCGGTAACATAAAGAGTTATGCCCCTAAAGCGCGTCTTGAGTTTATGGATGCCGTTGCCAAACGCCTAAACACCTTTGGTATCAGCGCAAACAAGAAAGGCGAGCTGCAAGTTATTGATGCATTGGTTCAAGGTTCGGTATTACAAATTGGTGATAATAACTTTGACAGCAAGCTTGCCCCTGCTAGACAGCGTCTGGTCGAGAGAAGTGAACAGCTAGGCTATGCACAGCTGGTAGAGCAAGTGGCCTACACTTGGTTTAACCGTCTATGTGCCATTCGCTACATGGAGATTCATGACTATCTAGGTCATGGCTTTAGAGTCCTCTCTCACCCAAATGGCGACAAGCGATTTGAAATACTCGATCATGCGCAAGATGCTGCAGAAGATCTTGGGCTAGATAGAGACCGCATCATTGACCTCATGCTCGCGGGTGATAAAAACGAAGAGCTGTACCGTGAGCTTCTACTTGGTCAGTGTCATAAGCTACATGAAGCCATGCCGTTCTTATTTGAAGCCTTAAATGATGAAACAGAGCTGTTGTTACCAGACAACCTAACCCGTACCGACTCGATACTACGTGGTTTGGTTGATAGTATTCCAGAAGAGGACTGGCAACAAGTAGAGGTCATTGGTTGGCTGTATCAGTTCTATATCTCCGAGAAAAAAGACCAAGTCATCGGCAAAGTGGTAAAAAGCGAAGACATACCCGCCGCCACCCAGTTGTTTACCCCCAACTGGATTGTAAAGTACATGGTGCAAAACTCCCTTGGCGCACAATGGTTAGCCACCTATCCAGAATCGCCCTTAAAAGCGCAAATGGAATACTACATCGAACCTGCCGAGCAAACCGATGAAGTCAACGCCCAGCTTAAAGCCATCACCCCAGAAAGCCTGAACCCAGAAGAACTCACCCTAATCGACCCCGCCAGTGGCTCGGGCCACATACTGGTAGAAGCCTACGATTTATTCAAAGCCATCTACCTAGAACGCGGCTATCGCCAGCGTGATATTGCCCAGCTGATATTAGAGAAAAATCTATTTGGTTTAGACATCGACCAACGTGCCGCCCAGCTAACAGGTTTTGCCCTGATGATGAAAGGCCGTGAAGACGATCGCCGATTATTCGAGCGTGGCGTAAAGCTGAATGTGATGGCCATGGTCGATAGCACTAGCCTAGACGTCGACACCTTAGTTCACGGTATTGATCTATCGCGATACGGTTTGCAACCAGAGCATCTTATAAAGTTTAAAGATTTATTTGAAAGCGCGACGATACTAGGTGCGTTAATACAAATACCAAAGGAATTGGCGGACAAACTAACAGCATTAAAGCAGCTAACTGAATTAAGCAGTCAAGATATGTTTGTATCGGAAGTGCTTGATCATTTAGCTCCACTGGTGCGTCAATTTGAGTTATTAGAAAAACAGTACCATGGAGTTGTTGCAAATCCGCCGTATATGGGGGTTCGCTACCAGATACCTGAGCTTAAGGGGTTGTTAGCGAAAGAATATTTAGGAGCAGGTGGTGACTTGTACAGTTGTTTTATTAGAAGACTTAGGAAATTTACTTTAGATAAACCTATTGGTAGAACCGCTTGTGTAGCCCCATATACTTGGATGTTCTTGAGTGACTATGAAAGTTTAAGAAGTGAAGAATTAAAATCTTCTACTATCACATCGGTGGTAAAGCTTGAGTATAATGCTTTTGAGCCGGCAGCAGTACCTGTTGCTGCGTGGTGTACGTTACCTGTGATGCAGCATGAGTTTAAGGGTTCGTTCATTGAACTTGGTGATTTTAAAGGGGCTGAGCAGCAGTCACCAAAGACTCTTGAAGCAATAAATAACAGGCTAAATTGCCACTGGTATTTTGAGGTCAAGCAGTCATCTTTTGATAACATACCTGGAAAAGCATTATCATTTTGGTTGTCAGAGGATGTATCTAAAGCCTTTGTCTCCAGCTCTAAGTTAGGTCAGCTTATAGATATCACTGGTTCACAGACAGTAACCGCAAATAATTCATTATTCCTTCGCTATTGGTTTGAGGTAGCTCGCCCATCAATAGGTAAAGAAACAAAGAAAAAATGGAAAGTTTATGCGAAAGGAGGAAAATTTCGTCGCTGGTATGGAAATTTAGAGTGGGTCATAAATTGGAGTGCTGAGGCTAGAGAATTTTTTAGGAAAAATACTAGTTCGAGTATGCTTGCAGAGAAATATTGGTTTAGGGAAGGTGTTACTTATACAGATATAACGACACTTGGTTTTACTGCTCGTTATTTACCTGAAGGTTGTCTTTATGATAAAGCAGGCCCTAGCATGCATTCTGATGATTCTATTACAACGCTGGCTTACTTAAACTCATCTGTTGCTGCAACGATGATTGGAGCACTAAATCCAACAATGCACTGTCAGGTGAAAGATGTTAGCGCATTACCTGGCGATGTGACTAAGAGTTTACCTGAGTTCATTAAGTGCGGTGCTAAAAGGCTTATCGATATTTATAAAAGTGAGTGGGACTCTCATGAAGTATCTTTGGATTTTTTACAAGATGAAAGTGTAGCCTCGCATGTAGACTTCATTAATGAAAATCAAACTCTTAAATATATAGTAGATAAAAATTTTGGTTTAGTCAGTCAATTAGGTGATGAAGCTAAAGCATTGCAAGTATCAAACGATGTTTATTTTTTAGAAAAAATGTCCATAGCAAATCTGGATAGACCTTTAAAAGATGGTCGATTAGTTACTTTTAATAGTCCTTGGTGTGATTCATCACTCCCAGAGCAATTTGAAAGCATACGCCTAGATTATTATAAGTTTGTTGGAAGAAAACTAATCTCTTATACGATCGGCTGCATGATGGGCCGTTACAGCTTAGATGAGCCAGGTCTTATTTATGCCAATAGCGGTAATGAAGGCTTTGATGCATCGCGTTATACTAAATTCCCAGCCGACGACGACGGCATTATTCCACTCACCGACAAAGAATGGTTCGCCGACGATGCCGCTAACCGCTTGTTTGAGTTTATCTCTGTGGCGTGGGACAAAGCACATTTAGAAGAAAACCTCGACTTCCTAGCCGCCAACCTATCACCGAAAAAAGGCGAAGGCACTCGCGACACCATTCGCCGCTACCTATGCGATAAATTCTACAAAGACCACATGCAAACCTACAAAAAACGCCCAATCTATTGGTTGTTTAGCAGTGGTAAACAAAAAGCCTTCCAGTGCTTAGTGTACCTACATCGTTACAACGAAAGCACACTCGCGCGTATGCGTACCGAATACGTCACGCCACTATTGGGTAAGTACCAAGCTTATGCCGAACAGCTAGATAAACAGCTCGAAATGGCTGAGTCTACACAAGACAAAAAGCGCTTTGAAAGAGATCTCAAGAGCATAAATAAGAAGCAAAGTGAACTACGTGAGTTTGACGATAAGCTGAAGCACTATGCAGACATGCGTATCTCAATAGACCTAGATGACGGTGTTAAAGAAAACTATGGTAGGTTTGGTGATCTACTTGCTGATGTTAAAAACATAACAGGTGAAAAACCGGAAATTATTAATGCTGGCTAATACTATAGACATATCCTGTAGCTTATAATTTTTTCCCATATCCAATTCCCAAATAAACAACAAAGATAAGAAGATGATTTATGGAAACCGGTAACATAAAGAGTTATGCCCCTAAAGCGCGTCTTGAGTTTATGGACGCAGTCGCCAAACGACTCAATACCTTTGGTATCAGTGTTAATAAAAAAGGGGAGCTCCAAGTTACTGAAGCCATAACGCAGGGCTCAGTCTTACAAATTGGCGACAACAACTTTGATAGCAGCTTGACCCAACGTAGGCAACGTCTGGTCGAGAGAAGTCAGCAACTGGGCTATGAGCAGCTCGTAGAACAAGTCGCCTATACCTGGTTTAACCGCTTAAGTGCGATTCGCTACATGGAAATACACGGTTATTTGGGTCATGGTTTTCGAGTGCTCTCTCACCCAAGCGGTGAAAAGCAGTTTGAGATCATAGACCATGCCCAAGATGCGGCTGAAGAATTAGGCTTAGATAGAAACCACATCATTGACCTTAAACTTGCAGGTAATAAAAACGAAGAGCTGTATCGTGAGCTTCTACTTGGTCAGTGCCATAAGCTGCATGAAGCCATGCCGTTCTTATTTGAAGCTTTAAATGATGAGATCGAGCTTTTATTACCTGATAATCTAACCCGCACAGACTCGATACTGCGAGGTCTTGTTGATAGTATTTCAGAAGAAGACTGGCAACAAGTAGAGGTTATTGGTTGGCTATATCAGTTCTACATCTCAGATAAAAAAGATGAAGTTATCGGTAAGGTCGTCAAAAGCGAAGACTGTAGTGGCATAATAAAATTGGACAGTACATAAGAGGTTATACTAACTCAAAGAGGACATTAGTATGACTAACAAACGCAGAGAATACACCCGAGAATTCAAGCTAGAGGCCATCAGCTTAGTCGTT
>Ga0209414_1000759_pt1 | contig 15748 bp, 12 predicted proteins | sample LakVidmifraction_4_FD_181154 | JGI IMG/M metagenome (GOLD analysis project Ga0209414, IMG submission 181154) | Hypersaline microbial communities from Lake Vida, Antarctica - Brine Hole Two &gt;0.2 micron (SPAdes) (version 2) | ecosystem: Environmental > Aquatic > Non-marine Saline and Alkaline >... | reverse complement strand
AATATATTATGCTCTTTTCAAAGAGTTTGCAAATGTACAATTATTTTCTTCTTAATCAAATATGAATATATTTATTTTTTAAATAGATTTTCACCATATATATTACACAACTCTCCATCCATATTAATAAAGATTTTAAAACCGATTTTAAACAACTATTATATTACACTAAACATATGATAAGTGGTGCAAAATGAGAATTTACCTCTTCAACCCAAACTATTATGATATAAGCCTTTGATATTTTTTAAACCAATAAAAGCATTTGTACCTTTAATAAATCTATTTATAAAAAATAATCATCTATTAATTTAATTGATAATAAAGTTAAAATTTTACTTCTCCTTAAGATACATTCTATTATGATATTTTGGGCTTTCCGAATAGTCAATCATCACTTAAATTTTAGCGGGTATAGAAGTGGAAAGTGTCAAAAATTTCAGTCATCAATCTGTTGTTTAAATAATGTATTTAAATAATTATTAATACTTTGAGTAATCATTAGCCTCATTCTTAAAACGCAACGGTTTTAAAAATACGACATCTATAAATAAAGGTCATTAATAGCTTAAAATTTCTTTAAATCAAAATTCATATATGGTGAAAAAAATTAGTTTTAACATCAAGAATGCGAAGGAATTAACTTCTTTTAAGAATTTAACACTAAAAAGTTTGGTTTATTAACAAATTATTAAGATTTTTGACATAATTAATTCAAATAATTATATAATGAAAACAAAGTTTAATGGTTTTTTAACGCTACTATTAGCGTTTGTGGTGCAAATAACATTTGCCCAAGAAAAAACTGTTACGGGTGCAGTGTCCGATGCAAGTGGACCGTTGCCTGGTGTAACAGTTATTATTAAAGGTACCAAAACAGGTACACAAACTGATTTTGATGGAAATTATTCAATTAAAGCTGCCTCGGGTGCTGTATTACAATACAGTTTTATGGGGTTTAGTACAGTTGAAAAAACCGTTGGAACAGCTAATGTTATCAACGTTTCTATGAAAGAAAGCGCTGAAGCGTTGGAAGAAGTAGTGATAACTGCTTTAGGTATTAAAAGAGAAAAAAGAGAAGTAACTTATCAAACTCAAAAAGTTGCTGATGAAGCATTAACAGTTGTTTCTCCAACTAGAGCTGCTTCAGCTTTAGCAGGAAAAGTTGCAGGTTTGCAAATTAATGTTCAGGATAATGGTGTAAACCCAAGTTCTCAAATAATTCTGCGTGGATTACGATCTGTTAGTGGTAATAACAGTGCGTTAATTGTAATTGATGGTTCAATTTCAACTCAAGGAGCTTTTGATGATTTAAACCCTTTAGATATTTCAAGTATCAGTGTGCTTAAAGGCGCAACTGCTGCTGCCCTATATGGTTCAAATGCCGCTAACGGTGCGCTTCTTGTAAGTACTAAAACAGGTAAAATTGGCGAAAAAATAAAAATAGGAATCAATTCATCGTATACTGCGGAATCAGTTGCGTATATGCCTAAATTCCAATCTCAATATGGAACGGGATGGGAAGGTGCCTATGATGCAGTTGAGAATACGAACTGGGGACCTCGTTACGATGGCACGATGCGCCAAGTTGGGCCAACATTTCCAGCTGACTACGGTTTACCTACTCAAATAATCCCTTATGCTCCAATCCCTAATAACGGGTTAGATTTCTTTCAAACTGGAAGTACTTATAACAATACTATTTACTTAAGCGGAAGCGATCAAACTAGTTCATTTTACGTGTCTGTTGGAGATCAAAGATCTGATGGGATTGTTCCTGATGACTCTTATAAAAGAAATACAATTAGAGTAAATGCAAGTAAAAAAGTAGGTAATGTTACCTTATCAGCAACAACCAGTTTTTTTACAGATGAAACTGATGTTGTTGGAGAGACTATTGGTGATCAAGACAGAAATTTGTATTGGTTTATTTTGAATACCCCTACAAATATTCCTCTTTCAACCTATAGTGATTGGCAAAATCCTCTTTCATACGGATATGCCGATAATTATCAGAATGCATATTATCAAAACCCTTATTGGGCAATTGGAACAAACAGAAATATTGATGAAACAAGACGTTTTGTTGGTAACATTAACCTTACTTGGGACATCAAAGATTGGTTAACTTTTACAACTCGTATTGGCGCTAACAATAGTTGGGGTAATGGTAAGAACTGGAGAGCAGCTCAAACTTACAATGAAGACTTACAGCCGTCAGCCGGTCCAGTATCATCATTTGTAGAAGACAGTGAATTTCAGAGTTCAAATTATACAGCTGATGCCTTGTTTAATGGTGAATTTGAATTTGGAGAATCATTTTCTTTAAAGGCTGTCACAGGATTTAACATTAATTCATATGACTATAGAGATAGCGAAATTAGAGCAAATAATTTAAGTATTCCTGATTTTTATGATATCTCAAATGGAACAGGAAGCCTAGAAGGAACTCCTAATGCGGAAACCAGAAGAGATTATGGTGTTTATGGTGATTTAACATTTGGATTTAAAAATTATTTGTTTTTGAATTTCTCAGGCAGAAATGATTGGGTTTCAACACTTGCCCCCGAAAATAATAGTTATTTCTATCCATCATTAGGTTTGTCATTTGTATTTACCGATGCTATTGAAGCATTACACAACAATAACATTCTTAGCTATGGTAAATTTACGGTAAGTAATTCTACAGTATATAATGATTTAGATCCTTACAGGATAAACGAAGTCTATGGTCAATCATCTGGTTTTCCTTATGGAAGTTTAAACGGTTTTTTCTTATCCAATACTGCTGTTGATGCTAATATCTCAAAAGAAAAGCTTAATACTACTGAATTTGGATTAAATCTTGGATTTTTTAACGGAAGAGTAACTCTGGATGCGGCATACTACAATACAATCACTTCCGATTTAATTACCTTTACAACGCCTTCAGAGGCATCTGCTTCAAGTACATTCTTAACCAACATTGGAGAATTGGAAGGAACAGGAATTGAACTTTCGTTAGGTGCTACAGTGTTTAAAACTGAAGATTTTAAATGGGATGTAAATGTAAATTACACTGCCTCAGAAACTGTTGTAAATGAAATATATGCAGGTTTAGATGAAATACAACTTACAGGAACAGACCAATACGGTGTTTATGCAGTTGTTGGGGAAGCATTTCCACAAATTAAAGCGAATGTATACAAACAAGATTCTAATGGTAGGATTATCGTTGATGCCGCTAGTGGGCACCCTTTAACAGAAACAGGACTTCAAAGTTTGGGGAAAACAACTCCAGATTATGTTCTTGGATTTACTTCTGTTGCTAATTATAAAGGGATTTCCATTTCCGCGACAACGGATTATAGAACAGGACACGTTTATTACGAACAAGGATCTGACCAAATGGAATTTACGGGAAGATCAATTGCAAGTGTTTCTGCTAACCGACAAGATTTTGTTATTCCAAACTCTGTTATAGAAACAAGCCCTGGAGTATATGTTGAAAACACAAATATTCAAGTTCAAGGTGGACGTCAAAGTTATTGGACAGATGTTTATAATGATGTTAAATCTAACTATGTAAAAGATGCCACAGCTTTTAAATTAAGAGAAATTGCCGTGAGTTATTCACTGCCAGAAAAATTCTTAACCAATACTGGGCTAACTAAACTAACTTTTGGTTTAATTGGAAGAAATATTTTTACTCGCTTACCTGAGGAAAATAGATTTTCTGATCCAGAATTTAGAAACACTCGTTCAACTGACGATTCTAATGCAATTGGTGTTGGTGGATATTTACAATCTCCTCCTACAAAATCTTATGGATTTAACGTGAATGTCGAATTCTAAAAAATAAAACAAAATGAAAAATATTTTTAAATATGTAAATTTGTTGATAGTAATACTGCTATTAACTTCATGCGAGAAGGATTTTTTGGATGTAAATGTAGATCCAAATAATCCGACAGTTGTAACACCGGATTTAGTGTTACCTGTTGCACAGAAATACACTGCAAACCTTATTCAGGGAACTGATGGAGGCGCTAGAAGAGCTAACACACTTGGGAACATGATGATGTATAACTGGAGTCAATCTGATGGTTATGCTTGGTACCCTGATGAATTTAAGTATAATGTTAATTCAAGTTTTTATACTGGTATTTTCACCGATTCTTATCTTCAAGCATTGAAACAATATCAAATTCTTACGCAAAATGAAGAAGCCAAATTTGATTACTACAAAGCAATTGGTATGATTATGAAAGCCTACCATTTTCAACTTTTAGTTGATTGTTATGGGGACGTTCCTTATACTGAAGCTTTACTTAGAAAAGATAATGCAACACCTGTTTATGATGATGCAGCATTCATTTATGGTGATTTGGTTACTCAGTTAACTGAGGCAACCGATCTTATCAAAAATGCAGAAAGTCCTGCCAAGCCAGGAGCTTCTGATATCATGTTTGGTGGAGATATGGATAAATGGATACAATTTGCGAATACGGTAAAATTAAGAATTGGAGTACGCTCATCAAATACAGCTGTTATTGCTGAAGCTTTTGCAGAGACTAATGGTTTTATTATGGATGATGTTATGGTTAATCCTGGTTATTCTAAAGATGAGAATAAGCAAAATCCATTTTGGAACTTTTACGGTGAAGATGCATCTGGTACACAAACAATGACTAGTAAAGCCACTTGTGCTACAGACTACATACTTGATTATTTAACCAGTACAGGTGATAAAAGAATTGATTATCTTTATGAAAAACCAGCTACAGGTCATTTAGGTGTTCCACAAGGTTTGTTGGATTATGACACTCCTGTTGTTGATGCTTTTGTACCAGAAATGGTTTCAAACATTGGTCCTGGTCTTCTTAAAAGTTTTGATATGGGTGCCGTTATTTTCAGTTTGGCAGAAAGTTATTTTAATCAAGCCGAAGCTGCCCTAGCTCAGCCAAGTTTAGGAGATGCTAAAACCTTTTATAATAGCGGTATTCAAGCCTCATTTGACTATTTAGGAACTCCTGATGCATCAGATTATTATGGACAACCTGTTAAAAACGTTAACTGGGCTGCTTCCAGTAGTAATAAATTGGAAGCCATTATCACTCAAAAATGGATTGCCACAAACGGTCTAACTGCAGAACAATCATGGTTTGATTATAATAGAACTGGATATCCTGCTGGGTTACCAATTTCAATTCTTGCTAGCACTAGTGACAGACCAGTACGTCTGTTTTACCCAGCAAGCGAAATTTCGTCGAATGGCGCAAATGTACCTACGCAACCTAATGCGTTTACTGGAAAAGTATTTTGGGCTAATTAATTATTAAAAAGTAGAATATTATGAAAAAAATAAAATATTTATTAATTCTTATCTTAAGCACGTCGATTTTAACGTCTTGCTTTGATGATGAAACAGGACTGGAATTAAATGCAGAAGGTCCAAATGTAGCTGGTTTTACGAATACACGCGAAAATGTATCGAAAATAGCAAGCGGTGATGAGTATCAAATTCCTTTGAAAATGAAAGTTTCGGGTCCTACATCTCTGGATTTAACAAATGATGTTACGGTAACTTTTGCAGCTACAGCTGCTTCAACGGCTATAGAGGGCGTTCATTATAGACTTGACAACCCTACAACTACCCTAACTAAAGCCAACAACTATTTAGGATATGGAACTATTGTTATGTTATCAGACGGTATTGATGCGCCTTTAGCCGGCCCAAGTCCAATATTGGTTTTACAGGCTACGACTACTTCTGGTGATGGCAATGTAAATCCTAGCGGAAAACCCGTAGAGATAACACTGAATTATGCTTGTTTCTCTGATTTAAGTGGTACATATAGTGTCGTTACACTTCGTGATGGAGCTTTAATTACAAAGTATACTACAGTTAACTTTGTTGAAATGGGTGTAGGAGAATATCGTACTTCTGAAGTAGGTCACTGGGCACAAGCGAGTCTTGGGGGTACTCCTGGTTTTACATTCTATGATGTTTGTGGTGTAATTACTGTTCCAGAACAAAACCTAGTTGATCTTTATTCAAATATAGTGAATGGTCTCCTTGGAACAAGTTCTGTTGATGCTGATACAGGTATTATAACTATTTCATACACTGTTGAAGGTGGTGATTGGAAGTCTATATACGAAACTGTATACACCCCAATGTAAAAATAACATTAGGATTATATAATAATTAAAATTTAAATAAAAATGAAAAAATATATAATATTTAATTTATTGGGACTTTTCCTGCTTGTTTTTGCATTCACTTCTTGTGAATTTGAAACGGCAGAACAAGATACGAGTGACATAGTAAGTCCTAATAACAAACCAACAGTAACAGTTACATCTGATAATACAACTGGTATACTACAAGAAGGAGAAACTGTAATTTATACAATTGCATTTGATCAACCAATTGAACGTTCAGTAACATTTACGCCTACAATTGGAGGTACTTCCAATGACGAAGACTATACTATTGAAGCTGTAACTTTGCAACCTTACACAACATCAGTTCAATTTCCAGTTGAGATATTCGAGGATTATTTAATAGAAGGGCAAGAAACTTTAACCCTTCAATTAGAAATTTTAGGTATTGCAGAGAAATACTTAGTGCATCCAAGTACTGTAATCGCGCCAATAGAATTAAAAATAAATGATTTTGTTGACACAAACAAACTGGTAATTAATTTTGCTTGGGATAATGATCTTGATATGGATATGCTAGTATATAGCGATACGCCTACTTACCCAGCAACATTATGGGGAACTGGCGGTGCTGGAAGTGGTAATCCTGAAATTGATCATTCTATTTGGTTAGATGATCCTACTGGTGATTATTATGTAACTATTTTAGATTGGTGGGAAGGTGTAGATTTTAATTATACTTATACCATAATGTATCCTACTGGTGACGTAGAAACTTTTACGGGTACATTTGATGGAACTAATTATCCTTATACAAGTTTTGTAGGACCTGACTCTTGGGATAATCCTAACGCTTATAAAATTTTAAAGGTTGTTAATGACGGTACAAAATTTGTTGTAACGGCTTTATAATACAACATTTATTTTATTATTTAAAAGGGCTATCTTTTCCAGATAGCCCTTTTTTTATATAAATATACCACATACTAAAAGCGTTTTATCTACTAAAATTAAAATGAATTCTGTACATCATAAATTACTGTTGGCTTTGGCTTTTAATTTGTATATTTAATCATTAAATTTAATAATGATTTTATGAAAGCAAATAAAGTTTTATTAGGCATATTTTGTTGCCTTCTGTCAGTTACTGCTTCACCTCAGCAAAAATGCAACGTATTAAGAAAAGATATTAGTGGCGAATATATTGGAGAGTGCAAAAAAGAGCTTGCTCATGGCCTAGGCTTGGCGAAAGGTGAAAATACGTATGAAGGGGATTACCAAATGGAGATGGCACTATGACTTATTCAGATGGAAGTAAATATGTTGGGAAATGGAAAAAAGGAGTAAGAAATGGAGAAGGTAAATTAATACTAAAATCTAATGGTAAAGATTCTATTGTTCATGGTATTTGGAAGGATGGTAACTATTTTGGAAAAATAAAGTTAAAGCAATACGAAGTCATTAGGAAATCAGCAGTGCCACGATATAGGATTAAAAAGGTTGGTGATACTTATAATAGGGTTACTATAGAGGTTAAAAACAATAACTCTACATTTTCAATGACAACCAGTAATTTATTTGGTTCTAATGGTAATTTAACTTTTAATCAGGGAGATGCCATTTTTGAAGACATTAATGTATTCCCGTTTACATGTGAAATGAGATATGTGATGGTAAGTAAGACAGGTTGGGCTGGTTCATCTCCATATGATGTAGAATTTATTTTTAAGATTTTCGAAAAAGGAGATTGGCTCGTTGTAATAAATCATTAAAAAATTTAATTAAATAAGAAATATTTTTCTGAATTAAATCTATTAAAATATTTTTAAGGAGGCTGCTAAGGTAATCTCCTTTTTTAAAATAAATCCTGTCCTCAATTTTTATATAGCAACTTCAATACGTGAAATTTAGGCTTCTAAAATTATTTCAAATTTCAACATAACAATTCATTTAAACCACCTAAATTTAGGTGGTTTATTTATCCTCACATTTGCACCATGGAAAACGAGTCTTCAAAAATATTTGTAAATAATTAAAAAAAATTGCCCTCACATAATTTCATTCAACATTAATTAAGAATCAATCTAAATTTAGAGATAAATAACTCTAAGATCACAAACTCTAACGCAACCTTAACAAAATTTTCGCATCTTTTAGAAAACAGATCTTAATAACATACAAATATTTTGAACTTTCATGAATAAAAGTTTGGTTTATTAACAAATTATTAAGATTTTTGACATAATTAATTCAAATAATTACACAATGAAAAAAAAGTATGGAATTTTAACGCTGCTATTGGCGTTACTTGTGCAAATTACATTTGCACAAGAAAAAACTGTTACTGGGATTGTTTCCGATGAAACTGGGCCAATACCTGGTGTAACAGTATTAATTAAAGGTACCAAAACAGGTACACAAACTGATTTTGACGGAAATTATTCATTGAAAGCCGCTACAGGAAATGTTCTTGTTTTTAGTTTTGTTGGTCTGCAAACAATAGAAAAAACCGTCGGGACTTCAAACACTATCAACGTGATTATGCAAGAAAGTTCAGAAGCTCTTGAAGAAATTGTTATTGTAGGTTACGGTACAAGTACAAAACAAGCCTTTACTGGTTCAGCTATAACGGTTAAATCAGAAAACTTAGAAGTAAAATCAGTAACCAATGTTGTTAATGCCTTAGCTGGAGAAGTTTCTGGTGTACAAGTTATTAATACATCTGGACAGCCTGGTTCAACTCCAACTGTTCGTATTAGAGGTATTGGTTCTGTTAATGGAAACAGAAGCCCTCTTTATGTTGTAGATGGTGTTCCTTTTTCAGGAAACATTAATTCAATTAGCCCATCTGACATTAAAACTACTACCGTTTTAAAAGATGCAACTGCGACTGCCATTTATGGATCCAGAGGTGCAAATGGGGTGATATTAATTACCACAAAAACTGGTGGAAGCGGAGAGAGCACTTTAGAGGTTTCTTACAAAACAGGATTTAACTACAGTTTACTGCCACGTAATAATGTAATTAAATCTCCTGAGCAATTTATTGAATTGACATGGGAAGGTTTATACAACAAAGGTGTTGCTACTGGAGAAGCAGACCCTAATGCATACGCTAACGCTAACTTATTTGCAGGTAGTGGAATCGATTCACATTATAACTTATGGGATGTTCCTGGTGACGAATTAATTGACCCTTCTACTGGTTTAGTTAAAAGTAGTGCTCAAAGAACTTACGATCCTGAAAATTGGGAAGATTACGGTTTTCAAACTTCTATGAGAAATGAAGGTACGATTTCTATGAGTGGTGGTGATGAAAAAACAAAGTATTTCTCTTCTTTTGGGTATTTAAATGATATAGGTTATATCATTAACTCTGATTATACAAGATATACTTCAAGATTAAATTTAACTCATGAGGTAAAACCTTGGTTAAGTGCTTCTGCAAATATTGGATATACACTATCTGAAACAAATGATAATGGACAGTCTGAAGACAGTGGTAGTATTTTTTGGTTTGTAGATAACATCCCATCTATCTATCCTTTATTTTTGAGAGATGCTAGTGGAACTATTGTTGAAGACCCTGTTTTTGGTGGAAATCAATACGATTACGGTTTTAACGGTAGAGGTTTTGGTTTAGGAACCAACTCAGTTGCCGACGCTACTTTCGATCAAAGTAGATCGAAAAGAAACGAATTAAATGGTAATTTTTCTTTTGATGTTACTTTTACCGATAAATTTAGTTTTGAAACTCGCTTTGGTCTACAATACTACAATGACAAGTACCACTCGCTTAACAATCCTTTTTATGGTTCTGCTGCTGGTCAAGGAGGTTCAATATACAAACAAGATAATGAACTGTTTGTATATAACTGGTTAAATTTATTCCGTTACAAAAATACTTTTGGAGATCATAGTTTGGAAGTGCTTGCCGCACAAGAAAGTAATTCTTGGGAACGAAATATAACTTATATTTCTAAATCTAAAGCAGTACATCCAACCATTGCTGAATTAGATAATTTTATAATTGTTAGCTCTCCTCCTGGATCTTACACAGATGAAGCAACTTTAGAAAGTTATTTTGGACAAGTAAATTATAATTACCAAGATAAGTATTTCTTCTCTGGGTCTGTAAGACGTGATGGATCATCAAGATTTGTTGGAGATAACAAATGGGATACTTTTGGTTCTGCTGGATTCTCATGGATACTAAGTAAAGAGTCTTTTATGGGTAACCAAGATATTTTCGACTTTTTAAAATATAAAATTAGTTACGGTTTAGTTGGTGAGCAAGCTGGAGTTGGCTTATATCCTGGATATAATTTATATTCTTCTAGTAATTTAAATGATAATATTTCAATTACTGAGGCTCAAATTGGAAATCCAGATCTTACTTGGGAAACTTCTAAAATGTTTCAAACAGGAGTTGAAATGTCTTTTCTAGATATTTTTAAATTAGATGTTGATTATTATGTTAAAAACACAGATAATTTACTTTTTGATAGACGTGTTGGACCATCTGTAGGTTATGCTCTAATAACAGTTAATGATGGACAGCTTAGAAATAGTGGTTTAGAATTTAATTTAACAGCAAATGTTATTAATCAAGAAGATTATAAATTTGACATAAACCTGAACGGTGCATTTAACAAAAATGAACTAACAAAAATGCCTATTGACCCAGCAACTGATAAAGAAAAAATTATAGATATTGCTGGAGCTTACGGTAGAGCAGCAGGTCATTCATTATATGATTTTTATGTAAGAGAATGGGCTGGTGTTGATCCTGCTGACGGTAGAGCTATGTGGTTCACTTATTATAACGATGCGAATAGTAATGGTGCTTTAGATTCAGGAGAAAGAATTTCTTCATTATATGAATATACACAAGAAAACCCAGATAATGCTATTAGTAAAACAACAACCTACAAGTACTCAGATGCTACTCAAAAATATGTAGGGAAATCTGCTATTCCAAAAGTTAGAGGTGCATTTAGATTAAGTGGTGAAGTTAAAGATTTTACTATCTCTGCTCAATTTTTATATAGTTTAGGTGGCTATTCTTATGATAGTAGTTACGCAAGTTTAATGGATAATAATTCTCCTGGGTCTAATAACTGGAATGTTGATATTTTAGACAGATGGCAAGAGCCTGGAGACATTACCAATGTACCCCGTTTATCTGCAGATTATGATGTTAGAGTTAATAGTACATCTACAAGATTTATTACTTCAAATGATTATTTAGCTTTAAATAATGTAAATATTGGATATAATTTACCTAGTTCTTTTCAAGAAAAAATAGGAATGAATATTAACATATTTCTTTCTGGAGATAACTTATTCCTTTTATCTGCAAGAGAAGGATTTAACCCGTCGACTGCAGAAACTGGTAGTTCTGATAGATACTTATATTCACCACTATCAACTTTCACATTTGGAATTAGAGCTAAATTTTAACGATTTTTAAAAAATAATTTAATCATGAAAAATAAATATATATATACAATAGTCCTAGGTCTATTGCTTTTAGTTAACTACGGATGTAGTGAAGAGTTTTTAGAAACTGAACCAACATCTGATTTAACTACAAAACAAATACAAGAAGCTAGTGAAAATAATCCAGAGGTAGTAGCAGGTAGTCTTGCTGGTATTTACACCACTATGTTTGAAACAGGAACAGGAGGTACAGATTTAGATCATAATGATTTTGGACAAAAAGGATATGACATATTTAGTGATATACTTTCAGGAGATATAGCACTTTCAAAAAATACCTATAACTGGTATAATGGAGTTGCACAACTTCAGTCAACTGTTGATTTTACAAATAATGATAATTACAAGCCATGGCGTTATTATTACCGTATTATTAGAGCTTCCAATACCGTTATTGATGCTTTAGGCGGTAATGATGTTGTACCTGAGATTGATGGAAATAAATATTTAATGGGACAAGCTAAAGCGTTAAGAGCCTATGCTTACTTTTACTTAACACAATTTTTTCAAAATAAATTAGATTTAAACGAAAAAATACTACCTATTTATACGAATTCTTCTCAACCAAATCAACCAAAAAGTACTGCTCAAGAAGTATATGATTTAATTGTAAGCGACTTAACTTCATCTATCACTCTTTTAGAGACTTTTAACAGATCTGCTAAAAATGAAGTTAATAAATATGTTGCTGAAGGTTTATTAGCATATACCTATGGTATATTAGGTAATTATCCTGAAGTTAAAGTATTAACTGCTGATATTATCAATAATGGTGGGTTTAGTATTGTTTCAAGAGATGAAGCTTCTTATTCATTTGATGGAGATCCAGTTGGTGGATTTGATGATGCATCTAACACCGGATGGATGTGGGGTGTAGATCTTACTTTAGATAATGGTCTAGATTTAGTTTCGTGGTGGGGACAAATGGATTACTTTACGTATAGCTATCATTCTTTTGGAGATATAAAAGTAATTGATAAAGGTCTTTATGACCAAATTCCTGATACAGATGTTAGAAAAGGTCAGTTCTATAACAATCCAGATAGTGACTATTATTTATCTCCTTGGAATAAATTTTATCATACTGATAGATCATTTCGTGCACAAAGAAATATAACATCAGATTATTTGTATATGAGAGTTGCAGAAATGTATTTACTTAATGCTGAAGCCTGTGCAATTACTGGAGATGAGCCTGGCGCTATTCGTAGCTTAAAAACGTTATTGGAGTTACGTTTAGACGATACTTCTTATCTAAATGGGCTTTCAGGTCAAGCCTTAGTGAAAGAAGTTTATTTACAGACTCGTATTGAACTTGTATCTGAAGGGAAAAGTTATTTAGCAATGAAACGTAATAAGGCAACTATTGTTAGGGGTTCTAATCATTTGTCATTCGTTGGAGAACCTATTTCTTATGACGATCCTAGATTGACTTTTGAAATTCCACAAAGTGAAGTTTTAAACAATCCAGTTTTAAACGATTAAGACTTTATAATAATTAAAAAATATTAAAATATTATGAAAACAATAAAATATCTAATAATTTTCACACTTTCGCTATTTGTTATGAATAGCTGTGAAGAGGAAGGCGTAGCTACCAGCGATATTGATTATGTTGCTTTTGAAACAAATCCATTAAAGCTAGTAGTTAATAAAAATGAAAGTAATAACATTGATGTATCTTTGTATACTACTAAAACTTTTGGGTCTGAAAGAACTATAAATATATATGTTGATCTTGACCAAACAACTGCGGATGCTGCAGCTTATACAGTGCCTACATCAGTAACTATTCCTGCCAACACAAATGTTGGAACATTTAATATTAATGTTAATGATACGAATCTTAGTGAGAGTGGAGAAGTATTAGTTATTAATTTTGAGATGGAAGAAGGTGTTTATACTTCAGCTGAATTTTCTCTTGACATTGCATTATTCTGTCCTGTAAATCTTGATGATTTTGTTGGAGTATATGAAGGTGAAACGCCTTATGGACCAACACAGATTGTAACATCTTTAAATGCAAATGGTCAATTAGAGATAACTGGAATGTCAGTTGCGTGGATGACAGGTTTCTGGGGTGAAGTGATTACAGATCAGACAACTCTACTAATGGATGTAGATATAGCTACGGGTAATTTTACAATTGCACAGGCTTATTATATGCAAACTACTTATGGTGGTGATGTTCAAGCTCCCTATGATCTAGTCGCTACAGGGAATTTAAATGCATGCGCACTTTCAATGTCTATAAACGTGAATTTAATCCAAGATGGATTTGATTTAGGTGCTTATTTATCTGATAATGATTATGACTCACTTCGTGAAAACGTTACAGTAAAATAAAACAAACCTATATATACTTTTTAAAACCACCTCAACCCGAGGTGGTTTTTTTATTCAAACAATATAACTACATTTGCAGCATGGAAAACGAAGTTTCAAAAATATTTGGTTTAAGGGCGGTTATAGAAGCAATTAATTCAGGAAAAACAATTAGTAAAGTCTACCTTCAAAAGGGTTTAGCCGGTCATTTGTTTTCGGAATTAAATACACTTATAAAAAAACATAATATTGCTAACAGTTATGTGCCAATTGAAAAATTAAATAGGTTTTCTAAAAACAACAACCACCAAGGTGTTGCTGCACAAATATCTCCAATAGATTTTGTTGATTTGGAGCTGTTAATAGCCTCAACATTAGAAAAAAATACAACACCTCTATTTTTATTGCTAGATCAAATTTCTGATGTTCGTAATTTTGGGGCCATTATAAGAACTGCAGAATGTGCAGGTGTACACGGCATTATTATCCAAAAACAAGGAAATGCTCCCATAAGTGCCGACACCATAAAAACTTCGGCAGGAGCAGCGTTTAAAATGCCTATTTGTAAAGTGGATCATATAAAAGATGCCATTTTTCAATTTCAGGCTGCCGATATTCAATTAGTTGCTGCCACTGAAAAAACAGACACCTTAATTTATGACATAGATTTAACGCTGCCAACAGCCATTATTATGGGATCGGAAGATAGAGGAATCAATCCTTCTATTTTAAAAATTGTAACTCACAAAGTAAAACTTCCACTGTTAGGTAAAATTGACTCGTTAAATGTTTCTGTGGCTTGTGGCGCTTTTTTATATGAAGCTGTAAGACAGAGGTTGGAGTTGGCAGTAATGCGTACAAAAATTTAACATAAACAAAAGCAATTTTGTATCTTTGAATAAAATATTTTATTTATGGATTTACAAACTCGAAAATTAAACTTAATCTCATATCTTGCTCAAATTCAAGATGAAAGTATTTTGAATAAAATTGAAAGTTATATTTTAAAAAGAAAAGGAAGAGAAAAAGAATCTGACTTTAAACCTTTTACAGTTGATGAGTTTATTAATCGAATTAAAAAATCTGAACAAGATTTTAAAGGTGGAAAATTTAAAACTCAAGCTGAATTAGAAAAAATATCAGAGAATTGGTAAGTCTATGATTAATAAAATAATTTGGTCGGACTTTGCTATCGAGAACTTAAAAGATATTTTTGATTACTATAAAATTAAAGCGAGTAAAAAGATTGCCGAAAAAATTCGACGACAAATACTTGCATCAACAAAACAACTTACCCAGAATCCAGAATCTGGTCAAATTGAGTCTTATCTTGAGAAACTAAAACAAAATCATAGATATTTATTGAGTGGAAATTATAAAATCATTTATAGAATTGAAAAAGACCAAATATTCATAAATGATGTTTTTGATGTAAGACAAAATCCAAATAAAATGGCTGATAATAAAAGAAACGAATAATTACAAAATTAAATAAGCACTACTGCCAACAAGCCGTATATACTTTATTGCTTGGTTCTAACCTACTTACGAAAATCCTAGCGGATTTTCTATTCGGTTTTTATTTACTAATTTAGTGCTTAAACACGCAACAAAGCATATACAAACTCTTTGAATTAATGTTAAAAAGAAACTTCGGTCTTCGGTCTTCCGACTAGGAGCTATAAAAGCGACTTAACGTAATGTTTGTGAATTTTTCTCAAATGCATAAGTTCCTTCCTAAGTAGTTTTACAAAATCTTTTCCCTGAATTTTTG